>Ga0187772_10000469_pt1 | contig 18090 bp, 15 predicted proteins | sample 0116_SJ02_MP15_2_FD_133137 | JGI IMG/M metagenome (GOLD analysis project Ga0187772, IMG submission 133137) | Tropical peat soil microbial communities from peatlands in Department of Meta, Colombia - 0116_SJ02_MP15_20_MG | ecosystem: Environmental > Terrestrial > Soil > Wetlands > Peat | place... | reverse complement strand
GCGTCCGCGAGGGCGCGAACGTCCGGGCCCGCGAGCTGATGCTCGTCCTGGTCCCGAGATAGACCGGCGGCCGTGCCCCGCTAGGCGAAGTGGAGGACGGCGTGCCCGCACGCCAGGCACCGGTTCGCGCCCGGCGGCAGGGTCGTCGCGCAGTAGACGCAGAAGTCGATCGGGGGCGGTGCGGCGGCGGCCGACGGGGCCGAACGGCCCCCCGCGAGCGGGGCCAAGGAGGGCGCGGTCCCGGCCGCGGGACCGCCCCCGCCGCCCGAGGACGCCGCGACCGGCGGGGTCCCCCGGGCGAACCAGACGAACGTGATGCTGACGACGAACCAGCCGAAGAAGGCGTAGACGGCGTACCCCGCGTAGCGCGGGAACTCGAACAGGACGACCAGGGCCGCCGCGGCGACCGCGACGTTGATCAGCGAGAACAGCGCCCTCCGCTGCATCGCCCCTCCCTATCCCCCGGAGGCGTGCCAACATACATCTCGGTTTGTCTTGCGCCCTTCGGGACCCGAGGAGGAGCGTTTAGTAGGGAAGGGCGCTCGGCCGCCGCCGTGCCGAAGGTCCCCGCCCTCGTCGAGCTCGACGAGTTCACCTACGAGATCCGGCCGGAGGAGGTCCCCGGGATGCGCGTACCGGGCCGCCTCTTCTCGAACGCCTCGCTCCTGGAAGGGGTCGCGGGCGACCCGTCGCTGCTCCAGCTCGCGAACGTCGCGACGCTCCCGGGGATCGAGCAGAACGCCCTCGCGATGCCGGACATCCACTTCGGCTACGGGTTCCCCGTCGGCGGGGTCGCCGCCTTCGACATGGCGGAGGGGGTCGTCTCGCCCGGGGGGATCGGCTACGACATCAACTGCGGCGTCCGGCTCCTCCGCAGCCGACTTTCGGTGGACGAGGTCCGGCCGCGGATCGGCGAGCTGACCGAGCGGCTCTACCGGGAGGTACCGAGCGGGGTCGGCTCGCGCGGCGGTCGTCCGCTCGCCCCCGGCGAGGTCGACGCGGTGCTCGCCGGTGGGGCGGCGTGGGCGGTCGAGCAGGGGCACGGCACGCCCACCGACCTCGCGTTCCAGGAGGAGGGCGGCCGCCTCGCCGGCGCGGTCCCGTCCGAGGTCTCCGAGACGGCAAGGAAGCGGGGGCTGCGGCAGCTCGGCACCCTCGGCTCCGGGAACCACTTCCTCGAGGTCCAGGTCGTGGACGAGATCTTCTTCCCCGAGTTCGCGAGCGTCCTCGGCCTCACGCCGGGCCAGGTCGTCGTCATGCTCCACACCGGTTCGCGCGGGCTCGGCCACCAGGTCGCGACCGACTTCATCCAGCGGATGGACGCGCGCCTCCTCGCGGAGGGGGTCCAGCTGGTCGACCGCCAGCTCTCCTGCGCGCCGGTCAGCTCCGACGCTGGCCAGCACTACTTGGGCGGCATGGCGGCCGCGGCGAACTTCGCCTGGGCGAACCGGCAGATGATCACCGCCGGGGTCCGCCGGGGCTTCGCCTCGACGTTCGGGCGGTCGAGCGAGGAGCTCGGCCTGGAGGTCGTCTACGACATCGCCCACAACATCGCCAAGGTCGAGCGGCACCGCTCCAACGGGTCGACCAAGCCGGTGCTCGTCCACCGGAAGGGGGCGACCCGGGCGTTCCCCGCGGGGCGGGAGGAGATCCCGGCCCCGTACCGGCCGTACGGGCAGCCGGTGCTGATCCCCGGCGATATGGGGACGGCGAGCTACGTCCTCGCCGGTCTTCCCGGCTCGATGGAGCGGTCGTTCGGCTCCTCCTGTCACGGGGCGGGCCGGCGGCTGAGCCGCCACGCGGCGGTCCGCGCGTTCCGCTTCGACGAGGTGACCCGGCGCCTCGCCGAGAAGGGGATCGTCGTCCGCTCGGCGACCCGCGAAGGGGTGACGGAGGAAGCGCCCGGGGCGTACAAGGACGTCGAGCAGGTCGTGCGCGTCGCCGAGGGGGCCGGCCTCAGCCGTCGCGTCGCGCGGCTCCTCCCGCTCGGGGTCGTCAAGGGCTAGCCGCGTCGGCCCCGCCGGGAACCCCGGTTCGGCGGCTCAGCGGACCGGCCGCGGTCGGGTCGCCCAGAGGAAGAACACGGCGAGGCCGACGCCCGCCGCGGCACCCCCGCCGAGCACCTCGAAGAACGAGACTGCCGGGAGCGATGTCACGGTGATCGACCAGGCACATCCGTACATCGCCTGGGCGGCGTCGCTGACGACGAGCGTGACCACGTACGTCCCGGCCGAGGTGAACCGGAGGCTCACGTTGGTCGCCGTCGAGGCGGTGCCGTTCGGGAGCGCCCAACGGAACGTGTACGGCGGACCCGCCCCGCCGGACGGGGTCGGCCCGAGGTCGAGGGTGTACGGGGCGACCCCCTGCCGCGTCCGGGGACCGCAGCCCGAGAGCGTCAGCGCGGCCCCCGCGACGACCGTGTCGGTGCGGTCGGAGAGGTCGCCGAAGCCGTCGAACGCCTGCAGGCGTACGGTGAAGTCGCCCGCGCCGTAGTAGACGTTCGAGACGGACGGTCCCGCGCCGCTGCGATTGTCACCGAACAGCCACGTCACCGCGACCCCACCGGGTCCGGAGGTCGTGGCCGAGCCGGCGACCAGGAGCGGAACGACCCCGGCCGCCGGGTAGACCTCCTCGGAGACCTGGAGGGCGTCCGCGGCCGGGACGAACCCGCCCGCCTCGGTCGCGAAGAAGTCGGGGAGCGGGATCAGGACCTTGAGGACCGGCGTGAGCCGGGGTCCGTCCAGCGCGACGGAGGCGAGGAGCTCGTTGCCGGCCAGGAGGTCGACCGGGGCGGTGTACGTCTCGTTCGCGGTCGGGCCGAAGCCGCTGCCGCCGTTGCCGAGGTTCCAGGCGACGACGTCACCGGCGAGCGCCGACGCCGGGCCGACCGCCGTCGCGTTCCAGTGGACGGTGGTCCCCGAGCTGAGGTTGACCGCCGGCAGGATCGTCCCGGTCAGGCCGACGGCCGAGGAGCCCATCGCCTCGGCGTCGATCACGAACGCCTCGCTCGCGTTCCCGAACCCGCGGTCGGACAGGGAGGCGATCGCGACGTACTCTCCCACGGTCGCGTAGGTCGCGGTGACCGAGCTCCCGGTCGCTCCGGAGCCGTCGCCGAACGACCAGTGCGTCGCCGACGCGCTCGCGTCATCGCCTCCCGAGGCGGTCGCCGAGAACGTCACGGCCAGGGGGACCGGCCCCGCGAGGGTCGTGGCGTTGAACGTGGCGACGAGCGCCGGGGCGACCGAGACCGTCGCCGTCGCCATCGCCTGCTCGTCGACCGTGTCGTTCTCCCACTCCTCTACCGTGTAGGTGCCGGGCGACCGGAAGATGGCGCACTCGCAGGCGGCGGTGTACGGTGTCAAGGGCGAGACCGCCGCGAGCGCGACCTGCGTGGGGAGGTCGTCCGGTGCCGTCGAGCCGCCGGCGCTGGAGAAGAGCGACGGGAAGTCGGCCGGGGCGTCGCGCACGGGCTCGGTGGTGTTCCCCGTGAGGGAGAGCGAGGCCGATGGGTCCCCGCACGTCCGAGCCGGGGCCCCTCCGACCGAGACCGGTAGCCGCAGGCTCGCCGCCCCGTCCGGCCGGCTCAGGGAGTCGCTCACCACGACCTCGGCGCAGAACGTGCCGACCGCCGGGTAGGCGTGGGCCGCCGAGGAGGTCGTGAGGTTGTCGGTGAACGTCCCGTCGCCGAACGAGAAGTTGTAGAGGAACGGAGCGGTCCCTCCGCTGACGGTCGCCGTGAAGGCGATCGGCGCGCCGACCGCCGGTGCGGTGGAGTTCGCCGAGAGCGCGACCGTGAGCGCCGTCCCGCCCCCCGCGACGACGACGACCGGCGGGGAGCTGCTGGTGTTCCCCGAGGAGTCGACGACATACGACTGCACCGAGTAGACCCCCGGGCTGACAAACGTGTGGTTCGCCGTCCCTCCCACGACCGTCGACGCGTTACCGTCCCCGAAGTCGATCCCCTCGAGCGGGTACGCCCCGCTGCCTCCCTTGACGCTGACCGCGAACCGAACGGTCAGCGGGGCCGGGCCGAACCGAGGGGAGGCGTAGGCGTAGGTCGTCAGCGAGGAAACGGCGCCGACGCTCGCGCCGAGGTCCGCCAGGAGCGGCGCGACGATCGGCGTGCCGACCCCAGTGACCGGGTTCCACCCCGCGTGCGCGGAGTAGCCGTTCCAGCCGGTCTCGACATCGTGAAGGTCCGACGCGTAGCTGGAGTTGCGCAGGATCTCGTAGAAGCTCGGGTCGAGGAGGCCCAGGTCGGAGCCGTGAACCTCGTCCGCCGTCGCGGCGATCCCCGCCCAGATCGGCGTCGAGACGCTCGTGCCCGCGAGCGGGACGGTGACGCCGCCGACGACCGTCCCTACCGGGTGGAGGTTCCCCCCGACGATCGAGACGTCCGGGACGCCGCGCCCTCGCGACGGGACCGTCCCCTCCCCACTCTGCCACCACGGCCGGGGAAGGACGGAGTAGCCTCCGCCCGAGCCTCCCAGGTTCTGGCAGCCGGGCGGATGCGCGCCGCTCGAGTTGCCGCCCCAGCCGCTTTCCGAGCCGTACGTCCCGCCGGGGCCAACGGTCAGGTTGGTCGCCCCGACGCCGGTGACGTACGGGTCCGACGCCGGATAGTTGACGGCGACCCCCGACGTCCCGTCGGCCGCGCCGCAGTCCCCGCTGGCCGCGAACGTGCTGATCCCCTCGGCGGCGGCGAGCTGGAGGACCGGGTTCAGGACCGCGAACGACCCGTCGGTCGACGCGTTGCACGCGGACGAGCAGGGCGTCGTCGAGGCGTTGTAGACCCCGACCTCCGGCTCCCCCCAGCTCATCGACACGACGTCGGCGGCGCGCTCGCTGACGACCCAGTCGAGGGCGAAGTACAGCCCCGCCCCGGGGTTCGGGGAGAAGACCATCTCGACCGCGGCGCCCGGGGCGGAGGCGCGCGCCCACTCGAGGTCGAGCGCGTCCTCGAGCTTCCAGGCCGAGTTCGCCCCGCTCGAGTTGAGGCCCGAGGTCGGCGGTACGGGGTACGCGAAGGACAGCCCTCCGGAGGGAAGCCCGGCGTCCGAGGTGAACTGGGCGAAGTCGGAGGCGAGCTCGGACTGGGGCTCTTCCGAGGAGTAGGCGTCGATCACCGCGATCGTCCGGCCGCTCCCGTTGGCGCCGCCGCTGAGCCAGGGGTAGTCGTAGGCGGACGCTACCTGGCACGGGTCGAGGTAGACGGTCGACGAGCACCCCGTCGCCGGAGCGACGGGCACCGCGGCCCCGGCGACCGCGACCTCCGGTTCGAACGCCTCGGCGCTGTCCAGCCCGAACGCGCCGGTCCACGGGACGACCGAGGGGAGCGTCGCCGTCGTAGGGTGGGAGACGAACGTCGCACCGGAGGCGGTACGGTAGAGGTCGAACGAGGTGCCGAACGCCCGCCCGACGGTCGGACCCGGCCCGGAGACGGAGAGGAGGAGCCCGTCCGGGTGGACCGAGGCGGCGAGCCCGAGGCCGTCAAAGTACCCCTCGGCCGAGGCGACGGTCTGTGGGAGCGCCCCGAACCGAGCGTCCGCGGCCCCGGCGGAGAGGAAGTGACGGTAGATCGGCGTCCCCGGCACGGAGGTGGCGTTGACGAACGCCGCGAGCCCCGCGGGGTCGCGGGAAGGGAGGCCGACGTCCACGGTCAGGGTGACGTTCCCGCCTACGGCGCCCTCGTCCGTCACGCCTGGGGCCGGGGTGAGCCCGGGGGCGACGACGACCGTGCTCGGCGCGGCCGGGACGCCTTCCGGCCCGGGCGTTGCCGCGCGGCTCGTCGGCCCCGTCCCGGCATGGCCGAGGGAGACCGCCAACAGTCCGACCAGGAGGACCGCGAGCAGGGGGCCGGCGGTCGTGCGTCCACGCACCCTACGCATCGTCCGGTGAAGGGTCGAGAGTCGACTTCCCCTTTAGCGGGGAGGGCGCCGAGGCGCGAGAGCTCATAACCCGGGCCCGGACTCGCTCCCGGGGATAGCGTGGACCCGTACCTCGGCTACGAGATCGCCCTTGCCGTCGTCGCCGTCTACGCGGCGGCCGTCTACCTCCTCTGGCGGGCCAAGCGGATCGGCCCGGACCGCAGTCTGACGTTCTTCGGCCCGGCGCTGATGATGAAGACCGGCCGCGGGCGGGCCGCGCTGGACCGGTGGGCCCGGTTCGTGCGGTTCTGGACCGCGCTGAGCGACCTCGGCGTGGCGCTCGCCGCCGCGGCGATGGTCACGATCGTGGCGCTGCTCGTCCTCGGCGCGATCGTCTCGACGCACCTGACGCCGTCCCAGGCCCCGCCGGTGACCGAGGCGCTGGGACTCCCGGGGATCAACCCGGTGATCCCGCTGACCTACGGGATCGTCGCGCTCGTCGTCGGGATCGTCCTCCACGAGCTCTCCCACGGGGTCGTCGCCCGCTCGCAGAAGATCGGCGTGAAGAGCCTCGGGGTCCTCTGGTGTGTCGTTCCGATCGGGGCGTTCGTCGAGCAGGATGAGGCCGACATGAACGCCGCGTCCCGTCGTCGCCGGGACCGGGTCGCCGCGGCGGGTGTCCTGGCCAACTTCGTGCTCGCGCTCGTCTTCTTCGTCGCGCTCTCGGCGGTCGTCGCGACGAGCGTGGCCCCCAACGCCTCGGGCGTCGGGATCGCGGCGGTCGTCCCGAACTCCCCCGCGGCGAACGCCTCGCTTGGCGCGGGCGACATCATCACGAGCTTCAACGGCTCGGCGACGCCGACCGTCAACGCGTTCGAGTCGGCGATCGCCGCGACGCGTCCGAACACGACCGTCGCGCTGACGTACTATTCCGCCGAGCGCGGGGCGACGGTCGCGACCGTCGCATCGCTCGCCGCGAACCCGTCCAATCGCTCCCGGGGGTTCCTCGGTGTCGAGATCTACGGCCTGACCCCGGCCGAGCTCCGCCAGACCCTCGTCTGGCCGTTCGGCAGCAGCGCGGGGGCGCTCACCGGCGTCGTCGACTGGCTGATCCTTCCCCTCGCGACGCTCGAGCCGGTCGCCTCCCCGACGATCTCGTTCTTCCACCTGGTCGGTCCGCTCCACGGCGTCTCCCCGTCGGCGTTCTGGATCGGGGCGAACCTCCTCTACTGGCTGGCGTGGATGAACCTCCTCCTGGGCCTCTCCAACGCGCTCCCCCTGGTGCCGCTGGACGGGGGTCTGCTCTTCCGGGACTTCGCCGCGTCCGTCGCGGCGCGCCTCCGCTCCGGCTGGACGAGCGCCCGGCTGGACGAGTTCGCGGCCCGGGCGTCGGTCCTCGCCTCCGTGCTCGTGCTGGTCCTGCTCGCATGGCAATTCGTGGTACCCCGACTCGGATAGGCGAGGCCGCGCTCTTCGCCGACTACCCGTTCCTGCCCGGGGCGGAGGCGCTCCTCGGGGCCGAGCCGCCGTCCGTCCGCAGCCTGCTCGAGGAGCCGGCGTACGAACGGGCGCGCGCGATCGGACGCGCCCGGGTCCTCGCCGCCCAGGACGACCCGCGAGGGATGACCGGCGTGGAGGAGCTCGCGAAGGCCCCCGCGGAGGTCCGGTACCTCTCGTTCCTCTTCGCGCGGCTCGTCCTCTCCGCCGCACCCCAGGCGGGGGCGATCCGCCGCTGGGCCGTCGCGGAGGCGAAACGGGCGCACGAGCGGCTCCGGTCGGTCTCGCCGCCCGACCTGGAGGAGGTCGGCCGTCGCCTCGGCTTTGCGCTCGCCGCGGGGCACGGGACCGTCTCGGTCGAGGTCGCCGACTACGTCCGGCTCGCGACGCCGATCCGCGAAGCGGAGTTCCGCCTCGCGGGCCAGCCGCTGAAGGACGGCCGCGTCCGGCTCGCCCCCGTCCGTGCCTCGCGCCTTCTCGAGGAGGCGGTCCGGCGCACCCTCGCGGTCCCGCTTCCGCTCTCCCCCGAGCTCGTCCGCTCGGTGCGGGAGCGTGAGGGCGAGCTCCTCGAGGAGGTCGCGCGGCGCCTCCCGTCGCTCGTGAGCCGCCCCGGCGGCCCGACCGGACCGCTCCGCAGAGAGGCGTTCCCCCCGTGCATCCGCAAGATGCAACGGACGCTCGAACGCGGGGAGAACCTCTCCCACTCCGGGCGGTTCTGCCTCGCGACGTTCCTCCACCGGGCCGGTGCGTCGTTCGAGACGATCGTGGACGCCTATCGCGGCGCCCCGGATTTCGACGAGTCGGTGACCCGCTACCAGGTCGAGCACATCACCTCCCGTGACGGGGGCCGGGGCTACGAGCCACCGGAGTGCGACACCCTCCGCAGCCACGGCCTCTGCGTGCGGGACGGGGACCCCGACGCTCCGATCGCCCTCGACCGCGCCCGGGACCCGATCTGCTTCGAGCCGACGCTCCGCCACCCGCTGCAGTACTACCGTCGGCGGGGCGGGAGCGTCGCCGTCCCCGGCGAGGGGAGCGCTACGGGGGCGCCAGCGCCCGGTACGTCCGGCGAGCCCGAGCGACGGCCGTCCACTGACCGGCGATGACGAAGTAGACGAACGCCACGTCGATCACCGTGAAGGCGAGCCCGCCGACGTGGAACCGGGACCACGGCGCGTTCGGCATCCACGGCCACGGAAGGGACCAGTCGAACTCGAGGAACGCCGCGAGGGCGAGGACGACCAGGCGGTCGGCGCGCGCGAGCAGCCCCGCGTAGAGCCGGCCCTGCCCGAGCGCCTGGGCCTGGGTGCCCATGTAGCTCGCGAGCAGGAGGCTGACGAGCGCGAGGAGCGCGACGAGCGGCTGCGCGTAGCCGGAGACCGCGAAGCCGAGCACCAGGATCACGTCCGCGTACCGGTCGAGGACGTGGTCGAGCAGGTCCCCGCGGGCGCTCGCCCGGCCGGTCGTCCGGGCGACCTCGCCGTCGAGGACGTCGAACACCCCGGCGAGGACGATGAGCGCGCTGACCGGAAGGAACAGGAGCGGGGTCGTCCACCGCACGGCCGCCGCGGTCGCCGCCGCGGCGGCCGCGAGCCCCAGCGCGGCCCAGCTGAGCCGGCTCGGCGCCCAGCCGAGGAACGGACGCGCGAGCCGCCGGACGTACGGGCGCACGCGGTCGCGGTAGCCCTCGAGGACCATCGAGCTGAGCCCTCCTGCGCGCTAGCCGGGAGCGTCCAAAAGGTGCGCGGTGACCGACCGCCTCGCGAGCCAGTCGACGACCCCCGCCCGGGGGGGGCCTCCGTGCCGGAGGCGGCGGTCGACCTCCCGGGCGACCGTCTCGACCGAACGGTCGGTGGTGTCGACCTCGTAGACCGGGACCCCGGCGGTCACCGCCTCGACCAGGACGAGGTCGAGCGCTTCGCTGACGAAGTTCTCCCGCCGGTCCCGCGCCGTCCCACGCCCGGCCCGGCGCAGGCGCCGGACGAGCTCGACGGGCTGGCAGCGGAGGACGATCGCCTCCCGGACCGGCAGGAGGTGGGCGAGGTGGCCGACGACGACGTCGATGCCCTGGAGGCCCCCGGACGCCCGGATCGTCGCGCGGAGCTTGGGGAGGTCGACCTCGACCCCCCGAGAGAGCCGCCGGGCGGCCCCGACTTCGACGGCCAGACGCGACACCTCCACCGTCGTCCAGCGAGCGGGAAGGCGACGGGCGATGGCGCTCTTCCCGACCCCCGGGGTCCCCGTGAGCGCGACCGGCAGGGCCACTGCGCCGCGGCGGGGAGGACGAGGGTTCGCCCGGCCGGCGCGTCGTCGCGCGGTCACGCGAAGCGCAACGCGCGGAAGGTCCGACGCCACTCGCGGACCTCCGCGCCGACGTTCCGTCCGCGCAGGCCGGCGTCGGCGATGAGCCGGGCGAGCCGAGGCATGTCCGCCGGGACCAGGCCGAGCCGCGTCACTTCCGCCACGCCGATCCGCCCGACGAGGTCGACCAGGAGCCGTCGCCGCTCCAGGCGACGGGCGAGCACTCCCGTGCCGACCCCGAGCTCGGCGCGCAGGCGGGCGCGGTCGAGGTGGACCTGGTGGGAGGCGGTGTACCCCTCGCTGGCCGCGACCAGCGGGAACCCCTCCGCGGCGAGCGCGGCGGCGAGCGCTCGGGCGTTGGCGACGACGGTCGTCGCGTAGTCGACCCCGCACCGCTCGAGCTCGAGGAGCGTCTGGGCGACCCCGGCGATCCGGTTCCAGTGGGCGTTGTCGAACGTCCGCCAGACGAGCGCCGGGTCGAACCGACGGAACAGGTCCTCTCGGTCGGTGAAGATCACCCCACCCTGCGGGCCCGGGAACGACTTGTGCGTGCTGCCGTAGACGACGTCCGCCCCCTCCCGCAGCGGGTCCTGGAACTGCCCGCCGGCGATCAGCCCGAGGACGTGCGACGCATCGTAGAGGACGAGAGCGCCGACCTCGTGGGCGGCGGCCGCGACCTCGCGCAGGGGGTAGGGGAACAGGAAGAAGCTCTGGCCGAGGAGGACGGCGTTCGGCCGCGCGGCCGTGATCGTCCGGACGGCCGACGCCGCCTCGAGCCGATGCCCGGGACCGTCGGCGCGGAGCGGGACGACGTCGTGGCCGAGCATCGCCGGCACGAAGCCGGGGGCGTAGCCGTCGTACCCTCCGTCCTCGGGAGGGATCGCGACGAGCTTCGAGCCCCGCGGGAGGAGCGGGACGAGGACGGAGAGCGCGGCGATGTGCCCGGAGAGGGGCCGGGTCGTCGCGAACCGGGCCCGGAACAGCCGCGCCGCCGCGTCGTTGGCGAGCCGCTCGACCTGGTCGGTGTAGCGGGTCCCGGCGTAGCTGTTGTCGATCGTCTCGTGGTCGAACTCCACCTCGCCGGGGAGCGTGTAGCGGCCCGCGAGGTCGCTCGCCAGGTACCGCCGCGCGGTCGGCGAGACGGCGTTCTCGCTCGCCAGGAGGTTGAACACTTCGCGGCCGCGCCAGCGGTCGTGAGCGCGGACCAGGCCCGCGAGCCGCCGTTCCTCGCTAGGCTGCTCGGGCGCCATGACCGCCGGGCGAGAGCGGATGCGGGCCTTTCGCGAGCTTGCGGTGCTCTTGGTGACCGCAACGGACGCAGGTCGGCTGCTTGGCGTTCAGGTTGAGGAGCGCGTGGCAGGCCTGGCACCGCGCGGAGACGACCCCGAGGGTCGGGGCCGCGGTGGAGAGCTTGATCGACGGCTTCCCCTGGAGGACCTTGGCGAGGATGATGTCCCCCACGGCGAACTCCCCGGAGAGCGACTCGGTGTAGCCGTCCTTCGCCTTGGAGATGTGGACCGTCCCTTCCGGGCTCCCCGGCACGCCCCGCCGGCTCGTCGCGGTCGAGACGACCTCGCAGATCGCCATCGCGGTCTTGAGCTCCTCGACGCGGGCGTAGACGAGGTCCCCCTCCGCGACCTCGGGGACGGAGTTCCGGGGGACGATGCGGATGGTCCGGTCGCGAGGGTCGAGGGCGGGGGTCCCGAGGAGGGCCGCGTAGATCCGGCCGCCGTGCTCGTAGGTCCCCCGGCCGGGCAGGAACTCCTCGGCCGCCCCCAGGTAGTCCCCGGGCAGCACGAGGCTAGGCAGCTCCCGGTCCATCTTCGCTCCCCTCCGTTCGGATCGCCCAAAGGTCGACCTCGACGCTCACCCCGTGCCGGCGGTGGTGTGGGAGGGTCGCCCCCAGCACCCACGGGACCGGAACGAGCTCGAGGACCCGAGCGCGACGTCCGACCGCCCGACGCGCTATAAAGGTTCGGGACGCCGCGAGGGAGAACGCGTAGACCGACCGCTGCGCGAGCCGGAACGCCGCGTCCCAGAACGGCCGGTCGGCGTGCCGCCGCTGGGCGCCGAACGGCGGGTTCATCACGACGACCTCGGCCGGCGCCGCGACCGAGCCGACCGGACCGACCTCGAACCGGACCGTCAGCCCCGCGGACTCCGCGGCCGCCCGGGCGGCGGCGACGGCCCCGGCATCGAGGTCGACGCCGACGACGGGCGAGGCCCCGAGCGCCGCGGCCCCGAGGGCGAGCCGGCCCGTTCCGCAACCGAGGTCGACGACCGACCGGCCCCGCAGCCCGTCGAGCCGCTCGGCGGTGGCGAGGAGCGTCGCGGCCGCCTCCGCCGGGGTCGCCAGCTGCTCGAGGTCGGCGCGGGGCGAGGAGAACCCCGGGACCCGTTGGAGCAGCCGGACGAGCTCGGAGCGCCGCACGCCCGGCCAGGCGGCGCCGGCCCGAAAGCGTTGCCTACGCCGTGCCGCGAGGAGGCGGTGCGGGGAGCCGGATTCGAACCGGCGAACGCCTGCGCGGCAGGATCTCTCCGGCCCCGAGCGGGCCGTTTAAGTCCTGCGCCGTTAACCGGGCTTGGCTATCCCCGCGGGGCCTAGCGGGCGGGGACGGCGGACTCCTCTTCGCCGGCCGCGCGGGCCGTGCCGGTCTTCTTCAGCGAGACGCGGCGCGGGAAGTACTTGAGGAGCACAACGTCGTTCACGGCCGAGACCCAGCGGTACGGAACGTTGGTCGGGCGGGAGTCGTCGACTAACATCGGGCTGGTCTCGCCCACGTAGAGCCCGTCGATCTTCGCCGCCTCGACGTCGACGACGACGTTGTCGACCTCGCCGAGGAGTCGTCCGTCAGGGGTGTAGATCTGGCGACCCAGGAGCTCCGTCATCTCGACCAGCATGGCCTGTTCCCGGGGTCCGCGAGCTTCCCTGTCCTTCTTATGCCTTTGGGCGCAAATGCACCTGCTCCGAGGGCGTTCGCGGCCTAGGGAGGGGTTCAGCGGCCCGAGCCGTCGTCCGGCGTACCGGGGGCCGCCTGACGGACCTGCTGGCGGTACATCTCGAGGAGCTCCTTCGCCGTCGTCGCCTCGGTCGGCCCCTTCTCCTCGCGGTAGCGGCCGGTGAACCGCGGGAAGCGGAGCGCGAGCCCCGCGCCCGCGCGCACGGCCCCGAGAGCGGCCCGGTGGACCGGGCTGAGCGTCAGCTCGGCGCCCCGGACCTCGAGCACGAGCCCCGGTCGGAACCAGCGGTCGGGCTCGATCCCGGTCTCGACCTCCTTCGGCCGCTCGTCGGCCGCCCACCGCGCGAGCCGGCGGGGCATCTCGGCGAGCGCCGCGTCGTCGAACCCGCTGCCGACCTTCGTGAACGACTCGAACCGGTCGCGGCCCGGGTCGTAGACCGCGAGGAGGAAGGCGCCGAACTTGCCGGCCCGGCGCCCGCGGCCGTGGAACGCCCCGACGACGACGCCGTCGATCGAGTCGCTGAGCCCGACCGTGTAGTCGCGCTTGTACTTGATCCACCAGTAGCCCCGGGCGCCCGCGCGGTAGCCGCTCCCCTCCCGGAGCGACTTCGCCATCACCCCTTCGCCGCCGGCCGCGATGGCCTCGTCGAGGAACTCCTTCGCCTGGTCGACGGTGGTGACGACCCGCTGGGTCGCGAGGCGGACGCGCTCGGTCGGCCGGAGGAGCTCGCCGAGCCGCTCGCGCCGCCGGGGGAAGTCGTCGCCGTAGACCGGCGTCCCTCCCTCCAGGAGGACGTCGAACAGGAACAGGCAGACCGGTACCTCCTCGCGGAGCCGCTCGAGGTCGTACTTGCGGCCGCGGCGACGCGAGACGTCCTGGAACGGCTGGATCTCGTCCGTGTCGAGGTCGATCGGCACGCACTCGCCCTCGACGATCGCCGGCGGATGGCGGACCGCCTTCGCGAGCTCGGGCAACAGCTCCGGGAACTGGGCGCCGATCTCCTCGAGCCGACGGGAGAAGAGCCGGACGTGGCCGTCCCGGGCGACGTGGGCCTGGACGCGGAGGCCGTCGTACTTGTACTCGAGCGCCGCCCGGCCGCCCATCCGCTCGAGCACCGCGTCGAGCGTCGGCTCCCGCTCGGCGAGCATCGGGCGGACCGGCCGGCCGACCTCGAGACCGATCTTCGCGAGGGCCCCGGTCCCGCCGCCGGCGAGGGCGACCGCGACCAGGCCGAGGTCGCTCGAGAGGTTGAACGCCGCCTCGATCTTCGCGCGGGCCTCCTTCGAACCGTCGGCGAACGCCTCGGCGAGGGCGTCGAGGATCGTCATCTCGCGGACCCCGACGCGGAGCGTCCCGAGGACGAACCGGACGAGGAACTTCGCCTCGAGCGCGGTCGCCCGGCGCAGGAGGTCGACCAGGGTGGCGACCTTGACCTCCTGCGAGCCTTCGCCGGAGGCGGCGGCGATCGACCGCATCGCCTCGTAAACCTCGGCGACGGTGAGCGAGGCCGTCGCCCCGCGCACCGCGCCGGCGAGAAGCTCCTCCGTCGTGCGGCCGAGGTCGCCGGAGAGCTTCGCCTTCCGCTCGAGGCTCGCCTCGTCCTCCCCGCTCGCCTGGGCGACCGCCCGGCGGGCGAGCGAGCCGGCGACGCCCAGCTCGACCCCCTCGTACTCGGGTCTCAGGAGCCCCTGGGAGAGGTAGAGGACCCGCTCGAGGTCCCCGTCCCGGAGCGGCCGGACGAGCTCCGCGAGCAGGTGGCGCATCTCGAGGCGGCTCCGCGTCGCCTCGAGGCGGTCGTACGCCGCCGCGAGGTCAGCGAACCGCACGGCGAGCGCCGTCCTCCACGGCCCGGCGGAGCTTGCCGAGGTTGTCGGCGACCGACCCGTCCCCGAAGACCGAGTTCCCGCAGACGAAGAACGTCGCCCCCTCGCGGGCGGCGGCCGCGGCGGTCTCCGCCGTGACGCCGCCGTCGATCGAGACGTCGGTCTCCCGGCCGAGGCGCTCGAGCCGGTCGTGCGCGAGCCGGAGCTTCGGGAGCGCCTCGGGAAGGAACCGCTGGCCGGAGAAGCCGGGGTGGACGCTCATCACGAGCACCTGGTCGAGGTCGTCGACGACCGGCTCGACCGCCGCGAACGGCGTCTCAGGTCGGATCGCCGCCCCGACGGCCGCGCCGAGGCGGCGGACCTCCCGGACGACCGCCGCCGGCTCCGAGCGCGCCTCCATGTGGAAGACCAGGGTGTCACCACCCGCGCGGTGGAACGCCTCGACGTAGCGGAGCGGCTCCTCGACCATGAGGTGGAGGTCGAGGGGCAGACGGGTCCGCGCCCGTACGGCGCGGACGAGCGCCGGCCCGAACGAGAGGTTCGGCACGAAGTGCCCGTCCATGACGTCGAGATGGAACGCGTCCGCTCCCGCCGCCTCGGCCTCCCGGATCGCGCCCGCGAGGTCCGCGAAGTCGGCGCTGAGGAGCGACGGGGCGAGCCTCAGGTGGCGCCGGGTCGGCACGTCGGGGCTCGAACCGGGCCCGCTCTTACGCCCTTCGCCGCGCCGGCGCCTCGCCGGTCAGAGGAACTCCTCGGGCCGGGGGGTCCCGTCGGTCGAGCGCCGGGCGGCGTAGTGGGCGCTCCGAGGGTCGCCTTCGGGGGTCCACCGCCCGACCTCGCGGAGCGCGAGCAGGTTCGGACGGAACGGGCCGGGCCGTCGCAGCTCGGTCTCGGACGGCCGCCGCCAGAGGTACCGGTAGAGGAGGATCTCCAGGTACAGGGCGGCCAGCAGGCTGAGGGCGGCCCCGACGACCTGCCACTGCGAGAAGCTCCCCTGGGTGATCCAGGAGCCGCAGATCAGCACGTCCACGATCAGGAAGCCGAGCCCGACCCACCACTTCATCGCGTCGTAGAAGAACCATTCCCGCCAGCTGGAACCCGGGTCGAGCAGCGCCTCGTGCTTCTCCTGCTCGACGCGCGCGACGCCCGCGTCCCACGCCTCCTGCTCCTCGGGGGTCAGCTCCCCGTCCTGGGGAAGCGCGCCCAGGGTCCCGGTCGGGGGTTTCGAGAACACGGGGCCCTACGCGGCCGGCGCCCCGACCGGCGGAGCGGCGGGACCGATGGGGGTCGACGGGAGGGAGACCGGGGTGAGCTCCGGCAGGGCACCCGCCGCGCCGGCGTCGTACGGGCTGGGATAGAGGTGGCACGCGACGATGTGCTCCGGGCTGACCTCGATCAGCGGGGGCTCGACCTTGGAGCAGACGGGCATGACCGCCGGGCACCGCGTGTGGAACCGACAGCCCGGAGGCGGGGCCGCCGGGCTCGGCACGTCCCCCTGCAGGACGATCCGCTCCCGCTTGAGGTCGGGGTCGGGGATCGGGATCGCCGAGAGGAGCGCCTGGGTGTACGGGTGGAGCGGGTGCTGGAACAGCGCCTCGGTCGGCGCGTGCTCGACGACCTTGCCGAGGTACATCACCACGACGCGCTGGCTCATCGCCCGGACCACGGAGAGGTGGTGGGAGATGAACAGGTAGGCGAGCCGCTGCTCGGCCTGGAGCCGCCGGAGGATGTTGAGGATCTGCGCCTGGACCGAGACGTCGAGCGCGCTCGTCGGCTCGTCGAGGACGATGAATTCTGGACGGAGCGCGAGCGCGCGGGCGATCCCGATCCTCTGCCGCTGGCCCCCCGAGAACTCGTGCGGGAACCGCCACTCATGCTCCGGGTTGAGGCCGACGTCCCGGAGCAGTTCGCTGACCCGGCGGCGTTGCTCGGCCCGCGAGCCGACCCCGTGGATCATGAGCGGCTCGGCGATGATGTCCCGGACGAGCATCCGCGGGCTGAGCGAGCTGAACGGGTCCTGGAAGACGATCTGGAGCTTCCCGCGCAGCTCCCGCATCCCCCCCGCCGTGAGGCGGAAGAGGGAGTAGCGGTTCGCGATCGAGTTGAGCTCGGCGAGCGCCTGGCGGGCCTCCTGCGGGATCGCCCGGCCGTTCTCCTCCGGCCCGGCGAACGGCTGGAGGAACTTGTACAGCTCGTTGAGGCGTTGGTAGACCTCGGCCGGCGGGCGGTAGAACGCGTGGCCGCTCGACGGCTCGATCAGCCGCAGCAGCAACCGGCCGGCGGTCGTCTTGCCGCAGCCCGACTCCCCGACCAGGCCGACGGTCTCCCCTTCGCGGATGTCGAAGCTGATCCCGTCGACCGCCCGCACGTCGCCGATGTGGCTGGAGAACAGCCCCCCACGGATGGGGAACCACTTCCGAATGTTCCGGGCCGCCAGAACGATCGGAGCCTCCGGCGCCGCCATCGTCGACCTACCCTCCCGAAGGGGTCCCGGACCCTTCCCCCACACGAGGCCCGTGGTATAGATAGCAAGCGACGGTATGCCCGGGGCCCTCCTCGGTCGTCAGGGGCCGCTCCGCGCGGCAGACCGGCATCGCGTGGTTGCAGCGCGGGTGGAACCGGCACCCCGGGGGAGGGTCGATCAGGTCGGGGACCGAGCCGGCGATCGAGTGGAGCTCCTTCTCGGGTCGGTCGACCCGGGGGACCGACTCGAGGAGCCCCTGGGTGTACGGATGGAGAGGGCGCCGGAACACCTCCTCGACCGGGCCTTGCTCGACGATCTGGCCCGCGTACATGACGCAGACGCGGTCGGCGACCTCCGCGACGACGGCGAGGTCGTGCGTGATGAGCAGGATCGCGGTGCCGACCCGTCGGCGGAGCGCGTCGATCAGCTCCAGGATCTGGGCCTGGATCGTCACGTCGAGCGCCGTCGTCGGCTCGTCGGCGAGCAGGACGTCCGGCTCGGCGGACAACGCCATCGCGATCATCGCGCGCTGGATCATCCCTCCCGAGAGCTCGTGGGGGAACCCTCGGGCGACCTGGGCGGGGTTGGCGATCCGCACCCCCTCCAGGATGCGGACGACCGTCCAGAACAGGTCGTCGTCCAACGGCTTGCGGACCCGGCCCCGGACCCCCCAGACCCCGAAGTAGAAGTGGGTGAGGCGCTCGACCGCGGCCCGCCGCCGCAGGGCGCGCAGGACGCGGGCGGGCGGGTGCTCGCCGCGGAGCTCCGCCATCCGCTGCTCGTTCATCTTCTGATGGAGCTCGAGCAGGCGCCGCCGGTACCCGAGGTAGCGTCGTTGGGTCCCGCTGAGGTGCAGCCGCGAGACGGTGTGCTCGATACGGCGGCGGGTCGCGGACGGTGTCGTCGCCGAGAGCGCGAGATAGAACGACTCCGTCGCGAGCCGGGACGAGCGCGCCGCCTGGCCGAGCTGGTCCGCCGCCTGCCGCATCAGCTCGCGGCGCTTCGTCCCGATCGCGCTCAGGAGGCCCCGGATCGCGACGGCGACCGCCGGGGAGTCCGGCGTCGCGGCGAGCATCTGGTCGACCACCGCGGTCCCGCGATGCAGGAAGACGATCTCGCCGATCTGGTTCGCGATGGAGAAGACCGGATTCAGCGCCTGGGTCGGCTCCTGGAAGAT
>Ga0187772_10000466_pt1 | contig 18125 bp, 19 predicted proteins | sample 0116_SJ02_MP15_2_FD_133137 | JGI IMG/M metagenome (GOLD analysis project Ga0187772, IMG submission 133137) | Tropical peat soil microbial communities from peatlands in Department of Meta, Colombia - 0116_SJ02_MP15_20_MG | ecosystem: Environmental > Terrestrial > Soil > Wetlands > Peat | place... | reverse complement strand
TGACTCTCTGATGGCCCTGATGCCATCGACAAAGGAATCCCTGACGTGGGACGGGAATGATTTCTTCACCCTTGCCATGTCCCCGCTGTAGGTCTCGTTGAGCCTGAGGGACCTTATGGACACCCCTAGGATGCCGAAAAGGCCGCTCAGGAGATAGCAGAATCGCAGCCCAGGGGTCGGTCCGAACCTGTTAATCAGAAGGCCCCCGACTGTGGGCGCAAGCACGGAGGGGATGGTGTTGATCGCGCTGAAGACAGCGAAACCTCTGATCCTGTCCTCCGGCTCGATCGAATCCATCATTATCGAATTGAAGGCGGGGGTGTAGAAGCTGGCTATCGAAGCCAAGCTGAGGGGAACCATGATGAGGATGGGAGAGTTGACCACGCAGTAAACGAATGCGCTCGCGACCGAGACCCAGCTGAAAATTACGACGACCCTTCGCCTCCCCCATACGTCGGCGATGTATCCGCCCATCAGAAGAGCGATTATGGTCACCCCGGTGCCGTAGGCTACCAGCAGGCCTATCTGAAACGGCGTGGCGCCAAGGGACGCGAAGTAGACCGACTGGTACGGGTTTGCCATCGTCGAACCAATCGACCAGACCGCCGAGGTGGAAGTCAGAATCCACGCGTTCGATGGAAGGAACAGGAAGCTCCGAAACCTTCCCCACTGATTGGCCACAGCCGGACGAACGCACGAGTGCGTGCCTTATGTATTGTTCCTAGGACCGGAAGAGAATTGCGACTAGGCGGTTCAAGATACTTCGGCCGGTGCGAAGCGCGAACTCACAGCAAGGCTCCCTTGTGGTTATTCAGCGTCACCACAAGACAGAAGACGATTTGGGAATTGGTCTGGGTACCACGCCCGTGCGTTGGAAGTGATTTTCGAGAGGGTCCTGAGGAATGCGCTCAAGGGTGACTGTGACCGACAAGACGTGCGTTGTCGGGCTCGGACCCTAACCGACGCGGATGTATATATTATCCCGAGGGAGTGCCAGCCCAGTTGGCTGATTTCAGAAGGGATTCCCGGTAGCATGGCGCTCGAGCACGCCGGAGGAATCCTGGCGATGATTATTGCAATATTCATTGGACTCCTGCTTATACTTGTCATGGCAACCGTTCTAGGAGCAGTTGGAGGGATCCTTGTCGAATGGACCTTCATCGCGCTCGCCGTCGCCGTGATAGTCACAGGCGTGGTCAGGTATAGTCGGCGATAGCCAGCGGAAACGAAGCTGACAAGTGGCTAAGGCGTTTATACGGCCTCGGTGCCTGTAGAAATCGTGGAGTTTCTGGAAGGAGAGGACCTGAGGAGGCGCATACTCGCGGATTACTCGCGCGATCCAAGAGGATGGAGCTTCGTGATTTCTCCCTCTCCGAGTTCGGCGTTCTTTGATGCCACCATCTCTGGCCCGGGCGAGACTTGGATGCTCAAGATTGATTCTCTCTTCAAACCCTCTCCCATCGTAATCGGCTCCAGGGGAGAGCCTTCTACTAAGAAGCGCGAAGTGGCGTTCCCTTACGGTTTTAGGACGCTACCCCCTGACTTGGCCCTCAGGATAATGGCCGAGGCGGAGCCGGCTCGCGAGCGTGCATTGCAGAGGACCCTCCTGTCGGTTCTCGGTTCGGATCCAGTGGTCCCAGTACAAGGAAGAAGCTACGCCCAAGGGCCGATGATTCTAGCCGGTCCTGGGAAAGATAGCCTTTCTGATGCGCAGCGAGAAATTGACGCGAAGCTCGCCTCAGAGATGCGCCGTCTCCTCAGGCTGAAATACCCCGCGTACGGCTGATTCGGGTAATGTCTGCGCACTGGGGAAAGACGAAAGTGCGGATGCTGGAAGGGGACATCACCGACCAAGACGTGGACGCCATTGTGAACGCAGCCAATCCCAGCCTGATGGGAGGAGGAGGGGTCGATGGCGCCATCCACAGGAAAGGCGGGCCAGAGATTCTCCAAGAGTGCATGAACATTCGAGAGACCCTGTGGCCCGGAGGTCTACCTATCGGCATGGCCGTAATTACCACTGGGGGGATATTGAAGGCAAGACATGTGATTCATACCGTCGGACCTGTCTGGCACGGAGGCCACAGCGGGGAGGATAGGGCGCTCGCTGAATGCTATGTAAACTGCCTGAGATTAGCGACCCAGCAGGGCCTGAATGCCGTTGCCTTCCCCTCGATAAGCACAGGAGCCTACGGGTACCCGATTCGGGGTGCGAGCAGGATAGCGCTGAAAACTGTCAAAAGCTTCGCTGAGAGGGAGGGTCAGCCTGCTGAAGTGAATTTCGTGTTGTTCAGCCGAGCCGATCTTGAGACCTACAACGGAGCCTTGGAGGAGATACAAGGATGAGCGAGATTGCGAAGCTGGAAGGAACTCTTTCCCATACCATCAGGAGGTTGTATGAGAGAGGCCTTGTCTCGGGTGTGGGCGGGAACGCGAGCATCATCCTCCCGTCAAGGAACCAAATCATGATTACGCCTGCTGGATACTTCAAGGGAGGCGTTGCCGAAGGGGACATCGTTCGCGTGACTCTGAAGGGGGATGTGCTGGGAAAAGGAACGCCGTCTAGTGAACTCGCGACCCACCTCATGGTTTACGGGACAAGAAAGGACGTGACCGCAGTGGTTCACGGGCATCCGCCCACCGCGGTCGCTCTGATTACTGCCGGAGTGCCAATCCCCGTCATGACGCCGGAACACGCTGTCATGATTAGGAGGCTGGAGGTCGTCGGTTTTGCACCTCCCGGGAGGTTGGGGGCCCTGGCCGTGAGAGAGGCGATTAAGCGATGCGACGTTGTCGGGATAAGGAATCATGGATTCTTCTCGCTAGGCAACGGCCTCCACGAGGCGGCTTCAAGGCTAGAGGTCCTCGAAGAAAGCGCCAAGATCTTCCTCGCAGGACACCATGTCGGTGGCGTCTCTGGATTGGGGCCGAAGGAGCTGGGGCTGATTAGAAAGAACTACGATAAGACAATTCGCTAGGATTGGACGCTCCTGCCGCGCGGTGGTGATCGCCCCCCTCAAGACGTATATGGGAGAACCGAACTAATGTGTTCATGATGAGCGGCACTCTCGTCAGCGCCGAAAGGCGATCGGCGAAGGAAACGAAGACGATATTCAAGTGCCCCCTCGATTCTGAGGAGTTCGACACACCAGAGCTGCTGTCCCAGCACGTGGATCAGGTGCACATCGGGCCAGGGCTGCTAAGCGGCTTCAAGGGAGAGTCCTGGGCCAAGAACCTGAAGAAGAAGCACAACTAGTCCCACAGTGAAATCTTCCATCGGGGGCTAGGACACCATGTTGACCTCTCTGGCCCGGGGACTACGATAGAGCAACGAGAACGGCGCCCAATGCCACCCCGAAAACCAAGTGGCTGCCGAAACTGATGAGGAGCCCTGCCGCGGAAAAGTCATCTCCGGCCCTCCTTTCAAAATAGTTTCGCGACAGGAAAGGTGCAATCAGCCAAAGCACAAGGCTGAGCGCTACGCCGATGGGAAGGTAGTATGCGGTCGCGATGGATGGAGTCACGTTCAATGCAGTCCCGAGTATCACCCCGATGACCGTCCCATGAATCAGGTGCATTGTCAGGGCCTCCGTCAGCCGTTTCGTGGGATCATATGGCTCTCCGAGCACAATGGCGACAAGAACCTGATTCACCTGCCACTCGACCACGCCCTTGATCCCCATTCGCTTCCAGAATGGTGCCTCGAAGGAGGTCATCAGAATCGCAGCGGCGAACCCAGCTCCTGCTCCGGCGGCAGTTGCCTCAAGAAGTTGCATTCAGGATTTGCTGAAGCTCTAACCGGTTTATCCCTTTGGTGTTCTGTCGCACCGGCAGCCAACTCTTAAAGCATCAGAACATTCGGTCCTGTACCAGCTCTCCGATGATCAGACACCAAGTGCAGACCAAGGATGGGAGGGTGCTCAATGTAGGGGAGGGCGGCGATAGAAGGGGCATGCCGATTTTTGCGCTCCACGGTACTCCAGGGTCTCTCATGCTCTATCCGCCGAACACCGCTGACGCCATGAAACGCGGGGTCAGACTCATCAGCTATGACCGCTCGGGATACGGGCGTTCCTCACCTGACCCGGGCCGTAAGGTGGCGGACGCCGCGAGAGACGTTGCAACCATCGCTGATTTCCTAGGGTTGGAGCGCTTCGCCGTATGGGGGATATCGGGGGGCGGGCCCCACTCGTTGGCCTGCGCCGCGCTTCTCCCCAAAAGAGTCGTCGCAGCGGCTTCACTGGCGTCGCCGGCACCATATCCGTCTCGGGGCCTGGACTGGTTCGCCGGTCAGGGCGAGGACAACGTCGCAGAATTCAAGGCTGCGTTGGGCGGACCCGGAAGGCTCAATCGGTTCCTTGCGCCTCAACGGACGCAGTTGCTGAAGGCCACTCCAGAGGAGATAACACGGCTGTGGGACAGCATTCTCCCTCGAATGGACAAGGCCGCTCTCTCCGGAGAGCTAGGCCAGTTCCTTGCGTCGAGTCTGAAGTCGGCCCTGCGCCTGGGTTTCGCGGGCTGGAGGGACGATGACTTGGCATTCGTGTCTGATTGGGGATTCAGGTTGTCGGAGATCTCTGTTCCACTGATAATATTGCAGGGGAGGCACGACAAGATGGTCCCCTATGCACACGGCAGGTGGCTGGCCAAACACCTCAAAGGAGCGGAGACCCATCTGCTGCCGGACGACGGGCACCTGACGCTCCTGGAGAGACACGTGCCTGAGACACACGCCTGGCTTCTGAAGCGCTTCTGACGCGAGCAATTTCGCCCAGACCTTAAATCGCCGGGGGCAGGACAAGAAGGCGATGTCGCTGACAGGAAGAAAGGTAGCAATCCTAGTAGAGAACTTCTACGAGGACCTGGAGTTCTGGTACCCGTACTACCGCCTCAAGGAGGAAGGGGCGGACGTCACCGTGGTTGGGACAGGCTCCAGCACCCTCTACAAAGGGAAGCATGGGCTGGAGGCGAGGCCGGATATCACTGCAGATCAGGCAGACCCAGGCGCCTTTGACGCGGTCGTAATCCCTGGAGGATATGCGCCAGACTACATGAGGCGCTACCCTGCGCTCCTGAAGTTCGTAAATGAAGTACATTCGGAGGGGGGGATAGTCGCTGCCATCTGCCATGCCGGGTGGGTGCTCGCGTCGGCGGGGCTTGCCAAGGGGTTGCGGATGACCTGTTTCAGTTCCATAAAGGAAGATTTGATCAACGCAGGGGCCGACTACGTCGACCAGGCAGTGGTGAGAGACAGGAACATCATAACCTCCCGTTTCCCCGCCGACCTGCCTGTCTTCTGCAGGGAAATCATCGCGGCACTCGAGACGACGGTCCTGACGGCCAAGACAGGTAGCCCCACGGCCAGTTAATTTTCAAGACCCATTGCCGGCGTTATGCCCGGCACTTTCGTTATGAGACGAGAGACGAAGGTGGTCCAGGCGGAATGTGAGCAGCCTTAACTATCCTCGTGCGCGCGGGATAACATGCCGCGAATCGAACTCTATGAGGGGTCGCAGAAGATAGCCGACGTCGGGCTCCCAGAGAAGAAATTCAAGACAGGCTCGGTCGGATACTGGGCCAGCCAGAAGATCGAAATCAACGGCAAGCGCTACCAAGGCCAGTTCCAACTCGTGGAGATTGGGTCCAAGCAGCCGAAAGAATAACGGAAACTCCTAGAATACGCAACCGTCGGCCGACATAGCGGTCTTGCGTGCGTGTGTCTAACTGTAGCTAAGGATGTTTGAGGGAGTTGTGTCTTACTCGGGCGCGAGGGCGCGCCTTGCAGCCAAGTATCCGAGGATACCAAGGATGGTCGCGAATCCAGCCAGGTATGCCATGTCAGAGGTGTAGGTCGAGAGCTGGGACGAGGAAAGAGAGCCGTTCACCAGGAGCAGACGAGCCGCCTCGTTTGCCTTGGAGACAGGGTTAATGTCGGCGATGCCCCTAAGCCAGGACGGGAATGACGACGACGGGAAGAATGCATTGCTCGTGAACATTATCGGCAGAGTGAGGAAGTTGACGATGGCAACCAGCGAATCAATGCTTCTGACGGCGAGCGCGAGGGAGGTGAAGACGAAGGAAAGACCCAATCCGAGCAGGATGAAGGCGGCGAATGCGCCTGCGAACTGGGCGGCCCCGAAGGACGAGGGAAGCTGGAGACCGTTAGGAATCACAAGGGCGACCGCAAAGGTCAGAAGGCCGAGGAAGAGGACCTTGACAAGGTTCTGGGCGACCCCAGACAGATAGATCGCGGCCCGTGGGACCGGAGCCGTGAGGAGGGTATTCAGATACCCCAGCTGCCTGTCGAGGACGAGATCGATGCCGCCGAATGCCATGTTGAAGACGAATATGATGCAGATCACCCCTGACGTCAGGTATGTGATGTAGGTCGGTGCACCTCCGAATGCCTGCTGGAGGATCGACGGCGCGCCCGAAGTTGAGCTCGCTGGGATGAGGTTCGCAGGATTGAAGGAGCTCCCGAAGAGAGCCAGATAGAAGACGGCCGTGGCCAGCCCTGGCACCACAGAGGCCGGGTTCCTTACCCACTTGCGGAGGGCCCTGTTGGTGAGAGCCAGTGTTTCGTCAAACAATTTTATCGGGCCCTCCCCATCTTGATGTTCTCCCAGCCGGAATCGCTCTCGCCCGATTCCTCGTCCCGCATTGATCGCCCGACAACGTCCAAAAAGACTTGGTCCAGGCTCGGCTTCGAGAAGGAGATCCCTTCTATCTCTACGCCTTTCTGCAGCACACCGCCGACGATGGCCGGGAGCGCCTTCTCGGTGTTTGGAAGCTTAATCCTGTAACTGACTCCATCCCTGGTCACCTCAGACACCCCTTCGATGCTTGACAGGAACGGGGTGAAGTCCGCGGTCCCCTCGGGGACCGTCAGAGTGATTATCTCTCCGCCATGGGCAGTTTTCAGTTCCGACGGCGTGCCCGAGATCCTGATTGTGCCGTGGTCTACTATTGCGATGCGGTCACAGAGGGAGTCAGCTTCGTCCAAATAGTGCGTCGTCATGAAGACGGTCAGCCCCCTCTCCTTGTTGAGGCTCTTGATGTACTGCCACATCTTGGATCTCGTCTGGACGTCCAAACCCAGGGTCGGTTCGTCCAGGAAGAGCACCTTGGGCTCGTGAAGAAGCCCCATTACCATCTGAAGACGCCTCCTCATGCCGCCGGAGTAGGTCTTCACCTTGCGGTGGGCCGCATCCTGAAGGTCCACCAGGCCCAAGAGCGAATCCACCCTTGCCCTGGCCTGGGAGCCGCCGAGCTGGTGGAGCCTCCCCATCAGCACCATGTTTTCTGTCCCGGTGAGCTCGTCATCTGCTGTAAGCTCCTGCGGCACAACGCCGATGCTCTTCCTGACGGCCGCCGGGTCCTTCGCGACGTCATGGCCTGCCACAGTCGCCTTCCCCTCGGTTATCGAAGCAAGGGTATTGAGCATCTTGATCGTGGTGGTCTTCCCCGCACCATTGGGGCCAAGGAAACCGAAGATTTCTCCTTCGGCGACATAGAAGGAGATGTGGTCCACGGCCTTGATCTTACCTCCGTAGACCTTGGTCAAGCCTTGGGCTTCGATTATGTTAGACAATTGGGCGGAGCCGCATCCCTGGGGCATAAATATCCAACGCATGTGAAACAAGAGTGTTGTAAAGCTCCGGGCGCAGGTCGGATCGTGGTTTGATGCGTGGTCTGTTCATGACCCTCGACAAGAGAAGGGCGCTCCGAAGACTGCCCTCCCCCCAGGTAGCCGTCGAAGTTGGAGGTCCGCCGCAACCGCAAGATTTCGGGCCGTGGCAACGCGCCTTCACCTGGGAGGCAATTGTTTTGGGTTCAGTTCCTCTTCTGGTGCACGCCGTACTGTCGGTTAATGGCCTCCGCTAGCACCACGATCTGGAAACTAGGGCTCATTCCACAGTCGGTTGCGAACGGGCTTACGAACATCCTAGTCCTCTTCTTCCTCATTCAGAGCCTGCACGGCACCCTCCTCGACGTCGGACTCGTGACGGGCATAGCCGCTCTTGCGCTTGTCCCCTCCCAGGTAGTTTGGGGGAGGCTCGTCGATTCGATTAGCAGGTGCAAGCCCTTCCTGGTTGTGGGTTTCATCGGAATGGGCACTGCCATCGCAGCGATCCCGTTTGCCGGGAGTGTGGCTCTGCTACTGGCGGTTGTTTCGCTGAAGTCGATCTTGTATGCCGCCACCCTCCCTGCGAGGCAGCTGCTTACGGTCGAGTCGGAAGAGCGCGAGGGGTGGCAGAGAGGCCTCGCCAACATGCAGTTCCTCACTTCCCTCGGCGAGACTGTGGGGATGGGGGTAGGGACGGCCGTTGTCGCGACACTTGGGTTCGGCGAGCTGTTCTTGCTCGCAGGGGTCCTATGCCTCGCATCTGCCGCTGCCCTTGGCGTGCTTGCCCAGGAGCCCGGGATCATGATTCAGAGGAGACTCGTGTCTCTCGAGCGTTCGGTCGGGACGATAATGGCTGTGTCTGAATACGCGGGGTACCCTAGACTGTCAGCTGGGAGAACGCCTCGTTGGGACGTCGCGGGCGCGCTTAGCCGGTCGACCAAGTACCTCCTTGTCGGGATTTTCTGCTTCTCACTTGCAGGATCAGCGTTCTACTCCCCCCTCCCTGCTTACTTCCTCCAGTTCTATTCATCGCAGTCGGTGTTCTTCGTCTTCTTCATAGGCTCGTTTGCCGGATCGCTTGCCTACCTGTCCATTGGGCGGCTCTTCAAGAGCGCAGCACAAAACCTCCTCCTATCCTCGTTCACGAGGATGGTTGTGCTCCCCCTGCTCTTGCTAGGGGCACTGGGGGCGGCGCCAGGGCTGGTGGCGGCGGCGATCGTCTTGGCCGTCCTGGAGATCCTCTGGTCGCTGTTCGACGTCTCCAGCACGTTTGCGTACCTTGAGACTGCGAAGGTGGGGCGGGCGGGGGTATACGGTGCCCTCGTCGGCCTTGGAAGCGCCGGGGGCGGATTCCTTGGTGGCATCTTCTCGATGGAGTGGGGATTTCCTTCTCTATTCGTGCTCTGCAGCTTTCTGTGTGCCTGTGCGCTCGGTGCCTTCGTCACACAGTTCGGAGGTCGAAATGGATTCCCGAGGTAGCGATTGGGGCCCGCTTCAAAGAAAATTAGCACCTAACCGGTGACTGCACGGAGCACAGAGGCCACGACCTCATCCCTTCGTTTCTCTATGATTCCCTGTGAAAAGCGGGATCTCATCGCTTCTCCGAAACGGCATGCTGGCTATCGTTGCGCTAGAAGAGCCGGAGCCGCGGAGAGAGTTCATAGAAGAAGAGCAGAAGCCCGGCGACGGCTTCCTTGGAGTCCCGCGGCAGTTGGTAAACGAAGCTGTTAAGCCCTGAGAACGTCTTTTAACTCCAAGTGACAAGTCACCACCTTGTGAAGAGCATCACAGACGAATACATGAGAAAGATGCTTCAGGCTGCCAATCGGTATACTTTGGTCATCCTACGACGAACTGGCAAAAGAGGTGAGCCCGGGGCTGACGAAATCGTATGGGAACATGGCAGGAGGAACTTTGAGCTTCGAAGAGATGGCTTACTGTGCATTGTGGGTCCGGTCATTGCCGACGAAAGCGAGGTCGCGGGCGTCTGCATATTCACGACGGATTTGGAGCAGACCAAGAGAATCATGAATGAGGATCCGGCCGTGAAGGCGGGGATCTTCGTGTACGACGCCCACGCCATCGAGAGCTTCCCGGGTGACGCCCTGACTGATAGAAGCAACTTGGCTCAAATCTCGTGACAAGAGTCAGTGTTGCCTAGCAAATGGAGACCGCGATGTGATGCATGCTCACCGACTGTCTGTGGATCACTCCCGCTTCAGGGCTTCCACCGCAGCAGGCCTGGGCTTTCTTCTGCGAAGGCGTTGGGTTTCCGCCTAGTATTCACAGCGAACCGAACGCAGCTATGGGATTCTTGAGATTGCGTCGGCTATCGAGCCTGTCGCTTCCGCCCGTTCTTTGACCAACTGTGTCCTGTCCAACCGCTCCTTCTCCAATTCATTAAGCTTGTTTTGCATTGATTCCAGCAACTTCCAGTCCTCGGCGTAGCGGGACCCGGGCAAGCGGAGGTCGATTGCTCTTAGTTGTTTTTGCTGTTCGAGTACCTCACCTGTCAAGGAGGCTAACCTGGACTCGAGGCTCACGATTCTGCCGTCATAGTTCTTCGGCGTCGCTTTGTTCCTGACGAACAGACGGGCGAAGAGTGAATTGTTAGCCTGCTCCGCAGGAGCCTCGGTGGCACGCCTTTGCTCCCGTTCTAGTTCCGCCGAAGATTCGGTCTGCATCACTTTGAGTTCTGAAATCCGAGAAACCATCAGGGCCCTTTCGGCCTCGATTCTCCTTTCAATGACGGATATGTTCGACCTGTGTTGGGATATGGCCTCATCGATGGAAGAAGTCTGGATGGGTTCTGACAGGCGTTCGTTCAGTTTGTGGCGGCTGGCCAGGTATTCCGGGGAAACCCGCGTTGCACCTGCTTTCTTCTCGAACTCGTTGAGAAGGATGTTCACCCCTCTGGTCCAGTTCTCCAGAGTGTAGCCCCCAGGTTCGGGCGAGAACGTCTGCTGTCCAAGTTTGTTCAGGGCGTTAATTGTTCTAGCTTTCAGCTGGTCGAAATCCAGCTCGGGCGTCTCTTGTATCCTAATCTTGCGCTGGTGGAAGGACTGATTCTTCATCTGCGTGGCGCAGCTCTCAACTGTCAGGCAACGCTGCCTCAGAATCTGATTTAAGCGGTTCCAACTGTCGTGAATCGAGAGGTTGAATGGGAATAGGAGGGTGCACATCCGGAGCCAGACGTGTTTGCTTTCATTTCCGCCGTGATTGCGACGCCGTTAGCCATCGGCTCTGGCCTTCGGCCCTCTTATCTAACTGCCTACGTCCGATGGTGACGTGAGCGAGTCACGGACAAGCTCGTCATAGTTGCATTCGGGGACAGCCTCACTGTGGGTTACCGATCACCGACGATGGAGGAAGAGGAGCCACCCCCCGCCCCCTACACCGCCTTCCTGGAGCGGATGGTGGGGAAGATGCCAGAGTTGAGGAGCGCGCCGAACCTCGAGGTCGAATTGATCAATCGCGGGGTCGTTGGCGAGCTCACCGATGACATGCTGGCTAGACTCGACCGCGATGTGTTGGGGCCCCGCCCAGACGCTGTAATCATCCTCGGTGGTTCCAACGACCTGGGGTGGGGGCTCGAACCGGAGACCATAGTCGAGAACCTAGCCCAGATGACCGACGGGGCACTCGTGTGTGGAATCCAACCTGTTGCCTGTACTGTTCCGTCGGTACTCGGCTTCGATGCAGGCATCCAGCCCAGATTACGGCTGAATGAGCTCGTCAAGAAGCGGAGCGCAGACAGGGGGGTCGCCTGCGTGGACTTGTTCTCGGCCACCAGCGATTCCGCAGGGAGGCTCAGGGAGGACTACTCGAATGACGGGCTCCACCTCAGCACCGCTGGCTACAAAGCGGTGGCCGACGCGATATTCTCAGGTGCGGTGAGCGGAATTGTCCTCGACAGGCTGAGATGTGTCAGGAACCCGAGGAGTATCACCGCTTCTGGACGATTGCAATCCGCTTTCTAGGAGCAGGGGCGCCCCATTGTCCCTTACTGCGCTCTGAGCTGAATTCCGAGCCGCTTCGACAGGTTTCCCAAGTCCTGGGCAACGTAGAAGAAGGCCATCCAAGCGAACTTCCCCCATCGGCGCAGCCCCTCCTCTTTGACGGCCTCGATGGCTTCCCTCGCGTCGTCGGGCTCCCGGCCGAAGAAGAGTCTCCCGAAAATGTCCACGGACCAGGCGTCGATGGGGAAGCCGCCGTGTGGATTGATTATGTCCGCGGCGTAGTCTCCGACCCCCGGGAGCTCCAAGAGTTTCCTCTTCGCCTCGTTCGGAGGCATGCTCATGATCTCGTGGATGTCAGGGAAACCCTTGGCGATGATTTTCGCCGCTCCCACCAAGTACTTGGCCCGGTAGCCGAGGTTGCACTTCTTGGCGAACTCTCCAGGGTTCAGCACGGCAATCCTCTCTGCCGAAGGTTCCACTTGGATCTTCTTGTGGTCGAATGACACTGAGGTCCCGTAGGCCGTGTTTATCGAAGCCAGCATCTTCATGCTCCTGTCCAGCTTCGCCATTTGCAGGCAGATGCTCAGCACCACGGAGTTGAAGAGGTAGGCGGTCTGGGTGTCATGCATGCCGTAGAGATCCTCAATGGTGTGCCGGAGGATGTCGTCCATCCGGGCCATTTCGTAGAAATCGTTCAGGTCTTGATCCGCGCCAATCAGCGTCGGGAGTGATTCCTTGAGGCGGGTCAGCGCCCCGTCCCGCAGACCGCCTGCTGTGAAGATGGCGATGTTGACGCGAGGCTTCGTCACCGTCCCCACGGAACGGAGCTTCATCCCGATGAGCCTGCCATGGAGCCTCGTGGCCGTCCAGAGCGTGTTGTCACCGTAGATCTCCCCTGCGTTGAAGAGACTCCATCCTGCAGGTTTCTTCACCGTGAGCTTAAAGTCATACGGAGCGGTGGGGGTGATGACGAATGATGACGTGAGGGCGAGCTCCAACCCGATTTCTCTGCCCTGGAGCGCCTTTGAACGCTACCTAAGGCTTGTCCTGGATTTCATAACCACCCGTTGTATCCGAACACTGCGTGTAGCAGCAATTCTGGAGTCAGAAATCGGTTTGAGCCTCCATATTGTGTAAAATCTCTGGGACAGAAGGTCGGCCAGGGTCGAAGCGCTTGGCCGTCTTCAGTGGCGAAGGGAGTTTTGCAGCGGGTGCACTGATTGAGGCCAAAGGGCTCGTGAAGAAGTATGGGGGTTTCGGTGCCCTCAACGGTCTGGACCTCAAAGTCATGCCTGGCGAAATCTACGGGCTGCTTGGACCAAACGGCGCGGGTAAGACCACGACCCTGAGGATCACAGCCGGTCTAATCGAGCCGACCTCGGGTTCCGTCTTCGTTTCAGGGTTCGACGCCACAAAGGATCCGCTCCACGCGAAAGCCCAAGTCGGATATGTCGCCGAGGCTCCGATACTCTACGAGTCACTGACGCCCAGGGAGCTCCTGGAGTTCGAGGCCTCTGTCAGGGTGCTCGCCGAAGACCCAGTCAACCGCAAGGCACGACAGCTAGCCGACGCTTTTGAGGTGCAGTCAGTCTTCGACTCTCCAATCGCGACCCTGTCCATGGGAACTAAGCAGAAGGTTGCAATAATCGCCGCGTTGCTCCACCAGCCGCCGGTGCTTCTCATGGATGAACCGTTGAACAGCCTCGATGCGAGGAGCAGCAAGATTCTGAAAGAGCTGCTCTCGCTGCAAGTGCAGAGAGGTGGGGCCGTCCTCTTCTCCACTCACGTCATGGAGATTGCGCAGAGGCTCTGTTCGAGGATTGGAATCATCTTCGGAGGTGTGATCGTCGCGGAAGGGGACATGGACCAGCTTAGGGGCAGGGCCGGTGAGAAGGACGCGACGCTGGAAGAGGTCTTCATGAAGCTCACCAACGAAGCATCTGAGGTCGAGAGCACGGTGAGGATGCTGAGGGAGTCTTTCTTCGACGATGAAGATCGCTGACGCCTGGCGTCTGAGTGCCGTCCCTTACTCGGAGATGGCGTTTAGGTCGATATTGCAGAACAGCAGCAACATGTGGTGGGGTTCCTTCGGAAGAGGGTCGTCGGAAGCCTCTGGCCGGGAGGACCTCGTCAAGAGGGCATTGCGGATTGCAAGATTCGACAAGTTCATCGTTGCTGTCTTCGTAACGGTCGCCGCGGGAGCGCCGTTTCTTCCGCAGGCTCTTGGAGCGTCTTACGGGATATCGGCGTCTGTTACGCTGAGCCTGGCAGTATCCTTCGCGTTCATTGTCCTTTACGGTGTCCAGACCCTGTCCTCCTTCGTGACCAGCGGTCCTTCGCCTGTCCTCTCGACTCTGCCGCTGGTGCGTAATGACGTCTCACTGGTCAACCTTCTGTCCTTCGTGAGGACCAGCGATTACCTGGTGTTTGGTTCGATTTTCTGCCAGGTCTTCTTCGTTACCCTTGTTACGGGATCAGCGTTGTCAGGGTTGTTCGCGTTCCTTGCCGGAGCTATGAACTCGGTCTTGGCGGTCGGCGTTGCCCTTTGGTTGTCCAACGTCTTCTACAGAAGAATTCTGGGTTCGAAGCAGGGCAGGCTCGGCGGCGCGGTGCGCCTTGCGATGCTCCTGGCCTGGGGGGTGGTGGTGCTTGGTATCGGGATCCTGTTCGCCGCGGCTGGATACCTGATTCCGCTGGTTCAAGGGGTTCTGGCCAGCCCGGATGCATTGACGGGCGCTGTTCTGTCGCTGCTGTACCCTTTCTCCCTCGGAATCACCGTAGGGTCAATCGCCCACGGCTCTGCGCCGTCAGTGACCGAGAAGATGGCTCTCGGTGCGACGGTTGGATATCTCCTGATTGCGGTCGTGGCGTCCACGTGGAGCACGAGTTCGGTCGTCGGCTTTGAAGAAGGCACCTCTGGCGCAACACGAATCGGGCGCGACAATGGGGCTTCGGTGCCTTTGCGAACACCTGTTGTTGCCTACGCGATGAAGGATCTGAGGGCTGCGTCGGCTAACCTGCCGTCAGCCTTCCTGTTCGCGCTGCCGGCCTTCGAGACTCTTGTCATCCTCTTGATCAGAGCTTTCCTGCCCACCCTTGGGGCGTCCACCCTCCTGGTGGCGATGACCTTCGGAGGGATGGTTTCACTCATACTTCCGTTGGTTCTCGTCAGCTCTGAAGGCACCGGGTTCGACTTCGCCAAGACGATGCCGCTCAGGATGAGGACCATCGTCTTCGCCAAGGGATTGATCGCCACGGGGGTTTTCTTGCCGGCGGTCGCCGTTGTATATGCCGAGATTCTGATCAAGCCTTTGGCGTCAGCCTCCTCGGCCCTTATTCCCCTCGCGTCGATTGTGGCTGTTGCCGCCGCAAGCATGCTCGAAATCAGGCTCTTCCTAGGGTTCGCTCCTAGCGGGCGAATCACCTTTGCACTGCAGGAGTTCGCCAGGATGGCGGCCGGCGCCGGAGTCGTTATCCTCCCTGCGGCGGTGTACGCAACAGCGTACATCCTTTCGTTCAACCACACCCTCGCTGCGGGGGCAATGGTAGGAGTTGCTTTCGCCGAGCTTGTTGGGATCGCCGGATATGTGCGCCGGGCCTGAGCTTCTAGCTAAGCGGTCGATACCTAACGTGCTTTCACTTTTTCGGCGCGGGCACGGCACCCTTGATGTTTGCGACCTTCCGGGCGAGTTCGATGTTGGCCTCTATATCTGCCGTTGCGTTGACCATGAGCTTCGCTCCGTCGGGCGAGCCTCCGCCGTGCATGCACCCCGGAACTCCTTCGCCTATCGTCAGCCACTCGATGAGCCTCGCGATCTTCGCCCTGGTCTCGCCGTCGGTCCCAGCCTTCAGGTACTTCTGAAGTAGCTCGCCATACACGGGGGAATCGATGTCCGCCGAGGATGGGAGGCAACCTGTCTCTGCGATGCCTCCCGCGATGTCCTGGGCAAGTCTCTTCGTCTCGAAGGGGAGTGTGGCTACGTGGACCTTGTTGACGTTCGCGAGCTTGACATCCGGGACCCAGACGCCAGACGGATGGAGCCTTCCCATAACCGAAGCGGCGATTCCCATTCCGAAGGTCGTCTCGTTGTTTACCGTCATTTGGACAATCTTCTCCCTGAAGGTCTTTTCGGAGAGGCCGTTGGCTCTGGCCATGAGCGCGGCCGCGCCCACGATGACGTCCCCCTGGCCGGCGACGCACCCGCCTATCGCCGATCTGTAGGGCGCAATGAAATTCTGAACCGCCGCCCTAGTGTGCTTCCATTCGCCTGCCATGAAGACCCTGTCCTTGGGCACGTGGACGTCCTGGAACAACAGGTAGCCCTGGGTGATCCCTCCGAGTTCGACGGGGTTATCGAAACCAGCCTCCGCGTCGCGGCCGTCTGAAGGATGCCTCGCCTCTATCACGGTGAGCCCCTGCGTGTCCCGCGGAATGACGAACGCGATGGCATAGTCGCTCTCGTCCTCCATGTACCCGGTTCCAGGTAGAATGAAGACCTCATTCGCCGCCGCCGCCCCCGCTATCATGACTTTGGCTCCTCTGACGACGATTCCACCGTTTCCTTCCTGTTCGACCATCCTGAGCGACATGTCGGGGTCGTTCTGCTCCCTGGCCCTCTTTGATCTGTCACCCTTGGGGTCGGTGAGCGCGCCTGCGATGGCGATGTCTTCCCTCTGGGCTCGCGCCAGCCAGGCACGGAGCCTCGAATGATACCCAGTGCCTAGTTCATGGTCCATATCGTAGGTTGCGGCCCACATCGAGTTGATGGCGTTGAGCCCGACACATCTCCCACCGGTGCAGGTGCCCGTGAGGTTGAACATGAGCCTCTTCATCTTGACGTTCATGATCATGTCACCTGCCGAGCCTATGACAGAGAGGTAACGCGAAATTCTTTCACCAGTGAGCTGCGAAGACGTCGTCAGGATGTCTATGTACTCGGCCTTCTGAGACGCGTCGAAGATCTGGGCGTGGCCCTCGATGGATCTTCTTGTTGCTGGATGGGAGGTGACGTCAGATATGAGCGCCCCGAACTTGTACACATTGGGTCGCATCATTCTGAGGCTTTCCTTGTACTCTTCACCCGTCCGCATCAGGTCAGCTGTTAGGGACATCTCCTATAGGTGCGATTTCCCTAATCCGAAGAAACCGTTGAAAGCCGCAGTCTTCCGTGAATATGCAGAGGACCCGACACGGGTAGTGAAGATCGAGGATGTCGACATGCCGAAGCCGGGACCGGGAGAGGTAGTGTTTCGCGTCGAAGCGGCCTCCTACAACTACAACGATCTTTGGGCGATAAGGGGACACCCGACGCAGGTTCCCCTGCCTCACATCTCGGGTAGCGATGCTGCAGGAGTGGTCACCGAGGTGGGAGCGGACGTCAAGAAAGTGAAGGTAGGAGACAGGATCGTTTCACATTCGAACATGAGCTGCCGCCTGTGCGAGATGTGCACGTCGGGGCGGGAATTCGACTGTCCCGAGAGGAGGATTTGGGGCTTCGAATCTGGTCCTCTCTGGGGTGGGTTCTCACAATTCACCCATCTTCCCGCAGTTAATGTCATGAAGCTCCAGGACAACGTTGCGTTCAACGACGCGGCGGCGATTTCGATGGCAGGGATGACGGCTTGGCATGCGCTGGTTGGGAGAGCGCGAATCCACCCCGGCCAGATGGTGCTCATAATGGGAGGCAGGAGCGGGGTCGGGACGATGGGAATCCAGGTGGCGAAGCTGTTCGGGTGCGATGTCATCACCACCATTGGGCAGGACGATCAGGAGGCGAAGTGCAGGGCGCTGGGGGCCGACTTCGTAGTGAATCATAGGAAGGATGACTGGTTCAAGAGGGTGAGGGAGATCAGCAACAAGAAAGGGGTGGACGTCGTCTTCGAGCATATCGGAAGAACGCACTTCCCCCAGGAGGTAGGCCTGCTCAAGATGGGGGGGACCCTCGTGACCAGTGGGGCGACTACCGGATACGAAAGCAATCTCGACCTTAGGTTCCTGTTCTACAGGGGGACAAACCTGATGGGCGCGACCCAAGGAACGGCGGCTGAGCTTCAGGCGCTGATGGATTGGGTGAGCAGGGGCAAAATCAGGGCAGTTATCGACATGGTATTCCCGTTCTCGAACATGGTGGAGGGGCATGTGAATATGCTCCAGGGTCGGCAGTTCGGGAAGCTTCTGACAACCCCTCAGAAGCTGTAGGGACGGATGGGGTTTAGTGATGTACTGAGCGCGGCCTGAACCTCATTGCTGACCAGGTGTCGTCCAGGCTCACGAGGCGAACAGGTTGGATGCCCAGGGGCTCCATCAATTCTCTCAGCTTGTCCCTGTTCAGGTCTGTTTCGAGCTTTCCCCCCTTTGGGTATGCTATCCAGGCAAGCCTGTCCCGCCGGGCTGCTTCGACGACGGCACCGCCAAGAATCTTCAGGTCCTTGGAGTTTGGAACGAACAACAAAACGGCATCCTCGTCTCTCTTGCCAGAGATAGGTGCATCTATCACGAAGCCTTTGGGAGGGTTCAACAGCCTGATTTTGCTGCCTGC
>Ga0187772_10000464_pt1 | contig 18140 bp, 17 predicted proteins | sample 0116_SJ02_MP15_2_FD_133137 | JGI IMG/M metagenome (GOLD analysis project Ga0187772, IMG submission 133137) | Tropical peat soil microbial communities from peatlands in Department of Meta, Colombia - 0116_SJ02_MP15_20_MG | ecosystem: Environmental > Terrestrial > Soil > Wetlands > Peat | place... | reverse complement strand
CTGTGTAGACGTAGTATGCCATGGCGGCAAATAAGAAAAGGAAAAGCGTCAATATGATCAGGCAAAGAGTTGCCTGGAACAGAGTCGGATCTATTTGTGCCGAAGTGGTGAGGTCGAAGCCAAAGAAAAGGTAGAAGGTCATTATGGCTACGTTCGTTCCAGCGAGGCCCGCCGCTAGGTTTCGATTAGAGTCGGCGTACCTGAGTTCTATCTGTTTCTGAACCTCGTCCGACGTATCCACCCTGTTATTCTACCTGATATTGACTACATAATCCTATGCAACAGTATCTTTTGCGAGATGCTCCTATACAGATGCCAAGTTGCCACCATGTCGGCAAACATGATCGCAGCGAGTCGCCTCTTCCCCTGGGGACAAGTTCTGCTGCCCATGTTCGATATCCTCAGCCGATAAATCCGTTGTGGGACCTTTGACGCCAACATCGCACCTTTGCCAAAAAGCACATGGTTCCAAATAGCCAGAATCAAGCCTCCATAGCCAATCAGAGTCCATTACGAGCTGTATAGGAAATGGGGTCGCCCGGATTTGAACCGGGGATCTCAAGCGCCCAAGGCGTCCTCCGCCGAAGTTTGAAGCCTAGACCAGACTAGCCGACGACCCCACAATCTCGGCGTCGTGCTCAGACGTAGTTATGGATTCTGGGTTCCAGCGGCCGCTGGTCTTCCAGAAGAGACGAACCCGCTGCCCACCACGAAGAACCTCCATTTGCGATTCCTTGCCCTCGAAATCCCGACCCGACTGCTAACCCCTATTCTCCGGGGTCTGCGACCGCTTTCAATGTAGAGCGCATCAGATGTAATCAGGTCTTCGCCGTTGGAGCGCCTGTCCAAGCTGAGCGCTTGGGTCAGTCTACCGGGGCCATCTGCCACGTGGAGTGCTTCATCCAACCCTCTATTCCTGATCATTTGCGCGACGCCCTCGATGGGCTCTATTGCCCTCAGAAGGACGGCCCCCGGATCTCCGGGCAGTTCAGTAGTCACATTCAGGCAGTGGTGCATCCCCATCGAGAAGTAGACGTAGGCGCGACCAGCGGGTCCAAACATGACCTCGTTGCGGGGGGTCTTCCCCCTGTAGGCATGGCTTGCTGGGTCCCTCCGCCCTCTGTATGCCTCCGTCTCCACGATGATTCCCGAGAGCCTACTTCCCCTGTCTACCCTCACTAGTCTGCAGCCGAGGAGATCCTTGGCCACCGTGGGCGTGTACCTTTCGAAGAACTTGCGCCGAAGTCGCGACAATGTCGTCTCGAGGCCAACCCTGCCGGTTCGCACTTGTTAATTAGACCGGCAAGCGCCGAATCGGAGAATGCAAGTAATAGCTGATCTCCACATTCATTCGAGATACGCCATCGCCACTAGCAAAGACACAGACCTGGAGCACCTCGCATTCGGAGCGAAGCGCAAGGGCGTGAACCTTCTATCCACGGGGGACTTCGGCCACCCCGCTTGGTTCGCGGAGATGAAATCCAAGCTCGAGCCCGGTCCAGGGAAAGGGGTGTACTCGTATCGCGGTTTGTCCTGGGTGTTAGGAAACGAGGTCAGCACGGTTTACAAGCAAGACGGGCGCACACGCAAGATCCACCATCTGCTTTTCGCGCCAGACCTGGATACGGTCGGGCAGGTGAATGACGCACTTTCTAGGTTCGGAAACCTCGCATCTGATGGTAGACCCATACTCACGGGCATCAACTCTGCAGAATTGGCCGAGCGCCTCTACTCCGTTTCAAAGGACATCGTCCTGATCCCGGCACACGCATGGACCCCTTGGTTCGGCGTCTTCGGGAGCAAGTCCGGGTTCGATTCCCTCGAGGAGTGCTATGAAGACCAGGCCAAGAGGATTTTCGCCATCGAAACGGGCCTGAGTAGCGACCCATCAATGAACTGGCGTCTGTCCTGTTTGGACAGAGTGGCTCTCATCTCAAACTCGGACGCGCACTCTCCGAATCTATGGCGGCTCGGAAGGGAGGCGAACGTCTTCGAGCTCTCGCGCCTCAGCTACCGCAACTTGTTCCAGGCGATAAAGGACAAGGACCCCAGCAGGTTCCTGTTCACCGTTGAGGTCGATCCCGCCTATGGCAAGTACCACCTCTCGGGGCACAAGAAGTGCGGCGTTTCCCTATCCCCGGAGGCATCTTCGAAATTGGGGAACAGGTGCCCAAAGTGCGGCAAGAAGCTGACCGTAGGAGTGCTTCAGAGGGTCGAGGAGCTGTCAGACAGGCCAGAAGGCTACGTGCCGAAGGGCGCCATCCCATTCCAGCGCCTCCTACCTCTTTACGAGATAATCTCCTACGCCACCGGGGTCAGGAGGCCCTACGTGAAGAAAGTAATCGAGCAGCAGGATGCCCTCATCGATGCGTTCGGGAACGAGTTCAACGTCCTCCTGGGCGCCCCTTCTGAAGCGCTGTGTAGAACCGCCGGACGAGCGGTGGCCGACGCCATCCTCGCCACGAGAGATGGCAGGATGAAGGTCACGCCTGGGTACGACGGCGTCTACGGATTTCCGGCGTTCTGAATCGCTGGCCAAACCATTTAAGCGTCGCCTCGATGAATTGGCAGTGGGCTGAATTGAAGTCAAGAATCGAAGCCGGAGTCCTCGTAGTGCTCCTCTTCGTCGTTACATTCGCCCTGGGTTTCTCATTTGGCGAAACGGGGCTGGCCGGGGCCTCGGGGAACCTCGGCGGAGTAACAGCGGTGGGAAAGCAGACCGTCGGGATCATCCCTCCTCTATTCGTCTTCAAGGCGCAGGGCGTCGATCCGGCGGACCTGTATGCGTCAAGCTCTTTCGCGAACATACCCAAGGACATGCTCGTCCCCCTGGTCGGGCTCCACCTCACCCTCCTCAAGCTGGGAAGGCCAACTTCGGCGGGGTTCGTGCGTCTGCCGTCTCTGACCCTCATCACCAACGCCTCGGGCCTCGCGTCTGCATCAGAGGCCCCCGGCAACTACGAGGCCGTTATCCTAGGCTCCAACTACGCACTCGATACGCCGGTTACCCTGACTGACAACACAACGGCTACTCTCTTCTTCAACCTGCACCCATCGGCCGAGGCTGTCAGCGCGCTCAGAGTTGTGTCCTCTGACAGCGTTTCCGCAGTGGAACCGACGACGAAGTTCTACGCATTATTGAATTACACTTCGCCGCCGTCGACGGGTTTCTCAGAGCTAGTGGGGTTCGAGACCGCCGCTCCCACAAATGGCACGGCCCAGATAACACTGACCAACGCGACAGGCACCCTCGCAAATGGTTCTCCTTCACCGGTCAAGCTCCAACCGCCTTCCATCGGGGGTCTCTTCTTTAATCCACAGGTGGAACTCAATGCCACACTATTGGGGTCGTATCCTGGGACGGAGGGGTACTGGGCCATCCTGTCCCCGTATGGTTCTTATTCGGCCTACCCCACAACCGGGGTCCTCATGTTCCAGTTCAGACCGCTCTACGAGGTGAACTACACTGCCGGCTAGTCCTCTTTCGACCGAGACCCTACTTGTCATCGTGGATGGCGCAGTGTTTGCCTTCCTGGCAATCGCCATCATCGCGACTAGGAGGATTCGCCCTCCCTCAGTCCAGGACCTTAGCGGAGCGTTCCAGGACCTGGACCGCTCTATTACCAAGTTCGTCCCTGACATGCCGGCAGGCTACACCTGGGGGGAGGCAGTCGAACGATTGAAAGGGGCGGGGGTGAAGGTCGACTGGTCTAAGATGGAATCTAGCCTGGCGGAGTATGAGGCATTCAGATACGGAGGAAGGGACGTCCCAAGGGGAGGGGAGGACGAGGTGGTCCGGCTGTCGATGAAGATCAGGAGGAGAATCGTTGGATACAGGAATAAAGGAAAGAGTACTGGAGCAGATTAGAAAGGTCGTCGTCGGGCGCGACAGGGAAGCGGAGCTGCTCCTGGTCTCTTTCCTTTCCGGCGGGCACGTCCTTCTGGAGGGCGTCCCCGGTGTCTCGAAGACCATCCTGGCGAAATCCTTCGCCAAGTGCATGGGCCTCGAATTCAAGCGGGTACAATTCACCCCGGACATGCTCCCCATGGACATGGTCGGGGGCTTCGTGTTCAACATGAAGGACAGGGAGTTCGAGTTCAGGCAGGGGCCCGTCTTCACCAACCTGCTCCTCGCAGACGAGATCAACAGGGCTCCTCCGAAGGTCCAGAGCGCACTCCTCGAAGCGATGCAGGAGGGCCAGGTCACGGTCGAAGGTCTGACCCAGAAGCTCCCCTTCCCTTTCATGGTCATCGCTACCCAGAACCCCCAGGAGTTCCAGGGGGTCTACCCCCTCCCGGAGAACCAACTCGACCGGTTCCTGATGAAAATAACCCTCCCATACCCCGACAGCTCGACCGAGTCAAAGATCATTCGCAGGAATCTGGATGAGATGGACACCGGCGATGTCAAAGAAGTGTTTGAGCCGAAGGAGCTCGAAGGCATTCTGCACCAGGTTGAGAAGGTACAAGTCTCCGACGAGGTGATCGATTACCTCTCCACAATAGCCGAAGAGACGCGAAAGGAGAAGAGGCTCAGCCTGGGAGCGAGCCCCAGGGCCATGGTCCACCTGATCCACTGCGGCAGGGCGAACGCCTACCTCGCGGGCAGGGATTTCGTGATACCAGAGGACATAAAGTCGGTCTCGTCGTACGTCCTGGCACACCGACTCAAGCTCGACCAGTCAGCGGTCCTGACCGGGACCGTGGCTGACCCGTCGCAAGTAGTCCAAGACATATTCACAAAAGTGAGACCTCCACGATAGCCATCACAAAGCGGGGGAGGGATTTCCTCCTCGCCATCGTCCTCGTGTCCTTCGTCGGCGCGCTGGGCAGCTATGCCTGGGGCTTGGCTTTGGCGCTTTCTCTCACGTCAGCGGCTATGGCAACACTGATCATTCTCCGCCTCTCCCCCCGAAGAGCCTTCGAGGTGAAGCTGGGGCCCGGGCAACATCGCACTTTCAAGGGGGAAGCGCTCTCGTACCCCATTGTCTTCGAAGCTCCCGGCGGGGAAGTAAGGGCGATCGTAGAGCTCCTCCGAGTCCCAGAAGGCGCCCAGGGAAGGCTCAGGACCTCCCCTGAGCACGGACACATGCTCACGGTAAGCTCAAGGTTCTCGGGGGTCTTTTCAGGCTGGGCTCTCAAGATCGGGATACTGGACCCCGTGGGCCTGTTCATGAGGTACGAGGAGCGCAGACTGGACCTGGCGGTGGAGTTCCTCCCGAGATCACTTCTCGCCAAAAGGGAAGAGGTCGTAGTCGCGGCAGCCATGCTGGGGGACCGGCCTGCAGGGAGCAGGGGTTTTGGCCAGGAGTTCTACTCAGCGGAATTGTACGATTCATCACACGACTCCAAGGGCATTCTCTGGAAGAGGCAGGCGAAGTACGGAGGGGAGAACCTGATGGTGAGGGTGGGCGAGGCGAACATCCCAGAGACCCTGACCGTCTGTCTCCTCGAGTCCAAGCCAAGAATCCCCAGGGAGCTGCCGGGTTGGATGGACCGGGCGTCAGAAGCAATCTCCCTTATCGGCCTTGACGTTCTGGATTCGGGGTCATACCTGAAGGTCGTACATCAGGTGGGTGCCGGTGCAACCTCTGCTGAAGCGAGGGACCTCAAGGGCCTGGCGGACCTCCTCACTTGGCTGTGGCGAGACTCTGACAAGCCAGGAGCGCAGGGAGCCCCAGCGGAAGCGGGCATCATCGTCACAGGGGAGACTGAGATGCAGGACCCCGGTGTCTTCGGCCTCCTCTTAAGAAAGCCGACAGTAGTCCTGAGCTTCTCGGTAGGGAAGGTATCTCGCAGCCCCCAGGTAGTGTTCTTCACCGGGAAAGAAAACATCAGCGCTCTTGTCAGCGGGGTCCTCAGCCGATGAGGTACAGCCTTGTCGTCTCACTGGCAGCTGCGGCCGCGTTGCTGGCTCTATACGTGGACTTCGCCGAATCATTCGTCCAGGCCAACCTGCTTCAGGGAGCCACGGCATTGGAGCTCGGGATCTTCGCCCTTCAGTTCGCGAAGATAGCTGCCATTGTTTCCGTGAAGCCTCTCAGAGACTCGCCGGCCGTTAACATCGTCGACATCCTCGGCGCAGAGTTGGTGGTCCTGCTCCCATCGCTGGTGATAGCGAACCTATACTTCGGGGCCCAGTCAGCCCCTTCCCTTATGGTCCAGATTCTCCAAGGCTGGATCGCCGGGGTGGCCGCATTTGCAACCCCATTCGCGACCTACAGGCTCGCCAGGGCCATGGTCCGGGGGGATACCCTGGTCACGGTCCTCCCGTCAGGGGTGTTCCTCTCTGAGGTCATGATACTATTGGTCGCGGGGGCGAACTCCGCAGCAGCCTCGGGGCTGGGAATCGCTGGTCTTTCGCGCGCCATCCTGCTGGTGGGGGCGGGTGGAACCGCCGTCGGCGCGCAGGTCGCAGGGTTGACAGCTCTCCCTCCTCTGGCAATCCTGTATGTCTCGCTCCTGCTCTACGCCATCTCCCCTGGAGACGAGGGACGGCTGGACCGGTTCAGAAGCCTAGCCGGGCTAGCCCTCTTGGCGACTGCCGTGACATACGTCGGCACCTACGCCACCTCGATCCTGTCCCTAACTCTGACCTACCTGGTCCTCCCTACTTCCCTGCTTGCGGTGACACTGATGTGGTGGACTACTCGTGAAATCTGAGGCCGCACTTCTGGTGTGCCTGGTCCTGGTCCTCGTTGCGATACTGCCGAGCGCGCCGACAAGCGGTGCCGCCTCAGGTCCGCTCCCTGACATCGGGCTCGGGTTCGGTCCGTCCAACGTCCAACCGATTTCCCAGGGCTTCCCAATCTACACCCAGGGGGACAACGTCTGGGTGGAGTCATACTACAACTTCACCATCGACCTCACGCTGATTCACCCGGACGGTTCGAGTGCGACTGGGGTCGTGGTCGTCGAACCAGGACAGCTGTTCATGATGTACACCTTCCTAGGCAACGACTCATCGGGCGTCTGGCAGATGTCGGTAACCACCCCCGCTGGTATCTCGGAATTTCCCATAGTCCTGGGCACTCCTAACTCGTCCCTTGTCCCCAGCTTCGGAGGAGTTCACCTTGAAGGAAACAAGCTGAACCAGACCTTCGACCTCCCTCCTACCGATGCATACAACATACAGATGTGCACCATCGGTCAATCCGCCGGACATGGTTTCGGCTTCGGTCTGGCCGGGGGTCTCAATGGCACAATCGTCCTCTCCTTGAGCGGGAACAGTGCCCAGTTCACTGTATCTGGGACAGCTTCTCCACTCTCGGCCTGGCTCGAACTCTACTCGCAGTACACCTACAGCCTGAGCGGAGGAGGGACCGTCTCGCAGAACCTGTTAGTGGCGAATACACCCGTCCTCTCGGTCTCCCCTCCAGGAATCAGTCAGCTGGTGCCCGTGTCTGAGCAAATGCCCCTTAGACAGGGGCGCTTCGACCTCAGGGTTTTCGACAGGACGACTTCTGGCCTCTCCCTCCATGATGCGCAGTTCCTGCGGACATCCAACGGGACCTGGCTCTCCCTTAACAGCTGCACGTCGTTGGCCAACCCAAACTCTCACGAGATATTCCTGACCACGAACCTGGATTCGGCCAACACGTCCTGGCCCCGGCATCTCTTCACGATGTTCAGCCTGAACGGCCAAGAGTCCTACTCAGAGACAGCCGTACCCGGTACAGAGGCTGCCATTCATCTTCAGGATTTTCCTGAAGGAAGGCCGCTCAGCGGGGTCACCATCACTCCTTCGGCGCCGGGTCTCCTCCCATCAGACTGGGATGCCTCCAACAGCTCCGTCTACTTCGACGGAGGGATTCCGAGCACAGTCACCCTTGGGCTCTCGTTCAGTGGAGTCGCCCTCGAGAATCTGAACACAACAATCTCAGGTCCCTATTATTCAAAGACTCTTTCGATAGTTGCGGGTACCCTCGTTGCTTCGGCGATATTGCAGGGTAAAACCCTGACAAACGCGACCATCTCTGTGGGGGCCCCCGGCTCCCCGCCCGTCGTGATAAAACAGAGCACGCCAGGGACCGCCTCATTGCTCCTCCCCCCTGGCAACTACAACGTGTCCGCGACCTATTCTGGGGTCTCCTCAAACCAGCCCGTTTCAGTTACCGAAGGGCACATCAGCACGGTAACCGTTGACCTGGACCAGCCTGCATTTCCGACTACGCTCTACCTCCTTGCAGCTCTGGGCGCCGCTGGAGTGGCAGCGAACATCCTCATATGGCGCCAGTACATCGAAAGAAGAAAGGTCTACGGCTGAACCAAACTCGGTGCCGGGAGTTTCGCGGGGCCCGCGCCGAAGATTATTAGACAGAAACCATGGGGGTCCCTACCGCTACTCTTGCCTTTTCCACAGGGCCGTTCATCCTTGCGTAGATAGGCAGCACTGCGAGGAAGAACCCAAGGAACATGGCATAGCCGATCCAGTCATGGATACCCCATAGCGCGCTTGAGCCATATTCGTATCCGACCCACAGGATAACGAGTATCCTTACGGAATTCAGTAGCATCAGCCCGAAGACTCCGACCACCGCGAGCTTGGCGGTGGAGCGCACATCCTTCTTCATGTCAAGGTGCATAAGCGCCAACAGCCCAAGGAACATGGTTACGGAGGAGACACTTGAGCAACCTGGGGTGACCACTCCACTGACAGCCTCTCCCGACTTGGAAAGGATCTCGAACTGGGTCCCCTGCCACAGTACAGGCAGGCCGGCAAGGCCCACCATCTTTGCGGAAATAAAAGAGGAGAGGGCCGCGAGTGGCTCACCAAACGCCCAGAGCAGCACCGCAGGGGCGCCCACGGCAGCTGCGTAGACGGTGGCATAGGGAAGCATGAAGCGGCCCGAAGACGGGATGATCACCAGCGACGTCCCGTAGAAGGTGAGAACCACCGCGATTCCCGACACAGCCAAGCTCTGGCGACCGAGGGGCTCCAGAGCAAGGAGCACGCCGACCATGATCATCCCGACGAGACGGACGGGGAGCCGCGAACTCAAACCTCCCTCGGATCTCATTACATCGGAGAGCTCCTTCCATCTCATCGCAAAGATCAAGGTAAGCAGGGCCACTATCGGGATGGCTACGAAAAGCCCCTCGAAGTCGTCCCCGGCCGATTGATTGACGAGAGCTGGAAAGCTCGGAGCAGTGCCGGCGGAGAGTGCAATGGCGGTCCCGATCCAAGCAAGGAAGCGAACTGCAGTCCTCAACTGTCCGTCAATCTCACCGAGTCGGCAGTCGAGACGCCGGCCAACACGTCAATTGGTGTGCTTCTTCATATATAATTGTAACAAGCAAAATGGAAAAGGTCGAAGGGGAATGAACCGTTTTAGGTCGAACCTATGCCGCTGGAGGAGTGGAAGTTTCACAGAAACGCGCAGGGCTCGTCGTTCCCTTGCTTCTGACGCTCTTGATCCCGACCATGGGTGCCAAGGCCCCCTTTGACTCGGTGTATTCGTCGTCACCAATTAGTATCGTCATTCCGTCAGGTTATGTCGAACCAGTCCCTCTACAGGGTTTCTCCAACGTCACGACAATTCAATACGAAGTGCAGAGCAACGCAAGCATCTCTACCGCTCTTATGACCTCGATGCAATTCGATTCATTCAACGGCAGTGAGGGGAGGGTTTCAGACTCGATTTTCGACCAGAATGGAACTAGCAGCCAACGTGCATTCCATTTGAAGCAAGGCCTCTACTACCTGGTTCTTTGGGCGTACTCGGAGCCTGCGAACGTGACCTTCAATTACGAAGTCCTTCCCGTCAATCCCTTACAGTATGGCCCCGAAAGTTCTCCTCAGCCTACCGGCATTGCTTCTTTCGGGCTGTACAATGATTCAGGTAACCTGTTTCCATATGCGATTCGGACTAGCGAGATCGCCGGGGTCGCTAGCATCTCCTCCTTCTCAGCCTATAACGCGACTGCCTATTCTGCCAATTCTACCGTGTCGGGTGCGACCCTTCAGCTGAACTCAATGCTTGTAGTCCAGCAGGAGAATGGGCTACAGAACACCTATTGGTGCCAAGACACGCCTGACTTCGTGACCGCCGCTTTCAAGGTAGCATACGCCGATAACATCTGGAACGCCAGCCTTAGCGGCCTCCTGAGCAACAGTTCGATTACGTCCGAGGGTGGAGATGGTACTGTGACCTCATTCAGTGTCAACGGGACGACCCAATATTCATACGGGTACGAATCTGCCAATTCGACCTACTCGTTCCCACTCAATCTCGTCGTTCTGATGAAGGAATCAGTGAGTCCTACGGTGGGCGTACTTGTCCAAATGGGGTTGCAGGTATTAGAAAACGGGAGCACTCGGTCGACCCCAGTTTACTGGTTCGACAACGCCACGATTCATGATTCGGGCGCCCAGGGCGCGTACTTCTTGGTCTCCGGGAACGATACAGCACCAAATGGAGCATTCTATGATGCGGAATTTGTGTTCGGGGGGGAGGGAAATGGGGAGTCGACCTCCTTCCCCCAGATGAGCGCCTCGCTGGGGTTGTTCTACGCGGGTCAGTCGAACGAGAATCTTAGTGCGTTTCCGTCATACTTCAGCTTCGGTGGTGATACGGCAGAAACGGCAGATAACCTTCGTGTAGTCTATTCGGGAAATGGGTTCTCAGAGGTATCCGTGGGTTTCCCTGATTACCTGTACCTCGGGAGAGCAACAGGGTCATTCAGTCTCGCAGTCCCCTCCATTACGACTTCAACCACGTCCGCCTCCACCTCGGGTCCAAGTTCAAACTCCGGCCCCACGACTCGGAGTTCGACCGCTGGCTCCCCTAGCGGCAATGGTGGGGGAATCCCCGAGTTCCCCTTCCAGCTGGCCGCTTTGTCCGCGTTCGCAATCCTGCTTGTTGCCTCATATCCGCTTATCAAGCGCCGTCGTCTCCACTAACCTAGAATGGTGTGGGGGTAGTCGGATTTGAACCGACGGTCTACAGGTTTCTGCCGCTCCAATGCCTAATCATCCACGCTGCTGTGTCATCAAACTTGATTGTTTGACCACTGGAGCCTGTCGCCCTGCCATGCTGGGCTATACCCCCGACACGACCGCCGGGGCAGTCTTCAGCTGGCTTTAGGGTTTCTTTCATCGAATGCCCTGCGTCAAAGGCTCCAGGGCTTTCCGCCATGTGTGAGATGATCAGGGAGCTTGGAGCTCCACTTTTCGAGGAACCCAAGGTCCTCTTTCTTGTTCCTCAGGTTGTCTGGCAGCATCACGGGTATTTCGTCTATGATTGGGTAGTATCTGCCGCACTGGGAGCAAGTCAAGACCCCTTCAACTATCACATCCCCTTTGACTTCGAACTCTAGCATCTCGAGTGGGTAATGCTTGTCAATGGGACATGCCAAAATGTCGAGGAGACGCCTCTGCATGTCCTTGCGTGTTTCATATGCCGTAAAAAACACTTTGCGTTGACTCGGAAACGTTAATCTACCGCGGCGTATCGACCCGGTTTCAGCCGGCCATAGCGTGTGGGTCCGACCCAGACTCGCTCCGATCCTGGCAGTCAAACCACACGTCGTCGCGGTGCTACTGACTTCCGAGAGGAGTCGGGAAGCCGCGATGCTGGCACCTTTTCATGAAATTGACGCTAACTAGTATCAATCCTACAGAACATTTAAGTCCGAGCGCGCGACGGCGAATTTTGAGCCCGAGTATTTATGCTGGCAGCGAATGTGTTACAGGCTATAGGCATAGACAGCAACACCATTTTCCTGATTTTCTGGGTCGGCTTCTTCTTTGTCACTTTCTTCTACCAGGCGAGGCTCCAATCTTACATGGCACTCAACGACATCAGCCGGGGCCTAAACAAGCTAAAGGTCATGAAGGACAAGTCCCGAAAGGAGGCCATCGACTACCTTGTCAACGTTGGCAAGGCACCCAGCGACCCCACCCAGCGCGTGGACCAGTTCCTTGACTACGTCACCATAATGCCCGTAGACATCGACCCGTCCGGCCTGGTCGGGAAGATCGACCACGTGGTGACCACAAACAACGACAGGGTCAGGGCAGAGGTTGGGGCGCTCCTCGGCCAGAACAACCCGGTTACCGTATCGATTTCGGAGAACCTGCTGGAGGTCGCGACGTCGCTCAACGCAATCCACAAGATAGTCCGTCACTTCTACCTGTTAGGCAAGAAGACCAACTCGTACATCACACTTCTGCAGCTCCAGATGCTAATGCCCATGATCATCCAGGAGGCTGACGCCCTACTCAACGCGGTGGACTCGTTCAAGCTGGGCCAGCCGGTCGGAGACGGGATCGGTCCAGTCATCGTATCTAAGTACATGGCAGGGAAGGAAAAGAGGGCGATAGCAAAGGATACTGTCATGACCGTGTCCGAATACAAGGGAAGGAAGCTCTACGTCCTGAAGGCGGACGGCCCAATGGCCTATGTTGGCCAGCCCGGGGTCGCTATCAAAAAGATCATCGAAGAGATGGGAGTGAAGCCGAGCGCCATAGTGATGATCGATGCCGCACTCAAGCTCGAAGGTGAGAAGACAGGCGAGATTGCAGAGGGAGTAGGGGCCGCGATTGGGGGCATTGGGGTGGAGAAGTACCAGATTGAAGAGGCTGCCACCAAAGCGAAGGTGCCCCTCTACGCCATCTTGGTGAAGCAGAGCATCCTCGAGGCAATTACTGTAATGAGGAAGGAGATAGCCGAGGCGTCCGACAAGGCCACTCAGGTTCTCAACAGAGTAATCGAGGAGAAGACGAAGGAAGGGGACGATGTCGTCGTGGCGGGAATCGGAAACACGTTGGGCGTTGCCCAATGATGAGCTCTGTTCCCGGGCCCGACAAGAAAACCAAGCTTCTGGTTTACACGATCGAGGAATGCCCGGTCTGCGGACAGAAGACCAAGCGGGCCTTCACCGTCGGGGACTACGTGACGAAGGACGGGGCAAAGTGTGCGAAGTGCACCAACCAGACCAAGGTCAGCCTCGTTTACGCCGAAGGTTCGAAATCAAGCTAGGACAGTCAGACCGCTTTCGTCCAGGGCCATAGTGTGCTCGAACTGAGCCACTGGGCTCCCTGATGCTTCGACAAGGGTCGGATAGGCTCTTAGGATCCTCTTTGCGACCAGCCTGTCCACAATGCCCAGGAGCCTGTTCTTTCCGAACTCGCTGGAGTACCAGCGGGGAGTAAAGGGGAGGGTCTTCCTTTCACCCCACACCCTGTCTGCGAAAGCGTCAAGCTCCGGGGTCCCCGTTTTCTTCCTTGCCACCACTGAGAATATTGTCTGACTCGGGGCGTCTACCACGTAGCCAGCAGCCGATCCGAGCGTGAGGAAGGGCTCGATGGCGAAGACATCCCCTCTCTTGAGGTCCTGCATGCCGGGCATGTACAGGTTTGGAATGCTCTTGCCTGCATGCACCGTGTACCTGTCAAGAGTGTGACCAGTCAGGTTCTCAATGGTCTTGAACCCAAAACGAGCCGCTTCGTGATGAATCACCCTCCCTATTTCTCCGGTCCTCGTCTCCTTCCTCGCCGTGGCAATGGCCGCCTCCAGAGCCCTCTGAGTCGCCTCAAGCAGAAGGTTGTACTCAGGGTTCAGAGTGACGCTCACCGAAGTATCGGTTATGTACCCGTCTACATGGGTCCCGTAGTCCACCTTCACCAGATCATCCTCCTTGAATTGAGATTCGTCCCCGTCCTGGGGCGCGTAGTGTGCAGTCACCTGGTTGACCCCTATCCCTGTGGGAAAGGCCAGATGACCGCCTCTCGACTCGACTTCATGCTTCACCAGATCGCACACCTCGAGGAATCTGACCCCCGGCTTCACAGCGGATTGGACCAGAGGCCTCACCTCATTGGTTATCCTTCCTGACTCCTTGTATTGCTGGGGGGTCGTTGTCACGTGGCTTCACAAGTCCTATATTGCGTTCCGAGGCCAGCGGCGTGGTTCGTGGTATTTCAACTGATTTCCGAAGCGAGGGCCCCACGATGAAATACAAGACGGTCGCGACGGGCGGCACATTCGATCATCTTCACAGGGGCCATATCGCTCTTCTCGGGAAGAGTTTCGAAGTCGGAGATGCAGTAGTGATCGGGGTCACCTCCGACGCTTTCGCTATGAAGGAGGGGAAGAATCCCGACCAGCGCTATGAGGAGAGGGTCCGCCAACTTGAGGCATTCATCCGCAAAGACTTCCCCGGGAGGAAGTACGTCATCTCTAAGCTCGACGATTATTTCGGTCCCGGAATAGCATCTCCTGAGGTCCAGGCCATAGTGGTGAGCAGAGAGACGGCCAAGCGTGTGTCGATGGCCAACGATCTAAGGCAGGCCAAGGGATACCCTCCTCTGGAGACAGTCGTGGTCGACTTCGTTCTTGCCAGCGACTCCAAGCCGATTTCTTCCACCCGCATAAGGAGTGGCGAGATAGACGCCGAAGGCAAGCTCGCAAAGCGCCCACCCAAGAGACGAGACAGGGGAAGCTAGCGAGTGGTTAAATCCGAACCCTTCAGGCGAAAGTAGTGTGGAAAAGGACAGGCTTGATCCCTGGGGGACGAGCTCGGTCAAGAACTACGAACGTTTGCAATCCGAGTTTGGAATAGCTCCTGCCGCCCCGCTGCTGAAGCGTTTCAAGAAGCCGAGCACTCACCTGAGCAGGGGAATAGATTTCGGCCAGCGCGACCTCGGAGTTGTCCTCGACGCCGTCGACAACAACAAGCCGTACGCCGTCATGAGCGGGATCAAGCCGGACGGGGCTTTCCATCTCGGTAACAAGATGACGGCCGACGACATGATATACTACCAATCACTCTCGAAGAAGGCCCGGGTCTACTATTCGATAGCTGACGTGGAAGCCTATGCAGACAATGGTATCCCGTTCAACGAGTCATCCAAGATCGCCGTAAGGAACGTCGCCGACATCCTTGCTCTAGGTCTAGATCCCGACAGGGCTGTAGTGTACAAGCAGAGTGAAGAAATGAGAGTGATGAGGCTGTCAACAATTTTTTCGAGGGGGGTAACGAACAATATGCTGAAAGCAATCTACGGGGAACGGCAGATCGGACTCTACATGTCAGCCCTGATCCAAGCGGGCGACATCCTGATGCCCCAACTCCCCGAGTTCGGCGGTCCGAAGCCAGTGCTCGTCCCGGTGGGAGCGGACCAGGATCCGCACATCAGGCTGTCCCGGGACCTCGCAGTCCGCTACCGCTCGGACTTTGGGTTTGTCCCTCCCTCTGCAATTTACCACCGGCTAGAATTGGCCTTGACCGGAGGCTACAAGATGTCGAAAAGGTCGCCCGAGTCAGGGTTCACCCTCGACGACGCCCCCACAGAGGCTGCCAAGCGCGTCCGCTCTGCCTTCACCGGGGGGAGGGACACGGTCGAAGAGCAGCGACGTCTCGGAGGGCGGGCCGACATCTGCCCTGTCTATGACCTCTACAGGTTCCACTTTGCCCGGGACGACGAACACGTGGAGCTGGTCTACAGGGAGTGCACAAATGGGATCAGGCTTTGCGGCGAATGCAAACAGGAGGCAATCGGTCTCGTGAAGTCCTTCTTGGAGGAGCATCACAAGAAACGCGATTCGTTGATGAACGACGCCAGAGAGCTCATGTCGAAGAGCAGAGACTACCTGGCGTCGACAGGAAAGCAGTGAAGGGAATTGTCCAGCTCGTTGCACCCGATTGAACAAAAAATCCTTTCTGTCCTGACGCACGCAGGATCGTTGTCCTTCGACGCTCTTGTCAAGAAGACTTCGCTGAATGAGGACCAGGTGAGGAGGGCGCTCCAGTGGCTGTCTTCCAAGGGGATGGTCTCCATCAGCGACACCAAGCGGACCCAGCTCGAAGTGGCTCGTAGCCCTCCGGAACTGACTCTTGTCACCAAGGTATCAGAAGCAGCCCGACCACCGACCTTGGATGGGCTCAGAGCAGAGTTCGCGTCCCCGGACGAGTTCTCCGCTGCACTGGGCAGGGCAAGGAGCGCAGGCTGGGTCACGGTGGAGGGGAGCGCGCCTGCGGTCGTCCGGCTCGGAGATGCCAGAGGGGTCGAGCAGATCCGGTCTCTCATCGAGCTGGCTTCACACGGCATCGAAGAAACCGCCATCCCCAAGGGAGACTCGGCTCTGGCTTCCGATCTCGCGAAAAGAGGGATTCTCAGGAGGGTTGAGCTTCGAAGGGTCTTGGTCGAGATAACCGAAGCCGGGAGGCAATCGGGCGCGGGCGCAAGCGCCTCGGGCCTCCTCGAGAAGCTCACCCCCGAAATCTTGGCTTCGGGAGCTTGGCGGGGAAAGAGCCTGAGGCCCATCGATGTCGAAGCAAAGGCACCGAAATTCTATCCAGGCAGGAGGCACCCGGTCCGGGATTTCATCAAAGAGGTAAGGGAGACCTACATTTCCATGGGTTTCACAGAACTTCAGGGAAGGAGCGTTCATCCCGGGTTCTGGAACTTCGACGCCCTCTTCATCCCCCAGGATCATCCTAGCAGGGAGATGCAGGATACGTTCTACCTTGAAGGACTTTCGGATGGGGAGATGCACCGGTCCGGAGTAGTTGCCAACGTTGCCTCCACACATGAGAACGGATGGAAGACGGGGAGCAAGGGATGGGGGTACCACTGGAGAATCGAGGAGGCGCGCCGACTTGTCCTAAGGACCCACAACACCGTCCTTACAGTGAAGGCACTCTCCGAGTCAAAGGAAAGGGAGACGCGGGTCTTCGCTGTGTCCAAGGTCTACAGGAATGAAAACCTCGACTACAAGCATCTCGCCGAATTCTATCAGATGGACGGGATCATGGTCGGGGAGGGACTCAACGTCAGGCACCTGATGGGATTCCTCACCGAGTTCTACAAGAAGCTGGGGATGTCGGAAGTAAAGCTCTGGCCGACCTACTTCCCATACACAGAGCCGTCGCTTGAAGTCATAGGCTATTCGAGGTCGGTGAACGCCTGGATTGAACTGTCCGGGTCGGGCGTTTTCCGGCCCGAGGTCACATTGCCGCTCGGGGTCAAAGTCCCTGTGCTCGCCTGGGGACCGGGCATAGAGCGCTTGATGATGATGCGTTACGGTCTGGAGGACATGAGGGCCCTTTACGGTACCGACCTCTCGTGGCTCAGAAGCAGGGGAGAACTTGCCGGTAGTTAGAATCGACTTCCCCCGGTTCTCCAAGATGGTGGGGGTGGAAAAAGGGAAGATCGTCGACCGGCTCCCGTACGTGGGCCTAGACATAGAGAGCGTCGACAACAATTCAATCCGCGTCGAATACAGCCCGAACAGACCCGACTTCGGCACAGACTTCGGTATTGCTCGCTCCCTGAGAGGCCTCCTGGGGAAGGAAGTGGGCCTACCCCGCTTCACCTCATCGCCTTCAGGAATCTCAGTGTCGGTGGACAGGCGACTCTCAGAAGTCAGACCGTTCATTGCCTGCGCCACAGTGATGGGGCTTCACCTCGACAACGAGGACATCAGGCAAATCATCTCTCTGCAGGAGGACCTGCACAACGGGCTGGGAAGGAAGCGAAGGGCAGTTGCAATCGGGCTGCACGACATGAACGCCGTCGTCCCCCCCCTCGCCTACCGCGCGGTCGAATCTTCGTTCAAATTCGTCCCGCTCGGCGGAAAAAAGCCGGTGTCCATCGGTTCAATCCTCACCAACACGGCCGAAGGCAGGACCTACGGGCCCGCGCTCTCGGGGAGCGCGTTCTATCCTGTGATAACGGACGCCAGAGGGACGGTCCTGTCATTTCCACCGATAATCAACGGCGACGCCACGAAAGTAACCACCAAGACCAGGCAAATGTTTGTCGACGTCACTAGCACCGACAGGAAGGCGGGGGATGACGTGCTCGCGGTCGTGGCCACGACGCTCGTGGAGGCCGGAGGAAAGCTGGGAACGGTCGTCATAAAGTACGCCAAGCCAAGAATCACACCTGACCTTTCCCCAACAGAACTTCCACTCGATAGGGCACTAGTGAACTCAATCCTGGGCATGAACCTAAGCAGACAGGAGATTGCAAGTTGTCTCGAGAGGAGCAGGCTTGGCGTTAGGGGGACGAAGGTACTTGGGCCAAGGTATCGGATTGATCTTCTCCATCCGGTCGACGTAGCCGAGGAGGCGGCCCTCGGCTATGGAATCGACAGGTTCGTTCCCGTATATCCTCCGAGCAAGCGTCCGGG
>Ga0187772_10000463_pt1 | contig 18171 bp, 26 predicted proteins | sample 0116_SJ02_MP15_2_FD_133137 | JGI IMG/M metagenome (GOLD analysis project Ga0187772, IMG submission 133137) | Tropical peat soil microbial communities from peatlands in Department of Meta, Colombia - 0116_SJ02_MP15_20_MG | ecosystem: Environmental > Terrestrial > Soil > Wetlands > Peat | place... | reverse complement strand
GCGCGGCTACGAATGGATCGTCCTGCATGCTTCGAATGATGGGAGGCCGCTCTACGAAGGCCTGGGGTTCGAGCCCGCCAACGAAATGAAGCTCAAGCTCCGGGCTGTGCCACGGTCGAAATAGCAAGTCATTGGGGACCGAAGGGGGAGGAAACCATATCCACCATGACACGTGACAGCCCGGCGGGTCGAGTGTCTTGAAAAGCGAGAATCCGCCCAGCCTGAAGGACATCGAAGACGCAGCTGGACGGATAGCCGGCGTCGCATGCAGGACCCCACTCGTGGAATCGCCTGCCCTCTCCAGGATGACAGGGCTCGAAGTCTTCCTCAAGCTGGAATGCTACCAGCCCATCAAGGTGTTCAAGATTCGGGGTGCCTACAACAAGATATCTCAGGTCACCGAGAGGGGCATTGTAGCAGCCTCATCGGGTAACCATGGGATCGCCGTGGCCTACAGCTCTCGCCTTCTTGGCAAGAAGTGCACGGTGGTGGTCCCAGAGACTGTCATCAAAGAGAAGCTCGACACCATCGAAGAATACGGCGCCGACGTTGTGAAGGCAGGACGGTTCAGCGACGAAAGAGAAATCAAGGCGAGGGAAATCGCAACAGGCAACGGGGCTGCGTTCATCCACCCCTTCAACGACCCCGACGTGATAGCGGGTCAGGGGACGTGCGGCCTCGAGATAGCCGGGCAGCTTTCACAATTCGACTGCGTCCTTGTCCCGGTCGGTGGCGGTGGCCTGATTTCAGGGATTTCGACGGCGCTCAAAGCCCTAAGGCCGGGGGCGAAGGTCTACGGCGTCGAACCCGCGGGCGCTCCCAAACTTACTGCGGCCCTGCGGGCGAAGAAGGTGGTCCACGTCCCTTCCCCAGTTTCCGTGGCCGACGGGCTGGTTCCTTCTGCTCTGGGGGACCTCACTTTCGGCATCTGCTCCCGGAACGTCGACGGAGCCTTCACTGTATCTGAAGAAGACATACTCAGGGCGACCAGGGCCATGGTCAAAGAAGCCAAGATCATAGCCGAGCCATCTGGTGCCGCGGCCCTGGCCCCCCTCCTCTCGGCTGCATCTGAAAAGTTCGGGAAAAGGGCTGTGGTGGTCGTGTCTGGAGGGAACATCTCCCAGGACCTTTTGGCGAGGACCCTTGCCTCGTAGCCTATAGACTTTCAAAACAGAGATACTCCGGAGGTGAGGGGCGACCATGTTTTGCTATGGACTTTACGTCCAGACGCAGATTTCCGCCGCCCTAAATACCAAACCCACTCTGTTTGGGTTCATGTATCAGGGCCTGGCGTCATTTCTTATCGGTCTGGCCTCATGGCTCCAGTTAGCCTCCGAGAGTTTACCGATTTCTCAGCTCTCCATCGTGGCATGGATCATGTTCGCACTAAGCGGTTCGTTTACCAGAAACAACCCGTTCAAGTCCCCTGAACGATGACGAGTCCCCCTTTCAAAAATATCGTTTCAATAAGCAATCCTGACACATCCCATGCGATGATCGACGGCATCAGACGGCGGTTTGGAAAGTCAATCAACAAAGATCCATGGGACGCCAACTTGGAACTTAGACCCAAGGTCGCCGAGGCGGCCGAGATCCCCACAGACACCGCGGTCCTGATGGCATCTAGACATGAGAAAGGTGAGTACTCACCGGAGGACGCTAATACGCCGGACTACTACAAGAGACTCGTAACAAACGCCATAGAGAACGGGGGGAGGTACGGCGACCACCGCATATCCATCCCCTGGCTCAGGATGATACTGGCGGGGTTAGAATTCAAACACGTCGAACCTGAGATGATGTGGTACGAAGTCGACGCGGGCACTGAAAGCGGCGAACCCCTCCCGGAGATTCCATCATACGAGAACCTGTTTCCCTCCGACCGAGAGACCATTAAGGCCTGACCCAAACCAGACAGTACCAAATGGGATGCACGACTTTTCTTTCTCCCCCATGAGAACTACGTTCGAATCGCGGCTCGGCTTTGGGGGTGGGCGAGGGGGAGGACCACCTCGCCGTCGTCAACTCGAGAGGTGCCAGCCGGCATACCCGAGTGAATATTTCTGCGTTCCCGAAGGAAAAGATAGTGGCAACATGCCGTACGGGCAGGGCGGCATCTGAACGCAAACTCAATCAACCCGGGAAAAGGGGAGCCCCATTGCTACGACCAAACTGAGAGTCGGCCAGAAATCCAACTACAAACGCACCTTCACGCCAGAAGACGTTTCGGCCTTCGCCGAACTCTCCGGGGACAAAGGGATACAACACATGAGACCCGATAACAACGGAAGAATAATGGTCCAAGGGCTGTTGACAGCCACTCTTCCCACAAAACTCGGCGGCGACATGAACTACATAGCTCGGGAGCTCGCATTCGAGTTCCTTAGGCCCGTCTTCGTCGGCGACACGATTACATGCGAGGGCGTGGTCAGGAAGGTCGTGCCGGGCAAGGACCGCCTCGAGGTATCGATCTCAATCCTCTGCACCAATCAGGATGGAAAAGAAGTCCTCCGAGGATCGACGGAAGGAATAGTCAGAGCCTGACGCACAGAGAACGGGAGAAGTGCGGCCTTCTGATTCCGGTTGGCGTTTCAATGGTTCGGTCTAATCCCGACCACCCAGGTCCAGCATCGTGAGTCTCAGTAGTTCATCGTCCTTCTGTAGAGGATGAAACCCACTGCCATGAGGGCCAGAGACAACCCTGTCAGAGGAGCAAAGAGGGGCAGGTCCACGGTCCCCGACTGGAGTGCTCTGAAGGACTGGACCGCCCAGGTCATCGGATTGAACGCCGAGACAACTGCCACGGCAGGGGGCAGGATGCTCGAAGGATAGAACTGGGTGCTGAAGAACGAAAGGTAAACCTGGGCCGTACTCCTCACCGTCGCGAAAAGTTCTAGGCTGTTGGCCAGGGCCGCAGCCGAGACCGAGAGCCCGGCGACCGCCCCTGAGTAGACGAACATGATCAGAAGTCCGACCAGGAAGAAAGGGAAGGTGAGGCGGTACAGTAACGCAATCACAATGGTCCCTGGTAGAATCGTCACCATGGTCCTGAGCATCCCTGAAACGAGCCTCGAGGCAGCGAAGACGTTCTTGCGGACCGGCAGAGTCAGCAGGTACTGTTGTGTGTCCTGGATTATCCTCTCCCTCCAAACGTCCCGGCCCGACTGGAAAGCGGCCACGGTTGCCGTGATTAGATTCGCCCCAGGCGCGATATACAGGAAGTAGCTGAAGCCCAAATTGTTAATCATGGCTCCGAGGCTTAGCCCAGAGACCCCCAAATCGATCATGAAGTTGATGAACATGATTACCAGCATGTACCTGTCCGCGAAGAACACCCGGAAATCTCGTTCGACGACGTCGACCGCTTTATTCGAACCTGCCACCCTCTATCTTCCTGAACAGGAAGGCGCTTCCCAGGCCGAAGAATATTGCGACGAAAAGGACCAGTACCACGGTTTCATAGATGCCCGCGCTGTAACCCGGGAGGAATATCGCCCTCACAATGTCCGAGGCCGAGGTGACCGGGGAGTTGGCGGCCACCGGCTGGAGGATCTTTGGCATGTAGGCGAGGGGATAGATGGCCGCGCTGACCCTTACCGTCGCGAGCTCTGCAAGTGCAATCACTATGTCGAACCTGTTCGCGTTTCTGATCATCATGGCGAGCGTGATCGAAAGCCCTGATATCCCCGTGGCAAGTACGAAGACTACCAGAAGCGAACCCGCGATCCCGGCGGGGGAGAAATAGCCGTCGACGTACGCGACCAAGACCATCATAGGGGTGACATAGATCAGGCCCCTGACAGCCCCGCCCAGGGCCCTCCCGATGACGAACAGAGAGTGACCGAAGGGGAGACTGAGGAGGTAGTCCAGCAGGCCCAGCTCTTCCTCTTCGAAAAGGTCCTCCCCTATGATGAACGCTATCGAAGTGATGGTGGAGACGACAGCACCCACGGAGTAGAACTCGAAGTAGTTGAAGCCCAGAGACGAAGCCAGCTTGCTCACCAGGAAGGCGAAGACGAACAACTGAATCAGGAAGAAGATGGTCCTGTTGATCAGTATGAACGGCGACTTGACAAGCGTCCGGAGGTCCCGCTCGATCAGCGCCCAGATCACGAACAGGGTCGATGGTTTTTCGCTCACGAGAGCTTCATTCCGGTGTAATAGAGGAACACATCCTCCAGGGACGGTTCCTTGAGGTTCACACTCTGCACCTTCCCGCCCTTCGCGGTCACCACGTTGATCATGTGAGGGAGGAGCCCCCTGCCGTTGCTCAGGACTACCTTCAGGGTGTCCCCCTCGAACCGTGCTTCTCGCACTTCTTCCACCTTTGAGACTTCGCCCGCCAGCTCAGGGATCGGAACGTCCAGCTTCATTTCGATAACGTCCCTCCCCCTCAGGCTTCCCTTCAGCTTGGTCGGGTCCCCCACCTGCACCATCTCCCCCCTGTTCATGATCCCGACCCTGTCTGACATCCTGTCGGCTTCGTCCATCATGTTGGTAGCAAGCACGACCGTCGACCCCTCGTCCCTGAGCCCGTCGATCATGTCCCACACCATCAGCCGCGACGGCACGTCAAGGTAGGCAGTTGGCTCGTCGAAGACAGCTATCTTCGGTCTCTGTACGAACACCTTGGCGTTTTCGATCTTCTTCTTCGTACCGCCGCTGAGAGTCCAGGTCCTCTTCTTCGCCTCGGCGGTCAGTCCAAATTTCTCTAGGATCTCGTCGATCCTTTTGTCCCTGAGGGGCTTCTCCACCCCTGTCACCTTGCCATGCCATTCGAGTATCTCTCTGGCCGAAAGTATCCTGTCGTACTTCGGGTCCTGGAAGCTTATCCCTATGAGAGACTTGACCGAGTCGGGTTCTGCGCTCGCGCTGTGGCCGTTCACTACCACTTCTCCCTTGGAGGGTCTGTACACCGTTGCCATGGTCATGATCAGGGTGGTCTTTCCTGCCCCGTTGGGCCCAAGGAGCCCGAAGATCTCTCCATCCCTTATCTCACAAGTGACGCCCTTCACCGCGACAAAGCCCTTGAAGCTCTTTGAGACGTCTTTGAATTCTATCATCGCTAGCCTACGTTACCGGACTTCGGCCCATTCGGGGCCTGATATATCAAGCACAGGAAAGATTCATGTCGAGGTGTCGTTCCCTGCAGCCAACCATGGGTCCCGAAGACCAGGAGACCTGGAGTCGAGCTCTTGCCCGCTTCAGACAAGACAAGGACCAGTTCTTCAGAACGAGCCACGAGTCTCCCTTGCCCCACGGAGATAGGAGCGGCTTCTCGGGGCTGAAGTACTACAACCCTGAGCCAGGTCTGCGATTCGAAGTCAAACTAGTGAGGTATCCCAACCCGGACGGCGTCATGATGACAACGAGCAAGGGGACTCGACAACTCTTCAACAGGGTTGGCTACTTCGATTTCATTGTGGACAGGAATCCAGTCCGCCTCGAGGCCTACCAGTCCGCGGAACGCGCAGACCCGAGCCTTTTCATCCCGTTCAGGGACGCCACGTCGGGGAAAGAGAGCTACGGAGGTGCCCGTTATCTGGACCTGGAGGTGGAGCATGACGACGATTACGCCGTCGACTTCAACTACGCCTACAACCCCTATTGCGCCTACTCCGAAGACTACATCTGCCCTCTACCTCCACAGGAGAACTGGCTGAAAGTGCCGGTGAGAGCCGGCGAAAAGAAGTATCACGAGTGATCTGTCTCGGCAGGCCGCGACAGTCGGAGCTCTAGCCGGTAGCCGTCCTTGTTAGAAAGTCCTAAACGGCGAGCTATCCAGACCGACGGGGTTGATTATCGCTGTCTTAGGCGCCGGCAAGATAGGAGAAGCCGTAGCCCGGGCAGTAGCAAGGTCCCCGAAGGTCTCCCTTGTCCTTGTCACGAAGCGGAACCTCTCCACCATCCGGCGTCCCCTCCCTCGCAAGATACAGGCATCGACCGATAACATCATGGCCGCCAAAAAGGCAGATGTTCTCATCCTAGCAGTCAAGGCTGGAGATGCAAAACACCTCCTTGACGAGATCTCTACCCACACCTACGGCAAGCTGGTCATCTCTTTCATGGCCGCGATTTCGCTCTCGAAACTGCAGGGGCATCTTCCCAGAGCAAGGGTGGTCCGTGCCATGACCAACATGGCTGCGATCGTCGGGGAAGCGGCCACTGCCTACTCGCCGGGGCCGAACCTGACGCCCCAGGACCTTGAGACGACCCAATTCATTCTCGGCAAGCTGGGCGAGTGCCTGGAGCTCCCAGAGTCGCAGTTGGACGCCGTGACAGCCTTGAGTGGGAGCGGACCTGCCTACATCGCCATCCTGATAGACGCACTGGTGACCGCCGGCCTCAAGGTGGGTCTTCCCAGAGACACAGCCTTCAAGCTCGCCACTCAAACCCTTGTGGGCACTTCCAAGCTCCTCCGCGAGACCGGAATGGGAGTCACGGAACTCAGGGACGCCGTCACCACTCCCGCTGGCACCACGATCGCCGGCATCTACGAGCTGGAGAAGGGCTCTTTCCGAACGAGCGTCATAAACGCCGTCGAAGCCGCCACTCAGGCTGCCGAAAGGGTTGCTAAGAAGTTCGAGGCCGAGCACTGAAAGGTCCCACGGCGGGATCGTACTTGCTGTAAGAACCTTCCATTCAGTAGATCATCGAGTCGCTTAGGGCGAGTCTCGCGCCGCTCGCGAGAAACCTCGGTCTTTCGAGTCCTAGCTCCCTCGACCGGCGGAGCGCCCAAAGCTGCACTACGAACACGGAATGGAAGAAGCGTTCGATGTCTGAAGCCCCCTGTTCCGAAACGACCCGAGATCCATACCCCTCCTTGGCAAGGGCGTGCGCTAGCCTTCTGGCCATCCCCGACCGGTCAAAGGACGAGAACGTGTTCACCACATCCGACTTCCGCAGGGAGAAGAGTTCCAGATGGCTGAATTCCTCCAGCTGTTCGGCGTGAGCCTTGGCTCCGAAGAATTCGTAGGTCTTGGCAGCCGCATACAGGGCGGCGGGATATGCCAGCGAATTGCCCAGGAAGTAGGTGGTCCCTTTGCCCAATGATAGCGCCGTCCTTTCTTCCTTCGCCCTCTCCAACATGCCGGCGAAATCGCAATCGCGATCCCAGCCCACAATCTTCAGCACAGCTAGGGCGGAGAGGCTGAAGGACAGCAAGCCCGGGGTCTTTGGGACGTAGTTCGTCGGAAGATTGACGACGCTGTCGACGTTCTTAGCCAGACGGCTGTCACTTCTGGCGGTCAGCGCCGTGGTCTCCCCTGCCCATCGCTTCACCCGTGCAGCAGCCAACAGGTTGGAGGACGTCATGCCAGAAGCCGAAATGAAGAAAACATGAAGACCCTCGGCAATCTCCGGGACGCTGGCTAGGCTGTAAGGGTCGAGAGCGATGCAGCGCCCCTTGGACGCATAGAATCCCAGGAGAGCTGCCGCATACGAGTCACCGGCCCCGACGAAGATCGAGCTCCCCGGGGCTTTGGGGATCTTAGCCTGCGCGAATCTCTGGAGTATTGACGGCTGGTCTTCTACCTCATCAGCTAGTCTTTGCAGCAGATTTCCAGCCATGGAGTTGTTGTCCCCAACCGGGCCTAATAACAACAGTCTAAGAGTGGCACTTGAGGACCGGCCACCATGGGTTGCAGGGTGGGGGTCCTTGAAGGCAAGGAACTATTGCTCTATTCATTCCCGGCGCCTCACCCCTTCACCAACGAGAGGACGAAGAGGTTCTGGGAGGAGCTCGCAAAGAAAGGGGTCCCAGTAAAACGCCTTCAACCCGAAAAAGCCGACAAGGAGATAATCGGGCTCTTCCACACAGAGGAGCACATAAGATACGTCGAGCTAGCTTCGAAACTCGGCTACGGAGCCCTTGACCAAGGGGATACCCCTGCCTACAAAGGAGTCTTCGAGGCCACCCAGTATGCCGTTGGCTCGACCATCTCCGCCGTCGAGAAGGTCATGGCTGGAGAGGTTGACCATGCCTTCAACCCAGTAGGGGGGTTGCATCACGCGAAGAGGGACGCTTCGGCCGGCTTCTGCGTGTTCAACGACATAGGAGTCGCCATCGAGCTGCTCAGGAGGCGCCACAATGCTCACAGGATACTCTACGTGGACATCGATGTCCATCACGGGGATGGTGTTTTCTACTCATACGAATCAGACCCTGAGCTGTTCATCTTCGATATACACGAGGACGGACGGTTCCTCTATCCTGGGACAGGGGCTGCTACTGAGACAGGCTACGCGAGCGCGAAGGGCACCAAGATCAACATTCCTCTGGCACCAGGAAGCGGGGACCCCGAACTCTCAGCGCGCCTGCCCCGCCTGGAGGAGTTTGCTAGGGTGTCGAAGCCCGAGTTCATCATCCTCCAATGCGGCGCAGATGGGCTCAGAGGAGACCCAATCGCTGGGCTCGACTACACGGCGAACGCGCACAGACAGGTGGCTGAGCTTCTCCATCAGCTGTCCCACGAAATCTGCTCGGGGAGGCTCGTAGCACTTGGAGGCGGTGGCTATGAGCCGCAGAATTGCGCTGACGCCTGGATTGCAGTTGTAGAGGCGATGGGGGGCCCTATGAAGTCAGGGTGAATCACTTGATTTCACTCTTATCTAGAGCCCTACAGATAAGATGCAAAACACTACGAGATTGAAAGCGTGAAACCAGACAAGAAGCTAATCAGGAAGTATATCTTCGACCACTTCTTCGAATTCGCCACCGCTCCCCCTCTCGAAGAGGTCATGCAAAGATTCGGCCTCACGAGGAAAGAAGCCTTCGCCATCTTCAGGGGGCTCGAAGAGGACCACCAGATCGTCCTTGTGCCTGGTACTCAGCGGATCCTGATGGCCAACCCCTTTTCGGCAGTTTCGACTCCCTTCCGGGTGCACATCAACGGGACGCGCTACTTCGCGAACTGTGCCTGGGATACTATAGCCCTGCACGTGATGCTGGAGAAAGAAGCCCTGGTCGAATCCTTCTGCCACCACTGCGCCGAGTCAATCGAAATAAGGCTGGTCGGCAGCGAGGTGAAGTCGAGCAAGCCCTCCACTCCTCTGATCTACCTGAGCATGCCCGTGGCCAAATGGTACGACAACCTGATCAACACGTGCTCAAACAATATGGTCTACTTCTCTTCGAGAGAACACCTCACCCATTGGCTTGCGGAGAACCCGCGGCTCCGAGGCGAGGCCCTGACAGTGGAGAAGATGTCGGAGGTTTGCAAACCCCTGGCCAAGGGCAGGATGGACCTCGATTACCAGAGGCCCGCAAAAGGGGAATTGATGGCCTATTGGGATTCGATAGGGATGAAAAGTAACTTCTGGAACTTCTGACCCTCCAAAGAGTTATACCTGATACACCTCCAAATACTTCCGAACCAACACGATATGTACGTCCCAGGGAGCCGCCGCTGTGTACAGGTTCCCGAAACTCTTGAGAGAGGGGACGATCCAGTCAAGGCCCAACCGTTTCATAATGCTCGTGAGGACAGGAAACGAAATTCTTCGTTGCCACTGCCCCACCACAGGCCGGCTGGGAGATCTGAAGCTTTCGGGGCTACGCTGTCTGTATTCGGATTCAGCAAGCAGAACGAGGAAGACTAGGTACACGGTCGAAGCCATCTCCACGTCTCCTACCGGGGGCCAATGGATCGGGATCAATCAGACCGCCGCCAACAGGTACTTCGAGTTCTTCCTCAGGAGCGGGGCGCTCAGTCGCCTTGCCAAGGGGGCGGTCCAAAGAGAGGTCAGGCTAGGGAGATCGAGGATCGACTTCCTCGTTGGAAACGCCTACATCGAAGTGAAAACACCTCTGATAACCCTCCCCGCAGGCCAGGGGGTCGCAAGGGTCAATCGGAGCCGGTTCAATTCCTTCGACAGGCTGATCAAGCACATGAGGGAGCTGAAGAGTGCTTTATCTTCAGGCAGGAAGGCAAAGATAGTCCTCTGCTACCTGTACGACGCGAAGCCTTTCAGGCCACCTCCTCCCAATGGCACGAACTCAAGGATTCTGGCTACGGCCCGAGCCGCCGAGGAGGCCGGAGTGGAAAGGTGGCAGGCGAACTTCAGGGTAGGCCGAACGGGGGTCTCGCTCATCAGATACTTCAGGAGCAGGCCCTACTCTTCTGCCGGGTGACCTCGTTAATCAGTGGAGGATTTCATTCTGTTTACGAATTCTGTGACTACGCCGTGGGCCGGGTTGGCCTGCAATACTTCGAGCCCCACCATGGGGTTCTGCCGTAGGGCCTCGCGCAGCTTCGCCATCAGGGGGCTTGGGTTCTTGACGACCTCCCTCTTGGCCTCCGAGACCACCGACTCGTGGTCGCAGACTACCGTGAAGCGCTTCATCCTCTTCCTCAGGTCTTCAATTGCGAAGAGAATTGCCAGGACTTCGGCGTCATCGCTTTCAAGTCTTCCGATCATGCCAATCTCGTCTTCTTCCAGCTCCTTCGCGTTACGCGGTTTCCCCTCCTCTGTCACGTATCCCACGTACGCCTCCCTGGGGAGTGATGGGTCGTGCACGTTCAGAATCTTTGCATCAACATAGACCCTGGGGGGCCCGGACCACCCTGGGAGTCGCATCCTCTTATCAGCGGCGCGGGATGATTGGACCACTTAAATAACTCGCAGAGGCTTTAACCTTGGTTCCACTTGATCTGTCCAAGCTGCGGCAGGGAGGTGCAAGACGGCAGTGCTTTCTGCCCCAGCTGCGGCACCGATCTGACCAAGATGACGTCAAGCCAGGGGTTGATGCTGCTGACCTCTAACTATGCGCCCGGATATAGAGTTGACAAGGTCCTTGGCATGGTCTATGGCATCACAGTGCGTTCACGTGGAATAGGAGGCAACCTGATGGCAGGACTCAGGTCAATTGGAGGGGGCGAAATCAATGAGTATACGGAAATGGCTCACCAAGCCCGGCAGCAGGCGCTAGACAGGCTCGCTGATCATGCCAAGAGCATGGGAGCCAACGCCGTGATCAGCGTAATGTTCGATTCCACAGAAATCGGGAACACTATGGACGAGATAATCGCATTCGGCACGGCCGTGGTCATTTCGCGGGCAGACGGGACGCAGGAACTCGTCAAGCTCAGCTGAGAGTAGAATGCCGTAATTGTCGACAAGAAGTCAGACAAGCTGGGAAGTCTTCCTTGGTTGCCTCGCACCCGCTCCAGGTGAGAGAATTCTCGACGTCGGTGCAGGCAACGGCTCAAGGGCGGCCCGGGTCCTGCGGGCATCGGGAGGAGCCGAGGTCTACGCCGTGGACCCGAACGAGATGAGGGTCGCATCTATGAAGCGCGACTTCCCCTCAATCAAGGGCTCCGTGGCTGGGGTCGAGAGTCTTCCCTTTCCCGACTCGCATTTCGATAAGGTCTACTCAACGATGGCAGTGCATCATTTCAGCGATTTGGACAAGGGATTCGCCGAAATCGTCCGCGTCCTGAAGCCAGGAGGTTCATTCATTATCTTGGAGGTGGAACCCAATTCGCTCCCTGGCAGGTTGTTCAAGTTCTTCGGGAGGCTCACAGGTGAGCACATGACGATCATGGGCATGGACCAACTCCTGACGAGGGTGAGGAAGGTGCAGGGCCTCAGAACCAGCCGTTCGGTAGGGTTGGGGAGCAGGTACCTGATACAACTCACGCGGACATAAGGCGTCCAGGGAAAGGCTGCGTTTTCGTCCCCAGGCGCCGCGGGAGCCACATGACGGGAAGCGACAGGAACCATATGATTGCTCTGAGCGGCACTCCGCCTACGCCGAATTCCCCAAAGAAAGGGAGGTCCGAGACCAAGAACATGGCCGCGCCAACGACCAGCAGATTCCTTATGACCTTGTACCGGTCAATCAGTCCGCGCGGAATCAGATTCCTTTCCTCGGAGGCTAGCACATGAGTGAAGTAGGCAAGTATGAGGTTCATGCAACCAATGTCCACACCATAGTACAGGCTGGCTCCAACCCCCACTGGGGTGCCGAGGCCCTTGACGAACAGGATATCGAAAAGGAAAGGCTCTATCGCCACTAGGAAGAGCAGGAGCAGGTTCAGCCTAATCATACCATACGTCTCAACAGGCATCACCGACGTAGTGGCGGTGTATCGATTCCATACGTTGATCAAGATAAGAAAGCTGAAACCGAATTCGGCCAAGTCCAAGCTCAGCTGCCCTGAATCCAAGGGTAGGTTTCCTACAAACTGCAGCGCGCCTATCGAGAGGGCAAGCCCAAAAATCAGGTCGGAGAGTCCTTGGATGCGGGGTCTGGGGACTTGGGGTGTCATTTCCGACAAACAGTATGTATTGCCTAGGTGAAATAATAAACGCTGAGGCCGCCAGCTATGGTGAAGGACTCCGAGAAACACGCCACCGGCAGCTCATGGTTATTTACCCGCAACGAGGAAACCGCACATTTGCCTTCTCTAGACTTGGGATCGAAAACCATCAGGTACTCGGTCACGAGAGGAACGAGCAGGAGGTACACCTACTTCCGCTTCAAGCAGGACCTCACCCTCGAGGTCATCCTTCCCAGTGGTAGGCCCGTAGATGTCGAGAAAGAGTTGGCAGGAAAGTCGGCCTGGATTCGAAAGGAATACGAGAAGATTTCGAAGACGCAGACCGTCCTAACCAAGAACGCGGTCATGTTCGACGGACGCCCTCTCAGGCTCGTCTTCGCCGACGTCTCCGAAGACCGCCTCATCCCCGACCTGGTCAGGGAAGAAGTCCTAGTCCGCACGGCAGACAGGAATCGGGTGAGAGAGTTGGTACGACGGTGGTTCCTCAGTGAGACCTCTTCCTATGTCGTCAAGAAGGTTGCGGAGCTTGCCGCCCAGGTAGGCGCGAAACCCAGCAGGGTCGATGTCCGAGAGATTGGGAAGTGGGGATACTGTACTCGAGAGCGGAGGCTATCCTTCAGCTGGCAGCTCATCGCCCTCCCGGAAAGGCTCAGAGAGTACGTGGTCCTACATGAACTCACTCACCTTCTCGAATTCAATCATTCCTCCGCCTTCAAGAAGAGACTCGCGGCTGTATGCCCGGATTTCCGAGCCAGGGAGAGGGAGCTTGACCTGATAGCGCCCTACGACAGGTTGGAATTGTACTAGGTGGAACCCGGGCGTCCCTCACCCGCGACTGTTCGGGGCGGCAGCAAACGAGCAAGCTTTTTGTCCGCATCCGGGCCCTTCCCAACGGGACCACCTAACGCCAAAGTGCTATTGCGGTTTCGTTTGCCAGACCGAGAGCGAGCTGAAGGAGCACGTCATCAAGACCCACGGGGCCAGGGATGGGGACTGGAAGGGTTGGGTAAGTGCCTAGTTCCCACGGAGCGACCTTCTCGTTGCGACGGCTACGATCAGCTGGGCTTTGAGCCGGCGCCGCCTCGCTGATTCTTGTCCCTTTGCCTGTTGAACTTGCTCCTGTTCATCAGGCTTACGACGACGTAGGCCACGAAGATGATGGCGATTACGATGGGGCTCGAGAAGAGCTGAAGATACACCAATATGATTACAAGAACTGCGATTACCGGTAGCGCAATCATCAGTTTCGTCCTTGGGGTCAAGCCCGCCTCTCCAGCCCCTCCCTGTCATGGATAAATATCAAAGTCGAAGGGTCGAGCCCGTGAGCTACCAGCTAACGGGAGCCCAGGAGAAAAGGAGGAACAACGAGGCCAAGGCCAACGAATTCTATGAGCGGGTCAGGAAACAGGAGCAGGAGGTCAGAGACCTCCAGTCTCGCCTCGGAAACAACGAGAAGCAGTACGCCGACCTCCAGGCCCGGAAGACGGAGATGGATGGCAAGATCAGGCAGCTCACTGCCGACATGGACGCAATGAACCGCGCCATCACGGACCTAAAAGCCCAGATAACAGGGAAAAAGCAGTCAATCGAACGGGACCAGAGTGAGATGGAGAAGTATCAGAACGAAGTAGTCAGGCTCGACCGCGAGATCGGCGAGCTGATGAAGCGCCGGTAGCCTGCACTTCTTAGATGTTCAGCCCGAACCCCTGCACGAACGACTCCGCCCGCCGCATCTCAATGATGAAGCTTACTCCCTTTGGTGTCAGCCTGTAGGTCCTGTTCTCCCCATCCTGTTGCATCTCAATGAGTCCTTTGGTCGTCAGGTCGTCCAGGTACTTCACCAGCCTCTCGTGCGACAGGTTGGCCTTGTACAGTATGTGTGTCGGCTTCGCGTCTCCTTCGTCTCTGACCGCGTTGAGGATGTCCAAGCTTATCCTGAGGACACTCCTCTGCTTCTCACCCTGGGCCAACCACTTCGCTCCCGATAACAAACACAAGCAGAGAGAGGAACCCGAGGAATTGGACCATGGTGCCGATGAGGAACAGGTCTGCACCGAGCAACAGAACAGACACGAGGAGTATGAAGTGGGCAGCGAGTATCAGGATGAAACCCAGGAGCACCATTCCTGACATCCTGCTCTTCTCACCCGATCGGAGGAGCATCCCCTGGAAGACGACGAAAGCCAGGAGAACGAAGGCGACGAGGTAGCTCAGCACGGAATAACTGTACAGTCCCACCAATGCCGAGCCTGCTAGTGCTACAGGCATGGCTGGCCTTATCCTGCCCCCGTAGGCTGCACGGGCATACCCCACTGCTATGACAAGGTAGGCAATCATCTGGAGCGTGAGATACGTAGCGGAGGCGAAGAGCGTGAGAACCTTGTCGGAGAAGGACTCGACCAGCGTCCTCCCTGAGATAATGGAAGTGCCCGCGTCCACCAGCAGCCCAAGGCCGAGCAGCATGAAGCCAATGCTTATCGCGCGGAGGACCGAGTTGGACACCAACCTGTTGACCTTGTAGGCGTAGTAGCTGGTGAGCAGGGCCACGAAGGCGCTCAGGAGGTTGAGGAAGAAGGTTACAAGGGCGCTGTACGGCATCGGTGAAATCACAGGCCCATTAACCGCTTTAACCTTTCGTAGACGTCGTCTAGACGGAACGTCCAGACGTTCCTTTCCGCCCCCCTATATACGAAGCGCGCCCATAAAGTCTCGTACCGAAAATGAACACGAAGAAAATAGCAATCGCGTCAGCAGTCGGAGCATTCGCCGTCATGGCGATGCTCTTCGCATATCCAGCAATGGCCTCTTCCACAGTGACTTCGGCGAATCCCAACTACCAGCAGCTCCTCCAAAGTTCCACTACTGCCAGTCCCCAGAAGATACAGCTGACTTCCGGTCAGACAATCACTCTGACAAGCGTCGCTGGCGGTTACTGGGAAATCGGCGACCGCGCTGTCAACGGAACCGCCTCAGGCTCGATGACCCTTCAGGTGTCTGGAGCCCTCAAAGGCGGGTACATCATATCTGTCACCGGAGGCAGCCTCAACATCAACGGGGTCACATACTCCATCTCGAGCGGCTCGGCAGAGCTCGGCCCGCACGGTGTCTACATGGTCGGCCAAGGGGAGGCAGGGACCGCACAGTTCCTGTTCCAAGACAGAGACCTTGGCAAGTTCGGCAGCAGCAGCTACGGAGTCCTACGCGTCGATCTGAAGGACGGATCATCCGAGTTCGCTGCGCGACTGCTTGTAACCATCTCAGCGTAAGGACGGCGTGGGGCAGCCCGCGCCATCCCCCCCATTTTTCTTCAAATCAGAGAAAAATTCTCTGGAGCGTCAGATTAATACACGACATCCTCGGCATGGGGGATTAGATTGAACGCTACAGAAGTCGTCAGGACCAAGCTCGAGGTCAGGGAGTTCAGCTCGAAAGCCGTCCCCCAAGAGGTGAAGAAAGCCGTGCTCGAGGCAGCTAGGCTTTCACCGAGCGGTTCAAACACCCAGGAGTGGAGGTTCATACTCGTGGAGATGCACAGCTCACTCGAGCGGCTGGCAGATGACAGCACCTCCGGTAAGTGGGTCGCGGGCGCCGGCTTCGCCGTCATCGTCTGCACCAATCCGGCCAAGGGATACCACCTGATAGACGCAGGAAGAGCTGTGCAGAACATGGAAATCACAGCATGGGACCACGGAGTGGCTTCCCGGGTCTTCACCGGGATCAAAGCGTCTGAATTCAGACGGGACTTCGGGATACCGGGAGATTTGAATCCCACCATAGTGGTCGGCTTCGGGTACCCCGCGAAGAAACTCTTTGGCCGCAAGAACCGAAAGCCCCTCTCTGAATTGGCATACCTTGAGAAGTTCGGGAATCCCATCGGTTCAACCTATGGCTGAGCAGTGAGGCGACAACAATATACCTGACCGCAGAGGCGACGTCGAGCCATGTTCGTGCCTACCATCGGCCTCGGTGCCCCTGCGCCTGACTTCGACCTGCCCGGTGTGGACAACGGGCGCTATTCACTCGCGTCCTTTGCGGGCAAACCAGTTCTGGTGGTCATCTTCTCCTGCAACCATTGTCCGTACGTGAAGGACTATGAGACGCGGATGGTCGCGATTCAGAGGGATTACGCGGCGAAAGGTGTCCAGTTGGTCGCGATAAACTCCAACGACGCCAAAGCCTACCCCGAGGACAGCTTCCCTGAAATGGTCAAACGGTCCAAGGAGAGAGGCTTTAACTTCCCCTACCTCAGGGACGAGGACCAGAAAGCCGTCGAAGCGTACGGGGCCGTCTGCACGCCCCATATCTTCGCCTTCGACAGCAAAAGGGTCCTGCGATATCGTGGTCGTATTGACGACTCGAGGATCGCTTCGAAGGTCACGAGCCCCGACCTGAGAAACGCCCTGGACGAACTAGTGGCCGGGAAGCCCGTCACGGTTGCTGACACCAAACCATTCGGGTGCAGCATCAAGTGGTACTCGATGAAGCCCGCTTAGGCTGATGCCCGATGGTGGTGGGCCGATTTCAGGTGATGAGTCTTTTGCAGGCAGCGCGGGCCAACGTCCTCGGCCTCCCTCTTGAATCAGCCTACTCTTGGGGCCTCAACAGAGCAATCTTCATCGCCGCGGCGAAGAAGGGTTTCAAAGGCGGTTCCTCCATGGACAAGGGAGGCACGGAGGGGAGCTCCAAACCAGAGGGCACCTACTCGCTCGGAGACGACATGGCGTTCAAGACTGAGCAGAACGGCGTCCTGCTCTTCACCATCGGGGGCAAGGTTCAGACCAAGGAGGAATTCGACAAGCGGGTGAAAGCCCGATTCGGCAAGGGTTTCTCGGCAGCCTGGAGAGAGGCGCTCGCCTATGTTAAGGGCTTCGACGAAGACATCCTGGTTTCATCCGACGAATTCTTCAGGACCGTTTATCGGCCGGTTAGGGATGAACTTGCCGACAAGTGGTCCGCCGCCTCAGCCTAGGCGTAGCGCTGCTGTCTGAGCCAAGAGTGGATCGCCAGCGAGGCCACGGCCTCCATCGTGGTATTCCTTTCCTCGGCGGCTCTCCTTAAGCCGTCTGCGACTCTCGGGTCCAGCAGGATTTCCAGCTTCACGGCGTGGAGATATGCCACTTCCCTCCTGATGTCTTCGACCGGCCTCTGGGGGGCCATAACGAAATGGCTGACGACGTTCTCGGCCTCTGGAGTCGGAAGTGGGGCTATTGTCTCGGCCAGCTCCTTCAGCTGAGTGGCCCTTTCTCTCTTCGGAAGTTCCTGGACTGTGGTCGCCTCTTCTGCCCTGTGGAGGAAAGTTGCATGCTTCACGGGGAGGACTCCCTCCTTCCGCTCCTTCGTGAGCGGGGCCTGCCTTACAGTAATTTCCGCCCCCGACTCCTTCCGAATTGTCCTTACTGCTTCAACGGCACTTATCCTGTCGTCAACGTACCTCCTCGACTTTCCCAATGCCTTGGCAATCTGTTCTGACGACCCATAGGCTCGCGGATTGGCTTTCCTCAGCGCGAGCATGGCGTCGTACTCCTCTTCTGGCTCTATGTCCCGCCTCTGGATGTTCTCGACCAGGGAGACGATGATGGCCTCCTCGTCGGTCATGGGCCGGACGATCGCAGGAATCTTCTTGAGACCCGCAATCTTCGCCGCTTCGAAGCGCCTGGATCCGACTACGAGCTCGTACCTTCCCCCGATGGGCCTCGCGAGCACCGGCTCGAGTATCCCCTTTTCTCTCACCGAGTCTACAAGGTCCCCGACGTCACCGGGGCTCTTCCTCACGTTTGTCTTCCCCACATAGAGCTTCGAGACCTCCACTGACATTATGGTCCCAGTCTGTTCCTTCCATCCCTGCTGCGCTGACGGGAACTTCGGCAAGATTCGGATGAATCAGTCG
>Ga0187772_10000462_pt1 | contig 18188 bp, 19 predicted proteins | sample 0116_SJ02_MP15_2_FD_133137 | JGI IMG/M metagenome (GOLD analysis project Ga0187772, IMG submission 133137) | Tropical peat soil microbial communities from peatlands in Department of Meta, Colombia - 0116_SJ02_MP15_20_MG | ecosystem: Environmental > Terrestrial > Soil > Wetlands > Peat | place... | reverse complement strand
TACTCCCGATTGATCGCGGCGACCGTTGCGCTCGCCAAGGAGTCGACGCGGTACCCGGCCACTGCGTTTTCGGAGGAAGACCGTCGGAAGACCGCGCTCCTCCGGCTTTCGCTACCCCTGATCGCCCCCTCCGACCCGAAGGAGTCGGAGGAGCTCACCCAGCTCGTCGCGACGATGGAGGGCACCTACTCGAAAGGTCGGCATACCCTCGCCGGGACAACCGAGCCCCTCGACCTTCAGGGACTCTCGCGGGTCATCGCCGAGAGCCGGGACACTCGTCGGCTCGAGGACGCCTGGGCCGGATGGCACGCGGTGGGCCGGGGCATTCGGAAGGACTTCGGACGGTACGTCGAGCTCGCGAACCGCGGGGCGCGCGAACTCGGCTTCGACGATACCGGCGCGATGTGGCGCTCCAAGTACGACCTGACGCCCGGGGCGTTCGCGGCCGAGGTCGACCGGCTCTGGGCCGAGGTCCGGCCGCTCTACCTCTCGCTGCACGCCTATGTCCGGCGACGCCTCGGGGAGATCTACGGGCCGGACCAGGTTCCACCGCACGGCCCGATCCCCGCCCACCTCCTCGGGAACATGTGGGCGCAGTCCTGGGAAGCTCTCGCGCCGGAGCTGGCGCCGCCCGGGAGCGCTCCGTCGTTCGACCTGACGCGCGCGCTGCAGGACCGCCGGACCTCGCCCGAAGAGATGGTCCGGTACGCGGAACGGTTCTTCGTCTCCCTCGGGCTCGAGCCCCTCCCTGCCTCGTTCTGGACCCGCTCGATGTTCGTCCGTCCGCGCGATCGCGAGGTCGTCTGCCACGCGAGCGCGTGGGACGTCGATCTCGTCGACGATCTGCGGATCAAGATGTGCATCGAGATCACGGGCGACGACTTCCAGACCGTCCACCACGAGCTCGGCCACAACTACTACCAACGGGCCTACGCGGGGCAGCCCTTCCTCTTCCGGGACAGCGCGCACGACGGCTTCCACGAGGCGGTCGGGGACACGATCGCGCTGAGCGTGACCCCCGAGTACCTCGTCCAGGTCGGGCTCCTCGACCGGGCCCCGGACGCGACCGGGGACCTCTCGCTCCTGCTCTTCCGCGCGCTCGAGAAGGTCGCGTTCCTCCCGTTCGGCCTCGTGGTCGACAAGTGGCGCTGGGAGGTCTTCTCCGGGGCGATCGCCCCGGGAGACCTCAACCGTACGTGGTGGGAGATGCGGGAGCACTACCAGGGCATCCGACCGCCGGTGCACCGCGGCGAGGACGAGTTCGACGCCGGGGCGAAGTACCATGTGCCGGCGAACGTACCGTACATGCGGTACTTCCTCGCCCACATCCTCCAGTTCCAGTTCCACCGTGCGCTCGCCCGCATCATCGGCGCGTCGGGCCCCCTCCACCGGGCGTCGATCTACGGATCGAAGGAGGCCGGACGAAGGCTCGGATCGATGCTCGCGATGGGGATGAGCCGCGAATGGCCGGACGCGCTCGAAGCGCTCACCGGAGAGCGCCGCATGGACGCCCGGGGAATGCTCGAGTACTTCGCCCCGCTCCAGCGGTGGCTCGACGAACAGAACCGCGGCGTTCCGGTCGGTTGGTGAGGGCCGCACCCCCCCGCCGAGCGAGCGACGTCGAGCCGCTCCGGCGCGGATACCTCGCGGAGCTGCGCCGATCGGCCCGACTCGGAGCCGCGGCGGAGTTGCGGCGCTACCTCGGGTCCCCCCTGCCCGTGCTCGCCCTCCCGGTCCCGGAGTTCCGGCGCCACCTGCGGGCGTTCGACCGGGCGCTCGGGCCCCTCCCCGCGCCCGATCTCCGCCGGCTGCTCGTTCGATTCTGGCGCGGGAGGACGTACGAGGAGCGGCTGACCGCGATCGAGCTGCTCGACCGTCACACCGAGATGTGGCACGGAGCGACGTGGGACCTCCTCGACCGATGGGTCGACGAAGCGACAGGGTGGGCCCTCTCCGACAGCCTCGCCTCGGGTCCCGTGGCGGGCTGGATCGCCGCGGAGCCGGACCGGTTCGACCGGGTGCTCGACTGGACCGGATCTCCCCACTCCTGGAGACGACGGGCCGCCACGTACGCCCTTCGCGATTGGGTACGCTCGGGCGATCTGGAGCGTCCGTTGGAGCTCCTCGAACGTCTCCTGGACGACCGCGAATTCTGGGTCCAGCGGGCGGTGGGCACGTGGCTCCGGGAGTGCTGGAAGAAGGACGCCGAGCGGACGGAGCGTTTCCTCCGCCGGCACCTCGCTCGTCTCGCCCCGGTGACGCTCACGGTCGCGACCGAGCGGGCCCCGACGGAGCTCCGGGCCTCGCTCCGACGCACCCGGGCGGAGGCGCGCGCCGCCCGCGCGGCGCGAGCGGACGACGTTCCCCGTGCGCCCTCGCGGCGGGCCGGCCGACCTAAGCGAGGCTAGTTGAGGCCGGGGCGACCTCTCCGGTGCTGGGTCCATGCTCCTCCACCACGGCGAGAGCCTCCTGCGCAGCGCCTACGCGGTCCTCGAGGGAGAGGAGGTACCGGAGGCGTCCCACGGCCCCGGGGTGCTCTACCTGACGACGCATCGGCTCGTGTTCGAGTCGGGCAAGGCGCGGGGCATCGCCCGGGGGCAACCGAGCCGGACCGTCCTCGATGCGTCGCTCCACGCGGTCCGCAACGTCGGGATTCCGCGGCGGCGGATCGGGCGATCGCGGCTCGTCGTCGAGCTCACCATCGGCCGCCCGGCGTTCGACGTGCTCGACCCCGAGGGCTGGGCGGGCGCGATCGCCCAGGCGAAGCGCGCCCTGCCGGTCGCGGGGAGCGGGGGTCCCACGCTGATTGAGCGTCAGGTGGTCAAGGTTCGGTGCCGGTTCTGCGGTCACCTCGGGAACGAGATCGACGGCCGGTGCGCCCACTGTGGCGCGCCGCTCTAGCCCGCTCAGAAGGGGAGCTCGCGGAGCATCCGGTCGAACCCCGACCGGGCCCAGTGCACCGACGCGGCGCCGCCGAGAAGGATCGCCGCGACGGTCCAGACCATCCATACGAGGTTCTCCCCGACCGGGTGGAGGATCGCCAGGCCCCCGGGGATCACGATCGCGAACAGGAGCACCATGCCGGAGCCGGTCGCCTCCAACATCGCGAGCGGGCGCAGGTATTGCGGACGTGGCCGGTCCTGGAAATCGGAGTAGCGCGCTGCGAAGACGAGCCCCCAGAAGCAGAGGACGCTCGCCGCCGCGGAGTTGAGCAGAGCGATCGCGAGGACGGCGAGGGCCGGGAAGCCGAACAGGAGGCCGATCGCCACCGACGTGGCGACCGCTCCGACGATCGACGGGAGGAGCACGCCCGTCGCCTTCGCCCGGAGGAGGGTCCGCGACGAGATCGGGAAGGCGTAGAGCGACTGGAGCGACCGCCGCTCCTGGCCGACCGACGTGGTCGCGAGGAGGAGGGCGAAGAAGCCGGCGACCCAGCCGATCCAGAGGATCGCCCCGAGGCCCCCGATGCTCCCCCCCTCGACCAGGCCGATGACGATCAGCACGATCGGGATGACGAGCATCGGGAGAAGCTCTCGCCGGCGGAGGTACCCCCGGAGGTCCTTCGACACGAGGGCCGCCTCGCTTTCCGAGAGCCCGAGGCTCCGGAGCATCGGGTGGCCCGACGCGTACCGGAGCGCCGAGAGCCGCACCTCGCTCGCAGTCACGACCCAGAACCTGGACCGGAGCCAGGCCGCGGCGACCAGAAGGAAGGCCACGAACGCGATCTGGCCGACCGCGAACAGGAGCCCGAGGAGCGGGGCGCCCGCGAGCCAGTCGGTGAGCGCCTGCGTCGACCAGAGGAGCGGCACGATCGCCGTCACAAGGTCGATCGTCGCGGCGTGCTGCAGCAGCCCGAAGAGGAGGACGGGGTTGAACGCGAACTGGAAGGCGACGATGATCACAACGATGAGGGCCGCCCGAAGGAGGAGGGTCACCTGCCCGCGGCGTCCGGCGTTGACCGCGCTCATCCGCTGGGTGAGCGAGCGGACCATCTCGACGACGAACGCGCCTTCGAAGAGCGAGGCCACGGAGAGGACGAGGGCCCCCACCCACGGGTAGAACGTCCCGGTGGCGACGGCGAGCGGCAGCGTGGCCCCGAGGAACAGCGCGATCGCGGGCGAGTAGGTGTACGCGACCGCGGCCGAGGAGGCCGCCACGTACTCCCGGGGCGTGAGCGGCAACCAGTTCGCGGAGTCGCTCCCGGAGAACTTCGAGGTCGCGGTGAGCTCGAACATCACCCCGGCGACGAGGACCGCTGCCACCGCGACGAGCGGGAGGAACGGGAGGAGGTCCCGGACGAGCGGCAGGAGCTCGGCGGGCGGGACCCCGACGGATTGAACCGCGAGGTCCGCGAGCCCGAACGTGAGGAGGAAGACGACGACGTCGACGACCCCGATCAGCCTCGGGTTCCCGAAGAGGCTCTTCGGATCCGACGTGCTCCGACCCGACCGGAGCTGCGAGGCTACCAGCACGCCCCCGAGCCGCCGGACGCGGTGGAGGTCCATCGCCGCCCCTACCGCGACAGCGCGGCAACGACGTCGGAGAGATCGCCGGTCCCCGTGAGCGCGAGGAAGACGTCCTCGAGCCCCGAGCCGCCGAGTCCCGCGTGCGCGCGGAGGGCCGCCACCGTGTCCATCGCCAAGACCGAGCCCTGGCTCAGGATCACGACGCGGTCGCAGATCGCCTGCGCGATCTCGAGCACGTGCGTGCTGAAGAGGACCCCCACCCCCTCGGAGGTGGCGAGGTTCCGCAACAGGTCCTTGACCACGCGCGCCGAGCGAGGGTCGAGACCGTTGAGGGGTTCGTCGAGGACGAGGAGCCGCGGGTGGTGGAGGAGCCCCGCGATCAGCGCGACCTTCTGCTTCATGCCCTGCGAGTAGCCACTGATGAGCGAGTTCTCGTGGCCCGCGAGCTCGAGCCCCGCGAGGAACTGCGGGATCCGCTCGCGGCGGACGTCGGGCGGGATCGAGTACATGTCCGCGACGAAATCGAGGTACTCCGCACCGGTCAGGAACTCGTAGAGCGACGGGGACTCGGGCACGTAACCGATCTGGCGCTTCGTCGAGACCGGGTCCTCGCGGACGTCACGGCCGAACACCCGGATCATACCCGCGTCCGGCCGGATCAGCCCGAGCACGGCCTTCATCGTCGTCGACTTCCCCGCCCCGTTCGGGCCGAGCAGCCCGACGATCTGGCCCGGCGGCACCGCGAAGCTCACGTCGGTGAGCGCCCGCACGCTCCCGAAGCTTTTCGAGATCCGGTCGACCTCGAGCGGGTTGGGGGAGACCGGACCGGTTCGAAGAACCGCTCCGGAGGACGGCAGGGCCGACATCGACCCGTTACGATGGGGGAATCCGCTCTTTAGCTCGCGGTCGGGCGGCCTAGTTCTCCACGACCCACGGTCTCGCAGGTCCCTGGGACGCCGCGAAGAAGGCGATCGAGCTCGGGGACGCCGCGGCCGAGAGCCGAAGGGCCTCGACCGCGTGGCCGAGGAGCTCGTACGCCGAATCCTCCACGTCGCCGGGGTCGCTCCCCGCGGTCTCGGCCGGGACGTAGACGCGCAGCACGCCGCGTTGGATCCCGAGCAAGACGTAGCCCGCTCCGTCGCGGCCCGCCCACGCGAGGAGGCGCCCGCCGGGGCGCTCGACGATCCCGACCCAGCGGAGCGAGCCGAACCAGCGCCCGGAGAGCCGGCCGTGCACGAACCCCGCCTCGACTCCCGGCGGTAGATCGACCATCGCGATCGACCGGAGTTCGGTCGAGACCGGACTCCCCGTCCCGGGCGCGGTGATCGCACGGTACCCGCCGTCCGCCCGTTCCACGAGACCTTCGCGTTCGAGCCGACGGAGCGCCCGCGAGAGCGACTCGGGATGCGCCCCGAGCACCCGCCGCAGACCGCTGAACGCGATCCAGCCTCGCAGACCCTGAAGGGTCGAGAGCACCCGCTCGTCCAACCCCGCGCTCGGAGCCGGCGGGATTCGGTTGGGGCTCCCCTCGTCCATCGGTGAAGAAGCGGTCCGACGGGATTTAGCTCGTCGCTAACGCGTGCGTTACCTCGGGAGTCCGACCCGAGCGGGGATCCCGGCCCTGTGACCGGCCCTGCGTCCACCCGCTCAATATCCTCGACCGGAAGCTGAGGGAATCGGAACGAAGAGTTCCGAGGAAGGAAGTATGTCGGAGAACGAGAGCGAATGCGCGCCGAGCGGAACGCACCACGGTCCTTGGGTCTGGACCGCGTACCGGGCCTACAACGAGCTCCTGCGGGAGAAGGTCAAGAAGCGGTTCGAGGCCCAGGAGGGCCCGTGGATGGACAAGGTCGCCGAGCTGCTCGTCCAGATCGTGAACGCGCGGTGGGAAGGCGGCCGGAAGAAGGAGAAGGAGGAGGAAGAGCTGTTCGCGAAGCTCGAGCAGCTGCTCTCCGAGTGATCCCATGTCGGCCCCCCTCCCGCTCCAACCCTTTCCCTCGCCTCCGATCGGGCCGGAGCCGATGCTCCCCCGCCCGGGGGCGTGACCCCGTCTCTCCCGAGAAGGACGGAGATGCCGCTGACGGAGTTCGAGACGCGGATCACCTCGGCGATCGACTCGCTCGGGCCGAGCGTCGCGTCGGTCTCCGCGCTCCGTCTCGCGCGCCGCCGGGCGGGGGGGCCCTTCACGGTCCCAGCCGAGGCGACCGCGGTCGTGATCGACCCCGCGGGCTTCCTCCTGACGAACCAGCACGTCGTCGACGGAGCGACCCGTCTCGAGGTCCACCTGCCCGACGGTCGCGAGGTCGCGGGGGAGGTCGTCGGCGGGGACGCGGTCACGGACATCGCCCTCGTGAAGATCGGCGTCGACGACCTCCCGGCCGCCCGCCTCGGGGACTCCGAGGAGCTCCGCGTCGGTCAGGTCGTCCTCGCGATCGGCAACGCTCTCGGTCTCCCGGGAGGTCCCACGGTCTCCACGGGAGTGGTGAGCGCGCTCGGCCGCCCGCTGCCCGGCTCGGACTTCATCTTCGAGGGACTGATCCAGACCGACGCGGCGATCAACCCCGGCAACAGCGGTGGGCCGCTCGCCGATCTCTCCGGGTCGGTCGTCGGCATCAACACGGCCATGGTGCCGTTCGCCCAGGGGGTCGGCTTCGCCATCCCGATCCACGCCGCGCGCCGGATCGCCGATGAGCTCCGCCTGCGGGGCCGGGTCGTGCGGCCGTGGATCGGCGTGCGCGTCGCGGACCTTCGGGACGAGGTCGCTCGTCAGTACGGCCTCAAGCCCCATTCCGGGCTCCTCGTCGCCGAGGTCCTCCCCCGCTCGCCGTCGCACCGCGCCGGGATTCGGCCGGGGGACGTCCTCGATCGCGTCGGACCGTTCCCCGTGCGGAGCGTCCGGCAGCTGCTGGAGTCCCTCTCGAAGTTCCCCGTGGGGGCCGACGTGGAGATCGGCTTCCGCCGGCGCGGATTGGCCCTCGCGGCGAGTGTTCCGCTCCTGGAGAGTCCCGAGGTGCGTGCGGGCTGACCGCCGGTCGACGGGGCCGGCACGTACCCCGAAGTAACCGATCCGTTAACTGCCCCGCCGACTCTCTCGCAGCATCGAGGGTGCGCTCGTGACGGTGGATTTTGAGTTCAAGAAGACCCCGAGCTACCGCGTCGCGTCGATCGTCTGGAAGGGCAAATGGAGCGATGCGAGCGTGCACGCCCATTTCCTCCAAGTGCAGAAGTGGGCCGCCGGCCGAAAGTTGAAGACCGGAAAGTGGTTCTTCCGCGAGCCGAACGAGCACACGTTCGAAACGGCGATCGAGATCCGGGGGCGCGCCCGGGGCGGGGGCGGGGTGCGGCTGAAGACCTACCCGGCGGCGACGGTCGTATCGGTCCAGTTCGACCCCGACGAGTTCTCGCCTCGCATCGTCTACCACGGGATCTACGACTTCCTCCGCTGGCGCAAGAAGGAGCGCGAGATCCGCTCGGTCGGTGCCTACCGAGAGGTCTACGACGGGGATCCCTGGAAGGACGCCCGGGCCTTCTCCCGCACCGCCGTCCAGGTCGTCGTTCGCAAGTAGGCCCGGGCGCGCCGGCCCGCGGCCTCGCGAGAGTCTCTGGCCCCCCCTCCGTCGGTGGGTGGCGTCGGATCGCGCGTCCGCGTCGGTTGGGGGGGAGCGGACCGGCGACCTTAGTGAAGCGGCGGTGACGTCGTCGCGCGGCGTCGGGACGAACTGCGGTCCGCGCTCCGCTTCTGCTTTCAGGGTTATTTGCGGAGGGTCCCTTGCCGGTCGTGCCGGATTGGAAGCATCTGCCGGACCGGATCGTGTACCGGGACGGGAGGTTCCAGGTGGTGGAGGACCGTTGGGTACATCCGAACGGCACTCGCCTTCGCTATCCGCTGCTGAGATCGCCTTCGTTCTCGGTCGTCGTCGGAGTGACCGACGCCCAGGAGATCCCGCTGGTGGAGAACCTGCATCCGACTCCGGGCCTCCACTTGCTCGAGCTTCCCGGTGGGAGGATCGAACTCCACGAGACCCCTCGGGCGGCGGCGCGCCGCGAGCTGTCGGAAGAGACGGGGTGGAACGCGCGGAAGCTCACCCGGCTCGGTCGTTACTACCCGAACCCCCACTGGGGAACCTTCCAGGGCCACGTCTTCTTGGCCGACGGCCTGCGCCCGGGCCGGATCCACCCCGATCCGGGCGAGCGGGTCCGCCCCGTCCTGGTCCCCGTCCGCGAAGCGTATCGGAGACTCGGTCAAGGGCGCTTCTTCGGAGGGAGCACGCTCGTCGGGCTCTACATGGCCGAGGCCGGCCTGCGCGCGCGGGGCTTCCTGGGTCCCCGCTAGCTCATCGAGGGGTTCGATCGACCTCGCCTACTCGAGCGGACGCAGCGCGCGCCGGACTAGGACGATCGCGATGCCCACGAGCACCGCGGCCCATGCGAAGAGGCCGAGGAGGTAGATCTCCGGACCGTACGGGTACGAGCCGCTGCCGAACAGCACCTCGCGGAGCACGTTCACGCAAAGCGAGACCGGGTTGTACGAGGAGACGCTCTTCAGCCACGCGGGCATCGTTCCCCACGGGTAGAGCGCGTCCGACGTGAGGAGGACCGGCAGGTTGATCACGTTCACCGCGGCGAAGTACGTCTGCGGGACGTCGAGGAGGATCCCGAACGTCAGGAAGAGCGTAGCGAACATGATGGAGAGGAGCACGATCGCGGCGACGATCTCCGCCGCGCCAACGACGCCCACGCTCGCGGTGACGCTCAGGCCGTGGAGGCCGGAGACGTGGGCGAAGAGGAGCGCCAGCCCCATCACGAAGAACGCGAGGAGGATCGGCTGGGCGGACCCGGCGATCAGCCTCGACCCGAAGACGGCCGCGGACGGCGCCGGGGTGCCCCGCGTGCGGCGGAAGACGCCGAACAGCTTGTCGAAGATCACGTTCGCCCCGATGAAGAGGGTCGCGGTGACGGCGACGAACCCGACCATGCCGCACGCGAAGTACGAGTAGTAGTTCGGAGCGCCCCGGAAGTAAAAGTCGAGGGTCGCGGGGTTGCTGCCGAAGTTGAAGCTGAACCCGTTGCCGAAGAGGAGCAGGTAGAGGATCGGCAGGAGCAGTGCGGTGAAGATCGCCTGCGGGTTCCGCGCGAGCTTGAGGAACTCGCGCCGCGTCAGGGCGGCCAGCTCGCGGAACATCAGCGTCGCCCCCGCATCTGGCCCTGGATCCGCTGCAGGAAGACGGCCCGGTCGGTCGCGGTGGGGCCCTCCTCTTCGCGGAACTCTCGCCCGGTGTACTCGAGGAACACCTCGTCGAGGCTCGGCCGCTTGACGCTGACCCCGAGGACCCCGACCCCGGCCTGGGAGCAGGCCGCGACCGCGAGGGGGACGAACGTCTCGCCCCGCTGACACTTCACCCGGTACGTGTGGTCCTGCTTCTGGACCGCGGTGACCCCGGTAAGCGAGCGAAGGAACTCGCTCACGTCCGACGAGCCGCTCGGGGTCCGGAGCGAGACGACGTCGCCGCCGAGTCCGTCCTTCAGCTCCGTCGGCGTGCCGGAGGCGACGATCTTTCCGTGGTCGATGATCGCGATCCGGTCGCACATCTCGTCCGCCTCGTCGAGGTAGTGGGTCGTCACGAACACCGTGATCCCGTGGTCGGCGCGGAGCTTCTTGATGAATCCCCAGAAACCGGCCCGTCCCTGGGGGTCGAGGCCGAGGGTCGGCTCGTCGAGGAAAAGGATCTTCGGATCGTTGATGAGGCCCACCGCGAGCTCCAGACGGCGCCGCATGCCCCCGGAGTAGGTCTTCGCCGGCCGGTCCGCCGCGTCGGCGAGCTGCATCTGCTCGATCAGGGTCTTCGCCCGCGCCCGGCCTTCGGAATAGGCGATCCCGAAGCACCCGGCGGCGACCTCGAGGTTCTCCCGACCGGTGAGATCCCCGTCGGCGGTGGATTCCTGGAAGATGACGCCGATGCGGCGCTTGACCTCCTCGGGCCTCTGGCCGACGTTGAGCCCGTCGACGATCGCGGTCCCCGCGGTCGGGCGAAGGCCCGCCGTCAGCATCGATACCGTCGTCGTTTTGCCGGCGCCGTTCGGGCCGAGGAATCCAAACGCCTCTCCCTCGTGCACCGCGAACGAGATGCCGTCCACCGCGGTGACCTTCCCCCCGTAGATCTTCTGCAGTCCCTCGACGTGAATCGCTTCCTTGATCGCCATGGTTCTCTCCTCAGTTCCTCAGCTTCCGCAGCCGTTCCGCCACCGCGTCGAGCTCGCTGCCGATCGGTTGGGTGACCGATGGTTGGCTCCGCTTCAGGTCTTCGAGGTACGCGGTCAGCCCCGAGAGCTCGCGCACGACCTCCTCGGGGGTCCGGGGGGTCCCGACACCCGGCCACCCCCACTCGATGGGGCGCGCGTCCGCGAGCGCATAGCGGCCGTCCTCCTGCTTGCGGATCGATCCTTCGCGGACCATCTCCTCGAGCAAGGGATAGACCGACCCCGGCGAGGGGCGCCACCAGCCGTGGGTCATCACTTCCATGTCGTCCATGATCTCGGCACCGTTGCGCGGCTGGCGGCGCAGCACGACGAGCACCCAGTTGCGCAGACCCCGCTTCTTCCGCATCCCCCACATGGCTCGATATTCCGATATCGGAATTCCGATGGAGCTACATTACCCTTGCGCACTCTCGGTGTGCTCGAGGGGATACTTGCGACCGAGCGGGAAGGCCTCGGGACTTGGAGGGAGCGCCGGGGCTCGGTATGGACCGGCCCGCGTGCGGTCCACCCCGTCCGCCCGAAAGGGATATGGTGCCCCGGGGAGAGTCGCCCTCATGAGCACTCCCCCCGCGACCGCCGGCGCCCCGACGACCCCGGAAACGCTCACCCTCGCCGGAGGCTGCTTCTGGTGCACCGAAGCGGTGTTCTCGGAACTGCGCGGGGTGCGATCCGTGCTGCCCGGCTACGCCGGAGGCACCGTTCGAGACCCGTCGTACGAACAGGTGTGCACCGGTCGCACCGGCCACGCCGAGGCGGTCCAGATCGAGTTCGATCCCCAGACGATCTCGTTGCACGACCTCCTCGGGATCTTCTTCACCACCCATGACCCCACGACCAAGAACCGTCAGGGCGGGGACGTCGGTACGCAGTACCGCTCGGCCGTCTTCTACCGGACCCCCGCCCAGAAGTCGACCGCCGAGGCGGTCGTCGCGGAGATCGCGGAGGCGAAGGTGTACCGACACCCGATCGTGACGGAGATCGTTCCGTTCACGGTGTTCTACCCCGCCGAGGAGTACCATCGGCGGTACTTCGAGCGCAATCCGGAACGCGGGTACTGCCAGATGATCATCGCCCCGAAAGTCTCCAAGTTCCGCAAGCAGTACTCCGCCCAGTTGCGCTCGGCCTAGGCACGCGCGCCCGCCGCCTCGAGGGCTAGAGGGCCTGGACGAGGAAGTACGCCGCGAAACCGAAGAGCACCAGCCCCGAGCCGATCGTGATCCAGCGGTCCGCTCGCGGGAATCGCCGGGTCCCCGCGTGGACGGCAATCGGGAAGACGACGATCCACACCGCGATCGCGGCGAAGATCCCCGCGAAGAGGACGATCCCGCCGAGGTAGGCGAAGGCGAGGCCAGCCGTCAGCCACCAGAGGATCTGGAGCGGGTTCGTCACCCCGACCCCGAACGCCTGCGAGAAGGTCGTAGCCGGGTCGAGCGGGGCCGGCGCCGGGGCCCGCGCTCCGGCGATGATCCGCCAACCGAGGTAGCTCATCGCGATGGCACCAAGGACGTCGATCGGCCGGACGAACGAGTGGAGGTCGACCTCCGTCCGAAGAGCGTAGACGAGGATGCCCAGGACAAGGTCGGCGGACATCGCCCCGAGGCCGGTGAGGACCCCCGCGCGGATCGAACGGATCGATCGCGCCACGATCAGCGCATTCATCGGGCCGGGGGGGATCGTGAGAGAGAATCCGAGCAGCAGTCCGATCAGGAGCGAGGAGAACGGATCGGTCACAGCGGATTCCCCGAGGCCGTCTCGCCCCTAGTTTCGGCGTTACGTTAGACCCATCGCTCCGCGCGGACGGGTGCCCCCGGGGGGCGCCCCGACCCGCCGCAACCTCTGCCCTCGCCGAAGGGTCCGACCTCGGCAAGCCCTTACATAGGGCGCTCCATTCCGTGGATCGGCCAGTGGCCAGGAGGTTCCCGGTATGAGCTCGGTCGTGGGATGTTCATTGTTGCCGGGAACCGACTGAGCCGGCCTCAGCGACCCGGCGGGGCCCCCCCTCGCCGAACGACCTCCGAACACCAAGAACCAAGCAACCACCGTGCCCAACGACCCGTACCTCGACGAGAGTGTACACTGGAAGATCCGCTCCGGGAACGTGGCGTTCCATGAGCCGGGGTACCGGGAGACCGCCCGGTCGATTCTCGACAGCGGGCTCGCCACGGAGGTCCTGCAGGCGATCGGTTCCGGGAAGGAAGCGGAGGTCTACGCGTGCCGGGACGGCCGCTCGCTGGTGGCGGTCAAGGCGTATCGGTTCTACCGGACGAGCCATCGGGGCGGCCGCCCCATCAAGGCGGCAAGCATGGGACAGCTCGCGGCCGAGGAACTCGAGCTGTTGACGCACGCCTATCAAGGAGGCGCCCGGGTCCCCCGGCCCATCCGCCGGATCGAGTCGATGTTCTCGATGCAGTACCTCGGCACGGACGAGGGTCCGGCGCCGAAGCTCATCGCGACCGTGCTCGACGATCCGGAGCCGTTCAGGGACGAGGTCTTGGCCGCGGTCCGGAAGCTCGCAGAGTCCGGAGTTGTCCACACGGACCTTAGTCCGTTCAACATTCTCGTCCACGAAGAGCTTCCGTGGTTTATCGACCTTGGTCAGTGCGTCCGTGTCGATCGCCTCGGCGCGTCGCCGTGGATTCGGCTCAGCGAGGCCCGGGAGGCGCTCGAGCGCGGGCTGAGGACGTTCGACCGGTACTTCCGGAAGTTCGGCCTGCGCGTTGATGCCGCCGCCGAATCCTCGGAGATCGTGAAGGAGCTGGACCGGTTCGGTGTCCTGCTCTAGTCCGGCGGGAATTCCGGGGGGCCCGACATCGTAAGAACACTCCCGGCCTCGGGAGCGTCTCGGGGGGCGGGGAGTGGCGACCGGTCGGATCGGCGAGCCTGAGCTCGCGGTGCGCACGGGAGACGGTCTCGGCCTCGTGGGGCGGTCGTGGCTGCCTGCGGAGACGCCCCGGGGCACCGTTCTGGTCGTCCACGGGCTCAAGGACCACAGCGCGCGATACGCGGAGCTCGCGGGCGTGCTGCTCGAACGGTCGTTCGCGGTCTACGCGATCGACCTTCGCGGTCACGGTCGGTCGGAGGGACCTCGTGCCTGGGTGGAGCGCTTCGACCTCTACCTCCAGGACCTCGACCTCGTCGTCGCGGAGGTGCGCCGACGGCAGCCGACGGGTCCGCTGTTCCTGCTCGGTCACTCGATGGGCGGTGCCATCTCCACTCTCTACGCCCTCGAGCATCCTGCCGGGGTGTCGGGTCTCGTGCTCAGCGCGGCCGCCCTTCGTCGTCCCCGCAGCGTCTCGGCCGGAGCGGCCTCGTTCACGAAGTTCCTTTCGGTCGTGGCGCCCCACGCCGGTGTCTTCCGGCTGCCGAACAGCGACTTCTCCCGAGACCCTGCCGTGGTCGCGGCGATGGACCGGGATCCGCTCATCTACCAGCGGCCGGCCCCGGCGCGCACCGCCGGAGAACTGCTGAAGGCGATGGACCGGATCCGGCTTCGGTCGCCAGAGCTCTCGCTCCCGATCCTCGCGCTGCACGGATCGGCAGACCGGTTGACCCATCCCGATGGCAGCCGCGATCTCGTGGAGAACGTTCGGTCGAAGGACAAGACGCTGAGGATCTACGCGGGCCTCTACCACGACCTGTTGCACGAGCCGGAGCGCGAGCGGATCCGCGCGGACATCGTCGGTTGGCTCAAGGTGCACGCTCGCAGGGACTCGGCATGACGCCGGACCCGGCCGACCGGGTCGTGCCCGAGGCCGAGCTGCGGGAACTGCTCGAGCTCGCGATCGATGCCGCGCGCGCCGGTGGGGAGCGCACGCTGGAGTACTTCGGCCACGATCTCCAACCCGAGACGAAGGCGGACGGCTCGCCCGTTACCGTGGCCGATCGTGCGTCGGAGCAGGCGATCCGCGAGCGCATTCGGTCCCGGTTCCCCGACCACCACATCCTGGGGGAGGAAGGGGGTTCCACGGGCTCCGACCCGCGCGTCACGTGGATCGTCGACCCGATCGACGGCACAAAGTCGTTCGTGCGGGGAGTTCCGCTCTATGGAGTGCTCGTCGGCGTGGAGGTGGAGGGCCACCCGCTCGTTGGCGTCGCGTTCCTGCCCGCGCTCGACGAGCTCGTCGAAGCCGCGGTGGGTCTCGGGTGTCGGCGGAACGGTCGACCTGCGCAGGTCTCCTCGGTGGCCACGCTGTCGGACGCCACGGTGCTCACGACTTCCGTACGGGGCATCGAGAAGCGCGGGATCCCGTTCCGTCGGATCATCGACGCGACGGGCCTCCAACGAGGCTGGAGCGACTGCTACGGACACGTCCTGGTCGCCACGGGCCGGGCGGACGTGATGATCGACCCGGCTGTCGCGGTCTGGGACAATGCGCCGTTCCTTCCGATCCTGCAGGAAGCGGGGGGCCGGTTCAGCGACTGGACGGGGCGCGCGACGATCCGCGGGCCGGATTCGCTCTCCACGAACGGCCGCTTGCACGAGCCGATGCTCGCGCTGTTGCGCGACGCGGCCCCCGGCCGTTGAGTCCGTGACCCGCTCCACTCGAAGCGTTTCCGAGCCGGTCGGCTCGGGTCCGGAACTATTCGACCGAAGGATGGGGTACTCGATTATTCCCGACGTCTCCCAAGGTACCCCAGGCGGCGCGCAAGGACGGCGAGCGCCGCGCCGCCGAGCGCGAGGATCGTGACGAGCACGAACGCGCTGGACGGACCGTAGGAGGCGTACGCGCCGGAGATGAGGACCGGGCCGAGGAGCAATCCGAGGTCCTCGAACGAGCCGAACGTGCCGACCGTGATCCCCTGATGGGTCCGGGGCACGGGCTCGAGGACGAGCGGGAGCAGCGTCGCGGAGAGCCAACCGGATCCGACGGCGAAGAGGACGCTCGCCGCGACCATCTCGACGTACGTCTGGCTGAACAGCGTGGCCGCGGCCCCCGCCGCCATCACGAGGAAGCCGAGGGGCGCCGAACGAGACGGACCCCGCCGGTCGACGAAGGCTCCCAGAAGGAACCCCGCTAGCATCTGGGTCCCCCGATACGTCCCGATCACGTACCCCGCGTCGGCCCGGCTCCCGTGGAAGAGCTCGACCGAGTAGTACTGCAGGAAGTTCGTGGGCAGCGAGTACGCGAGGAAGGCGAGGGAGACCAGCATCGCGCAAATCACAAAGTGCCGGGTGAAGACCTCGGGAAGCTGCGCGCGGATGCCGCTCGACCGGGGCGGCAGCCTCGCCTGCTCCCAGGGGAGACGCGCGATGAGGAAGATCGCCACGGCGAACGAGGCGAGGGCGGCGATCGTGACGGCGAAGAAGCCCCACAGCGAGTAGATCGTCGGGCCGACGGCCGATCCGACCACGAGCCCGATTCCGAACGCGACGGCGTATCGCCCCGTCCCCCGTCCGCCCGTGCCGGGACCGCCTCCCGTGAGCGCGAGCCAGCGGCCGAGCGGGATCGGGTAGACGACGAGCGCCCCGTAGAAACCGAGGGTGAGGGCGAACGCCACGAAGGTCGTGGAGACGCCGATCAGCACGAGGAGGAGGAGGACGACGATCCCGAGGGCGACGAGCGGGCGTGCGCGGCCGATGCGGAAGGCGACCGCCCCCCAGAGCCCTTCCGTGACCAGCATCCCGAGGGCGAAGATCCCGAGCGCGAGGCCGTAGTCCACCAGCGAGAGGCCGAGCGCTTGGAACCGGAACGGGAGGACCACGACGACGAGCGAGTACGACAGCATCGCGAAGACGGTGGAGAGATAGACCGGGAGCAGCACGCGCGAAGCGGTCGGGGCCGGCTCCACGCGCCCGTCAGCCCATCCGAGTAAAGGCAGTTCCGGCCCGCGACGCTACGTCGGAGGGCTCGCTCCGGGAGGCGACGGGGGGCTCGGGGGCGGCGCGGGGTTCGGAGGGATGACCCGGAACTCCGGGGCGGGCGGCGGGCGCGTCCAAGTGAAGCAGAGGATGCCGCCGATCAGGACCAGCAGGAACCCGACGACAAAACCGGCCAGGGCGGTCGGGATGCTGACGAGCGCGAGGACGATCCCGAGCGCTCCCCAGATCTTGCTGGCCCGCGGGACGAGGGCCATGAGGACGCCCACGACGATCGTGACGAGCCCCACGGCGATCCCGACGAAGAAGAAGCTCGCGTCGAACCGAAAGAGGAACCCGAGGATCGCGCCGAAGAGGGCGAGCACCGCGCCTCCGACGAGGACGAAGAACCCGCCGAGGATCGTCAGGGCCGGGGCGATCACGGGCCGCTCCATGGATCGTCAGCGCCGCTCACCGGCGGCTCCCGTATAAGTCCCCGCCCGGGCCCGCGTCGGCCCACTTATACCCTGCCTCGTCTCGTGGCGCCCTCCGATGGACCGCCCGCCCCCCCCGCGCGTACCGCGCCGTCGCAGGATCGTCGATCGCCTCGCGCGGATCCCGACCTTCTACTGGCTGCTCGCGGCCGTGTGCGCCTACGCCGGGATCTCGTTCGCGTTCTCCTGGCTGCGCGCGCTGAACTTCGGCACCGACACCTGGGACCTCGGGATCTACCAGCAGGCGCTCTGGTCGACCGCGCACGGGCGGGCCTTCTGGGAGACCCCCGACTACGAGACCGGCGGGTTCGGCTCGCTGCTCCAGGTCCACTCGGTCTTCACGCTCTACCTGCTCGTGCCGCTGTACGCGGCGCTCCCCTCCCCGCTCACCCTCTTCGCGGTCCAGTCCGCGGTCGTCGCGCTCGCGGCGGTCCCGCTCTACCTGCTTGCCCGTGACCGGACCGGCTCCGCCCGCTGGGGCCTGGTCGCGGGGGTGGTCTACCTCGCCTGGGCCCCCACCCTCGGCTCGAACCTCTACGACTTCCATGCCGAGTCGTTCCTTCCCCTCGAGGTGTTCACGGTCGTCCTGCTCTGGCAGCGCGGACGGTACGGGTGGGGGTTCCTTGTCGCGGTCGTCGCGTTCCTGACGTTCGAGCTCGCGCCCATCCTCCTGTTCTTCGTCGGGGTCCTCTACTTGATCCCGCAGTCCTCGACGATCCGCCGGTGGTGGTCCGAGGGGTCCGGCGTCTCGAAGTTCGCGGGGGTTTCCCGGATCAGTCGCGAGATCGGGCAGGCCCTCAGGACCCGTCGGGTCCTTGCGTCGCTCCTCCTGCTCGTGGGATGCGTCGCCGCGTACGAGATCCTCCTGGTCGTACGGCAGGACTACCTTTCGGCGTGGCTCGGTGTCCCGGCGTTCCCGGCGAACCCGTTCGGATACGTCGTAGGTACGACCCCCGCCGGTCTCCAGCTCAGCGCGGGCAACCTCGGGTACTCCATCGGGGACAAGCTCGAGGCGTGGGTCCTCTTCCTCGCGCTCCTCGGGTTCGTGCCGCTCCTCGCCCCCCGGACCCTCGTCCTCTCGCTCCCGTGGGCCGTCTTCTCCTTCTTCAGCTCCAACGCGAACTATGTCGCGCTCGGGTTCCAGTATGGCTTCATCATCGGGAGCGGGCTCCT
>Ga0187772_10000461_pt1 | contig 18208 bp, 17 predicted proteins | sample 0116_SJ02_MP15_2_FD_133137 | JGI IMG/M metagenome (GOLD analysis project Ga0187772, IMG submission 133137) | Tropical peat soil microbial communities from peatlands in Department of Meta, Colombia - 0116_SJ02_MP15_20_MG | ecosystem: Environmental > Terrestrial > Soil > Wetlands > Peat | place... | reverse complement strand
GCAGAGATAAGTAAGAGAGTTAAGTGAAACTGGTATATTGGTCTCTACGATAATTCTGTAAAATGCTTGAAACTAACTATCTCCACATTTTTCTGACTGCATAAATCAGTAAAACTTCAATCGAAACATGTACCCACGATGGTTGAATATTGAAAGGAAAGTGAGCAGATAAACTCAAGCCGTGATGTCACGTTATACTTAGCCAATCCTCTCCAGCAATGTCACTTAATTCTCAAAATATACGCGAATGTAGATCAGATACTTGGACTGTCTGAGCGTTTAGAACTTATCTTTCAAGATTCATTCGTCAGAAATCGTTAACTTCTCAGGTGAAGAGGTTCTTTCTGAGAGTAACAGGTGGTTTTGGTTTGGTTGGTTGCGTGTTTTGCGAAATAGTGAAGGGGTCAACGCCTTCACATGTTCTCTATCAAGACGAGGACTACATTGCAATTCTGGATAAGTATCCGATTGCCTTCGGCCATACTCTGGTGATGCCCAAGAAGCATTTCGAGAGAGTTAATGATCTCTCCATAAGTGAATTCGGTGCACTTTACGCACGTGTATACGCTCTTAATCGGATTATCATATCTAGGATGAATGCATCAGCTTCTCATATTTCGATTAATGACGGTGCAGCTGCGAATCAGTTAATTCCTCACGTCCATGTGCATATCATACCGCGCAGCCCGAATGATAGCGCAGGCTTCACCGCAAGGAAGTTAGTGGAAGCGGAGGAAATGGAGAGACTCTGTCAGAAGCTTAGGGTCAGTGATCTTTAGAATCGATTTCTAATTTTACCAGATCTTAGTCTTGCTAGCTCTGAAACAATATTTGAAGGATCCGTGACGGGAGCGCCACAAACTCTCCCTAAGCATACGAAGGCTGCAGGCAGGTCTGAGTTAGGGTAGCCCAATTCAGCGATATTCTTGGCGTCTCTCTCCGGATCATATACCTGAATGATTTTTCTGGGTTCGTAGATTCGATTCGCCTCAGTTAAGAGCCCAGAGGTTTGCGGCGTCTCTAGCGATCCGACTATTCTGATTGAAGTCGGCTCGCTGATGAAAGCGTCCACTGCTAGAGCGTAGTCTGCCGCCATCAAGCCGAACTGAGGGAAAACTTCCACAAATCGCCTCAAAGTCTCCTCGGCCACTTTATGATAATGCTCCTTGCCCGTTAGGTAGTATAATTTGACGAGTACCCTGCTTGCGACGCTATTTTCATCCAATGGTTTTACTGGTTTGCTGAGGTATCCTGATGCATTTGAATCGATCTTGGTGTCGAAAAATCCTCCATGTTCACTATCATATAGCTCCTCAATAGCCGATTGGACGAGGTCTTCAGATTTTTGTAAGAATTTTCGATCGCCTGTGAGTTCATAGGCTTGGCACAGAGTTCTTGCCATTTGAATCTGGTCGGAAAGTTGAGTAGGTAAATGCGGCTCATTATCGTAGTGACACATGTGTTTGCCATTATAATTCAATGACATTACCCTGTCTAGGCTTTTCATAGCGAAGTTTCTGATTGAAGCTTCTCCAAGGATTACGGACGCTTCTAAGAGGGACGAGATCATGAGGGCGTTCCAATTAGTGTAGATTTGCATATCAATGTAGGGAGCAGTTACCTTGAGCCGTTCATTCTTGCTGAGGTTATAGTAGTCCTCGTCCGCGTCTTGGCTCCCGTAGAAGCATCCCTTCTCTTGATCGCTTAACCAAGTCATGACATATTCAACTATACGTTTCGCGATAGCTGCATAGAAGTGCTCTCCTGTCTCTTGATACGCGTGCATGTATAGTGAGAGCCATTTTGCGTTATCTTCGCTCATTTTTTCAAAATGTGGAATACTCCAATCTCTAACAGTTGAATATCTGAAGAATCCCCCCATCTCACTATCAAACAACCGACTCTTTCCAACGTTCTGAAGAGTTAACGTGGCAATATTCAGGATTTCACGATTTCTAGTGTAATGATACCTCATGAGAACGAGTTCGTACGCATCAGTGCTCGGGAATTTGGGCTGTGAACCAAATCCTCCATAAATCGAGTCGAAATTGTTCGCAATATCTCCCAGCACCTCGTCGACAATCGATATCGAAATGTCGCCAACGAATGTATTGTCACGTTCAGGCATAAGAAGGGGAGATGGTTTATCCTTCGTCTTCTCCCAGATTGAATAAACATCACGCAGTATTTTTCGCATCTGATCAGGTGGAAAATATGTGCCGCCGCCCATGACGAGGCCGCTAGGAGTCAAAAACGCTGTCGTTGGCCATCCGCCCATATTGTACCGTCTATTTATGTCCGGCCGCTTGTCTGTGTCAACGCGAATTGGTATGAAGTGTGATTCGATATATTCCGCGATTTCTGGGACTGAGTACGTGTCATGATCTAATCTGTGACACCAGTGGCACCATACTGCACTAATATCGAGTAGGATTGGTTTGTTCTCTTCTCTTGCTCGCTGAAATGTTTCACTCGTCCAGTCAAGCCATTTAATGCCCGTTTCATGTGGCATTCACGTTTCCCTCTAAATCCCAAAAAAAACGCTAGACGGCAGGTGTTGGAGTTGACGAATTTGGCAGCCGTTTCTTGTAATCAGCAAGAATCCTATCGTAGATCTTGAGAGTGTGATGCAATGCATCTTGTGACTTTGCGTGGCAAGCTTCGTCGGGTTGTGGAGTACTAATGCACTTCTCTCTTGCCTCCTCAACCATTTGCAGGGCGGATTCGAAGTTTGCACCCTTCTCCAACTTGAGAATAGCAACGAGTGTGTTGCAAGCAGAGAGATGCGCACGCTTGCATTCCAAATGGCTCTTGTCCTTTCTCTCTTGGTAGCATAGTTTACAACAATCAACCGCCGTACGTGCCTGCACCCAGGGTTGAACTAGAAATACTGCTTCCATGCCTCGCGCAGTGAATTCGGGACTTTTATTGGTTACGCACTTGTGATTAACGCTCTACCAAACTAGTCAACAAATTACCTTACGAATGCGAATTGAGAGGTTTGAGTTCTCCGAAACCGGGACCCGCTATTATGATCGCAAGTCCCAGCGCCGAGATGAGTATCATCAGTCCAGCATAGAATAAGCTCGTTAATCCGTATCTGTCAAGAAGATATCCGCCTAGCAATGGGCCGATTATGGTGCCTAAGCTTATGAACAGACTGTAGACCCCCATGGTTGTTCCTCGGCCATGTTTCGGAGCGATATCTCCTAGTGAAGCAAGTGCAGCTGGCGCAAAAGCGCAGCTGCCTACCCCAAAGATGGTGAAAAACGGAAGCAGATAGAGGGCTCCAATATGCCATCTGAACATGGCGATCACCGTTGCAAAAACTCCGATCAACGAGAGCATACCGAGCATCATAAGGCGACCGCGTCCATATTTATCAGAAAGATGGCCAAAGAACGGTTGTGTAAAGGCTAAGATCAAGACCAATCCAGCTATGACAAAACTAGTAACCATGGGAGATGGACCCAAACGCGGTCCAAAAGTCAACGCCATCCCAATGAATGTGGTAACGGACAACCAGATCGGGAACATGGCGGCAGCTCGCTTGTCACCGATCAAGATACGGATCGTTTCAATCGGGGACAGGACACTTCGATTCTTATGACCGCTTTTCTCCTTGATTCTGAAATAAGCATATGCTGCTCCAATAGCCGCGAGACCGGACGCTAGATAAAACGGTAATAGCAATGAATGAGTTCGCGCAATGATGCCTGCAGTGAAAATTCCAACCATGTATCCTCCCAAATTAGCAAAATCATAAATCCCCATTTCACGGCCTCGCGTAGAAACTGTGCTGATATCAGTCACGATGGTCAGAGTGCTTACAACAACCATTGCCGCAGCGATGCCTTGGACAGAATGTACGAACACCAAGTACGCTACGTCAGTACGTAGAGTAAAAGCAAACAGAGCTATTGTAGAGACAGACAGACCCAACCAAATCCACCTCTTTCTACCGAACCTGTCTGCAAGGATTCCAATTACGGGTCCGCAGACGGTTTCAGCCACAGGATATGCCGCGGCGATTATTCCCACTACTAAGTAAGAAAACTCCTTTCTGGGAAGATATATTGGCAGTGTGAATAGTACAAGTCCGAAGCTGAAGCGCATCAGGAAGATTGAGAAGTAGAGAGGAGAAGAAACAAGAAGAGCGCCTGTCGTCGATAACTGTTTCGCGTAGTTCTTCGACAAGAATTTTCTGCCTAAGTTATTGTATTGAACAGCTTACTTGAAGAGTCTAACTAGCATAAACCAAGTAGTTTGGAACTTGGTTCACGTGCTGTTTGACAACCAAAGTACTATTCGTACTGATTGAAGAAAAAGTCGAGGTGGATTGTTGTGATGGTTGGTAGTTGTCCAGCCAGATCCAAGTAAAGATGTCGGAGCCCGACGGAACAGCAAGTTGTGCTGAATAAGACTGGTATCCTTCTAGGGATACTCCCATTCCATACAATCCCTGCGGGGCCCAGACTTGGAATGACCCATCAAGGCTTGAGGTGGTGTAGTTTCCGGGCTGAACATCTATGATCCCTGAGAGAGTGTAATTATAGGGTTCAAGATCTACGGTCGCCCAAGACAATGGACGTGCTCTATCGAAGAAATCTGGCCCGGCCACTGTTCCGCTAATTCTAGACGCACGATCAACGAATACTGTGGCGGAAACGTTTCCCCTTGTAGGAACAATTAGCCGTAGCGGCTCCAATTGGTAATACCCATCCACCCAAATCCTAACTGTGAATTCATGGAAAGGCTGTGAGAGCTCCCAGGGATACAGCAGCAATCCCCCCGCTTGTTGATTCACCGAGTCGGTGGTGTCATAGAAGCCTGACCACACAGCCCTTGGATCCCCATAGTAAATGTCGAATCCTGCCAAGATGAAATCATCAGTTCTAGTAGGCACTCCGCGCAAGGAGGTGTTCGGGATGTAGCTTGCGTTTGCAGACACAAAGTTGCCGAGATAATCAAAAACTTCAACCCTTACAGGCGTAGCGTCTAGATCATTTATCGGCTGAACATAAGGCTCAGTAGAGTTGATGGCAGTAAGCAGTCCTTCGTCTCTGAAGGCAACAGTCAAGCTGATGATTGGGTTTTCAATCATCATGACTGAAGCATCAGCATTGGCACCTAGTTCCACAGTAAAGTGTACTATGTTCACTTGGGTATATCCAAGTGTCTGCACTAGCAAGTCGTAACTACCCGATTGGAGTCCGGTAACGTTAAGCAATGGAATGGATGAATTCTCGAATCGCTGGGTTGTATTCGTCTCATACACAGTACTTTCCCATGACGAAATTAATGTAAGCAGAACTGTCTTACCTGGAAATCGCCAATTATAGTACACTGGGGGAACCTGCGTATCGACTGAGTATATGCTGAGTTGAATGCCGCCAGCTCTATACATTGGAAAACTGAGTTCCACTATCGCTTCCCCCAAACCAATAGTTGCTAATATATCCGATTCTTGATAGTACAAGTCGCCCACCACTAGCGATCCGGGGACAGGTGCATTAGTGGTAGTAGCCGCGTTGCCTGCGACGGGAGGAGCCGCTGTAAAACGTGCTTCAATATAGTACGTTCCGGGAAGAATACCGTAGTTTTGTTGAAATAGATTGGCAGAAGTTACTCGTTGCCGCTCATTGCTAAATCCTACCAACTCTACGGTAGCAGTACGATTGCCGTCAAAGACCTCCGTCGTGTTCTGCGCCCTGAGTATTCCTTGCATGTCATATGCATAAACAGTCAACGACCCATCTACTGTGATAGGGTAGTCTATGAGAGTCGAACCGGTAGAGTTGGAGTTCTTGAAGTGCACTTTCACATTGAATACGCCAGTTCGGATGAGAGGTATGGGTGCCTCAGTGTCCAAGGTCTCATTAGCGACGTGAACTCGCATTTCATCAAGCTGAACGTAGGATGTTACATATGCTCGTAGAAAATAGTCATCACCTGTCGGGAGGCCGGATGTGAAGTTTGCGTTATCTTGGGGGATTTCTCCATTCCAACTTGATAGCTCATTTTGAATTGTGAAATTATAGTACGTTGCAGTAGGAGACGTGGTCCTTGAGAAATTGTACGGAGGTTGGTTTGAGGCAATAACCGTTGTACCGTCTAAACTGATCAAATCAACATTGATAGCTCGTTGCGCCGCCAAGTCGGGTGGACACGGTGGGCCCGATGTATCTGTGAAGAACGCAGAACATACGTATCCCCATGGAATAGATGAGCCATCGGCCGTTTCGGATAGTACGGTCCCCGTAACGATGGGGCTTTCGGTTAGGTAGACGTCGACTCCTTCTAGTGATTGTGCTGCAGCAACGGTGATGGGGGTCGGCTTGATAATTGAGGGAAGGAATGGGTAAGGATATGGAAACTGGGTTATCGTGATCGGAATGTATCCGGCCGCGTATACGGTTAAATTGTAAGTTCCAGGTGCGACGCCGAAGATGGTGTAACTGCCATGAGCGGTAGAGTTGATGAATGCTTGAGCTGAAACTGGTTGCCCTAGAGGGTCATATCCAGCCGCGATGATTTGAGCCCCCGTATTGGGTAATAGAAATATGGGTTGGCCCGCCCTAATCGGGTTCCGGTCTCCGAGATCCCTTAGCGTCCCAGAGATGGTGGCTGGGTCTCTGCTTGCCTTAACCACGAGCGTCGGGAAGTTACTATTGCCTATCGACTGCTGATTGACGAACGCTTTGAAAAAATACCTTCCCGCTATCGTCGGGGACGTCACCTCGAAGAGCCTGATGTATTGTGGCTTAGTGACATACACACAGCTTGACGTACACGTACTGATTTCAGGATAGGCCAAGAACACTCTGTTTGCAGGGTTTAACAGTTTAGGATTCATGGGATTCGAAGTGAAATTCAAACCGAATAGGGTAATTTTCCACCAATTTGGTCCGATTTCATCGGTTGATGATTGCCGGAACAATCTGATGATGTTCGGGTCGTAATCGTTCGTGAAACTAGTCCATATTTTCTCGATACTTAGACCTGAAAATTCAGGTGGGATATAGAGATCGAGGCTGAATTGGCAATTACCGAGTGTTAGGTTGGCAGCGTTACAAGAAGGATTTCCAGAAGCGTTCCCTTCAAAGATAACCGTGAAAAGGAGGTCTCCCACGCTATCTGTCAGGATACTGCTGTTCGGATAGGTCAGTTTCACTAAGCTCGTGCTGTTTCCCAGCGTTAGGTCCGATTTTCCAGGCGAGACCTCCAAATCACTTGCTTGAACGGGATGGGTTGTGTTTGCGGAAATCGAGATCAAAATTGTTGAGAATAGGAGAAGGAGGGTGAACAGGTTCTTCGCTGCTCTACGTGCAGTGCTAACAGTCAGCATTAGCGAGGCCAGTCTTCGTTTACGTCTCTTTGATTTGTTCTTCTAATTTGTTTTCTTCAGTTTCTTCTTCCAGTTTGGTCTCTTCTTCAGGTTTGGAACCTTCAGCTTCTTCTTGAGACTGTCCACCTTTATGTCGAGCGTATACGAGCGCGATTCCGACTACTGCAAGCACGATTACTAGGCCGGTTATGAACGATAATATTAGGAACGAGCTCTCCGAACTGGCGCCCGCACCCCTAAACTGGAACCCGCTCGAGCTTCCACCCGTAAACCCTGCTGAGCCTCCACCCGTAAAACCTCCTCCGCCAAAACGTGGGTAAGTCGTGGCAGGAAAAAGTGTGTAGACTATGTAGGCGTCTGCCATATTCAGCAAACCGGCTACCGCAGAAACTCCAAGGAGTCTCTTCTTAGAGAGCTTATGTGTTTGAGACGCTAGTAAAGATCCCAGCACTAGTCCAGCGATTATTAGAGGAACTATTATCGGGGCCACAGGCATTAGAATCAGACACCAGTAGGCGAAGATTCAAACGAATTTATATAAGCCTAACTACAGCCAGTAGTCAAGGCCTGTAATCCGTTGAAGCTGCAAGCAGTTTACCCCACGAAGCGGGATTTGCGTTTCGCGCTAGGCGACTTAGAAGCTGCGCTGGTTGAAGAGTTCTGGCGGGCTCAACGTCCCCTTTCAGTTAAAGAATTTCATGAGAAGATTTCGCGAACTCGCGCGGTCGCAGTGACCACTGTTGCGACGATACTTGACAGGTTGTATGCGAAGCGCATACTGTCAAGGAAGTTGGTCAGTGAAGGAGGGCCACATTATCTCTATTCTCCGCGCCTCTCCGAAGACGAATTCAAACATACGGTGGTTAACAACGTTATGGGTGCTCTGCTGGACGGTTTTAACGAGGTTACTGTCGCATATCTTACCGCGAAGATGGCCGAGACGCCGGGAGATCGAAGGATTATCTCCAAGTACCTAAGAAGGTTGAGAACGGGATCCGGGAAATGATCGCGATCTGGACCTTGACCTACGTTGTATGGTTACTGGTCGGGCCGTTCAATTTACGGCACTTGACTCCCGCTCTAATTTTATCGATGTTCGCGATGGGTGCCCTAGCTCTACCGGTATTGGTCAAAGTACCTTCCAAATACCAATCGATTGCGCTCCTCTCCAGCCTAACCATAATGCTCTATCAGAGCCTGATGATGATAGGAGGCTGGATGCACTTCGAACTATGGCGTCCAATTTTCTTAGGGACCAGAGAGGTTCAGCATTTCGTCTCTTACTTCTTCACCTTAAATGCGACTCTGGCAATAGCCGGCGTAGTTGCTGCGGTTGGTGTAGGGATTTCGTTGGAATTCAGGAAATCACACTTGTCGCTCGCAGGATTGTTCCCGCAGTTGAATTTCGTAAAGGCACCATACAAAATAGCTGAGAGTGTGGAAAAACTTTCACGAAGAGCAGGCGTTCAACTGCCGAAGATCTCAATGATTGATTCTGGGGATCCGGCTGCATTTATCACCAGGTCAAGGGAAGGATACGAATTAGCGATTTCAGTTGGGCTAATCGAGTCGCTGACCGTGTCCGAATTGGAGGCATGCATTGCTCACGAAATCTCTCATTTGAAAAATAATGATTTCTTCATGAGGTCCTTTGCAACAGTAGCTAAAATTGCGCTGTTCGTCCATCCCTTAAGTCACTTGATCGAACCTGCAGTTTACAGATCACGCGAGCTATTCGCGGACAAGACAGCCACAGAATTGGTTGGCGGTCGGAGTGCCTTGATCTCGGCGCTCTCAAAGCTTCGAGAGTCAGAAAACTATCTGAAAGCTCAGTCGACCGGAATCGAGTTGACTTGCCTGTTCGACTCAGTTGGTAGCAACTGGTTCACTAGGCTCTTTGACAAGCACCCAACCTTGGAGGCAAGGATTGCGGCCCTTCAAGAGGCTTAGATACTTGTATTATGTGAAAAGCTGGAAACTTATACTGCTAATTCTAACGTTGCTCGCTCCTTTGTATGTTGAAGCTCCCACCGTCTCAGCTCAATCCACTGCGCATTTGAATATCTATCTAACCGGCCAGAGCATGAAAGCAGGCTTCAACAACAATATGACGGTTACAGTTGTGAACAATTACAGTGGCTACATTGCGATCTATGACGTAGGCCTCTCAATCTCGGTGCCCGCTCCTTTGGCGTTATTGGGCGACAGCGACTGGCACTTTGACTCAATACAATATGGGCAGAACGTTACGATTGCGTTCCAAGTTTATGTGCCATCCTCCGCTGAAGGAAGCTCCTACCTAGGCACGCTGACCGCAACGTACAAGCAACTGGGCGATATCTCCTACACTGAGGAAATACATGACTTAAGCATCACGGCAACCGGCTACATCAATTTGACTATTTACGGTATCGAACTTAGTCCATCCTTAATCTCCCCAGGAGGAAATACGACGGTCTCAGGCAATGTTCTGAATGACGGAAACCTTGCGTCCTACAACGCCAATGTCACGATTGAATCTGACGCACTCGTTCCAGGCCCGCAGAACAGCGTATTTCTAGGAGAGGTTGATCCAAACATACCGAGGCCATTCAGTGTCCTGCTCGTCTTCAAGGCAGGTCTCGCGGTAGGAAACTACACGCTGAAGGCCATAGTGTCGGCTACGGACAATAACTATCCAAATGTCCCAATAATTGGACAGGGCAACGCACAGATTCAGGTCATAAAGGCAACCCAAAGTAGCGTGCCGACTAGAGGCGAGGGCTTAGGCGTCATTGGGCTGATCATGTCGTTCCTTCGTAACCTTTTCAACACATTTTTCGGATCCAGCACGGGCTGAAAATCATTCGTATTTCAGTGCGGTTACTGCGTTCATTCGTGAAGCTCTCCAGGCTGGGTAAAGGCCGGCTGCTGTAGCCAGTATGACTGGGAAGACTAACGCGAAGATTATGAGACCGGTTGAAAAAACTGGCACGACTCCGCTACTCGCTGAAGCTCCACCGCTAGGAGGACCTCCGAACCCTCGTCCTCCAATCGTGGAGCCCGCGAGTTCTCCTCCCATAAGGAATGAGAGCGCGTAGCCTAGAAGTAGGCCCGTGAAGCCGCCGATCACTCCTGTTAACGCTGCTTCTGATAGAAACATGCCCATTATCTGCTTGGGCCTGTACCCTATGGCTTTGAGTATGCCAATCTCTCTCGTGCGTTCCATTACTGAAACATACATTGTGTTGACTATTCCCACAGTTGCCACGAATAATGAGACCGCGCCGATGCTGCCCAAGAAGACGGTCAACTGCCCTGTAATTGATTGAATGCTGGATAGAATCTGTCCGGGACTTATGACTCGTACGTTGGATCCATAATATGTTGTTATGGTATTTTGAACGGTTGCCACATCAGCCGTATTGTCCACGACAACGTAGATTCCTGTGAAATAAGGGCTCTTGGAGAGATAAGTGGCTGCTTGAAATGAGATGTAGATCGTATCATCGATGTTCGAGAATAGGGCTGTTCCGTATTGTGCGAGTATTGCGCTTGCGAGAACCGCGTAGGAGACGCTTCCTGATTTGGCGCTCTTGACGCCTGAAACTGTCATTGAGACCATTTGGTGGAGGCCGAGTGGTAGTCCCGACACTGGATTTGCTATTGACCAGCCTACCGCAGCCGAGGTAGTATCTCCTGTAAGGGGAATAGTGCCCTCGGCAACCGTTAGCCCATTATAAAGAATCGGTAGTGCTGAAAGATCGATTCCTACCACTGTAGCTGAAAGAGTCGATCCGCCGTTCATGATAGAGGCGCCATAGCTATAGTAAGGATAGACATGGACAACACTAGGCAAAGCCTTGAGGTAGTTAACGTCAATCTGACTAAGCAGGTAAGTGTTGGTCGAGCCTGCCGCAAAGAATCCACCGGCATTTCGTATCGTGAGAATATTTGCTCCAGTTTTTTGGATGTTAGCAGTGATACCCGCATTAAGTCCGCTTGAACTCGCAATTAAAGCGAGAATAATTGCTGAACCCACAGTGATTCCAAGTATAGTTAGGACACTGCGAACTTTTCTATCAATCAACGCTTTGTAAGCCAATTTGAACATGTCGGTGAATAGCATAATTTTCAACCCATAGAATACGAGTCGATTTTCTGAAGGTATTGATCCTTCTCGATCAGTCCATCCTTAATGGTAACGATGTGCTGAGTTCTTTCAGCAATCTCAGCATTATGTGTGACAACCAGTATAGTCGTTCCGAATTCCTTGTTCACCTGAATGAACTGATCTACGACTTCATTAGTAGTCTTCGAGTCTAAGTTTCCCGTCGGTTCGTCGGCGATTATCAGCGAGGGCTGTGTGACCAGTGCTCTCGCAATCGCCACTCGTTGTTGCTCTCCTCCGCTCAGTTCGTTTGGTTTTTTGTTCGTTTTGGTGGCTAACCCAACGGCGCTCAGCATCTTTAATGACTTACTCCTTCGAATCTTTTCAGGGGTGCTCCGGGAAATCAATGGCATCTCGACATTCTCAATCGCCGTGAGTCTCTGGATCAAGTTGAATGATTGGTAGATGAATCCAAGTTTGTGATTTCGCAAAATTGCTAATTTATCCTCGCTGAGCTTCCTCAGATTAATTCCATCTATCATTATTTTGCCAGAAGTTTGCCGGTCGAGTGCTCCAATTATGTTGAGGAGAGTTGATTTGCCGCTACCCGATTGGCCCATTATAGAGAGGAATTCACCTTTCTGCACTTTCAAGTTTATGCCCCTCAGAGCAGGGTAATCTGTATGGCCAACTCGGTAAACCTTAGTTAGATTGATCGCTTGTACAGCAGGCACCGAGGAAGGCGGCATTTGATTCATAACTACAGGTCATAGTTGCATAATTTAAGAATTTATTATGCGCTTGAAACATATTCAACCTCAAACCTTCCGTCTTGTCTGATAGTATCTCTTCCACAATGAAGATGTCTTCTAATTTTACAACTAGTATTGCACCAATCTGTCAATTTTGTTCTCTTCTAGCTGGCAGTGACTTGTCCTTTCTGAGAATGAAAGTGCGTTTTGTTTCGGTGAATTCTTCACAGTTCAGTTCTTCACTACGTAAGATGATTTGATAGCTTCACAAGATCTTGGATGCTTCGAGCCCATTATTCTCCCATGAATGAATTTCAGTTATGTTCAGGTCGCTACGGAATCAAAGACGGAGATATTGCTCGCTCGAAAGATCGGGAGGTGATGTTGAGAGCCTTGAGAAGTTGAGCGAACTCTCAAATTTGGGGGATCGGCTATTGAGTTATCATATTAAAGGATCTGACGAGGGACGAGGGCTTGAACCTTTCGGGTTGGTCGAAGTGGAACATGGGAAGAGAGGTAGATTAAGAGTTAAGGTGACAACGCTTGGCCGAATTGTTTTGTCCGCGAGGATTAAGGAGTCTGCTTCGTCTCCTTCTGTGGGCCGTTCTTCTTCTTAGTCATTAACTTGAGTCGACAAAAGACGGCGTCGCCATCTTTGATGTCGAAAATCTTACGAATTTCTTCAGGGATAGTTATTCTTCCACCCGCAGTCACTTCAGCGAAGAACGGGATATCCTCGTCTGCTGTTGCCGTCATCAAGTAACACTTGCTATCCGTGGGAATGGTGATTGATTAAAAAGAGTTGTTAATCGTGGAATTGTCGAACTCGAAGGCTACAACGTGCTACTTGGACAAGTATTGTTTACTGGGCAGATCTCGCATCTCGGTCGTGGGGCCCTGCAAATTCGACGCCCGAATTCAATTATTGAAAGATGCAATGGTATTCTGTTGTGTTCTGGAATGAGTTTTTCGAGACTAGTGCGAACTTTTTCGTAACCTGCCTTTCTCGGAGCAATTCCAAGTCTCTTACTTACTCTAGCTATGTGCGTGTCTACTGGGATGATCGGATGCTTTGCATTGAACGCTAAGACTATGTCCGCGGTCTTCGGCCCGACGCCCGGCATCTCCATTAGTTTTTCCTTCGCCTGTGGATAGGGAAGTTTGAGGGTGCTGCTGAGCAAGCCATTGTTCTCGCGTAGGATTCTCGATACCTCTATGATTCGAGGAGCCTTCAAAGTGTAGAGTCCAGCCGAACGTATGCATGTCATCAGGTTTCTGAGGTTGGCTCTAGAAAGACTGCTGGGAGTAATCTTGTAACGCTTCCGAAGCTCCTTCATTGCTGCATCGCTGTTGCGATCATTCGTATTCTGAGACAGAATAGTGTGGATAAGTGTCTCAAAAGGCGGCCCAGGCTTCCACGGTTTAACTGGAAAGCGTTGACCGATCTTAGAAAGCATGCTGATTTTGGTCCTATTTGACAGTCTTTCCGTATTCTGGGTGCTCAATGTTGATGCATCATGTTATGTGAAGCACACTTTAAAGCGAGCTGTCGACGGTAACAAATCGAGGGTTTTGCGCGCAGCCTTTCTGTTCGGTATCGTTTCCATCATGCTACTCGTAGTTTTTCAACCGATTTTCGCAGCTGGACAGGGAAGTGTGCTTATCGTCAAAATCAGTGGCGATATCGCTAGCCCGGCCGCAGAGTTGGTTTCACGTTCCATACAGGAGGCAGAAGCAGGATCAGCTCGACTAATAGTTTACGAGTTAAACACGCCTGGCGGAGATCTCGGCTCTGTAACTGACATTATGAACGATTTCGCGTCATCTTCAATTCCTGTGCTAGTTTGGGTGACTCCGCAAGGAGCCTCTGCGTGGAGCGGTGGAACATACATTCTCATGGCATCGCACATTGCGGCGATGGCTTCTGGAACAACCATAGGCTCTGCTGAACCTGTATCTGCAACGGGGGAGGTCCTCAATGAATCAAAGTACATCAACGCGCTGTCGGCTCTAATGAGAGACAACGCGAGGCTACATAATCGAAACGAAACTTTAGCGCAACAGTTCGTTACCGAGAACATCAACCTTGGTCCTGAAGAGGCATTAAGAAACCATGTGATCGAATTTGTAGCTGACACACTAGATAGCCTCTTGACACAGATTCAACCATACACTCTGATTCTAACAACAACCGAAATGGGAACGTCAGTTTGGAAGATTGTTCCAACCGCTTCTCTATCTGGTTTTACTTACACGCAAAGTTACGATATGAACGGGATTGATCAAGCTTCTCAAGTCACCTACACTCCCGGCCTCAGCGTCAGCTTATTACAATTTCTTTCCAATCCAATAATCTCCATCGTATTGTTCCTGGTAGGACTTTACGCGATCATAATTGGTTTCAAGAGTCCTGGTTTCGGTCTCGAAATAGCAGGATCCATTATGTTCTTCTTATCGCTGATAGGGTTCGGGATTGTTGGCATAAACACAGCGTCTCTTCTGTTTTTTGTTTTTGGAATCATATTGACGCTACTTGAAATCAAGACGCATGTTGGCCTGTTCGCTTTAGCTGGGATTGGGTTAATACTTCTAGGCAGCTTCTTGGCTTTCCCTCTTCCAGGTTGGGAGATGCTGTCATCAAGTGCGGTGGAGAACGCTAGAGAAACCATCGTCGCGGTTGCTCTAGTTATGTCGTCAATTTTCGGTTTCGTAGTGTACAAAGTTGCACAGGCTCGACGAATGAAGGTGAAAACAGGATCTGAGCGGATGATCGGAATGACTGGGACCGCGTTCTCTTTATTGGACCCGAAAGGCGAGGTTAAAGTCGAGGGGCAAATCTGGAGAGCCGAAAGCGTTGCGGGGTCGGTAAGTTCAGGAATGCTTGTTGAAATTGTCGGCCGTGAGGGGTTAATCTTAAGAGTCAAACCAAAAGAAGCTAATTCTTGAAGGACTGCTTATTGGCACTTGAGGATATGCTGTTTGATCCCGGTTTCATAGCTGGAATCATTGTCATCCTTTTCGTTGTGATCCTTGTGGCGTCTGGAATTAGAGTGATCAAAGAATGGGAACGGGCTCCCTTACTTCGGCTGGGCAGGTTTACTGGAATGAAAGGGCCGGGGCTGTTTTACATTATTCCGTTTGTTGATCGAATACCCAACATTGTCTCAACGAGAGTTCAGACAGTTCCCTTCAGGACGGAGCAGACTCTGACTAAGGACAATGTTCCCGTAAACGTGGATGCAATCATGTTCTATCAAGCAATTGATGTTGAGAAAGTTGTTCTGAATGTTGAACGGTACGTGGATGCTACTACTCTAGCCGCGCAGACGACGCTCAGGGAGGTTATTGGTAAAGTGAGCTTTGACGAACTGTTGACTGAACGTGAAAAAGTTGGAGTCGAAGCCCGGAATATTATTGATGAGAAAACGGAGCGCTGGGGAATCAAGGTTAGCTCCGTTGAAGTTAAAGACATTGGGATTCCATCAATGCTACAAGAAGCAATGTCTCGGCAGGCTTCCGCAGAACGAGAACGCAGAGCTAGAGTAACGCTCGCATTAGCCGAGTTTGAGGCCGCACAAAAGATGGTCGACGCAGCAAACTTGTACCAAAAGAATGTGCGTGCGCTTGAACTCCGATGGATGAACATCCTCTACGAGCTGGGGCTTCAAAGTAAAGGAACGTTGATGCTAGTACCCACGAACACTCCGACCGCAGGAGTCTCAATGGGATTCCCACCGCTTGGTGTAGTGAGCATTCAGGATTTAGCTAATCAAAAGAAAGATGAAGAAAAGAAAAAGCAGTAGAGTCACATCTTAACGTTTGGAGTCGATGCTGCCTCTAAAGACGAAGCATCAACCTTCATCGGTTCGGCTGACCCGCTAATGCCTAGTCGCCGACGTTGAACTATCTCTGCCATAATGCTGACTGCGATTTCTTCCGGTGTTTCTGCGCCTATGTCGAGTCCAACGGGCGCGTTCACTCTGTTTACTTGTTGCTGCGTAATTCCTTCACGAAGCAGGATATGAAATGCTTGGAGAACTCGGCGTCTGCTGCCGATCAACCCGATATAACCGGCCTTTGTGTTGAGTGCTGTTCTCAACGCGGGAAGGTCATCTTTGTGTCTGGTGACAATTACGATGTACGTGTTTGAGGAAATGTGCATGTTAGGAAGGTTAGTTTCAGGAAAGTCAGGAACGACAATAGTTGATTCGGGAAATCGGTCTTTTGTGGCAAGGGGGTCGATTACTGTAATTTCGAAACCTAAGAGCTGCGCCAGTTTTGCGATTGCAGATGATAGGTGGCCGCTTCCGATAATAATGAGCTTGGGATCCGGCTCAGCGATTTCTATCGAGACGTCAATTTTTCCTCCACAATTCATTCCTACTCCTCCGAACTCTTCTTCCACCAAGTCATAGGACTTTACGATTACGCCCTTCACACCTTGTTTGAGCATGAGTATTGCCTCTTCCACGACTTGTCCTTCGACGCATCCTCCCCCGATGGTTCCGTACGTTTTCTGGTCTTTCGTGATTATCATCTTAGCGATTTGTCTGGGCACTGACCCTCTATAGTTTACGATGGTCGCAACGGCGAATGTTTCTTGCACGCGTAGTAATTCAGCGATTTTCTGGTAGATGCTGCTCATCTCAATTCTTCCTGATGAAGCTTAGTAGAACTCGGTCAGGCGTCGCAGGGATTTCTGTTAATCTGACGCCGATAGCATGGTCTATCGCGTTCACTATTGCTGCGGCAGGCAATACTATGGGTGGTTCTCCGATGACTTTGGCACCGTATGGTCCGAGTTGGCCTGGATACTCAACTATGATGCTTTTGATTTCTGGAATGTCTTTTGACGTTGGAATGTAGTAGTCTGCTAGGTTCGGGTTAAGCACGGTTCCATCTTTGTGGACGAGTTCTTCCATAATCCCGTAACCTAGGCCTTGAATTGTTCCTCCCTCTATCTGCCCTTCAACTGAAAGAGGGTTGATCGCTCTTCCGACATCGTATGCTGCCACCATTTTGTGAACTTGAACTTTACCCGTTTCAGTATCAACCTCAACTTCAGCTGTTACTGCACCATACGTGTATTGAAGGTAGGTGGTTCCTTGACTCGTTTCCGGGTCGTACTCACATTTTGGAGCAGTAAATGTGTCGTGCATTTTCAACTCCAATCTATTCTTGTACGCTGATTGTACGACTTCCAAGTATGAGATTACGCGTTGCGGTTTGTCTCTAGTGTAGTATGATGCGTTCGACATTTCGATCTCGTCAACGCTAGAACCCAACAGTTCTGCTGCGATTTCCTTAAGGCGCTGCTGGAGTTTTCCTGCTACCAATTGAGCCGCTCGTCCACCCACGGCAGTTGTCCTGGAAGCAACGGTAGGGCCCGCGTCGTTGCAGTAATCCGTGTCAGGGGGCTCCAATTTGAAGTAGGACATAGGGAGATTCATAGTGTCAGCGGCAATCTGCAGTAGTCCTGATGGTGCGCCTGTCCCATATTCGGTTAAAGCGGTTCTCAATCTGATCGTCCCATCTTTGTCGATATTCATATGAGCCGCAACGTAGTCGTTGCCTTCAGGACCAAGACTGTTACCATGATACATTATTGCGATGCCTATGCCTTTCCGAATTGTTCCTGTTTGCTTCGCATATTCGCTTCTCTTTCTCTGCCAGTTTGATGCCTCCACCGCTTTATCTACGCATTCCTTGAGGCCGCAACTTTCGTCCACAACTTGGCTGGTTGCAGTTAACGATCCGGGTTTCAGCATGTTGATGCGTCTGAACTCTAATGGATCCATTCCAATTTTTTTCGCGATCTCTTCAACATGTGATTCTGCGGCGAAATGAGATTGTGGACCTCCGAAGCCACGGAATGAACCTGCCATGGTATTGTTCGTGTAGACGCAGTACGAGTCACTCTTCACGTTGGGAATTTCGTATGGTCCGGTTGCGTGGAATAAGGCTCTGGTGATTACGAGTGGGCCGAGAGACGCGTATGCACCTGTGTCAGCTATTAGT
>Ga0187772_10000459_pt1 | contig 18248 bp, 14 predicted proteins | sample 0116_SJ02_MP15_2_FD_133137 | JGI IMG/M metagenome (GOLD analysis project Ga0187772, IMG submission 133137) | Tropical peat soil microbial communities from peatlands in Department of Meta, Colombia - 0116_SJ02_MP15_20_MG | ecosystem: Environmental > Terrestrial > Soil > Wetlands > Peat | place... | reverse complement strand
GTGGCCCATCGGCAGTGGTTTTTGTGTAATAAACGCCTCGGTCGTCGGGCGTAGGTGCCACCGAGAAATACACAGCAGAAGGCAGAACGTCCGGCAAGTCGTGGCGGGAATCCACATTCAGCACGTGCACGGTCACTTCGTCCTGGCCACCTTCGCGTCGGTCGTAGAACAGGAACTTGCCGTCGCGGCTCACCTCCTCAATCGCCGCGCTTGCTGAATGATCCTTGCTCCAGCCGAGGGGATCAATCAGTACTTCCTCCGCACCCATCCGGCCACGGCGCATATAGATCAGCGACAAATCCTGTTCGGCTGTCCTCTTCGTGAAGAAGTACCGCCCGGCGCGCTCCATGGGTGCTGAGTACACGTCGGTGCGATACAGACTTGCAATACGAGCATGAAGCGCTTGGCGGCCTGGAATGTTTTTGAGCGCCGCGTCGGTGCAGTAATCTTCAGCGTCAATCCACGCTCTTGTTTCGGGACTGTTTTGATCTTCCAGCCAGCGATAGGGATCTGTGACGCTTACGCTTCCATAGGCATCTGTGACGTTGTCAACGTGCGTCTTGGGTGGACAGGGGGGCGAAGGCGAGGTCTGACCCCGGGCCATGGCAGCAGACAGAAGCAACCACAGCGCCAGGGCGCAGCCGCACAGGAGGCGGAAGCGGATGGGGTCGATTCCTGAAAAGGCGAACCTCCGCGATGTTTTGGGCAAACGCGCCTCCCGATATATGTGATACCAGCCAGTACCCTACCGTTAGACGGCGGGAGTTGCCAGAGATCTCTAGGCGGATTCAGCGGTTGTCGGCTCGGGACGCCCCGCTCTGCCGGAGGCGACCTGTTTGTGCCGTCCGATCACCGAGCCCCCTAACCTCCACAGGAGCAGCAGTCCGACGAGGAATCCGTATTCGATCGGCTTGCGAACGTCCGATTTAACCAGCCAGTAGTAGTGAATGACGCCGGCGATGGCTGTCACGTAGATGGCGCGATGCAGCATCTGCCACCGCTTGCCACCGAGGCGGCGAATCCAACCTGCGGTCGAGGTGATGGCAAGGGGAATCATCAGCATAAAGCCAAGAAAGCCAATGGTGATGAATGGGCGCTTGTGCACATCTGCCCACATGTCTCGCCAATCGAAGAACTTGTCAAGCACCATCCAGGTCAAGAAATGCAGGCAGCCGTAGAAGAAGGCGAACAGACCCAGCATGCGCCGGAAGCGGATCAGCTGCGGCAGTTTAAAAAGCTTGCGCGCCGGCGTGATGGTAAGGGTAATAACAATGAACCTGAGCAACCAGTCGCCGGTTCTGTGGGTGATAAATTCAATCGGATTGGCGGTTAAGTAGGTCTCCAGCGGGAGTCCCTGCCACAGCGCATCGACCACGCGCCAAACCAGACGTCCGAACGGGACGAGGCACAGCAGGAAGACGACGACTTTCGTCCATTTGCTGGTCAGGATCTTGTTCACGACATAGCTTAGAAGTACTTGCGCAAGTCCATGCCTGCATAGAGGCTGGCCACTTGATCGCCGTAGCCGTTAAACATCAGTGTGGGCCGCTTAAAGAACTCGCCCAAGCGGCGCTCCTTGGCCTGGCTCCAGCGCGGATGATCTACGTTGGGGTTCACGTTTGCGTAAAAGCCGTATTCCGGCAGCCCGTTAAGGCCCGTATACATGTTCCAAGTCGTGGGTGGTTGATCCTTGACGAAGCGAATTCTTACAAGCGATTTCGCGCTCTTAAACCCGTATTTCCAGGGAATGACCATGCGCACGGGAGCGCCGTCTTGATTCGGCAGCGTCTCACCGTACATGCCCACGCAAAGCAGCGTGAGGGGATTCATGGCTTCATCCAGCCGCAGCCCCTCAAGGTAAGGCAGTTGGATTCCCGCTTGCGTTCCGAGCGGCATCTGCTTCGGCTGATAATAGCTCTCGAAGGCTACGTACTTTGCTTTGGGCGTTGGCTCGACGACGTTGACGAGATTGCTGAAGGAATAACCGATCCATGGCACGACGATGGACCACGTCTCAACGCACCGGTGTCGATAGATCCTTTCCTCAAGAGGTGCCAGCTTCAGAATTTCGTCCATCGTGAATTTTCGGGGCTTGGCAACTTCGCCTTCGACCGAAACGGTCCACGGCGAAGTTATAAAATTTTTCGCATTTCGCGAGGGGTCGTCCTTCGCCGTGCCGAACTCATAGAAATTGTTGTATGTGGTCACATCGCTTTCCGGCGTCACCTTTTCAGTGGTGCTGAAAGGACTCTTAGCCACGCCGCTCAGAGGCACGGGAACGGAGCCCGTAGCTGGTCCCGCCAGCCAACTCGGCAGCCTTTTCCATGTCGCCACAGCACCGTAGGTTCCGAGTAAGCCTAGCAGAAAATTGCGTCGGCCCATGTACAGGCCTCGTGGCGTAACGTCCGCGTAGGTCAAATCCCCCTGGCGTTTGACGACCATGCGTATCCTCCCGCCCCATCCACAATCATACTACGCGTGGGGGAAGCGACCGGCTTTCAGAATACCCAGGCGTCCTCGCTACTTGTTCGCGAGTTCGGTCAACAGTTCGTGTCGAAGGCGTTCCTGATGCCCGGGAGCCAGCTTCGCTCCCTGGGAAGTGAGGTAAAACGCGTCGATGGCTGTCTGGCTTTCGGTCTCGATGATGGCAATTTCGATGTTGCAGTTCTCGCGCGCAAATAAGGAGCTGATCCGGTAGAGCAAGCCAGGTTGGTCCTGCGTGATCACTTCAATCAAAGTACTTTGCTCCGAACACTCATCGTCGATCTCGATGCGCGTATCGACCTTCATTTTGGGCGGGGTTTTCTTTTCCGACTTCAGCCGGTCACGAAGCATGCGATCGAGATCGGCCTTTCCCATCAAGACATCGTGGACGCTTGTTTTGAAGCGCTCCCACTCCGGGAGATTCAGTTCGAGTGTCCGAAATCGGTCTGTGAAGTAGAGCGTGTCCACAACCACCCCGGCACCGTTTGAAAATGCGGTTGCCTTCACGATGTTCATTCCCCACGCAGCCAGCGTGCCCACCAGCTTGGCAAACAGGAACGGACGGTCGCGCGTGACCAGCGTCAACTCGTACCAATGACGCCCTCGCGTTAACTCGACCTGCACCGGGTCCTGCTCGAGTCGGTTCGCCATTTCCATGTGACGGATGACGTCGCTGGCTGCCTGGGTGCGGAGGTAGCGACGCGGCAAGCCGTCGAGGAAGGCATCGAGCCGGGCCCCAGCGGCGGGCATGAGGGTCCGCAGATGAGCCATCACTTCCTCTTCGACGTCCCCATGAAAACGCCGATCGGCGCTCCGCATCAGCGCGTTTGCCGCACCGATGTAGAGCTGCCACATGTTTTCGGCTTTCCACGGCGTCAGTGCTTCCGGATTAACCGCCTTCACATCCGCATAGGTGAACAGGCAAAGCATCTTCAGCCGCTCGGATGTGCCCATCGTTTCCGCGATTTGAGCGATTGTTTCCGGAGCGAAGATGTCCCTCCGCAGCGCGGAACCCATGTCCAGGTGGTGTTTGATCAGGAAAAGGACCGTTTCCCGATCCGAGGGCTCCAGATCGAGGCGCACGAGGCAGCGCTCCGCGATTTCGAGGCTTCCCGCGATATGGTCGGTTGGTTTTGTAGCTTTGCCAGTATCGTGCAGCAGCAGAGCCAGATAGAGCAGTTCCGGCTGCTCCAACTCATCGAGGAGCTCTGCATAGCCCTGATCCCACTTCGATTGCGATTTCCGCAAGGCATGGAGGTTCTCAATAGCCACGAAGGAGTGTTCATCGACCGTGAACCGGTGCGAGAAATCCCTTATCACCAGCGAATCGATCACCTGGAATTCCGGTAGGAGCAGGGTGAGCAATCGAAGAGAATGCATCGTCCGGAGTGCATCTGCGGCGTGCGGCGCAAGCAGGATTTCCTGCAGGTAATGCCACAACTCGCCGCCCTTAGGAGGCGCGGCGGTCAGCGCCGGCAGGTTCTGCTCCATCTGGTGTTCCGTGGCGGAGCTGAGACTCAGGCCGTGCCGCGCCATGAATCGAAACATACGCAAAGGTAGCTCAGGGTCGCCGAGCGCCTCTTGCCGCTGCAAGAAAATCCTGCCATCCACCACGGCAAACTCAGCGTTCGACAGCCGCGACCTGAGAGTTTGAAACTGGCGATAGAGCGACGGGCGCGCCGCCGGAAACTCGTCGAGCAGCTGTTCTGCTACACGATGAATCAGCCGCGCACGACTGAAGTAATTCCGCATCCACTCCGAAGCCGTCAGCGGCGCGTCATCTGGCACGCCGACTCTCGCGGCTGCCGCTTCGTCCTGCATGGCCCATACCAGCGTATTGTCGTCGCGGCCGTGACGAAAATGCAAAAAGCAGCGAACCGACATCAGAAAATCGAGAGCGTCATCAAACCTCTGCCGGAGCCACGGCGGAAGAAGCGTTTTTTCCTCAGGCCAAACGTTCTGCTCTTCCATCGCGGCAATCAATGCAAGCCAGAGCGCGAGATTGTAGTCGCGCAGCCCGCCCGGGCCGTCCTTGACGTTCGGTTCCAGGTGAAAAACGGTGTTACCAAACTTGTTGTAGCGCGCGCGGGTGAGGTCTGTCAGCTTTTGAACGATCGCTCGTGACTCGCGCGCCACAACTTTCGGGATGATGTGGTCGTGCAGTCGTGCGAACAGATTTTGATCGCCTGCCAGACAGCGGCAATCCAGCAAGGAGATCGCAAATTCGACATTGCCGGGATCAAACTTTTCGCATTCGCTGAGCGTGCGGCTCGCAGGACTTAGCTTGAGCCGCAGATCCCACATCTCCTGGGAGAAAACCCGTACGCGATTCCTTAGCTCGGAGTCCGACTCTCCCCCGTCATGAAGAAAAAGAATGTCGATGTCTGAAAACGGAAACAGCCACCGCCGCCCATATCCTCCCAAGGCGAGCAGAGCAAAGCCGCGTGGGCTCTCCAGATCAGGGGAGACCAATTCTTTCCAGAGGCGGTGCGCGACCGAATCTACGAGCGCAGTGCGGCCATGGACGGCGGCCCGGCCATCGCGGCGAGCGGAAAATTCCTCGCGCACGCGTGTCGATTCCGCTGTGTAGAAATCGCGCAAATCCTTGCCCAGTAGTGGGTTTGCGACCATTCTCGTCTGGGTATCCGTTCCTCTGGCGTCCCGGCTCGCTGAAAGCTCCGCGGGGCTTCGGCCGTCACCGAATCACCTTGCTGGGGCAACCTAGAGCGCACTGTCACCGCGCTCGTCGTTGCGAATCCGAATGGCGTCGTCGATCTTGGAGAGAAATATCTTGCCATCCCCGATTTTGCCAGTGCGCGCCGCCGACGCGATCGTCTGCACGACTTGCTCCACCCTCTCATCGGCGACGACGAGCTCAATCTTGATTTTCGGGATTAGATCGACCGTATACTCCCGGCCGCGGTAGAACTCCGTATGACCCTTCTGCCGACCATGTCCGCGGGCCTCGAGCACCGTCATGCCTTCCACTCCGATTTCGTGGAGCGCGTCTTTCACCGGATCGATCTTCGATGTCTGAATAATTGCTTCGATCTTCATCATGTTCATCCGCCTCAGCCGCCAAAGTCTGCCGCTAGTGCCCGGAAGAGGGTACGCCCAAATCCCTCTGACCGCTATGTGGACGTGCCCCAGTGGTAGCCCTCTTCGCCGTGCTGAGTTAGGTCCAGTCCTTCGCTTTCGTGCTCGGCTGAAATGCGCAAACCGATCGCCAGGTCGACAATCTTGAGAATGATCAGCGTGCCGACGATCGCGAGCACCCAGGCGATCGCAATACCAACGAGTTGATTCAAGATCTGATGAAAGTTGCCCTGGATCGCACCGGAAGGCAGAACCTTTCCCCCTGCATCCTTGAAGATCGGATTGATGACGCTCGATGCAAACACACCCGTCAGCAAGGCTCCGACCGTTCCTCCCGCTCCATGGACGCCAAACGCGTCGAGTGAATCATCATAGCCGAAACGCGATTTAATATATGTCGTCATCCCAAAGCATACGATTCCGGCGATACCCCCGATCACCAGAGCCGACATCGGACTTACGAATCCGGACGCAGGCGTGATGGCCACCAGGCCTGCGACCGATCCCGAGATGGCGCCTAGCGCACTCGGCTTCCCTCTCGCAAGCCACTCCGCCCCGCTCCAACCGATTACCGCCGCCGCTGCGCCGAAGTGCGTCGCTACGAATGCGCTCGTTGCAAGTCCGCCAGCCGACAAAGCGCTACCGGCGTTAAATCCGAACCAACCGACCCACAGCAGACACGCTCCGATGAAGCTGATGACCATGCTGTGCGGTGGCATGGGCTGGTTCGGATAACCCAAACGTTTGCCCAGATAGAGCGCACAGACGAGCGCAGAAACGCCGGAGGTGATATGGACAACGGTGCCACCGGCAAAGTCCAGAGTGGGAAACCGCCCAGTCGACGACGCGTTCAGCAATCCACCCTTGCCCCACACCATGTGCGCCATCGGATCATAGACGAGCAGGGACCATAGAAAGAGAAACGCCAGCATGGCGCTGAATTTCATTCGCTCCGCGAACGCTCCGGTAATGAGTGCCGGCGTGATGATCGCAAACATCAGTTGAAAAATCATATAAGTCTCGACCGGAATCGTGGGCGAGTAAGCTGGATCGGGCTGTGCCCCCACTCCCCGCAGGAACATGTGGTCGAATCCTCCCACGAAGCCGTTCCCCGATCCAAAGGCGAGGCTGTAACCGACAACCGCCCAGATCACTGTGATCACCGCCATCATCGCGAAGCTCTGCATCATCGTGCCGAGCACGTTTTTCCGGCGCACCAAGCCAGCGTAGAACAGAGCCAACCCCGGCCCCGTCATCAGAAGCACCAGGGCGGAGCTGGCCAGCATCCAGGAGTTGTCCGCCGAGCCCTTGGCGTCGGCAGTGGCCTGTTCGAGCGCTGCGATCCGATCCACTTGGATTTCCGGAGCCACCAGGGTGGCCGTAGCCACTGGCATGATCCCGATCTGGACGGACGCTGAACTCCTGCTCGCCATCAAGCAAGACAGGAACAGAAGGACGGAAAGTGACTGAACAAACAGTCGTCTCATGGATTTCTATCTTCCCGGGCACACCCAGCCGCTACCCCCACACTATGAGCGTCCGCGGTGCCTCGTTGGCAATGTAAATTTTGATCCGCCGCATCGGCAAACGCGATGCGGTTCCAAACCCGAGAGATTATACACACTTTGCCCTGCGTCCCTAGTGATAGGCGCAGACCTTCCCGAAGCAAGCCAACCGATTCCCTGGCGAGGGGGCTTAACCCAAAGGCAACACCTGTACGGATGGCCAAGATGCAGTTTCTCTCCTGTCTCTTTAGACTCGATCACAAGTCGTGAAGAACCACAGCCTCGGAAGGGGCTTCCCAATCAACTGAGTGCCAAAGGGATAGCGATCCGATGCTCCAGCGTGAAACTTTGGTTGCGATCATGGGTTCAATTGAGTACGGCTTCTTTCAACAGTGGCGGAGCCGGCACTTATAAGAACCCTACCGATAGAGAGGGGAATGATCATGAAGACAAAGGCACTTATTTTCAGCGGCGCGGCCCTGCTTGCTTTGGCCGTTTCACCTCTATTTGCACAACAGTCGAACACCGATCCTTCGATTGCACAGCGCAAGGACAATCAGCAGGAGCGCATTGCGAACGGGGTTCAGAGTGGACAGTTGACCGCCGGCGAAACCAAACGGCTGGAGACGAGCGAAGCCTCACTCAATAAAGAAGAGAGCAACATGCGCTCGACCGACGACGGCCACCTCACGGCGGCTGACCGCGCCAAGCTCAACAACCAGCAGAACCATTTGTCCAATCGAATCTATGACGACAAGCACAACGCGAACACGGCCCACTACGGCAACAACGAGGTTGGCCAGCGTCGCGAGAATCAACAGGACCGCATCGCGCAAGGCATTAAGAGCGGGCAGCTCACTGCTGGAGAAACAGCGAAGCTCGAGCGGCAACAGCAAAGCATCAACCACGAGGATGCTTCGATGCGCGCGGCAAACGGCGGAAAGCTGACCGGGGCGGATAAGGCTGCGCTCAATCAGCGCCAGAACAACGCCTCCAAGAATATCTACGCCAAAAAGCACAACGGTCAGACGCGGTAGACCCAGCCGAGCCCTTCTGACAGGGGGGAGGTATCCTCTCTCCCCTGCTTCTCGGTCTTCGCTACTCATCCTTTGGCATAGCCGTTCGGATGTCTCTGCTGCCACTCCCACTGCGAGCGAAGGATCGTCGCCAGGTCCGATTTCCTCGGCTTCCAGCCAAGCACCTTCGCGGCCCGCGAGGCGTCCGCGACCAACCTTGCCGGATCGCCTGGCCTGGGCGGCTCGATGCGCATCGGAATGTGACGACCCGTCACGCCTTGCCCGCTTTCGATCACCTCCATCACGGAATAGCCATGCCCGGTTCCCAGATTGATGAAATCTGAGGCGCCACCTCTTCGAAGATGATCCAAAGCGAGAACATGCGCGTCGGCGAGATCAGACACATGAACGAAATCGCGGATGGCGGTGCCGTCCGGCGTCGGATAATTCTTGCCGAATACCGACAGTACCGGAATTTGCCCCGAGGCTGCCTTCAGAACGTTGGGAACCAGATGCGATTCCGGCTCGTGGTGTTCGCCGCAGCGTTCCGTAGCCCCCGCCGCATTAAAGTAGCGCAGCGCGACAAACTTCACTCCGTGGGCTTGGTCGAATGATTCCAGCATCCTTTCCAAGGCGAGTTTTGTCCATCCATACGGATTCGTCGGCCATTGCGGGGCGTCTTCGGAAATCGGAATCTTCTCCGGCTCGCCGTAGGTTGCGCAGGTGGACGAAAACACGATCGAGCGAACCCCGGCATCGAGCAGCGTCGTGATCAGCGCGACGCCTTGCTCCACATTATTCTCGAAGTACTTGGCTGGCTGCTGAACCGACTCGCCAACGTAGGCCAGCGCCGCAAAATGGACGCACGCCTCGACCTTATGCTCGCTCAGGATTTTCTTAAGGATACCGCGATCGCCGGCACGGCCTTGATAGAAGGGAACGTCAGAAGCGATGGCCGAGCGATGCCCTCGGAAAAGATCGTCCAGCACGACCACCGACTCACCCTTCAAGCCCAACTGCTCCACCGTGACGCTTCCGATGTACCCGGTGCCACCTGTGACAAGGACTGCCATCTCTCTCCCTTTGACCGACATTGGCAGCCGGCCCATGCCAATCGGTCGCTCGCTCACCACAAAGCACATGATTATAGCCGAGGCGGAGCCGGATTCGGCGGGCGCCAGAAACAGCGAACCACCTCAACGCGTAGTAACATGGAAAGTGGATCGTGACGAATAACAAGGCCATGGCGATTCAAAGCGACCGGGTCGCTCGGCACTATCAGATGGGCGAGACGCTGGTTCGCGCCGTCGATGACGTCAGCGTAGAAATCCGCGCGGGCGAATTCGTGGCCCTGCTCGGCAGTTCCGGCTCGGGCAAGTCAACTTTACTCAATCTGATGGCGGGCCTCGATCGCCCCACATCCGGGGCCATCTTCGCCGAGGGCCGGAATTTGGCGGAGATGCGATCGGAGGAACTCGCAAAACACCGCAGCCACACGATCGGCATCGTTTTTCAAGCCTTTAACCTGCTGCCTCGGATGACCCTCGAAGAAAATGTCGAGCTCCCACTCCGCCTTGCCGAGGTCGACCACGAAGAACGCAAGGCGCGCGTTCGTGAGGCCATCGAACGAGTGCACCTCACGGCCCGACTCACCCACCGTCCCAGCGAGCTTTCCGGCGGCGAACAGCAACGCACGGCGCTCGCACGCGCCCTCGTCAATCGACCTTCCATCCTGCTCGCCGACGAGCCCACCGGCAATCTCGACAGCTCGACTGGCGAAGAGATCATGCACCTTCTGGACGAAATCAACAAAACGGGCATGACCATCGTCATGGTCACGCACGAACGGCCGCGCGCGGAGCGCTTTGCGCGTCGCATCATCGTAATGAGCGATGGCAAAATCGTCAGCGACGGAGGCGTCCTGTGAAGGGCCGCGATCTTGCTGAGCTGGCGGTCCGCAACCTCCGCGAGGCCCTCCTCCGCAACTCGCTCACGACCATCGGGATCTCTGTGGGCGTCGCATCACTGGTTGCCATGCTGTCGCTGGGAGTGGGTTTGCAAGACCTCGCGTCGGATCGCCTGGCCCGCACCGGTCTCTTCGATGCGATCTTCGTGACGCCGCGATCAGCTGCCGCGGCCTATCGCGGGGCCGGTTTGTCTCCGACCGAGCCGCCTAAGTCGTTGGATGAAGAGGCCCGGCGAGAAATGGCAGCCCTGCCGAATGTGATCGAGGTCTATCCGGACATTCGCTTCCCCATCGAAATCCACTATGCCGGCAACTCGTATGCAACGGTGGCCGCAGGCGTGGCGCCATCGGCCCGCAAGGATGGGGCGTTCGATGGAATGAAGGGCTCTTTTTTTTCCGGCCCGTCTGCGGATGAAACCATTTTGCAGATCGACCTGGCGCGCCAGCTCTCCGATTCTCCCGATGCACTCGTCGGGAAGGATCTCAGCGTGCGTTACGCAGAGCGCCAACCCTTGCCTCCGGATCCATCCAGCGGCAGATCCGAGTCGGATGGCTTTTCCATTGTGCCCAAGGAAAAAAGCCTACACATTGTCGGCATTGTGGAAACCGAACCAGCCGGCGGGATCGGAAGCCTCGGCCGCGGGCGGCTCCTGTTGCCCTTGCAGCTCGCCGAAACGCTGCGCACAGCCCGGACCAATGACGTACGCGACTTGCTTCGCGATGCTCCGAATCGGCACAGCTACGAAAGCTTGACCGTTCGCGTGAACGATCCCCCGAAGGTTAAGGCCGTGGAAGATTCGATTAAGCAGATGGGCTTCACCGCCTTTTCTTTGCTCGATGCAAGCAAGAGCCTGAGTCTGGTTTTCACGGTCTTCGATCTCTTCCTCGGTATTTTTGGCAGTCTCGCGCTGGTGGTCGCCTCCCTCGGAATCGTGAACACGCTGGTGATGGCGATTCTGGAGAGGCGCCGCGAGATCGGAATTCTCAAAGCTCTGGGCGCCTCGGACAAAGATGTGCGCAGTCTATTCTTCGTCGAAGCCGGCGCCATGGGATCGCTCGGCGGTCTTCTCGGCGTGTCGATCGGATGGTTGATTGGAAAAGGGATCGATTTCGGCACGGATGTCTATCTGAAGGGACGCAATCTTCCCGCCATTCATGTTACTGCAGTGCCTTGGTGGATGGTTGCTGCCGCGATCACCTTTTCGATCGTGGTCAGCCTGGCGGCGGGAATCTATCCGGCGTCGCGCGCTGCCCGTCTCGACCCGGTCGAGGCGCTGCGGTATGAGTGAGAAGGATCGGGCAGGGCGGTGGCTCGACCCCCGGCCGAAGGACAACCGTTTCGATCGGACCCCTATCGGAATGGCCTTGATTTGGGTCTTGCTCGGCTGCCTTCTTCTCGCTCGACCGGCCGCCGCTGCGGGCCGCGCTGAGTGCCGCTCGCTACCCAGCAACATCCTGGGACGAAAAGTGGCCTACTGTGTGCTTCTGCCGCCCAGCTACGATGGGGAGAAAACGCGCCGCTACCCGGTACTCTATTTTCTTCACGGGCTCGGGGAAAACGAACAGGTACTTCCGAACTCCGGAGGCTGGAATCTGATTCAGGACCTATGGGATGAGAGGCGCATCGGCGACTTTTTGATCGTCACGCCCGATGCGGACAGGAGCTTTTACATCAACTCGCGCGACGGCCGCGTCCGCTACGAGGACTTCTTCATCCGGGAGTTCCTGCCATACATCGAAAGCCACTATCGGATTCTCAGCGATCGCGCACATCGCGGCATATCGGGAGTCTCGATGGGAGGTTACGGTTCTTTGCGTTTTGGATTTCGCTACCCGACGCTGTTCGGTTCACTGAGCGCGCACAGTGCCGCGTTGGTTGCCAAGCTGCCGCGCGCGCAACTCGGGACGCCCGGCGAACAGGCGCTGTCGATGGCCCTGGGGAGCGCATTTGGCAACCCCTTCGATCGCACCTTTTGGGACCGCAACAGCCCGTTTACGCTGGTGCGCAACAGTCCTCCCCCGGTTGGCTTGAAGATTTACTTCGATTGCGGGACAGAGGACGAATACGGCTTCAACGTGGGGGCGCAGGCATTTCACGACCTGCTCGTTTCGCGCGGCATCCCGCACGAATTCCATCTCTATCTCGGCGGGCATGATGAGGCCTACGTCGCGCAACATCTTCCCGCCTCCCTCACCTTCCACTCCCGCGCCTTCGGTTTCCCCTAAGCAAACGCGGAGGGCGGTGACATCTCAAGGCAAGGCTTTTTGAAAACTTCAGTCGGTGGCTTGCGCGGCCACGCGCTGAAAATTAGCAAACGTGCCGCCAGACTCGGCCAGTTCCTTCAGCAGCCGCGCCGGCTCCCACAGCGCCCCATGACGCTGATGAAATTGAGCGACGCGGCCGTAGACTTCTTTCAGTCCCACCGTGTCGGCGTACCACATGGGTCCGCCGCGATAGGCTGGGAATCCGTAGCCGTTGACGTAAATCGTGTCGATATCGCCCGCCCGGAGCGCGTAGCCCTCCTCCAAAATTCTTGCGCCCTCATTGACAAGGCTATAGATCTCCCGCTCCACGATTTCTTCCGCTGAAATCTGTCGTTGCGAAATACCGGACTCTCGCACCCATTTTCCTACCAACGCTGGAATTTCTGGATCGGACGAGGCTCGGCGCTCCGCGTCGTATTTATACCAGCCCGCACCCGTCTTCTGACCGAGACGGCCCATCTCCACGAGCCGGTCCTCCAGAAAGGGCTGTCGTGCACCCGGTTTCTCGAGGTGTCGGTACTCCTTCCGAATGCGATACGCCACATCCAGCCCGCCGAGATCGCCCACTGCTAGCGGTCCCATGGCCATGCCCCAATCCACCAGCGCTTTATCAACCGCCTCCGGTGTCGCGCCTTCCTCGACTAAGAACTGCGCTTCTCGGATGTACGGAAGAAACATCCGGTTCCCCACAAATCCGCGGCAATTGCCGACCAGCACGCCGACCTTACCCAACCTCTTTGCCAACTGCATCGACGTGGCGATCACCTCTTTGGCCGTCCGGCGTCCCCGCACGATTTCGAGCAGCCGCATCACGTTCGCCGGACTGAAGAAGTGCATACCGATCACCGCCTCGGGCCGTGACGTCGTCGCTGCGATTTCATCAATGTTCAGCGTCGAAGTATTGCTCGAAAGAATGGCTCCCTTCTTGCACACACGATCCAATTCCGCAAACACCTGCTTCTTCAGAGGCATCGTTTCGAATACGGCCTCGATCACCATGTCCGCGTCGGCAAAATTGTTGTAGTCGAGTGCCGTGCGAATCAGTTTCATCCGCTCATCCACGTACGGCTGGGTGAATCGCCCGCGCTTTACAGACATCGCGTAGTTTTTCTGAATGGTCGCGAGTCCACGATCGAGTGCCGCTTGATCGGTGTCCTTCAAAATGACCGGAAGGCCCGCGTTGGCACAGACCATCGCAATGCCGCCGCCCATCGTCCCCGCGCCCACAATGGCCACGGAATGGACGGGGATCACCGGCGTTTCCTTCGGGATATCGGGAATCTTGTTCACCTCGCGCTCCGCGAAGAAAACATGGATCTGTGCTTTGGATTGATCCGAGTAGAGGCACTGGTAGAAAAGCCTAGCCTCTTCCGCGCAGCCCTTTTCGAAGGGCAGCTTCGTTGCCGCTTCAATCGCGTCAATGGCCGCGAGCTGGCAAATCATTCCACGATATTTCTTTCTTGCATTCTCCCGCGCCGATAGGAAGATGGGCGCATTTTCCTCAGCGCTGCCCAACTTGTCGCTTCGCTCACGTGTCTTCCGAATCGACTTTCCCGCCACCTCGCGCGCAAAGGCGATCGCCTCTAGGAGCAGATCGCCCTCGATCACGCGATCGATCAGCCCAAACTCGGCCGCTTCGGTGGCCTTGACGGGCTTGCCCGTCGTGCACATCTCGATGGCTCGCTCAATTCCTACCAACCGCGGCAATCGCTGGGTGCCGCCTGCGCCAGGAATAATCCCGAGGTTCACTTCCGGCTGCCCCGCCCTTGCGTCCGCGGCGGCCACGCGGTAATGACAGGCCTGTGCGACCTCGAGTCCACCGCCGAGGGCGTTTCCGTGAATCGCTACGACAATCGGCTTCGCCGAGTCTTCGATCTTCAACAGGTGCGGCAGTATCCCGATGTCGCCTTGGTGGCGGCCCGAGGTGAGCTTCACAAACTCCTTGATGTCTGCGCCCGCGATAAACGTCTTCCCCGCTCCAATGAGCACAGCGGCTCTGACATCGCTGTCCTCTTGAATCTCCTCCACGGCCGCCACAATCCCTTCCGGCACGCCCGGGCTCAGCGCATTCACCGGCGGATTGTCAATGGTGATGACGGCAATGTCCTGTTCCTTCTTCCATCGAACCAAATCGCTCATACGGGTGTCTCCGAAAGCCACTTGACGATGTGCTTAGAGAATCTGTACCACTGGCGCCGTGCCGGAAAGATTCACCACCGAAATGCGCGCCGCCACGTTTCTCGCCATTCGGTAGAGGCTCTGGGAGCCTGGTTCGTCCGGGCCCAGCGATGCCACCGGCTTGCCCGTGTCGCCACCGATGCGAATCTGCGGGTCGATTTCGATGTCTCCCAGAAACGGCAGCTCAAACATCTTCGCCAGCCGCTGGCCTTCGCCGTGGCCAAAAACATCGATTTTCCCATTGCAATGAGGGCAGGAAAAATAGCTCATGTTCTCAACGATCCCGAGAATGTCCACGTGCACCTGCCGGAACATCTCCACCGCTTTGCGGACATCGGCCAGCGCTACAACCGATGGCGTCGTCACCACGACTGCTCCACTGACCGACACGCTTTGAATCAAACTCAGTTGCACGTCTCCAGTACCTGGCGGCAGATCCACGACCAAATAGTCGAGCGTCCCCCACCGCACACTGCGAAGAAACTGTTGCATCACGCTGTGGAGCATCGGCCCGCGCCAGACGAGGGGCCGATCGCCCGGATTGAGCAGCCCCATCGAAATCAGCTTCACGCCGTAGGCCTGGATCGGGATGATCGTTTTCTCGTCGAGCATCTTCGGCTGCTCGGTCGTTCCTAGCATCACGGGAACATTGGGGCCATACACGTCGGCGTCGAGCAATCCGACGAGCGCTCCCATATTTTTCAGCGCAATCGCAAGATTCACGGCGACGGTCGTCTTGCCCACACCGCCCTTGCCGCTTGCTACGGCGATCAGATTCTTCACGCCGGGAATCGGAGCCTTGTTCTCAAGCCGGCGTGCCTCCGGCACCGATGCGTCGAATTTCAAGTCGACCGAAGTCACACCCGGAACCTTGGCCAGCGCCGCGCGCACGTCTCTCTCAATCGTTTCGCGCAGTGGGCAAGCCGGCGTGGTCAGCGTCACGAGCAGCGACACCTTTCCGTCATTCACCTGGATATTGTTCGCCATCCCCAGCGTGACGATATCCTTGTGAAGCTCGGGGTCAATCACCCCGCGCAACGCTTCGATCACTGCCGCTTCATTCGTTCCCGCCATCCCGGTCCCTCAGTCGCGCGCCCTACCCAGGGCACAATCGCTAATCATAGACTCCCGCCCGAAAACCGGCAACCGCGCCCTGCGCTCGAACCACAGCTCGTTCATCTCCCTATCTGGCGCCCCTCGGCTTGCCGCTTCGCAGCCGTCATCTCCTCCCGTATGCACTCTTGTACCAGTCCCACGTGCGGCGGAGGCCTTCCTCAAATGTGACCAAGGGCGAATAGCCAAGGACCCTTCTTGCGAGCGAGATTTCAGCTTGCGAGTCCCGGATGTCTCCGGCGCGCGGCGGCTCGTAGTTGACCGGAATCCTCCGTCCGATGATTTGTTCCATCAGCTTCACGACGTCGTTCAGCTTGATCCTCACCCCCGTGCCGCCATTGAACACCTTCCCTGAGGCACCGCTTGCCTCGCACGCGCGCAACGTTTCGTCCACTATGTTGGCAACGTAGGTGAAGTCGCGGGACTGCTCGCCGTCGCCATAGATCGTCAGTGGCGCTCGTTCGATCACAGCCAGCATGAACCGCGAAAGCACGCCCGAGTATTGCGATGTCGGGTCTTGGCGCGGGCCGAACACGTTGAAGTATCGCAACGAGGCATTTTCGAGCCCATACACTCGCCCAAAGACCTGTGCGTACAGTTCACCCGCGTATTTCGTCACGCCATAGGGAGAAATCGGCTCGGGCTGCATGGTCTCCACTTTGGGCAGCGTCGGAGTTTCGCCATAGGCCGAAGACGATGCGGCATAGACGATCCGCCTCACTTTGGCATCGCGTGACGCCACCAATACGTTCAGGGTACCGTCGATGTTGACGCGATTGGTCTCCCGTGGATCGGTCACCGATCTCGGAACAGACGTACGAGCCGCCAAATGGATGACGTAGTCAGCTCCTCGGCAGGCCTCTTCCACCGCCGCCAAGTCCGTGACACTGCCCAGATGGAACGCGATTTTGCTGCGAACATTATCAAGATTCGCCTCTTTGCCCGCGGAGAGATCATCGAGCACAGCGACTTCCTGCCCGCGCCGCACTAGCTCGTCCACAATGTTCGAACCGATGAAACCGGCCCCTCCCGTTACCAGGTAGCGCATCCCCTATTCCCCTTTTGCTGGAAAAGCGGCCCGAACCGGCGGCCCCATTTGGCGCGACACGCACGAGATGATTGTGTCGCACGTTTCAGGTACGCTTGAATATAGTCCGGCTCTCACAATCCGGGCAAGAATTGAGCATTCGAGCGCGGCCCGTTCCTCTGGAAGCAACGTGCAAGAAACTGAACCGTCCACCAAGCAAGCCGCCCCTTGTCGAAGACAGCCCCGAGCCGTCTTGCGAGCCGTTGTTCTTGTGGCAATTCTGCTGCTCGATCCAGCGCGGTTTCTGTCCGCCGCCCGCTCGCCACAGCACGCCACGACAAAGCAAAGGACCGCTCTCGTGCCAGCGCCCAAAGAACAGCCGGTGCCTTTTCGCGCTGGCGAGACGCTTACCTACCGCATCTCCTGGTCCGTATTCTCAAACGCGGCCTCGCTCGAACTCAGCGCCCCGGAACGCCGCGAACTGTTCGGTTGGGAGACCTGGCATTTCCGCGGCGTCGCGCATACACTCAGCTCGGTCCGCACACTGTTTCCGATCGATGACCAATTCGATTCCTATACCGACACGGCGACTCTCGACTCCCACCAGTTCGAAACACACCTGAATGAAATGGGCCGGTCCACCCATCAGGTGCTGCGCCTGGCGCCTCCGGGAAAACCTTCGAACCTCCCCCCACCGATCACCATCGTGCCACTCGGCACGCGCGATGCGCTCGGAGCAGTCTACGCTCTGCGCGACGTCGACTGGCACAACAGCGTCGATTTTCGCACGCCGGTCTACGACGGGCGCGATCTTTACGAGATTCGGGCCTCTCGCGAATCTGCCGATGAGCCGGTTAAGGTCCCGGCCGGAGCCTACTCCACCTGGCAAATTTCGATCCGTGTGTTTCAGTTCCAGAAGGAGCTTTCGGCCGTGCACTACATGATGTGGATCGCCTCGGACGCCGCTCGCACCCCTGTCGTGATGCAAGCAGAGTTGCCCTTCGGCACGCTCCGGGCGGAACTGACCTCTCGAACCCCCTAGTGCGGAGGGGGGCGCTGCTCAGAACCGGTCCCTTCTTATAAAAGCTTCGAGTCCCCGAAGCCGAATTCTGGCCGTCTCGCTTCAACTTCCGGATTGCTGCTAATACGCACATAATGGCCACTGGGTCATAAAGCCAGGAGCCAAACGATGACGGCCCCGAATGAAATTGTTGCGCGGCGCCTGCTGAAACAGGCTGAGTGGTGCGAAAGACTTGGCTCAGGCCTCTACTCAACGCTGTTGCGCTACGCCGCAGAGGATGTCCGGGCTGAAGGTGTGTGCTGTGCTGTTTTGCATGATCGTCACGACGATCCACCCGGCTCAGCGCTCGCTCTGCGCTTTCTCGGAGCAGTCCACCGCCTGGTTCTGGAAGGAAAAGCCCCGCAACTTGCTGCTTGTTATCCCTCGACGGGCGGCAATAGCAATTGTAATGACCTCTGGCCCAGGTTTCGCGGTATTGTGCAACATCACGAAGCTGAGCTACGCGAATTAGTTCATCGCCCTGTGCAGACTAATGAAGTGGGCCGCTGCGCAGCGTTGCTCGGCGGATTTCTTGAGG
>Ga0187772_10000458_pt1 | contig 18257 bp, 18 predicted proteins | sample 0116_SJ02_MP15_2_FD_133137 | JGI IMG/M metagenome (GOLD analysis project Ga0187772, IMG submission 133137) | Tropical peat soil microbial communities from peatlands in Department of Meta, Colombia - 0116_SJ02_MP15_20_MG | ecosystem: Environmental > Terrestrial > Soil > Wetlands > Peat | place... | reverse complement strand
TGAGTTTATCTGCTCACTTTCCTTTCAATATTCAACCATCGTGGGTACATGTTTCGATTGAAGTTTTACTGATTTATGCAGTCAGAAAAATGTGGAGATAGTTAGTTTCAAGCCCATTACAGAATTATCATAGAGACCAATATACCAGTTTCACTTAACTCTCTTACTTATCTCTGCACTCGACCTCTTATTATCTGATTACCAATGCCGTTTAGACCTCTGCTTTTGAAAGTGTTAGGCAGCGAGGCACGGTTGAGGATTCTATTAGTTCTAGCCCGGAATCGAGGCGAAGATCTGACGATTTACAAAATTGCGAAATTTAGTGGTTTAGACAGGAAGGTTATACGAAAGCATTTGAGTCAGTTACTCGCAGCGAATCTTATCCACATGAAGAACTATGGACCTGTTTGCGTCTACAGCATAAACAGCGACAACGCTCCTGTACAGCGAATCATTGACCTATTCAACGAAGCACGATTAATGGCGCAAGTACCAGTTCAGCTTCATTGGTATGACATACGCGCCTGAGTGAACTAAGAACATAGCATAAAATGGAACGGAATAAATCCCAAAAACAGCCAAGACGAGTAAAGCGGCGTGAGAGTTGACTGCTCTACGTTCCGACCAAATTCTGAAAATACTAGAGGTAACCGACTCTTTCAATCTGCATCGTGAAGTTATCATGATCCCATTAACTACGAAAGAAACAGGCTCCGTGGATCTGCTAGCCGACGGTAGACTGAAAATTACCTGCCCAGCAGGACAGCCGTTTGATATGTGGCTTAACGAACTCCGTGCTCGTTTGCAAGAAATGGACCTTTCGACGATTAAATCTAGTCAGCCCTGAACTAGCTGACAAATCACTCAGCCCAGAGTTCTTCTCTGGATTCTCAAATTCGTGGTGGAGACTGCCAACATTGTCATCGGATAAGTACGTGAACAGGACGCGTCTAACATAAACGTTAACTTCTGCTCCAATGTCACTACTAACTACTTCGAAGACTGAGAATTAGAGAATTTTAGGTACCTCAATTTTCGCAGGCTCATAATCTTGCAGCTTATGATTCAAGTATGCATCGTATGCTTGCAAGTCCAAAAGCCCATGACCAGAATTGTTGAATGCGATAATCTTCTTCTCTCCGTTCTTCTTACATCGCAGCGCTTCATCTATAGCGTATCTGACAATGTGAGCGGACTCAGGAGCAGTTATCATTCCTTCCGTCTTGGCAAGGATTAGGGCAGCCTCGAAGACTTCGTTCTGCGAGTAAGCGACAGAAGATACGTAGCCCTTGTTGATGAGCAAACACAATGAGGGTGCTTTACCATGGTATCGTAATCCACCTGCATGAATAGGAGGAGGAGGGTATTTGTGACCAACCGTGTACATCTTCAATAGTGGAGTCATTTCAGCCGTGTCACCGAAGTCATACGTGTAGACTCCTCTGGTAGTTGACGGAACGGCTTTGGGTTCGCACGCAACGAATTCTGTAGTCGATTTGCCTTTCAACTTATCAGCCATGAATGGGTATGAGAAACCGGCAAAGTTGGATCCACCTCCGATACAACCACAGATGACGTCAGGTTGAACTCCTATCATTTCGAATTGTTTCTTTGCCTCCTGTCCTATGATAGTCTGATGCAGAAGCACATGGTTGAGTACGGAACCTAAACAGTATTTGGTGTTGTCATGCGTCACACAGTCTTCCAGTGCCTCGCTGATGGCGATGCCTAATGATCCGGTATTGTTTGGATCAGTTTCCAGAAGGCTTTGTCCAAATTTCGTTTTCTTACTGGGTGAGGCGACTACGTCAGCGCCCATAGTCTCCATCATAATTCTACGCCCGGGCTTCTGATCGTAGCTTGCCCGAACCATGTACACGCTGCACTGTAAACCAAAAAGAGAAGCAGCCATTGCCAGAGCGGACCCCCACTGGCCAGCTCCTGTTTCAGTCACAATCCTCTCAATCCCCTGTACCATATTGTAGTAGGCTTGGGCAATCGCGGAATTCGGTTTGTGACTTCCGGTAGGGTTTACGTATTCACACTTGTAGTAGATTTCGGCGGGGGTGTTGAGATATTTCTCAAGACGTCTGGCCCTAAGTAGTGGTGTGGGGCGCGGCAAGCTAACGTATGCATCGTACACCTCATCTGGAATCTTGAGGAAGCGCTCGGTAGAGACTTCTTGTGCAATGAGCTCTTTTGCGAATATTCTCATCAAAGGCTCGGGTGATATTGGTCTGAGCGTCTTAGGATCGAGAGCTGGAGGCACCGGCTCAGGAAGATCAGCGAGAATATTGTACCAGTGAGTAGGCATCTCGTCTTGTGGGAGGTAAACTGCGTGCTCTTTGTCAACTGTACCTGATTTAACCATACTTGTGCACCCGTAGCGCCAGCTGCGAACGTTAACGGAGCATTTAAGACTTTGTTGCACATTTTTGTACCCAAGAATTGGATTATGTGGCGGCAAATCTCCGATAAGCTCAGAGACTATCCAGGCAGGCAGAAAGTTGCTAGGGCGCTAGTTGAACTTGGTCTGAGCATCAAGGAAGACGGTGCGATATACTGTGGCGGAATAGAATTATCAGATGTGAAAATCGCAAGACATCTAGGAATAGATCGGAGAACGGTTCGTGAGACGGCTCAGCTAATCTGTTCTGATCCGATTCTCAAGTCAGTGTTCGAGAAAACCCGCCCAGCAGGTCCCTTCTTGGGCGATATAGCGAGGTTTCTTGGCTATAGTGTCATCGAAATTTATGCGGATCCGCACACCGTTGGAATTGTTGCCCAAGCTGCTGCCTTGGTTTCCCAGGAGAATATTGTCATTAGACAAGCGGTTGCTGATGACCCAGATCTAACGCCCGACCCGAAGCTAACTCTGGTCGTGGAGAAACAACCGAGTGGAACTATCCTTCAAAAGCTACTGAAGATTCCGGGCGTTCTCAAAATCTCCACATACTGACTCAGCACTCTCTCTAAAATGCGAAAGCCTATTTCTGTTGATTCTTGTTCACTATTCTCCATAGTTCTTCTTCGAGCGTACCACCCATTTGTGGTTTCTCGACGAACCTACCGATTTCCTTCCACGCTCTATCATGGACGATAATAGTGGGAATCCGCAGAACTTTCATTTCGTCTGCAATGTCACGATTTTCATCAAAGTCAATGACCTTGATGTTGATCGCAGCATTATTCGCGGCTGCAAAGACTTTCATTAGGTTAGGCAGTTGTGCTCTGCATTCTGCGTTCCATTCTGTTGCGAACACGACCAGGAAGTATCGGTCGGTTACAGCCGAAAAGTTGTCGATGACCTCTGCTTTCGGCTGATATTCCTGCACTCTTTTCTTGATTGTTTGTTTCACTGTAGGATTCTTTATGGAGTTAACGTAATCCCACAAATTCGGATGCGGGCCAATCACATTTCTTAGTAGCGACAAAAGATCTACCTACGCGTATCATTGGTTCAGAAAACGAAAATTGGCAGCGTCATGTGGGCTGCATGTGCTCCCTGAAATCTTGTGCTATATTTCCATCATGAAACGAATATTAGAGTTTTGATTCAGTTTCCAACCTTAAGAAAAATGTCTCATTTAATCATGCTAAGAACTTTGTTGCCTTGAATATGAGCTTGTTTTCGTCAATCTTCTCTGCAACACCATATATTTCTAACTCTCTACCGACATCCTTATCCAGAATAGTTGCAATTTGCTCGGAACTGCCCTCGTCCCATAACACATCGACTACACCTGTACCATCGTCAATCTGGATTTTACGATTCTCGGCTTTGACAACTTGACCTTTGATCCATGTTGTTAACCCAGCTTCGAGACTGATTATTTTGCGTATGTCTTCCCATGCTGGTTTCTCAACCGGACTAGGCAATATGGTAATCTTGGTAAGGGGGATGGAACTTAATTCCATTTGGCCATTCAATCCTGGGCGTATTCTTACTCCCGTCACACGTACTCTGAGATTAGGCAAGAGTTTGTTTGCCAGGTTAGCATGATCTCGCCAAAGAGTAATTCGAATCGATCCAGTTTCTTCCTTGAGGGTGAAGGAAGCGACGTTTATGGTTTCACCCTTCTCAGTTGAGACCTGCCGAATTACTGGTTGATCAATGACTGCGCCTTCAACCGCGACTAAACTTTTGACCGTCGCAAGTGTGCAGATTCTTGTTGGTGCAATCAACTTCTGAACGAGATCGATTTTTTCTAGTTCCCCTGATGTGCCTAGACTCAATTGTAGTTCCCCGAGTCTCTCTCGAACAGAGGCCCCGCGCAAGCGGACTGCATCACCCTCATTAAGATTCGTTACCGAGTCAGCTTTCTTATCCCATAACGTTAAGGTAATCATACCTGTTTCGTCTCCCACAAGAATTGAAGAAACCCTTAGAATCTCTCCAGCGGGTCTCTTGATTTCTCGAATCTCTCCTTTCGAGATTACCGTCACGATCAAATCTATCAGAGAGCTTTGTGTTGTCAGGTCCGCGATCTTAGCGGTTAGTTGTTCTGTGGGCATCTTGAGATTATCGGGTGGCTGATGCAGCACGGAAACTAAACTTCTAGATTCAACATGCACCTCCGGCTTTGCGTTTTGGTTTAACCTTGTCCGAGCATTTACGATCTGTAGAATATCTCCTCTTTTGAGATCACGCAAATCCTCGGCTTTTTCATTCCAGGCGACGAGCGGAATTGAACCAGATTGATCGGCTACGATCGTGTTGAGAACAGTGCCCACTCGATCGTTCTTCGTGAAGGAGTGATGACGCGGTTCAACTTGAACTACTCCGACTACGTTTACCTGATTTGATTCACTTGGAATTTCGCTTATTGACATGAACATCTCTCTGAATTCAGGAAAATCAGTTGTGGGCATTTCCTGTGGATTGATTTCGACGACGCTTCGATCACCTGCATGTACCTCTACGTCTCCAGCAAGTCCTTGACGGGTATAGGCGTGACCTATCCTGATGATTCCTCCTTGTAGGTTATCTTTGGAGACTGTCGCTACGTGTCTGTCCCATAATGCGCAGCGGGCTCTGCCACTTCTATCTACGATTATGAGTCGCATAACTTTTCCAAGGCTCCCATCTCTGCGCTGGAAGGCTTGAGGTGGCCAAGCTGCGAGAATTCGACCGGAAATGGCTACGTCATTCAACCCGTTAACTAGATCTTTGATTTGCATTCGTCCCAACTGGACGCCGCTTGTCTTGATAAGCAACTCTTCAGCCACAAGGCGAGCAGCACCTTCGTCTGAAAGAAAATTGGGGAGCTCTCTCTTCTTTTCCTCAACAAGAGCTCGAACTTGGTCAGCAGAGAGATCCGGTCTTTTGGAAAGGATCTCATCTATGATCGCCAATAACCCTGACAGGTGACTCTCCTCAGACCTCGTTGAACTTCACACGCAGGAACGTAAGCCTTGTCGTCGAAGTTAGATCTTGCCCTTAAAAGACAACTAGGATGCAATGATTCAAACTCGATCATACTCACGGTAGAGTATTAGGCGAAAACTACTTCAGACTAAATGAGCGATCTACTGATGATCAGATTGGAACCTGATTACGAAAAGGTTGGTCGAATCACCCATTTCTTCCCAAAGGCTGAAGTGGCGGTCCTAGAGCTGAGTGCCACCTTGAACAATGGCGACAAGATCACAATTCGCGGTAGTACCACGAACGTTGAACAGACAATTGAGTCGATGGAGATTGAGCATAAACAGATTTCTACCGCCGGTGCTGGACAATCAATTGGGCTTAAAGTCGCTGGTCGTGTTCGAGAGAACGATATCGTATACAAGGTTCGAACTCCATAATCAGTCGGCGATTCCCGGAAGCTTAGAATAGCGCTTCGTGCGTAACGCACGGAGAGTGCTGTAAGATGCCGGACGTTACGATTGAAGGTACGGTCTTGGTCGTCACTCCAATTCAGTCGGGTCAGAGTCGACCGATGGTTCAGATTACGCTGGGTGATCCGTTTAAGGGGCCAGTAACTTTTCCACTTGAGATGGACAAAGAGATGGCGGGTGTTACTATTGCAGTTCAAAGAACCTTGAGTCAACTTCCAGGTTTCGGTCAGCAGTTAGGTACCCCTAGGGTCACAGTCACTTTGACCGAAGAGGAGTACCAGGAACTGGGCAGACCGAGGTATCCGGATCATGTTACGATTACTCTAAAACTTCAAACGTAAATGTGAATTTCAATCCCAGAAGAGTCTCGTTCTTGCATATTCCCGTTCAGCTTTGAGTATGTCAACGTAGAGGTCAGCCTCCTTATGGTGAAGTTTTCGCAATATTCTTGTGGCAGTCGTAGGACCGACGCCGCGGCCACTCATTACGATGACAGCTTCCTTTCCCATATTTTGCACTAAGCTCGCGCTTAGTGTTGCTTGCCGCCAGACATGATCCTCCTCATGTGAAAGTTTCAGCCCTCTTTTTTTCTTCTTTACGATAGGTGCAAGCAAATCATTTGATCGATAAGTGGCAGCGATTAATGTCGAGCCGCATTTGGGACAGCGAATTCTTTCTGGAATATCACCGACGATGCGGATCGCATCCCAGTCACCGTTGAACATACACACGAACCGGACCGTGTCGCTCAGCAACCGCTCTTTGACAATGTCAATTACGGATTTCGATGGTACGGCTGGCCTGAGAAGGTCGTGGGGGATTATCTTATCAATTATTGGAGCAGCAAAAGGCGAACATGAATCTGATCTGCTCTGAGCTATGTCCACGACAATTTTACCTCTCTGCATATTGCGTACTACTTCCTGGGTGGTCTCTAGATCGAATTTTTCGACTAACATTTCCCTCTTAGTCTCAAGGTTAACTGGAGTTCCCTTCAGTGCTCGGACTATGGTACGTGCCCGATATGATCGATAATCTGCTTTCCTCTCTACTATGCCGAATTTTCGTGCGACATGCCAATGTCTCCATGCAAAAAGATCTGATGTCTGAAGTGATTCGACCAGAACTACCTCGACGTCTTCAGGTGTTAGTTTCGAGAATTCGTTAGCAACGATCTGAGGTTCAATTTTGAATGATGAAATAATCGCTATCCGATAAGGGTCTGTCTGCGTTGCAACATTGACTCCGAACTTGCTGCTGAGAAGGGACGCCACCACCATTGCAAGGGTGTCGTTCACCGTCGTGCCGAAACTGGAATGTATGACGACGCAGTTTTCGAATTTCTCAATTACGACTCGTGAGTTTGTGGGTAGTGGAAAATGACTCAGATGACTTTTGACTGTCACAACGATTTTGTCCAGTGCTTCGTCAGTAAGGTAGTACCGCTCTTGAATTCTCTTCACTACTTCAGAATCATCTAGGCCTGAGGCGATTTCGGATCTTAATCTGCCGACCTCCTGCGCAGTCTCGAAAGTTACTGGGATTATTTCTCCCTCCCAGCTAGGTATTGCGTCAAGTGTAGGTGCCGTTGGTTCGACTTCTACCGACAGTTTTTCCTCATTGATGGATATGATCTTCCAAGTTTGACCATGCATTATGAAGACTGTTCCACTCTTACACTTTCTAACTACGAAGCCCTGATCTAAGGTTCCGATTCGTCGCTTCCGGAAGAAATCAAACACATCGAAACGTTTCACATCTGGTATGACTGATAAATTCTCATAGTAATAATGAAAGGTTCTTGGATATCTTGCAGATACAATATCCTCGACAAGTCTAATCGCTCTAATGGAGTCCAAGAACGTTACTAGTTCGTGTAGCTGTTCGGCAGACAAGGCGCGGAACGGATATGCTCGACGCACAAGCTCGCATATTTCAGACAAGTTCACTCTCTTAAGGTCGAGAGTTATGCCTGCAATTTGATGAGCCAGAACATCAAGCGAATTGTCATGTATTATTGTATTCTCGATTCGTCCTTCTCGTGATTGAACTGTCAATACCGCGGCTTCTAGAAGATCATCAGCCATAGTTCCGATTATGACGCCTCTGGCTGACCCCTGAAGGGTGTGTCCGCTTCTTCCTATTCTTTGGATAAGCCTAGTAGACGTTCTTGGAGACATGTTTTGAACAATGAAATCTACTCTACCAATATCCATCCCCAACTCGAGACTTGAAGTGCATATGACTGCTTTCACAGAACCTTCTTGGAATCCTTTTTCGACTTCTTCTCTTAGTTCTCTCGAAAGCGAACCATGATGAACACGCACAGGAAGAGTTGGCGTCAAGGCATGGAGTTGAGAACCAATCGCTTCAGCCTGTTCACGCGTATTCGTAAAAACCAATGTGGATTGCTTTTGTGATACGATCTCTGCAATTCTCTTTGTCCTAGCTATTGTCGATTGAGGTAAGCCAAGTTTTTCAGAATCGACAGCATCTTGTTTTCTTGGGTTTACATACTGTACTTGAACCTCGAATCGTCGTAGTTCCTCTGATTTCGCTATTGTAACCTGACGATCGGTTCCAGCAAGAAACTGTGCAACTTTACTTTCTTCGCCGACGGTTGCAGAGAGTCCGATCCGCTGGAAACTCGTCCCGGTTAGATACTCTAATCTTTCCAGTGCCAGAGACAATTGGACTCCACGTTCGTCAGTTGCGAGTTCATGAACCTCATCTATCACTACCCATTTGACACCTTTCAGATGCTCACGCATTCTCCGTCCAGGTATGATGGCCTGGAGGGTTTCTGGTGTTGTTACAAGCATATCGGGTGGTGACTTAGCCTGCATTGCTCTAGTGCTAGGCGGGGTATCGCCGTGTCTAACCTGGACTCGTATATCCAACTCTCTACCGATATCCGAGAGTCTTCTCACTATGTCGCGATTCAATGCTCGAAGAGGGGTTATGTAAAGTATGGAGATTCCTCGGATCTCTCCAGCGGAACGATAATCTAGAAAAGAGTTAAAGATGGGCAGGATCGATGCCAATGTTTTTCCAGTGCCCGTAGGAGCGATCACAAGAACGTTTTTCCCCTCAAGAATTGGTTCGATTGCAATCCGTTGAATCCCGCTTGGTTCCTCTAAGCCTATCTTTTCCAGGTGTTCTCGGATAGTTCTATGCAACCGTGCGAACGTATTCTCGACCAATTTAGAATTCTCACTATTCTCGAAAGATCGAACGAACGAAGCGTGGCTGTAGACGGTCTACGATGAGGGTTTCTCGTATGCTAAATACACGAAGATTAGGACCACAGCTATGAAAGCCAAGAACGTGATCCCTATTTGAATGAGAGCCCAGAGCTCATCAGTAGTCAACGCCTAAACGCTCGATACACCCTAGAAAACGACCTAATTTAAACACTACTCATCTCGTTGCGTTATTTTAGCTCTCCAACGATCGGTGATGTTGGAGTATTGCGAGTCATTTCCGTGAATTGTTTGAAACTGGTTCAATGCTTCCGCAACACGCTGCGCTATTATATGGTAACATAATCCTCTCTTCCGATCCATGACACGGAAGTAGTAATCGTCGCAATAGCAGAAGGGGAGATCAGGAATCACTTGGTACTCACTGGTACGACCTTCCACCACCCAAACGATTCGTTTGCTTGGTTTGAATTCATACCTTTTGACTCTATGTGAACTTGCAAGGTCTAACCCGTTTGTGAAACGTTCTCCAAATGCTTTGAGTAACCTATCCTTAAGTTCATCAGAGAATCCCTGCCGTGACTTCAGTTCAGCAAATGCCTCATCCATTAGATTATTTTCGTAGCGGTAGGCATTTTCCATAGATATTCCAGCGGCCGCTTATGCTAGTCGAACTCTACGCCTTATTTATTGACCAAGTGTACGCGGGAACGTTCAAGAAACATTTTTAAGTGTTCATCAAATGGTCCTTCTTACAGCGCTGGAACGTTCTCGAGCGCTCGTTCGTTATGCTCCGGACGTATTCTCGGAGGCGACTGAAACCATGTACCAACAGGACAGGAATGGAACACCAAAGTATGTGCTAACTGGCACGACTACGATGGGTCTAGTCTGTAGTGACGGTATTGTTCTAGGAACAGATACTCGTGCAACATTAGGAACATTTGTGGCACATAAGCATGCAAAGAAGGTGTATTCGATAGATGACCACGTGGCTATGACCATCGCTGGTGGGGTTGCTGACGCGCAGACAGTCGTGGAAATACTCCGCGCAAATTCGCGGCTCTACAAGTTCGAGAAGGGCCTTCCGATTCCCATAGGAGCTGTTGCTCGGCTTGCAGCGAACATCCTCTTCCAATCCAGATTCTACCCATTCATTTTACAGTCTGTTATAGGAGGGATGGATGATCAGGGGCCTCACATCTTCGCGCTTGATCCTCTTGGAAGCGTGACAGAAGAGAAATGTGTGGCGACTGGTTCTGGATCACCCGTTGCGTACGGTGTACTTGAACCAGGATACAAAGAGGGCATGTCAGTGAAGGAAGCTATCCCACTTGTCGTTACGGCAGTGACTTCCGCCATGAAGAGAGATTCAGCGAGCGGAGACAGCTTCGATATCGCTGTCATCTCGAAAGATGGGTATAGAGAACTAAGCGAGGAGGAAAAGAAAGCAGTCCACGCTTAGAGTAAGCCGATTCGGTCATGAGAATTTTCTTAATACGCTAACGAGGAGAACGGTAGTGGCAAGACTAGTAGACGATTCGCAGGCAAGAATCCGCGAAACCATAATCACTCATATGCCTAAAGAAGCGGAGATCACCCGAATCGAATTCGAAGGGCCACGGCTCGCAATTTACGTGAAGAATGTTGGGCTCTTACTTGAACAAAGCTACATTGTCACTGAGATTGTGAACCTGCTCCATAAGAGGGTTGTAATAAGATCTGATCCGACTATCAGATTGAAGGAGCCTGAATCTGAACGACTCATTAAGGGCATAGTGCCCGCTGAAGCAGAGATTACCGAGATAAATTTTGATCCGACTCTCGGCGAAGTTGTAATTGAGGCGAAGAAGCCGGGACTTGCAATTGGTAAGGATGGTGCTACCCTACAAGAGATCATCAAGACTACGAGCTGGCGTCCTCGAGTTCTTAGAGCTCCACCTCTTCCATCGAAGATTATCGCCAGCAGCAGACATATACTTCACTCAGAGAGTGAAGAGCGTAGCAGGATTTTTCGAGATGTCGGGGAGCGCATATTTCGTCCGCGGTTATCGAAAACTTCCAGTGTTTTCTTGACCCCGCTTGGCGGCTTTCACGAAGTAGGAAGATCTTCGATGATAGTGGAAACTGACGAAAGTTGTGTCTTGCTCGACTGCGGCATTAGTGCCGGGGCAGATCACCCGTACTACGCTTTCCCGCGATTTGACGCAGACGATTTCTCAATTCAGAAACTGGATGCGGTGATTATATCGCATGCCCACCTTGATCACTGTGGATTCGTACCCTTCCTCTACAAGTATGGATATGATGGTCCAGTATACTGCTCTGAACCAACATCCGTTTTGATGACACTTCTTCAACTCGATTATCTTGATATTTACAACAAAGAAGGAGGCCACGCGCCGTATGACCAGAAGGACGTGCGGGAAGTGGTAATGCACACAATCCCCGTAAAGTACGGTGTGGTCACCGACGTCGCTCCCGATATCAAACTTACACTGCATAACGCTGGTCACATAGTTGGAAGTTCAATTGTTCACCTGCACATCGGGGAAGGCCTACACAACATCGTCTATACGGGTGATTTCAAGTTCGGGCGCACCATGCTTCTTGAACCAGCCACATGCTCATTCCCACGGGCGGAGACTCTGATCATGGAGAGCACGTACGGCGGGCGGGATGATATCATGTCAGATAGAGAGACGGTTGAGGGAAAACTGGCGCGAATAGTTAACGAGACAGCGGAGAAGGGGGGCAAGATACTGATACCCACTTTGGCTGTGGGGCGAGCTCAGGAGATAATGCTTGTTCTTAACGCATATATGAAGAACAAAATCATAAAGGAACTTCCCATTTTCATTGAAGGAATGATTTCGGAAGCTACGGCGATTCATACCGCCTATCCCGAGTACTTGTCGCGAGACCTTCGCGAACAGATTTTGTATAAGGATGTAAATCCATTTCAGTCAGACTACTTTACGAACGTTGATCACCCGTCTGAACGCGAGAAGATTACGCAGGGCGAGCCCTGCGTAATTCTTGCGACCTCCGGCATGATGGAGGGGGGACCAGCAATCGACTATTTCCGATATCTCGCATCGGATGAGAAGAATGCGATTGTCTTTGTGAGCTATCAGGTTGAAGGAACGCTGGGTAATCGACTCAAGAATGGTATACGCGAAGTTTCTTTGATGGGAAGAGATGGAAAGCTTGAAGCCTACAAGGTGAATTTACGAGTCGAAAGCGTTGAGGGCTTCTCCGGACATTCCGATAGAAATCAGTTGTTCGGGTTCCTTCGAAGAGTCTCTCCGCGACCTTCCAGAGTGATTATGGGTCACGGAGAATCAAGAAAAACCGACGCGTTTGCACATGAAGTTTCTAGGATTCTGAAACTGAGGACCGTTGCACCTGATCTTCTTGAGAAGCTTCGCTTACGCTAACGCTTATTCTGTCTCCTCGTCAGCGCCACCAGCGGTTACAGTAAGCCTTGAAGCCCTACTGCGCCAGACTTTAACGGTTGGCGGTGTCATCACTATCCTTTCCTCTCCAAGACGGGCGATATCCCCTTGGATTGACTTTACGAACTCAACAAGTTCGCTTATCGCAGACTTGGTCTCTTCGACACTCCGTTTCGCAATTGGAGTGATTTTGACGATGAGTATGTTACCTTCGATAATCTCGGCCTTTATTCTCGGGACGTCAGTTGGATCGCGCAGAGGATAGGCTTTCACATAGATGGGATGCTGAATTGATGGATTGACCAGTGGAAATCTCTCGGAATCCGCATCGTGCGAACTTATCATCCTTGTCACTTTGACTTAAGAGCCTCGGGTTTTGGGAGTTTAAACGTTTGCGAAAGAACGATGGGATCGTGACATGGTTGTGTAAAGACTCAGCTGGTCTTTCGACTGGAACTTTGCGCCGTTTGTCATCTCCGCGTTAAGATTTACTCTATTTTAGGCCTATTTGAGAGGGTAAACGACTTCCAAAGAGGGTCACCGACGTAGTGTATGTTAGCTATAACGCGACCCTTGGTCATGGAACGCATGGAGTCAGAGTCGTGCTCTGCTAAACCTAAAGCGATGATTTTTCGAAACCTTTCGTCACATATAGCGACCAAATCATCTTTGCTGAATTGTCCTTCTATTTGGCGAATTCCCGGACGCATGATATGAGCACCGTTTGCGACGTGCGGGATGGCTCCCATGTCAACCACAATCTTAGGTAGTGTGACCAACATCAAATCATATTTGAGTGATGGAAGCAATCGACCCTGAACACGGACAATCCAAGGTTTTCCATTGGCAAAGAAAACTAAGCTGTCTTCGACCATCTCTTCCTCGAGATGTTTCACAGAAATCAGGCTTTCTTTTGAGGATGGAAACTGATTCACGAATTCCTTGATTATTTGTTTTGATTCTCGGTCCTTAAGATGGCGCATATCGTAACAGTATAGTCATTTGCTATCTAATTGATAACGTCATTCTTAGGACAATAACGACGCTATCCTAAGCTTTAATTTGGAGCGTCCCAATAACCGTCACAATTTCCAAGTTAGGTCAGAAAGAACAATGTCCGCAGTTGCCGACAAGATCTTCCAAGAGAGCCTAAGTAAAACCGTTCTCGTGGAACTAAAGGGTAGTCGTACGATTCGAGGAAAGCTGTACAGCTATGATCAGCACATGAACCTAGTACTTGAAGACGCAGAAGACGTATCGAACCCAGAGAACACGAAGAATATTGGTACAATAATTGTCAGAGGCGATAATGTCGTCCTTGTATCGCCCCCGCCCAAGAGGTAAACATCAACTAAGTTGATGAGATATGACGAAAGGGACTGCTTCATTTGGTCGACGAGGACGTTCTAAGACACACATCCGCTGTAGACGGTGCGGTCGGCATTCCTACCACATAAGGTGGAAGCGATGCTCAGCTTGCGGTTTCGGTGCCACCAAGAAGTTGCGAAACTATTCTTGGCAGACCCACACAATGAATAGGTTTCGGCGAATCAGGTAACTGTCTGCTGAGAAGCAACGATCGACACGATCAGCCGGCCGATGGATATTCTGCCACTGCAAGGTATGAGCTACGATTTGCTAAGGAGACTGCGTCGCAGGTGTCGCCGCAGCTGCGGGTGGCTGTGCTTCGGTTACTGGTTTAGCTTCAACAGGAGCGGGGGTTGCTGGTTTCTTGAAGATTTCAATGAACGAAATCGTTTCGATCTTCGGCAGATACTTCGTTATATCGGCCGTTAATGTTCTCTTTTCTACTTGTAATCCTTCCAAGTAGAATGCGTCTTCCGGCATCTCAACTTCGAGTTTACCGTTATCAATCGCCACCCTGAACTTCTCTGGACTTACTGTTGAAAGTCTCTTGTGAAGCAAGCTTCTAATCTTCTCTTCATCAACATCGATAATCTTCTGGACCGTTACGTCGTAGATTAGGGTCCTCCCAGCTAAGGGGTGATTGTAATCGACTTGGACTCGCCCTGCGCCAACTGCGCGAATCTGCGCAGGTTTCCCATCTATGTTAAGTTGGAGACCGGGTGCAGGCGACACTCCGTCAGCTGTGAATTTTCTAAGGGGGACAAGACGGACCTTTTTAGGATCACGGGTGCCGTACGCCTTTTCTGGAGGAAGTTCGATGGTACTCGACTTTCCTGTATCCAGAGTAGTAAGGGCTTCATCCAAGCCTTTAGGAACCCAACCCTCTCCTATGATCACGAAGAAAGGCTCGTAATGTTCTTCTCCTCGATACAGTTTGCTCTCCTTGGCAACCTTCTCGTCGGTCGTGCCAACAGTCTCTCCAGTTTCTTTCACTTTCAGCGTGTAGTCGATGAGAACGAAATCGCCGTTGTTTATCGCCAAGCAATGGCACCTTATCTTTTGGAAGGCGAAGCTTAGTCCTGCTCGATCTACATTAATCTTTCATGAGGCGCGTATTCTAGCGATCCGTAGCCTACCTCACAAAGAGGAAACAATTTTTCCGAGCGTATCGAGCATGAGGTCAATATCACCCATCTCAATGTATCCCATGTTTCCGATTCTGAAGGTCTTCTTCTTCAGCGGGCCGTAACCTTCAGCTAATTCAAACCCTTTTTCACGCATCATCTCGTAAATGGCGCCACCCTCAACACCGTCTGGAGCTTTAATGCAATTTACGGTGGGACTTTCGCTACCTTTTCTAGGGAATGTTGATAGGCCGTATTTCTCTATGCCGCGTCGTATTCTCTGGTTTCGTTCCTTGTATAAGTCGAAGTACCATTTCTTGCCTCCGTTCCTCTCAATCATTTTAAGGGCCGTGTTTAGCCCGGCGATTTGGGGAATTGCGGGCGTAACCGGGGTGCCATGACCCTTCTTCTGATCTTCCTCCCACACTTTGAAATCAAAATACCATCCCTTGTTCGAGGCTGTCGCAGATAGGTTCATGGCTTTTTCACTCACGCTACCAATTCCTAATCCAGGAGGAACTCCGAAGCACTTTTGTGAACTTGAGAAACAAACATCGATGCCTAACTCATCCACATTGATCTCCGTACCACCCATTGAGCTGACGGCATCTACAAAGATGAGTTTATCATGCTTCCTGACAGATGCAGCGAGCTCCTTTAATGGATTGATGAGTCCCACGCTCGTTTCATTGTGTGTTAACGCCACCGCCTCAACATCAGGGTTCTTAGACAACATCTCATCTAGATCTAACGCAGCTATCGGCTCACCAAGAGCAGGCGCCAACTTTACAACACTTAAGCCGTTCGCCTCAGCAACTTCAGCGAATCGTTCTCCGAAACTTCCGTTTATACAGCAGAGAATCTTCTTTCTGACGCAGTTCCTCACCGAGGCCTCCATGAATCCCGTTCCGGTACTAGAGAAGAGAAAGACCTCGTTCTTTGTCGAAATGAAATCCTGTAACAGTCGCACTGTTTCGTAATGCAAAGCGAAGTATTCCTTACTTCGGTGACTGTACATTTGATGACCCATTGCCTCAAGGACTTCAGGATAACAAGCAACTGGCCCGACGGTGAAGAGCTTCATTATGAGATACCGACCATTAACGAGGATAATCCCACAAATAAACAGGTCGTGTCCTTCTGCATCATGAGAAGAATAGTTTCCGCGACAAATAAGGCAGAAGATAGCACTGAGGGGCATGCTTTTGAAGTAGATGCTGTGAGTGTTCTTCCAAAAGGTTTCTCCGAAATTGTCGGTCAAACTCGGAAAGATCATGGGCATACCAGTTAGGATTCACTACACCCTATGGTTAGTATTCATTCTAATCGCATGGTCGCTCGCGTATGGTTACATGCCGCACCAGTATCCAGGGTTGAGTACCTTAACGTATTGGGGTATTGGAATCGCCTCTGCGATTATTCTCTTTGCGTCCGTTCTGATTCACGAACTATCTCACTCTTACGTGGCGAAGAAACACGGGCTTCCTATCGCAAGGATTACCCTCTTCTTCTTTGGGGGAGTCTCTGAGATGACAGAAGAACCTCAGGATCCTAGTTTGGAGGTTAAGATGGCGGCAGCTGGCCCGCTTATGAGTTTTCTGATAGCAGGAATCCTGGGTGGAGCGTGGTACGTGTCCCAGATGACAAAAGCACCTGTTCCAATTACAGCAATCCTAGGTTATGGTGCTCTAATCAACGCGGTTTTAGGCGTCTTCAATTTGGTTCCAGCGTTTCCATTAGATGGGGGACGAGTTTTTCGAGGAAGCCTCTGGGGAAGATCAGGAAACTTGATTGGAGCCACGAAGACAGCTACGAGGATTAGTGAAATCATTTCACTATTGATGATGTTCGGCGGGTTTATTCTAATCATTCTTAGCGACTTCGTAGATGGGATATGGATAGTAGTCTTGGGCTGGTTCATCAAATCAGGCGCTGAAACAAGTCTTCGTCAAACGCTCGTTGGCGAGACATTAAGCGGGGTCAGAGTGGGGGATATCATGACAAGGAATGTTTACACGTTGTCTCCCGACATTACGGTTGACCAGCTCGTTTCAGACTATTTTCTGGTGAATAGACATGGGGGTTACCCAGTGGTTCGAGACGGGAAAATCTTGGGAGTTGTTACACTTCAGTCGGTTAGAGCGATACCGAAGGATGCGAGATCGTCATCAAAGGTTGAGCAGATTATAAGTCATGGGGAAGCAATGATTTGCGTTAAGCCAACTCTCAGTGCACTTGATGCTATGCATAAGATGGCGAGAGAAAGGGTAGGGAGACTCTTGGTGGTGGAAGGAGGCGTGCTAATTGGAATAGTGACGAGAGGCGATCTTATGAGAACCATTCAAACCAGACAAGAACTAGGCGCAGTCCGCCAAACTAGTACACTTGCCCCCGTAGCCCCTCAGATTGGACTACCTGGAGATCAGACTATGAAGTGCGTGCAATGCGGAGGCCATGTACCTATTGGTTCAAAATTCTGTCCTCAATGTGGCGCGCTTCAAGGTAAGTGACGCGTTTTACAGGTTTGACGCTCAGACACATATTTGCATGTGGCCCCGAGGCAAATATTGTTCTTGAACCGTGTATAGCGTGACGATATGTGTTGAGAATCTAGAGCATCTTAATATGTATGGAATCGTGGTACAGTAATACTGTGGTACATCACTGTGCTATTTATGCAACGTCAGAATTCGCAGCGGGTCATTCCACTTGCATTCGCAGTCCTCTATGCCGTTACAGGCGACTATTTCTCGTTGCTGCACCATCTACGAGTGTTACTTTGAGTGTGCCTGAGTCTAGATTCTCGGGCAGTTTCTCTTATGTGCGGTAAAGATTTCGTCACTGTTTGTTTCGAAGGAGCAACGTTTGCAAATCTGCTTTAGTGGAACTTCATCAAGTGAAGTCAATGAGTTTACCTATCCAATCTAGACACACGAAATGAGGATTATAATCAGCGCGGAGGCCGTGTATTCGGAGTAATCATTGTTGAAGCGTACCGTTCCCTGAATTCTTACATGAAGAAAGCAATGACAATGAGGATTAGCGAGAATCAGCGGGCTTTGACTAGATGTAATGTCGAGTTTAGTGGATGAACGTCGAACTCATAAGGTGGCGTGAGCTCGACGAGTTATCGGGGGTACCGATGACGGACATCTTCGGCTTAGCAGGCATTTTCGTGGCAGGCATCATAGCAGGGGCAATTAACTCCGTCGCTGGAGGAGGGACACTGATCTCATTTCCATCCCTCGTGGCTTTTGGAGAGT
>Ga0187772_10000456_pt1 | contig 18285 bp, 16 predicted proteins | sample 0116_SJ02_MP15_2_FD_133137 | JGI IMG/M metagenome (GOLD analysis project Ga0187772, IMG submission 133137) | Tropical peat soil microbial communities from peatlands in Department of Meta, Colombia - 0116_SJ02_MP15_20_MG | ecosystem: Environmental > Terrestrial > Soil > Wetlands > Peat | place... | reverse complement strand
GCAACGTATTTACGACGACTGAAGACCTGACCGGCATCGCCTTCCTCACCGAGCAGCGGCATCTTTCACCCCTGGTGTCGCGGCTGCGAGTGGACACCAGCACCCGCACCAATACCGAATGGGATGCCGATTACGATTTTCAGTTGGGCCGCATGAATTCGAGCACGCTCCTGCTGAACTACGATGCCGGGCCGTTCACCATCGGCGGCGGCGACGCCTTCCTGCAGATTCCGCAGACAACCCAGACGAGTGCGACCTCGTTGCCAAGTGAGGGCAAGTGCACGACTGCAACGGCCACGAGCACGCAGGTGACGTGCCGGTTCCAACAATTTCGTGTGGCTCTCGGCTATGGCGGAGCGACGCACCGCGGATTCAGCGCCGCCACCAGCTTCGGCATTGATTCGGAAATTCGCCAGCTGCAGTTTGCTACCGCGCAAACCACCTACAATTGGGACTGCTGCGGCATGACGGTAGAATTCCGGCGCTATGCCATCGCCAATGTGCGCAACGAGAACCTGTTTCGCTTCACCTTTACGCTGGCGAACATCGGATCGTTCGGCAACTTGCGGCGCCAGGAGCGGCTGTACTGATTCGAGTGTGCCTGCCTGTTAGGATAGTTGGCATGGATCCGGCCGAAACAGCTCTCGCCGCGAAAGAGTCGGCGCTTCAATCGCACTTGCGCGAGCTCGGCCGCCTGCTCGTCGCCTATTCCGGCGGAGTCGATTCGGCCTATCTTGGGTGGGCGGCGCAACGCGCCCTCGGCAACAACATGCTCGCAGTGATCGCAGATTCTCCCAGCCTGGCCCGTACGCATCTAGCAGATGCTCTGGCGTTCGCCGAGGAACAAGGAATTCCGGTCGAGGTCATCGTCACCCGAGAGCTCGATCGCCCGGAATACACCCGCAACGACAGCCAGCGCTGCTTCCACTGCAAGGACGAACTGTTTGCGGTGATGGAGAAACTCCGCCGGGAGCGAGGCTTTGACACGATTGCATACGGAGTGAATCTCGACGATCAGGGAGATTTTCGCCCTGGACAACGGGCCGCCGCCCTGCACCACGTAGCGGCGCCCCTTTTGCAAGCTGGCTTCACGAAGCAGGATGTGCGCGATCTCGCGCGTCAAGCCGGACTTCGCATTTGGAACAAACCCGCGTCCGCCTGCCTTTCCTCGCGCATCGAGTACGGCCGGCCGGTCACGCTCGAAGCACTCAACATTGTTGAGCGCGGGGAAGATGCTATTCGAGCGCTTGGCTTCCGCCAGTTTCGGGTGCGCCATCACGGCGACATGGTTCGCGTCGAAATCGCAAATGATGAGTTGCCGCGAGCGCTGAATCCGGCTATGGCAGCCCAGTTTACGGCGATCTTCAAAGGCCTCGGATTCAAATTCGTGACCCTCGATCTGGAGGGATTCCGCTCCGGATCGATGAATTTCCTGCTATCTGCCGAGCAGCTTCGACGCACCGGCTAGGTCCATCCACAGTGGCAGGAGTCGCCTCCCTGCGCAGCCACTGTGAGATAATGGCTTTTCCCTGGCGGGCGATTCAGGCGATTCCGGTGACCACAATTCAACGTTCATTTCTCATTTTGCTTTTGGTGTGCCTGGGCTGCGTCGCGCAGTCGGCGCCTCCCGACATCGCTCGCAGGATCGAGCGGCAGGTACGCTCCCATTACACCCTTCCCGCCGATGTGAAAGTGACTGTCGGCGCAATTACCCCCGGCAGCGACTTGCCGGGCTACGATACAGTTTCGGTTGTGATCGAGAGCGGCGAAGGGAAGTCGCAGGAACTGAAGCTTCAGCTTTCAAAAGACCGTAACACACTGCTGCGGGTAACCAAATTCGATTTGACCAAGGATCCGTACACTGAGATCATGAGCCAGATCGATGTGAGCGGCCGGCCCACGCGCGGGGCCAAAGATGCCAAAGTCGTGATCGTCAACTACGACGACTTCGAGTGCCCATTCTGCTCGCGCATGCATGAGACGCTGTTTCCCGAAATCCTGAAGGAATACGGCGACCGCGTCACGTTCATTTACAAGGATTACCCGCTGACGGAGATTCATCCCTGGGCGGTCCATGCCGCCGTCGACGCCAATTGCCTGTCGGCGCAGAATGCCGATGCCTATTGGGATTTTGCCGACTATATCCACACAAACAAGCGCGAAGTGGACAACGAGAAAACTTCCAATGCGCGCTTTGATGCGGTAGACAAGATTGCGATGCTGCAAGGCCAGAAGCACAACGAGGATGTGGCCAAGCTGCAGGCCTGCATCAAGGCGCAGAATGACGACGCCGTGCGGGCGTCGATGAAAGAGGCCGAGAAAGTTGGCGTGGACGCGACGCCGACGATGTTCATCAACGGCCGCAAGATCGACGGGGCTGTCCCGATCAGCGAGATTCGCGCCGCCCTCGACAGTGCTCTCAAGGACGCAGGGCAGCCGGTCCCGGAACACAAGTCTTCGGCAGAACCGCCCGGCCAGCCGTCGTCTCCGCCGCCGACCTCCCGTTAATCGAGGGACGGCCTTCGGCTGATTGTTCCGCGGGATACTCTTTTTTCGGGCGCCTGGGCGCGACAAATCGCGTGTGAAACGGGAGAAACGTTCTTGAAAAGAAACGTGTGCTGGATGTCTGCCGCGGTGACGCTGGCGGCTCCGTTGCTGCTGGGCCTCCTGGCTGCATGCAACCGTCAACCGGGTGGTGACGTCATGGCCACCGTGGACGGACGTAAGATTTTTCGCTCCGACGTCGACAAATACTACGACAACTACCAGGCTTCCTCTTCGCAGCAGCCGGTCACTGGCGAGCAGGCAACCGCGTTGCGCCTGCAGATCCTGCATCAGATGATCGATGACGAGATTGTCATGCGCCGCGCCGAAAAACTTGGCCTGTTGGCTACAGACGAGGAGGTCGACCGCAAGTTTAACGAAATCAAATCGCCGTTCACCCAGGAAGAGTTCGATCAGCGGCTCAAAGATCGCAAGATCACGCTGGCCGACTTCAAGCGCGACATACGCCGGTCGATCACCCTCGACAAGGTGATGAACAAGGAAGTTTCCTCGAAGATCAACGTCACCGATCAGGACATCACCAATTACTACAACGCTCACAAGGCAGAATTCAATCTGATCGAGCCGCAGTATCACCTGGCGCAGATCATGGTGACGCCGGTACCGAACCCCCAGGCGCACAATCAGAATGACAAGGCGCAGAACGAGGCCGAGGCGCGCAAGAAAATCGAGATGATCGCCAATCGCCTGGACAGCGGCGACGATTTTGCCACCCTCGCGATGAAATACTCGGAAGACCCCGAAACGTCCGGCAATGGCGGTGATCTTGGGACGGTTCCGGAATCGTCGCTGCGCAACACCGATCCTTTCACCCGCGACGCAGTGATGAAGCTCAAGCCCGGGCAGTACAGCGGCATTATCACGATTGGCAATCCGGCAACCAAGCAACTGCTGGGGTTTCGCATCGTCAAGCTGGTATCGAAGGAACCGGCCGGGCAGCGGGAATTAGCCGATCCGCGGGTGCAGCAGGCCATCCGCGCGCAGTTGCACGATCGGCGCGAGCAGTTGTTGAAGGCTGCTTACTATGAGGTATTGCGTGATTCGGCCAAGGTCGAGAACTATTACGCGAAGAAAATACTCGACAGCAACGGCCTGGAGAATTAGCTGATCGAGCGAGCTACTCGACGATCGCCAGCACGTCCCCTGCGTTCACGGCGGCGCCTTCACTGACCAGAATCTTTCGAATCATCCCCTTCTTCGGAGATTTGATCTCGTTCTGCATTTTCATGGCTTCGACAACGAGCACACCCGCGCCGGCTTCGATTTCGACACCCTCACTTACCAGCACACGGACGATTTTGCCCGGCATGGGTGCGGTCAGCTTCCTGGGCCCATGATCGTCGGCGGCGCGGGAGCGGCCACGAAACGAGCGCGGATCGCGGACTTCCGCCGCAAACCGTTGGCTGCCCACCCAAAGATGCAGATCGCCCGCTGCGCGCTCACATTTCACCTCGTAGGCGCGGTTGCCAATGCGCAAGGACAGCACGTCGGGCCGCGCCAGCACCGCATCGACATCGATTTCCCGGCGGTCGAGCCGGCACGACCAGCCGTGCTCGCCGCGGTTTAGCTCAAGCCGATACTTCCGGCCGTCGAGAGTGATGTCGTAGGTCAAGTGCCGTGATTAACAGTCGTGCCCAGTTGCCTGGATTGGAGCCGCGATCGGAAAGCTGCGGCTTGCTTCATCGCATTGCATCCTCACAAGCAGCATTTTTCCATTTGGATGCAGGCTTGGCAGTCTTGCTGGCGGAGCCGTTCACTCTCACATGCTCGCCGGGACCGGCACCAGTCGAGCCCAGTACGGCGAACATCCCGGCAGCGATCACTGCCACTTCGATAGTCGTCGAATCCGGCTTTGTGTCACTATCGTGCTTCTCTTTCAGCAATCGATCCAGGAAACCCGTGTCGAGCTTGCCAGCCTCAAAATCGGGATCACTTAGAATTCGTCGAAACAGTGAAATATTCGTCTTGATCCCACCCACAAAATATTCGTTCAACGCCCGTGTCAACCGGCCGATGGCCTGCTCGCGGTCGGTTCCATAGCCGATCAGCTTGGCGAGCAGAGGATCGTAATCCATGGGAACAGTCCAGCCTTCGTACATGCCGCTGTCGCGGCGGATCCCCGGTCCGGACGGCGCAAGCAACAACGTGATCTTGCCCGGACTGGGGAAATAATTGTTGTCGGGGTCTTCGGCGTAGATACGGCATTCGATGGCATGGCCGCGGAGCTGCACTTCATCCTGGGAAAAGGGAAGAGGCTCGCCTGCAGCAATCCGAATCTGCAAGTGAACCAGGTCGAGACCGGTGACGAGTTCCGTAACCGGGTGCTCGACCTGCAAGCGCGTGTTCATCTCCAGGAAGTAAAATTTCTTCTGCGGATCGACCAGGAATTCGACGGTGCCGGCATTGGTGTATCCGGCAGCTTGGGCGACGCGGACAGCGACTTCGCCCATTCGGCGCCGCATTTCGGGGTCCACTGCTGGCGATGGCGCTTCTTCCACTACCTTCTGATGACGGCGCTGCAGCGAACATTCGCGCTCGCCCAGATAGACGATGTTGCCGTGCTCATCGGCCAGCACTTGCATCTCGATATGCCGCGGATTGACGATTGCCTTCTCGATATAGACTTCGCCATCGCCAAACGAACGCTCCGCCTCGCTCCGAGCGGCCTCCAGAGCCGCCTGAAGGTCTTGCGGCGTATGCACGAGCCGCATGCCTTTGCCACCTCCCCCGGCAGCAGCCTTCAGCATGATGGGATAACCGATCCGCGCCGCCACCTGCTTGCCCTGCTCGAACGATTCAAGTCCGCGCGAGGTGCCGGGCACAAAAGGGACCCCGGCGCGCTCCATGGCTTGGCGGGCGCGGGTTTTCGATCCCATTGCCTCCATTGCCGCGGCAGTGGGCCCAATGAATTTGACTCCGGCGTCGGCGCAGGCGCGGGCGAATTTTGGATTTTCCGATAGAAAGCCATAGCCAGGATGGACGGCATCGGCCCCGCATCGCCCAGCGACATCGATGATTTTTTCGATGTTGAGATAAGACTCAGTCGCCGGCGCGGCTCCAATCGGATAAGCCTCGTCGGCCTTCCGCACGTGGAGCGAAGCGCGATCCACATCGGAATAGACGGCTACTGCGGCGATTCCCATTTCGTGACAGGCTCGGATCACGCGCACTGCAATTTCACCCCGGTTCGCGATGAGGATTTTCTTGAACATAGAAAATCAGGCGGAGCTCCGCTGGATCGGCGGTCTGGCCAGACTGGACATTCTATAAGAGGTCGCTGGCCGATGCGCGGAGAGGCCAGCCATGGCCTCGTGCGAGCCGCCCTATTCCGAGGGGAGCCGCGAGAAGCTTACGGCAAACGGCGCAGGCCCGCGCTCGGCCGCGGATCGTATCCATCGTCTCCTGGGCACAAAGCGGTAGCGAATCAGCGTCCAGATCGCCAACCAGCCGTCACTGTGCCGGATCTTCTTGCCCTCGATTGCGGACCGCGGATGATAAGCGACAGGAACCTCCGCAATCTTCTCGCCGATGCGGCAGAGCTTAGCCGTAATCTCGGGGCAGAATTCGAAGCGATGGCATTCCAGTTCGATCTTCGCGAGAAGGGATCGGCGAAAGACTTTGTAGCAGGTGGCCTCGTCGTGAATCCCCGCGCCATAGAGCAGGTTGGCAAGATGCGTGAGCAACTTCGCGCCCAAAAAGAAGCGAAGCCCGCGCTCCGGCCGGTCCGGGCGCACTCCATAAACTACGTTCGCCTTGCCCAGTTCCAGCGGGAGTAGCAATGCCGAATAATCCTGAGGATCATATTCCAGGTCGGAGTCCTGAATCAGCACGTACTCGCCCTGCGCATAGGCAAGAGCCGTCCGAATGGCCGCTCCCTTGCCGCAATTCCTCTCGTGGAAAATCACAGTCACGCCGTCAAGCGGCGGCAGGCCCTCCAGTTTTTCGCGAGTGCCGTCGGTCGAACCATCGTCCACGATTATGATTTCTTTTCTGACTGGCGAGGCCTGAATGGCGCGCAGCAACTCGTCGAGGTGCGCCGCCTCGTTGTAGACGGGAACGATGACCGATACGCAGCCATGCCAGCGGCTTGCAGCCGGTTGTTCGCGGCATGGGGCAACAGGAAGGGTCGACATAGTCAGCAGTCCGGTTCCAACACACTCGCGAGACGGGAAGATTCTTCTAGCATAGTATCATTTGGGAATTGCCCAATCCCACGCTTAACCCGCGCAGCGTAGCCGTTGGAGAACCAAGCGCGCGGGCTTCGCTGCGTGTGAACCAATCCGATCGAACGCACAGACTGGCCATTGTAATTCTGACGGCAGCAGCCGCTGCCTTACGGTTTCGCTGCCTCGCATGCAAGCCATTCTGGTTTGACGAATGCTTCAGCGCCGAACTCGCCAGGATCAGTCGGGCGAATTTTCTGTACTTGCTCTGGTGGCGCGAAGCCAATATGTCGCTGTATTACCTCCTGCTTCGCCTCTGGATGCATTTCGGGCAAAGTGAATTCTTCATCCGCAGCTTGTCAGTTGTGATTGGCGCCGCCACGGTGCCGGCCGTCTACTGGCTTGCTGCGATGTTATACGATCGCCGGGTTGCCTGGATTTCTTCAGCTCTCTTGGCGTTTAACGCATTCAGTGTCCGCTATTCGCAGGAGGCCCGAAGCTACGCTCTATTCACGCTGCTCGCCGCTCTTTCATCGGGCTACATGATTGCCTTTTTGCGCGAACCTTCGCGAGGTCGTCGCTCAGGCTATCTGATTGCATCGATTCTTGCTGTCTATGCGCATTTTTATGCGCTGCTGCTCGTGGGTGCACAGTGGATAGCGCTGCGGCTACTGAAACGTCGAGACGCCGGCGATGAATCAGGGAAGGCCGCAAACGAACTGAGCAGCGCCTGGAAGGTGATTGGACTCGGCGTGCTGCCGCTGCTGGTTTTCGTTGCCAAGACTGGCGCAGGCCCCATCCGCTGGATTCACCGGCCTGGACTGCGCGACCTGATACAGTTTTGCGAGCACATGGCGGGGAGTACGACGGTGCTGTTGCCTCTGGTTTACATCGTTGTCTGTCTGGCTGCGATTGTACCCTTTGGCAAGCGCCTGCTCACGGGAGGTCCAGACTGGCAAACGTGGCGCGTTCAGTTTCTGCTGATCTGGCTGATCGGTCCACCAGTGCTAACCGTGTTGTTGTCCTTTGCGCGTCCGGTGTTTCTTGCTCGCTATATGATTTTCTGCGCGCCGGCTCTCGTGATTCTCGCCGCCGCAGGACTGGCGCGCCTGCCTCGCTCAGGGATGCAAATTACTGCTACCGCGGCAGTACTTACGGTTTCGTGCCAGGCAGTTAGTTTCGTTTATGCGCATGATTTTGACGACGAGCGCGACGCTTCCGGAGCTGTCACGCAATTCATTCTTGACCACGCGCAGCCGGGTGATGCGATCGTCTTTCACATCGCAGAAACTCGCGTGGCGTATGAATTTTTCCGGTCTTTGCGGGCGGGAGAGAATACGGCCGGAGCTGACTTTTCGAGACAACTCGGTCCCGAGATTATCTTTCCTGACAGTGGCAGCGGTCTCGGCTATCGCGATTTCACCGGCAAGCCGACGCCCGATCTGTTGCGCTCGGCCGCGCTCCTGCATCAACGGCTCTGGGTGATGCTCATGTATAACGAAACTGCTTCGCGTCCCGATCCGACAACCGAGATGATGGACAACGTTCTGCCGGAATCTTTTCCGAAGATGCAGCGGTGGGAGTTTTACAAGGCCGAAGTCCGCCTTTACAACCGGGAGTAATGCCCAGACCACTCGAATGAGGCTGTGAGTCAAGACAGAAAAGCCTCCTTCGCATTGGCGAAGGAGGCCCAATTCCTTAAATCACCCTCGATCCGCTATTTCGTTTGATCCATCGTGATGCCGCCGGCCGCACTTTGCGCGGCCTTTTCGGCCTTAGCTTTCTTTACCCGAAGAGTCTCGTCGACCCAGTGATCGGCGGTCTTCAGGTCTTCCTCGCGGGCAGCAGCATCATCGCATTCGATGTCGGCCCGCTCGCGATACATCAGGTTCATATACGCCATGGCGTCGTCGTAATCGGGGCGCAGCTGGATCGCCTTGTTGAGGCTGTCGATACCTTCCTGGATCGCAGGCGTATTCTTTTCCTTGAGCTCGTCGCAGACCTTCTTCTGATCTTTGTTTTTCGCGTTGAGATGCTCTTCCGGCTTCATGCCCAGCTTGGCGCGTTCTTCCATGCGCGGCTGATAGCAAGCCGTCCAGTCAATCACGCCGACGGAATAATAGGGCTCAGGATCGTTGGGATCGATATCCGACGCCATGCGGTAATATTTCTTGGCGTCGTCCCACTTCTTCTCATTCAGATATAGGTATGCGATTCCCTTCGCGCTGTTCACTTTCTGATCGCGCGACGGATTGGCGTCGATGACCTTCTGATATTCGTCAATAGCCTGCTGTGCGGTGCGGAGATTGTCCGGCGAATCCACACCGGGGATGTATTGCGAGACAAAAGCCGTGGCAAGATACATGCGGGCATTGATCAGGCCGGGATCCAGCTGCACAGCCTTTTGGAAATGATCAATGGCCTGCTCATAATGAGAGTTCTTGTAGGCTTCAACGCCCTTGTTCAACTGGTCACGCGCCAGCAGCTTGTTACAGCCCACAGAAGAGAGGAGCGCCAGCCCAAGTCCCGCCAGCGCCAGTAGTTTTGCGTTCTTATTCATTGCGGTATTAGTCTCCCTTGCCACAGCATCGTAGGCCCAGAGACAGCGATTTGACAAGCGGGCAGACCCGCACGAGGAAAACGCCGCGCCGGAGACGAAACGTTCCGGATCGTCAGTCGTGAGCCAGAAGCGACTTCCGAGGTTCACGACCACCGACGATTTTCGTTAGTTGCCAGCCTCGATCTTGGCGGTGATCAGACCCACCTTGTCGACGCCAGCCGCGTGGGCAATGTCGATGACATTGGCGACATTCGCGAAAGGAATCGAATCGTCGCCCTTCACAAACATCACCTTCTCCGCGCGCTGCTTGTAGATATCTTCCAGGCGTCCCTGAAGGTTGTCCCAGGTTGCGTCCTCGTCGTTAATCTTCAAACCCGGCTGCTGCCCGGCGCCGCGATCCATGACCTGCACCACGATCGTGCGATCCGGCTGAGTGTTCTTGGGCGCATTAGGCGGCGGCGGCTGAGGCACCAGCGCGTCCAGTCCTTTCGGCGTGACCGGCGAGATCACCATGAAGATGATCAGCAGCACCAGCAGCACGTCGATCAGCGGGGTGACGTTGATGTTCGCGCTCTGGCCGCCGTGTGTACCAACATTCATTCCCATAGTTCGTTCTCCTCTATTGTCCAGCTACAGGAGGAGCTGGTGGGGGTGTGGCTGTTTTCTTCTGATCGGTCAGCAAGCCGAGATCATCCACCCCGGCGGCGCGGACGGCATCCACGACCTGTACCACTCCGCCATATCGGGCGCGCATATCTGCTTTTACGTAGACGCGCTTGTCGGTTTTATTGGCGAGGCGATCTTTCACCTTGGTGGTCAGGTTGTCGACGGTAATCTGGTCGCTGCCGAAATACACCTGGCCGTCCCGGGTGATCGAAACCAGGAGGGCGTCTTCCTTGTCGGCGTCTTCCATGGGCGTGGGGTTGTTCACCTTAGCCATGTCGACGCTCACACCTTTCTGCAACATCGGCGTGACCACCATGAAGATGATCAGCAGCACCAGCATCACATCCACCATGGGGGTGACGTTGATGTCAGAACTGACCTTGGAGCCTTCGTCTCTTTTTGCTAATGCCATGGTATCTCCCGCACTTTCACCGCGGCTCCGTGTGAAGCCGCTCCACGTTCAGTTGGGAAGGTCCGGCGCCGGGAATCTCCAGCGCCGGACAAGCAACTCAAGCAGAACCTACGTTCCCGACAACTCGCCAGTTTCTGCGAGCGGGGAACGTCTCCTTTTACCGGCGAACGTCGCCACGCTTCTTGAGGAAGTAGTCGATCAGTTCGCTCGACGAATTATCCATTTCGACGTCGAACGCTTCGACGCGCCCGGTGAGGTAGTTGAACATCATCACGGCCGGGATGGCGACGAGCAGCCCGATGGCGGTCGTTACCAGCGCTTCCGCGATACCGCCGGCGACAGCGGCCAGCCCGGTCGCCTTCGTGTTGGCGATGCCAGTGAAAGCGTTGAGAATGCCCATCACGGTCCCGAACAGCCCCACGAAGGGTGCGGTCGAACCAATGGTGGCCAATCCGCCCAGTCCGCGCTTCAGTTCCGCGTGGACGATGGCTTCGGTGCGCTCCAGAGCCCGCTTGGAGGCTTCAATGGTCTCGCCGGGAATGGCGCCAGGGCTATCCTGGTGGGCCTTGAATTCCATCAAGCCGGCTGTGACAACCTTGGCAAGGTGGCTCTTCTTATTGCGCTCGGCGACCTTGATCGCTTCATCGATGCGGCCATCGCGCAGCGCTCCGGCTACAGCCGGGGCAAAGGCTCGCGACTGTTTTCTCGCCGCGCTGTATGCCATCCAACGATCGATCATCACGCCGATGGACCAGCCCGACATGATGAAGAGGATGACGACCACGGTTCGTGCGACCCAGCCCATCTGCTTCCACAGCCCGAGCGTGTCGGTTGGCATGCCGCCGCCTTCCTGGATGACCCAGTTGGCCGCGGCCGGAATGTGACTGAGAATGACTCCTACGTGAGCTGCAATCATGAGTTGCTTTTCCCTCCTCGGAACTCTCTACTTACTTAGACACTCTGATGCGTGAAACCGTTCGCGCCGCTGGCCGGAATTCGAAGCCGTCGGCCAGCTTTGCCGCGCCTGCTCGAACCAGCCGTTGCCGATTACCCTCTGTAGTAGAAACCGTGGGCTGCCCGACTTCTCAACAACCACTCCCGCCCCCGCGTTTCGGTGGGAAGGGGAGGGGCGCAAATCCAATTGTGGAAACGACCGCTCGCGGCTCCGAACCGAAGCTCCGCGAAGAATCGGCGGGCTTGCGCCCGCCCACGCAACCTTCCCGCTTCGCTCTCCGGCGACGCAGTGGCTGCTCACGAAAGTCCTGCCTGAGGGGCTAGCCTCCGGACAGGGTAAAGTTTACTTGCACCTGCGTCTCAACCTCGACCGGCTCGCCATTCAGCAGGTACGGCTTGTACTTCCACTGCTTGACGGCTTCGATCGCGGCCGGCGCCAGCATCGGATGCCCACTGATCAACTGCAGGTTTTCGATGTTGCCGTCTTTGCTGATCTGAGCCTGCAGAATCACTGTGCCCTGGATGCGAGCCTGTCGCGCCAGCGGCGGATAAACCGGGGGAACTTTGCGGATCAGAAGTCCGGACTGCACGCCCGACGAAACGCGTATGCGCTGCGGCGTGGCAATCTTGGGCGCCACGGTTGGCGTGGAACTGAGCACGCTGCCGATCACTCCGCCCATCGAACCGCCCGGGACTCCCCCCGGAACGCCTCCTACGACACCGGCAGAAGCCATCACCGGCGGAGGTGCCTCGTCCTCTTTTATCATTTCCACTTTCTTTGGAATCTTGGTTGGCGTGCGCAGTTCGCCATTGATGATATCGGTTTGAATCTGCTTCACGACGTGGACCGGTGCGGCTGCCGGCGGTGGTGGCGGTGGAGGAGGCGGGGGGGCCACCAGGAAGGTCATCAGCTGCGTTCGCGGCAGCGCCTCAGTAAAGATCAACGGGATCAGAATCATCACAACGATGATTCCTATCTGCACAATAAAGGCGATGAGCGACGTTCGCCCACGCTTTGTCTTCAGCTTGCCCCCAGATTCGATAAGACTGTCTTCAAACATAGGCTTCTCCCCTACACTCAGACCCTACGTGAACTTAGACACCGACCATGTCTTGTTTGCTCCCAGTTCTCCGATCCCCGTCCGAACGACCCGAAGCCCGGATCGCGTTCCCGGAAACTCCCTCTAAGTCCTTACGTTAGAAGGCGTACCGCAATCACGAACGATGAAACATCGGGCAAATCATTTAGTCTTGGCTGGCATTGCCACCGGACGCTTTCCCTTCTGGATTCGCCAATCCTGATACGCCACGAGAATCGGTGCGGCGATCGCAATCGACGAATACGTCCCGATTAAGATGCCAATTACCAGCGCGAGGCTGAAGCCATGCAGCACCTCGCCGCCAAACAAGAAGAGTGCCAGTACGGTAAGGAAGGTAAGGCCCGCTGTCAAGATCGTTCTGCTTAAAGTCTGATTAATGCTGCGATTGACGATCTCCGACAGCTTTTCGCGCCGCATGAGTTTAATGTTTTCCCGGATGCGGTCAAATACCACGATCGTGTCGTTATTCGAGTAACCAATCAAAGTGAGAATCGCCGCAATCACAGTCAGGGAAATCTCGGTGTTGGTCAGCGAGAAGGCTCCTACCGTGATCAGCGTATCGTGGAATACAGTAACCACCGCAGCGACGCCGTAGATCCACTCGAAGCGGAAGCCGAGATAAACCAGCATGCCTACGAGGGAATAGAGCGTCGCGAGGCCGGCCTGCTGTCGCAACTGACCCCCGACTTCCGGGCCGACGATGGCAACGTTGCGCACTCCAAAATCGGAAAGGAAGAATCCGTCGTTCAACGAAGCCACAGCGGCAGGATCGGCCGTGCTGTTTTTCAATTGATCCAATGAACTGAGGACGCCGCCCTGCACGTTATCGCGATAGTTGACGATTGCCTGCGCCTGGGCGGTGTATTTCTGGTCTGCATCGGTGCCCACGTGCATGGGGTCCTTGTCCATCAGATAATTCTTGATTGTCAAAGAGCTGGCGTTATTCAGGTCGATCTTGCCGGCTGGAGCATTGCTCTCCAGCGCCGAAATAATGGTCGTCTTCCCGCGATCAAGCGCCTGCGCGCTGGTCTCGCGAACATCGAGATCCACCAGGACCTCATTATTCGAGGTTTGCCCGAAACGCTGAATCTTCTTGTTATGCAGGCCTACGCGATCCATATCCGCGCTAATCGCGCTATAGTTCGGAGGATGGGAAAACTTTATGTCCACCTGTGTGCCGCCGCGAAAGTCGAGGCCCCAGGGGATCCCATGCCAGAACAGCATCGAACATACGCCTGCAACGCTAAAGATCAGCGAAAAGGCGAGAAAATACCACTTTTTGCCAAGAAAATCTATGTTTACGTCGTGAAAGAACTCCACCTTTTGCTAGCCCCTTATTTATCTATAACTTCCGAATACTCCATATTGACCCTTTGACGCCAATTGCATTCTAAAGATCAAATGCTCAAGGCTTCGCCGCGCTGTTTGCGGCTCAGAATCCAGTCAAAAATAAAGCGCGACACAAACACTGCGGTGAACAGATTCGCCAGCAACCCGAAGGTTAGCGTGACTGCAAAACCTTTCACCGGGCCTGTCCCGAACAAAAACAAGATCGCTGCTGAAACGATCGTCGTTACGTGTGTATCGACGATCGTGACCCAGGCGTGGCTGAAACCCTGATCCACGGCCGAAGGCGGCGTTTTGCCGTTGCGCAGTTCTTCGCGGATACGCTCGAAAATCAGCACATTGGAATCGACGCCCATGCCGACGGTCAGAATCACTCCGGCAATTCCCGGCAACGTCAACACAGCTTCGAAATAGCCCATGAAGCCGAGCAGGATGATCAAATTCAGAATCAGCGCCACATCGGCGTTGATGCCGGCGCCGCGATAATAGATGAGCATGAAAATCAGCACCGCGAGCATGCCGGCCACTGCGGCACGTACACCGGCGCGAATCGAATCGGTGCCCAGTGACGGCCCAACCGTCCGCTCTTCTAAGTACTTGATGCCAGCCGGCAGCGCGCCCGAACGCAGGATCATAGAAAGATCCTTGGACTGCTGCTCGCTCATGCGGCCGCCGGAGATTTCTCCGCGATCGCGGATCGGCTCTTTAATGTTGGCAACTTCCTGAACCTTGTTGTCGAGCACCACGGCCAGGCTGTCGCCCACGTGGGCAGAAGTGAAGTTGTAAAAACGCTGCCCGCCTTCGCCGGTCAGCGTAAAGCTTACGCTCGGCTGGCCGTTCTGATCGCGGCTCGGTTGCGCGTCTCGCAAGTCTTTGCCGGTGACAGCGGAGACCCGCGATACGAGGTACCAGGCTTGTCCTTCACCCTCCCCTTCGGCCCCGGGCATGCTGTGACCGGGGAGGAGAATCGCGTCGGCAGGGAGGATTCCGCCCTTGTCCTGAAGCGCCGCTTGTTCGCTGGGATATGGACCGCCCAAGGACTGCTTGATTTCAAGCATCGCGGTCGACTGCATGATGTCTTTCACACGCGCCGGATCATCCACGCCGGGCAGTTGCACCAGAATCTGGTACTGGCCGAGGCCGTGTTCCTGGATTGTGGGCTCGCTGACGCCGAGCTGGTCGATACGGTTGCGGATGGTTTCGATGGCCTGCGTGACCGCCTTGGTTTTCAGGTCGGTCAACATCGTCGGCTTCATCGAGAGGTTCCATGAATTATCCGCGCCGCCGGTAATCTGGTACTCCGGCAGCCGGTCCTCGACGATGCCTAACAGGTCGGTTCGCGCGCTGGCTTGCACGCCCTTGACCAGGATGTGGTCGGGGTTATTCTGCGGCTCGGGCTGTGAAACATCGGAAAAGTCGATCTTGTGGCTGTTCAACTGCTGTTTGAGGACTTCGATGGCATTCTGCGCGTCCACATTCACCGCATCGTTGACCTGCACCTGCAGGATCAGGTGCGTGCCGCCTTTCAGGTCGAGGCCCAAATGGATGTGATCGGTGATCGCCGTCAGCAGTCCAGCACCGGAGAGGCTATGCGGGATGCCAAAGATGCCAAAAAGGAAAAACAGCAGCGTAGCGAGAATAAGGCCGAGCTTCCAGAGAAAATTCTTGTTCATAGGAACCCAGTTATCAGTTGCCACTACCCGGTTGCCAGTTGACTCGCAGCCCTTGTCATCCTGAGGCGCTCTTTGCGCCGAGGGACTTAATACAGTCTGCGCTATTTTGCTTTCACGTCCTCATCCGGTGTCGTCACTTGCATCACAGAAGCCTTGGTCACTTCCACCACGAGATTGTTGGGGGGAACACGGAGATGAATGGCGTCATCCTTGAGCGCCATGATCGTGCCGCGCAACCCGCCGCTGGTAGTCACTTTATCGCCGGTCTTGAGCTGATCCAGCATGGCCTGCCATTTCTTTTGTCGCCGTTGCTGGGGGAGAATCAAAAGAAAATAAAAGATTGCGAAGATGAAAATGAGAGGCGCAATGCCCAGCCAACTCATACCACCGCCACCGATTTGGACCGCCAATAAGTATTGCATGGTATATGAGGTCTGCGCCGATTCTTCCGCGAGAAAACCGCCCGGTTGCGACCAGCAACGGCGCACCGCGAGCCATCATTTCACCACGGGGTTGGAGCGACTTCGGCCGGGTTCCTTCCGCCTCAGGCTTGCATCGAGAAAGCTCTACGCTTTCGGTCGCGATCCGACACCAGAAAGAAAACGCGAGTCTTTCCCAAGTGAAATAGAATGCCGTACGCGCTGCATAGTGTCAAGGTAGAAACTCAGGTTGTGGACGCTGTTCAGGACCTGTGCCAGCAGTTCGTTGGATGCATAGAGATGGCGTAAATAGGCGCGCGAATAACGTCGGCAGACGCTGCAGGCGCAGTTCGAGTCGAGCGGTTCGGCATCCTGCGCATAGCGCGCCTGCTTGATGGAGATTCTGCCTTCGGACGTGAACAGCAGCCCGTGCCGCGCCGCTCGAGTCGGCAGCACGCAGTCCATCATGTCCACTCCCAGAGAGGCATATTCGACTATCTCTTCCGGTGTGCCTACGCCCATCAGATAGCGGGGCTTGTCCTTTGGTAAATGTTCGAGCGTCGACTCCACGATCTCACGCGTCAGGGCGCGGGGTTCACCCACGCTCAGTCCGCCGATCGCATAGCCAGGAAAGCCGATTTCGATCGTCCGCTCGGCCGACTCCTTTCTGAGTTCGCGGTCCATGCCGCCCTGGACGATGCCGAATAGGAGTTGCGACTTGTCAGACGCCGGCTGGCAGTTGGCAGCGGATACCTGACGGCTCCGCTCGGAGACCGGAGGCATGTCAGTTCCTGGGTTGTCGCTTTGCGTTGTTGGAGCGCTACCAACCAGCGACTGGTCTTTATGGTCCTCAAAATACTTCTTGCACCTCGCGGCCCAGCGCGCCGTCATCTCCATCGACGCCCGCACTCGTTCGCGGTCGGCTGGATATTCGGTGCATTCATCGAATGCCATGATGATGTCGGCGCCCAGTCCGATCTGCACGTCGATGGCGCTTTCCGGAGTGAACACGTGCGCTGAGCCATCGAGATGAGAGCGGAACGTGACGCCATCCTCGGTGACCTTGCGCAGTTCGTTCAGGCTGAAAACCTGAAATCCCCCGGAATCGGTGAGGATTGCCCGCGGCCACGACATAAACCGGTGCAGTCCGCCCATGCGTCGGACCGTTTCGACTCCGGGCCGCAGGTACAGGTGATAGGTGTTGCCCAGAATGATTTGTGCACCCAGTTGCTCGAGCGTTTCCTGCGTCACCCCCTTCACTGACGCCACGGTTCCGACCGGCATGAAGACCGGCGTTTCGATTTTCCCGTGCGGCGTTGTCAGGCGCCCCAGGCGGGCGGAGCCGCTGATTTTTTCGATAGAAAATGCAGTCGACATTCTTTGCGATTGTAGCAACGAGGGCATTCATTCAAACGAGGCATCCTGAATGGCGGCAAAGCCGGCGCCGGCGTGAGGGACCTTACGATGCTGCCCGGCCCGAAGCCCGCGAGAACGCTTCGCCACTGGGAGCTACAGGGCCTCTTCGCGCATAGCTGCTGCTGGCGGTCGTGGGGTCCTTCGGGGGGCATCGCGCCCTCCAGGATGGAAGCGGGATGGAGCAGCGCCTTACCTTGCAATCGTGACGATCTCGCCCCCAACCTTCCCTGGCGCGACCGACAATAGTCCCACCGTTACTGGCAGCTTGAAGCGCCGTGGGCCCGCGCTTCCGGGATTGAAATAGAGGACGCCGTCGCGTGTTTCCTGCTTAGCGATGTGGCTGTGCCCGGAGATTACGACGTTGAATTTTGCCGCTGCCGGCTTCAGATCGAGCTGCGCCAGGTCATGCAAGACGTAGATCGCGATGTCCCCGATCTCGACGACGTCTGTCTCGGGCAGCGTACCGGCCCACGCCTCTTTATCGATATTCCCCCGAACTGCCGTCAGCGGCGCGAGTGTGCGCAGTTTATCCAGGATCTCCGGCGCGCCGATATCTCCCGCATGAATGATGTGGTCCGACCCGCGCAAGGCCTCGACAGCTTCCCGGCGAAGCAGGCCGTGCGTGTCGGAGATGACGCCGACGCGGATCGATGCTTTAGTCAAGAGGAGTGAGGGTCGGTCGGAAATCCATTCGATGGAGACCTTGATAGAGACCTTGCTAGAATAAAGCAAACAGCGCACTCCCCGTGGGTTTTCGCTTCTGATCGGATGCGGTTCACAGAACAGTTCGATGTGGTTGTCGTCGGCGCCGGGCATGCCGGCTGCGAGGCCGCGATGGCCGCGGCGCGCATGGGCCTGAAGACTGCCCTTTACACGCTGAACATCGATCTGATCGCGCAAATGTCCTGCAACCCTGCCGTTGGTGGCATCGCGAAAGGTCATCTTGTGCGTGAAGTCGACGCGCTTGGCGGCATCATGGGCGAAGTTACGGACGCGGTTGGCATTCAGTT
>Ga0187772_10000454_pt1 | contig 18309 bp, 14 predicted proteins | sample 0116_SJ02_MP15_2_FD_133137 | JGI IMG/M metagenome (GOLD analysis project Ga0187772, IMG submission 133137) | Tropical peat soil microbial communities from peatlands in Department of Meta, Colombia - 0116_SJ02_MP15_20_MG | ecosystem: Environmental > Terrestrial > Soil > Wetlands > Peat | place... | reverse complement strand
TCGTCAATGAACATCAGCCAATCGCGCGGAAAGTAATCAAGCAGCGTTGGCGGAGGCTCGCCCGGCAGCCGGCCAGTGAAATGCCGCGAATAGTTCTCGATGCCGTGGCAATATCCCATGGCCTTGATCATCTCGAGATCGAACATCGTGCGCTGATGCACCCGTTGTGACTCGACCAGCCGTCCCTGCTTTTCGAGTTCCACTTCCCACCACGCCAATTCTTTCTTGATCGACTCCACGGCCGCAGCGCGGGTTTCGTCTTTCATGACGTAGTGCGTCTTGGGATAAATCGGCAGCCGCATGTACTTCTGCTTGACCGTGCCGAACAGCGGATCGATCTGCGACAGTGCCTCGACCTGATCGCCCCACATCTCGATGCGGTATGCCATGTCGTCGTACGTAGGGAAGACCTCGATCACATCGCCGCGCACGCGGAACGTTCCGCGCCGGAACTCGCCATTGGTCCGGTCGTACAAAATGTCGACCAGCTTGCGCGTGATGTCCTCGCGCTTGACCTTCTGGCCTTTTTCCAGAAATAGCATCATGCCGTAATAGGCTTCCGGCGAGCCCAGGCCGTAGATGGCGCTCACCGAGGCGACAATCAGCGCATCGCGCCGCTCAAATAACGACCGCGTCGCCGAAAGGCGAAGCTTGTCGAGTTCATCGTTGATGGTCGCTTCTTTTTCAATGTAGAGATCGGCCGCGGGCACATATGCCTCGGGTTGATAGTAGTCGTAATAGGAAACGAAATACTCAACCGCATTGTGGGGAAAGAAGCTCTTGAACTCGTGATACAGCTGCGCCGCCAGAGTCTTGTTATGCGCCATCACCAGCGTCGGGCGGTTCACCGCCTCGATCACCTTCGCCATGGTGAACGTCTTGCCCGACCCGGTCACGCCGAGGAGTACCTGATGTTGCTCGCGATCAAACACACCGCGCGTGAGCGCCTGGATCGCCGCCGCCTGATCGCCCTGCGGCTTGTAATTGGAAACTAATTTGAAATCCATTTGAAACCTAACCCTCAGCCGTCCGCCCCCAGCCCTCAGGAGAAAGGTCTTCTTTGCAGTGGCGGGCCTCACCCGTCGTACTCGCAACTCTCGGGCAGCTCCACATACACAAATTTCGCCGACAGACAATCTTTCTATTATAACGCCAGCGCAGCGGCTCAGTTACGATCGCCCAGCCGCAGACCGACAATCATTTGTGCAGTTCGACGGCCACCAGTTGCGCGGAATCGGAAGGATTGGCCGACTCGACATACTCCACCTTGGCAGGCCTGCTCTCCAGATCTCTACACGGGTTAATCACTTCGATGGGCTTAAATCCCAGCGCGGAGAATGCAACCTTGAAATAGTTTTCGACGTGGACCGGCACGAGCTTTCCACTCGAGTCGACCGTCAGATCCAGGGCGGAACGCTCGCAATGGACATTCTTCAGAATCCCGACCACGAACCGGTGCGGTCCCTTGGCCACGAACTCGCGATGCGGCGCGGCCGCGGTGCCCGAGCCAGGCTCCCTGCTCGCTAATCCGGCATCATCTGCGGTGACCGTCGGCCGGGCACGCTCCGCCACCTGTTCTTGTGCATCTGCCATTTCCAGCACTCGGGTCAGCAAATTCCCAACCGCTTGGGTATCCGCAGGTGTGGTCGCCAGCTTCGCCGCCTGCCGCAAGACTGCGATTGCTTTTTGCGCTTTCTGCATGGCGAGATAAATATTGGCCATGTTGATGCGATAGCCAATATTACTCGGATCGAGGCTGATCGCGGTCAAACTCATCATGCGCGCATCGTCCAGATTCTTACCCTGTTTGCCAAGGCACACTGCCAGCGCATCGAAAGCCGGAGCAAACGATGGGTTCAACCGGACCGCCGCCCGCAAGCTGCTTTCCACCTGTTCCCGCTCGGAAGGCGCGTCCGTGGCCATCGCGATGGCGGCGAAATAGTAATTGGCGAGAAAGCTCTGCGAATCCAGCCGAACGGCCTGGGCATACCACTTCTTCGCCTCTTCGAGATGATTCTGACGAAATTCCAGAAAGCCCTTCGTTTCGAGCGCGGAAACATTGTTTGGATCAGCCTGCAGCACGTGATCGAGCAATGCTTGTGCGTCGGCAATCCGCTCGCTATAAACGAGGAAGTCCGCGCGCACCGCGTCGGCCTGCGTCGCCGTCATCGGCTCTGTCTTGAACACCGAATCGTCCACGTCGCTGGCGGTGGTCAAGCGGAACTGGCTGTAGTTGGCTCCACGCACGTAGCCGTCGAGTTCATACTGCAGGCGCTTCAAATCTCCAAATGCGCGAGTCGCCGCGCTCACCGGATCGACGTTCTGCGCCACCAGGGCCGAATAGTCGGTGAGGCGATGCGCTTTTTCGCGAAAATCCATGATCTCGATGTAGTGCACCAATGCCCAGGACTCGGCATAAAAAACCGAGCCTTTATTCTCCTCGTGGTAGTACGGAGATTTCTGATCCACGGCAAACAACGCCGCCAAAGGTAGCAGCGGGTTCTGCCTCAGCCACTGCAGATTGTCAGCGCTGGGCTGCCCGAACTCGGCGTATTTCTCGTGGATATCGGTATTCTGGTAAAACTCGGCTAAACCCTCGTTCATCCATAGCGGCATCCACTCTGCAGCCCTGCTCAGCAGGAGGTGGGTGTATTCGTGATACACGGTCGCATAGGGATGTTCGCCCTCCGCATCCATTTTCATGAGCACATAGTTCTTGTCGGGAGCGCGCACAAACAATCCGCCGAGCTTGAGCGATCCTTTCGCCAGATAGGCCACGGGCTCCAGAGCCCGAAAATCCTTGTCGTCTCTTACGGCGAGCACCACGATCGGTGAATAGGGATCGATTTCGAGCTTCGGGAAGAGCGCGCGAAAGACTGACCGCATGCGCTCGAACTGGTCGGCAATCCGGCGGCCCTGTTTTTCGCCGGCGTCGGTGGCCACCACAAAATGTGGGCTCTTGACCTGCAGCCAGCTCTCAGGCTTCTCACGGGCGGAGGAAACCGTAGACAGGAAAAGCACCGCCGCTGGCAGAATTCGGCGACACATAACGAAGCGCAATACGGATATAACCGCCGAATCCAAATGTCAACGAAATACTGATTCGGTGTCATCCGGCGTCTCGCGCTTTCACCAGCGACGCGACGGATCTTCTCAGCAGGGGATCTTTCTCTTAGGCCGCTGCTACGCAACGCTTGGCCGCAACTCGACCTCCTTCGTCGTAATGGTCACCTGCGCTGGAGCGATCTTGATATGCCGCTCGTCGCAGTGGGCCTCGACCGTAATCGTTCCGGGCGTGCGGCTCGCCTGCACCAGCACTTGCGCGAGCCCATTGAACAGGCTGCGCTTCGGCTCCTTATCGGATTCCTGGCAGTTGGGATCGCCGTTGCCCACTCCGATCAGCGCGCCCTCGCCCGTGATCTTGAACTGAATCATGTTGTCGGCGGTGGGTACGGCACGCCCATCCTTGTCCAGCACTTCTACGCGGAGGATCGTCAGATCTTCTCCGTTGGCATCGATCTCCGTGCGGTCGGCCGTGAGTTTGATCGACTCCGGCTTGCCCGTCGTTTCACGCTTTTCCGTCAGCACGACTCTGCCATTCTTCGTGCCCCGCGCTTCCAGCACTCCCGGCGCATACCTCACTTTCCACTCGAGGTGTGTGAACGGCTGTACTTTCTGTGTGCCCTGGCTCTTGCCATTCAGGAACAATTCGACCGAATCCAGGTTTGAATGCACCCAGACCGAAATCTCTTCCCCCTCGCGGCCCTCCCAGTTCCAATGCGGAAACAGATGCAGCACCGGTTCCGTTCCCCACCAGGCCTTGTAGTAGTAAAAATTGTCCTTGGGGAAGCCGCACATATCGACGATCCCGAACTGCGAATTGATCGACGGCCAGCCATACGGTGTCGGCTCTCCGCGGTAGTCGAAGCCGGTCCAGGCAAAACCGCCGGCCAGCCATTCCCGCGCCGCATAAAACTTCCACCACTCCTCAGCCACTTCGGACCAGGCAGTATGATTCAAATCGTAAGCGCTTACCCAATTGCGCAGTGGATCGGTCGAATAAATCCCGCGCGTCGAAACCGTACTTGCCGTCTCCGATCCAACGGAAGGCATCTTCGGATGCTTTTTGCGCCAGTCATCGATCACCGGCAGGTTGTAGTTGTATCCCATCACATCGAGCTGCTCGGGGAATTGCGCTTCGAAAAATGCATTCACGGCCGCGGTGCAGAGTCGCGTCGGATCCAGCTCGTGGGTTCGCGCGATCATGTCATCGATCACACGCACCCCCTGCGGCTGGGGCATCATCACCCACTCCTCGTTGCCCATCGACCACAGGATGATCGAAGGCGAATTGCGATAGCGCTTCACCATGAGCTCCAGCTGCTCCATGCCTTCCGGGTTAGAGCTCATCAGACGCGTCTCGCACATCATCATCATGCCCAGCCGATCGCAGGCTTCCACCCACTCCGGCGTGGGCATGTTGTGCGAGGTGCGCACGGCATTCGATCCCATTTCTTTCAGTACTTCTATCCGATACGACTGCAGCCGGTCAGGTAACGCGGCGCCCACGCCAGCATGGTCCTGGTGGTTGCAAGTTCCTTTTAACTCGACTCGCTTGCCGTTGAGAAAGAATCCTTTGTCGGGATCCCATGCGATCGTGCGTACGCCGAAGTGGATTTGCTCCATGTCGTGCACTCTTCCCGGCGATTCTAGAGTTACCACCGCCGTGTAAAGATTCGGTGCCTCCGGAGACCAGAGCTCAGGGCTCGGCAGACTGGCGCTTGCGGTGACGACCGTTGAGCTTGCAGGAGCGAAGAGTTGTGGCGCCCCCTGTGTCAGCGCCGCGCCTTGGCCTTTCTGATCGAAAATCTGCCAGCGCACGCGGCAGTTTTGCGCCTGAGTTCCGTCATTTCTCACCACGGTACCCAAAGTCAGCGTTGCGGCGTTCCCGGCCACTGCCGTTCGCACGTAGCTATCCCAGTGGCCGAAGTGCGCGGCATCGGTTTTGGTCAGCCATACATGCCGGTAGATCCCAGCTCCCTCGTAAAACCAGCCGTCGCCGAAGCTCGCATCCATGCGCACAACGAGATAATTCTTCCCGCCGAAGTTGATGAAATCGGTCACATCGAAACGGAATGGCGCATAGCCGTTGTCATTGCGGCCGATGAAATATCCATTTAGAAAGACCAGTGCGCTGCGGAACGCACCGTCGAACTCAATCGCGATCCGCCGGCCCGTGTCTTTCTGTGGGATATCGAAACTCCTCCGGTACCATCCGATGCTGGTCTCCGGATAGCGCCGGCCCAGCGGCTTATAGCCGTGGGACTGCTGCTCGTCATCGTTGACAAACGGCAGTTCAACCGCCCAGTCGTGGGGCAGGTTCAGCGTGCGCCACTGCGAGTCGTCGAATTTTGCGGTAGCGAAGGCGAAGTCGCCCGACTTGGCGAAATCGCCCTGGCCCATGCCAAAACCGAGATCGCGCCGTGGCTCTTCGCCGTTCCCCTGAAAGAATTTCCATCCGAAATCAAACAGCAGGCGTTCACGTCCCCCAGCCTGGACCATCCCCTCGGCCGAACCGGCCAAAAGCGCGTGGGCGCGGCGCACCGAGTCAGGCACCAACGTGGATGCGGAAACCGCAACACCAGAACGCAGCAGGTCACGGCGTGTCAGAAATCCCATCGGAACCTCACAAGGGAAATTTGGATTCGTCCTGCGGGGCGCCGGTTCCGCACACAAGAATCGATGACGCAGCAGCGCACGCAGGACCACGCATTATAAAGCTGAAGCCAGCAGGTGTGCTCCGCTCAAAGTCGGATTGACGATTGTTTTTTCGAAAAGGGATGCGAAATCGCTGCGGCGGGTCTGGCCGTTATTGCGAATCTTTATCGGGATCTTTCACTTCTTTGCCGACTCCCACGATGCGGGCCGAAGTACGAAACTTCTTGTAGTCCCGGAAGGTTTGCTCGCCGTCGACGTTGAAACCTTTGACCAGAGCAAGCCGCCCGTCTACATTGAAGGTGAGATGCTGCGGCAGCCAGGCTTCATCGTTGATTCGCGTCTGCTCATACATCACCCGCGCTCCCTTGTGAATTCGCGCCAGCACCCACCCGACCGACACGTTGTCAATCGCCTCGACGTCCATTTTGACCAGCTGCAGATCGTTTTTGTCGATCCACACACGCCCGTGAAACTTGGACAGAAACTTCGCCTCCCGCATGTGCGGCTCAAATCCAGGACGCGGTTCGCCGTCGATCACCCAGGCATCGCGTCCGTCCAGCTCCTCCGTGCCGACCAGCTTGAAGTTGTAGGCGTCAGCTACTTCCGTCACGAATTCGCGCGCCTGCCGGCGGTCTTTTTCCTGCCGCTCCTGGCGCTTTTTTCGGTCTTCCTCTGATTCGTTCTTGCGCTTGTCAATGATCTTCTGGATCTTCTCGTCTTCCTTGGCCGCGTCCTTGGTCGAAAGTGGTTTATCGTCCTTCTCGATGAGGCGCTGAACCTGTTCGCCACTGATCTCCATCACGTCGTAGGTCTTGATCTCGGTCGATTTCACCTGGCCCTTGCCGCTGAGCATCTTTTGCACATCTCGCTCAGTGTAGGTGTAATCCCGCAGCAGCTTATCGTTTTCTTCGTCTTTTTCGGCCACTACGCGGAACAGCGATTCCATCTGCTGCTGCGAGAGTTTCCCGTTGGCGTCGGGAGTCAGGTTGAGATTCGGGGCGTTCGCGGCCGAGTTCGCGGCCGAGTTCTCAATTTTCGCGGAAGATGATTCTCCCGCAGTGGTTTGCCCGGGATTTTCCGACGATGAAGACTGCGAGACGGGAGACTGCGCGCAAACCGGGACGGTCAGCGCCAGGAAAAGCGGCAACACACAGCGGAACCCCATGCCTGTATGTTACGCGCAGTCCAGGGAGAGAGTTCCCAAGAAGAATGCACAGATTGCAGACCTGCCAGAACCTAGACTTTGAGCGAATCCGTTTTGCCGGACGGCAGATCCTGTTCCATCGCCAATTGTCGGCAGGTTCGCCCGACGATCTGGCTGGCTGGGTTGGTTTCGAGAAACTGGAAGCCATAGCGGAAGGCGTTCCGATGTCGCACCATGGCGTAGATTTCCACGTCGCCAAGCGGCAAGGAGAATTCCAGCCGTACCACCTCGCCAATCGGCACCTCGACAGGGAACAGGCCCGAGATTCCGGACTCGCTGATGTCGACCGTGCGCCCTCGAACTGCCTGGTTATTGTGTGGATAGAGGCGAATCTCTACATTGAGCTTGAATCTAGGCCGGAGCCGCTGGTCCACGCCCTCTGCAGCCCGCTGCTGCTGGCTCTGTACTTCCAATGCTTGACTCCAAGCCCAAGACTGCGTCGCATCCTCCACCCGCGCCTGCCAAAGCGAGGTAGAGGGCTGCCGTTAAAACCATCGGCAGATCCCTGCCTCAACTTTAGCCGTCGATTAACTTGCTATCTCGCTGATTTCATTAGCCATTACGCGAAACTCTGGGCCTCTGATGTTCTACGCGGTCACCGAAACGCCGCTCTGACTCGACCCACCCGGCACGGACGGCGCGCCCAGCTGCGGTAAATCCTGCAACAGCGAACTATAGGCCTGCTGTGCGGCTGACACATTCCCCGACTGCAGCTCCTGCCCAAGCTCGCTGAACAGCTGGCTGACCTGGCTCGATCCGTTGTTCGACCCGCTCTCGCCTCCGCCCATGCGGTGCGGATGCCGATGGTGAATGAGGCTTTTGACTGCAATAGGGGAATCCTGTTGCAGCTTGGCATAATCCTGCTGCGCCGCAGACAGGTTGCCCGACTGCAAATCCTGTCCGAGTTGCTGGAACTCCTGTTGAAACAGCTGCGGGTTGTTCTGGACGCTTTGCGTCGGCTGATACAAGTTGCCGAGGTTCGAAATTGGTGAGATCGACATGGCCCCTCCTGTCGAAAGCACCAGAGCACGAGTCCGGCCAAACCATGCGCCGCGATGTTTTCGACCGGAAGTTCCACCCTCCCGACAACTTACCTGCGCCTTATGCGGATTCCATCCACGCTTGATCTCAGCAGCGGGCAAGAGTTGCCCAACCCTCCGCGGCAGAGTCTGCCCAGTGCGCCTTCGGGCGACCGCAGCCCCGCTGCGCATTGTCAACTTCCTGTCATTTCTCTCGCTCGATTGCCGCTGCACTAAAGCAGGCAGTATGATGAACCGCATGAGCTTCTCCGAGACGATCTTTCTGTTCTTTTTGGCCCTCGTGATCTTCGGGCCCAAGAAGCTGCCGGAGATCGCGAGGCAGGCCGGCAAGCTGCTCGCCGAATTCCGCCGCGCCTCCAACGAATTCAAGGCGCAGATCGAGCAGGAGATCGCCCATATCGAAGTCGAGGAAAGAAAAAAGACCATCCTTCCGCCCAGCCCGGCCCCGGAGGGCACCGCCAGCCGTACACTGCAAGCGGCCCCGAGTGAAGCTCCAAATTCCGCGCTCGCCGAACCTGCTCCGGCAGAAAGCGCTTCTCCCGACCCGACTCCGGCCGCTTCGACCGGTGAGCCCGTAGACCACTCTTCACCCCCCGAGCCGGCGACCGAAGCCATCCCTGCCGACGCCGTCACTTCCACAACCTCGCAGGAATCGCATGCCTAACTTCTGGGCCGCCTTCACTGGCAGCCAGGACGAAGCTGAGTCCATGCCAACCATGGGCTTCCTCGATCACCTCGAGGAACTGCGCAAACGCATTGTTCACTCGATCATTGCCGTCTGCGTGGGATTTGGGATCTGCTGGTGGAAGGTCGAGCGCATTTACGATGTCATGCAGCGCCCGATCATTGACGCGCTCAACAAGCATCATTTGTCGGAAAAGCTGGTTTACCTGAATCCCACCGAACCCTTCAACCTTTACTTGAAGATTGCCGCGCTCGCTGGCCTATTCCTCACTTCTCCCTACGTCCTCTATCAGGTCTGGATGTTCATCTCCCCCGGCCTGTATCGTCATGAAAAGCGCTACGTCGTGCCCTTCATGATCTCGACCATTTCGTTGTTCCTGTGCGGCGGATATTTCGGCTACCGGATCGTCTATCCGCGGGCGCTCGACTTTCTGATCGGCTTCGGACGCCAGTTTCAACCCATGATCACCATCGGCGAATATACCCAGCTTTTCCTGAGCATCGTGCTCGGCATGGGGCTGATATTCGAGATGCCGATCCTGGTTTTCTTTCTCTCGCTGATGGGCATCATGAGCCCGGGATTCATGCTGAAGAATTTCCGCTACGCGATTCTGGTGATCTTTATCATAGCGGCGATCGTGACGCCCACGCCGGACATCGTCAACATGTGTATTTTCGCCGCTCCCATGCTCGGCTTGTATGCTTTCAGCATCGGAGTTGCGTATCTCGTTCATCCCCGGCAGCGCGCAGCGCGGAAAGCCAAGCAGGCGCAATCATGAAACTCTCCCTCGCGCGGTCTACACCCTTTCGGGCGCTGCTGTTGGCCGGCACGCTGAGCTGCCTGGCTTGCAATCGAGACAGCAGCTCCGCGGCAGCTACGCCGCAAACGCCCCCCGCAGCCACTACCCCCCAGGACACGAGCCTTCCCACTCTCACGCTTCCTCCCGACAGCGGACCCGCGCCCAGCTTCGATTCCAATCGCGCCATGCAGTACGTGAAAGACATCGTGAAGTTCGGTCCCCGGCCACTCAACAGCCCGGCCCACAAGAAAGTCGAGGACTATATCGACTCCCGCCTGAAGGGCGACAACGTTGAAGACGACAACTTCATCGCCGATACGCCCGCAGGGAAGTTCCCGGTGCACAACATCGTCGCCAGGTTTCCCGGCACGAAAGACGGAGTCATCATCGTCGCCAGCCACTACGATACGAATTATCCGCTGCGCAACACCGCGTACGTCGGTGCGAACGACGGCGCTTCCTCCAGCGGCCTGCTGCTTGAGATGGCGAACCAGTTGCGCGGCAAGCCTCGCGATGGCTACAGCGTCTGGCTCGTCTGGGACGACGCCGAGGAAGCTATGCTGCCCGACGGCTCCGGTGGCCTGCCGATGGAAATGCCGTTTGACAAAGACAGTCTGTACGGCATCACGCATCTGGCCGACAACTGGCAGGCCGATGGAACACTGAAGAAGGTCAAGGCATTCCTGCTTGCCGACATGATCGGCGATGCCGACCTTGATATCGATCGCGATCTGAACTCCACTCCCTGGGTGGAAAGCGTTGTTTACGAAGCCGCAACGCGCCTGGGAGATCAGTCGCACTTCTTCGGGCGCCTCAATCAGGTCGGCGACGATCACATTCCCTTCATGAAACGCGGCGTCGCTTGCGCCGATCTGATCGACTTTACCTACGGCTACAACAACGTCTTCTGGCACACGCCGCAGGATACGATTGACAAGCTCAGCCCCAACAGCCTGGAAATCGTCGGTAAAGTGATGCTCGAGACCATCCGCATTCTCGACAAAACGGAACCCCTGCCCCCGAAGTAAGCGCGAATCATTTCTTGCACAGAGTATTGTCATCCTGAGCGCAACGAAGGATCTATGTAACTTCTCGTGCCTCTCAGCCGCCGGATGCAGCGAACGCGAACCTTTTTGCGCTTTTCCCTGATTTCGTTTCTAATGCACGCCATATGCGAATCGCTCCGATGCGAATTCTGAGGCTCCTTCTCCTTGCTAGTTCGTTCGTTTTTCTTGCCGCCGGCGACAGCGATGTCGACCGCGTGATCCAGACGGCGCTTCAGCCTTCGCTGCTCGAGTCGAATCTTCACCGCCTCACCGACGAGATTGGCGGACGTGTCCCCGGCACTCCAGCCATGACGCACGCCGTGGAGTGGGGCGTGCAAGCTTTCACCGCTGCCGGCGCCGACAGCGTTCACACCGAAGGATTCACCATTCCGAACTCCTGGGCGGAAGGCAACACGGAGATGGTCGCGACCACCTCCTACGACGTCAACCCTACGCGAGTCGGCGGAGGGACAGTCCTTTCCACTTTCCGCGTGCATGCCGTTTCTGTAGCTTGGGCTCCGGCGCTCGCGCCGGTGAAGCATGTTCCGATCGTCGATGTGGGCGAAGGCTCCGAAGCAGACTTTCAAAAGGCTGGCGACGCTACCGGCAAGTTGCTGCTGGTTCACACCAAAATTCTCAAAACCTGGAACGATCTTTTCGCGGAATACCAGAACGCTCTGCCCATCGTGAATCTCGCGGTCAAGAGTAAGGCCAAGGCGGTCGCCTTCATTGCCACCCGCGAGCATGACATTCTCTACCGGCACACCAACTCCGAGGCAGGGGAGATCGACAAACTCCCGATGCTCATCGTGGCGCGGGAAGATGGCGAGCGCATTGCCCGCCTGCTTGCTACGGGCAGCCTGGTTTGGGCCGACCTCAGCATTCCCAACCAGATTGGCGGCCCGATTCATTCCTCGAATGTGATCGCGGAGCTCAAGGGCAGCGAGAAACCGGATGAGTTCGTCATCCTCGGCGCGCATCTCGACTCCTGGGAACTCGGCACGGGCGCGCTCGACGATGGCTGCAACGCCGCTCTTGTCATTGACGCTCTGCGCGCCATCAAGGCATCCGGAGTAAAGCCGCGGCGCACCATCCGCTTCATTCTTTTTTCCGGCGAAGAAGAAGGGCTGATCGGCTCTCGCGCCTACGCCGTCAGTCATCGCCACGAACTGGACAAAGCGGCTGGCGTCGTCATTTACGATTCCGGCACAGGCAAGACGACAGATTTTTCCACCGGCGGCCGCAAAGATGTTCTTCCCTTCGGACGGCAACTGATCGCGCCATTGGCACAGTTCGACGTCAAAGATCTGACGCCGGACATGGAATGGGGTAGCGACCACTTCGACTTCATGCTCGAGGGCGTGCCCACGTTCATTGCCGACCAGGAAGAAGCGAACTATCTCCCGAACTATCACGCTGTCTCTGACACGTATGACAAGGTCGATTTTGCCCAGCTGAAGAAAAACGTCGCCGAGGCAGCAGCGTTAACCGTGGGACTGGCGAACTTGCCAGAAAAGATCGGCCCGCGCCTGACGCGCGAGCAGATTCAGCAGACCATCGTCGATTCGCATTCCGAGGAGCTCTTCAAGTCTTTCGGCCTTTGGGACGACTGGGTGAGTGGAAAGCGGGGAAGGCCCTGACAAGTCTGAAGCGTTGATTTCTGATTGATGATTCTTGCTTGAAAAACCTGGTCAATCGCCTCGATGCGCAGGTCGATCAGCAATCAAGAAATCAACTATCAACAATTCCGGCGCCTCCGGGAACCGCCATTGTTCATTTTCTGGCTTCTCTTCAATCTTTTCGCGTTGGGCATGCTGGTGCTCGATCTGCGAGTGGTTCACCGCACGGGACGAGTTCTTCGTCCGCGCGAAGCGCTCGCCTGGAGCGCCCTGTGGATCGCGCTGGCCGCTTTTTTTGCGGTGCTTCTGTTCTTCTGGCAGGGGCGCCAAACAACGCTGGAGTTCGTTACCGGCTACGTCCTCGAACTCTCGCTCAGCGTCGACAACCTTTTCGTTTTCCTTGTGATCTTCCGTTTCTTCGCCGTCCCCGAGGAGCAGCAGCACGGAGTACTGTTTTGGGGGATCGTCGGCGCGATGATTCTGCGCGGCATTTTCATCTTCGCCGGCGTCGGCCTCATTCACCGCTTCCACTGGGTGCTGTATTTGTTCGGGGCATTCTTGGTGGTGACCGGAATCAACTTCTTCCGCGGCAAGCACGAGTTCGATCCTCAGAAAAATCCTGTGGTCAAAGTGCTTCGCCGCTGGATTCCGATGACCGACCGCTACCAGGGCGGGAAATTCTTGGTCCGCAACTGGCGCGGGAATCCTGGCCTCTACGCGACTCCGCTGCTAATGGTCCTCGCGATCATCGAGACCACAGACGTGCTCTTTGCCGTCGACTCCATTCCCGCCGTTCTCGCCATCACGCTGAACGCGTTCATCGTCTACACGTCAAATGTATTTGCCATCCTCGGCCTGCGCTCGATGTACTTTGCAGTGGCCGAACTGATTAAGATTTTCCGCTTTTTGCATTACGGGTTGGCGACAGTGCTGATCCTGGTCGGCTTGAAGATGCTGGCTTCCAGCCGCTTCACCATTCCGACCCACATCACTTTGGCAGTAGTGGCGGCCGCGCTGCTGATTTCTATCGTGGCTTCGATCGCGTTACCGCGAGAGCGCGAGGGATAACTCCAGGCATGGTGGTTCTGCGTCTTTTGTGAAGATGCCTCGCGATTCGACTCTCCACGAGAGTTCTGAGAAGCTACGATCCTTCTGTGGGATGCTGCGTTACTCTGTGGTGAGTGCTTGAAAGCAGAGTGGTAGAGAATCTTCTTATACAAATATCACTTTGTCGTTACGAACTACCGAGTGCTTCAGGAATTTCCGGTCATCGTGATCGGGATAATCGACCCGGTAGTGCGCGCCGCGGCTTTCCTCGCGTGCCAGGGCAGATCGCGCGACCAGCAGCGCCGCCGTGTGCAGATTGGCGGCTTCATGCCTCCGCCTCGTCTTGGGATTCGTGAGCCTTCCCGCCATTTCCTCGAGGGTCTTGATCGCCTTCTGGATGCCGAGACGGGTGCGAACCAGGCCAACTTCGTTCCACATCAAATCCTGAATCTGCGCAATCAGTTCTTCCACGCCGGTATCCACCGGACCGTTCGAGTAGGCCGCTTTGGCAGGGCCCGCCGCGCGTGATGGAGGCCGCAATTCCTGCCGCATGGCCACGCCCGCGCGCGCGCCGTACACCAGGCCTTCCAGCAGGGAATTTCCATGCAGGCGATTTGCGCCGTGCACACCGTTTACCGCCGCCTCGCCAGCCGCGTAGAGTCCTGGAACATTCGTCTTGCCATCGAGATCGGTGCGCACGCCGCCGACGGCAAAAAGTGCTGCCGGCCGCACCGGAACCAGGTCTTCCGTGATGTCGATGTTGTGCTGCATGCAGGTCGCGTAGATCCGCGGAAAACGCTTCTGCGCCTTGGCTTCATCGAGATGCGTAAAATCCATGTAGACGAACGGATCTTTCACCCGGCTGACCTCCATCTCGTGCACGATGGCCCGTGCCACGGCGGCGCGCGGCGCAAGCTCGCCCAGCGGATGATATTTCCCCATGAATCGATTGAGTTCGAAGTTCCTCAGGTGCGCGCCCTCGGCCCGCAGTCCTTCGGACAAGGAAAAGTGCGGGGCCTTCTTGACGTATAGGGCGGCCGGGCAGAAATGGACGAACTCCATGTCCCCTGCCTCCGCGCCCGCTCGCCAGCCTAACGCTACGCCGTCTCCCGTAGCGGTCGCCGGGTTGGTCGTCGTGCGATAGAGCTGTCCCAACCCTCCCGTGCTCAGCAAAACGGCCGAGCATGAAATCTCCTGCGGCACCCCTTTTTCATCGAGGACAGCAATCCCGTTTACGCGCCCGCCATCGCTCAACAGCTCAGTCGTGAAGACGAATCGAGCCAGCGACACATTCTTGAGGGAAGTTGCTTTGGCTAGCAACGCCCGGAGAACAGCCGTTCCCGCCGAATCGCCCTGAGCCCGCAAAATGTGGGTGTGGCCTTGTGCTCCCACGTGCATAAATTCAAGCCGCGGCGCTTTGCGGCCCTCCGGTCCACCCCAGCCGATCAGTTCCTCGATCCTCAGCACTCCCTCTTCCTGAAGAATCTTGACGGCTGCTGCGTTGCATAGCCCGTCACCGACCGCGATCGTATCCTGCATATGCAGGCCGATCTCATCTTCATCTCCGAGAGAGGCGTCATTGGCGTCGGTCGCATGCGGCGCAGAGCTAGCATGAGCCCCCAAAGCATGAGCGCTGAAGGGAAGGTCGCCCTTCGACAACACGAGTACACGTCCGGCGGCGGCCAGTTCAATCGCGGCGCGCAATCCCGCGACACCGGCGCCCACGATCACGAAGTCGGTCTCGGCTGGAAGACCCTTCATCGAGGCGAAATGGTACCACTTTCCGGTACCCGAATTCCGCTCCAGCTGATTTCCCATTGGTCTCGCCGCAACGGCGCCGTACGCTATCATGGAGTGCGATGGCGCAGGTCACCATCCACGTTTTGCCGCGGCCCTATCAGGCCTGGATCGAAAACGGTCTGCTGCGCCGCTGCGGCACTGTACTGGCAGAGCTCCTGCCTCAGGCCAGCCGCATCTTCGTCCTGACCGTTCCTCCGGTGCGCAAGCGCTGGGGATCGAAACTGGTGACGGCCCTGAAGACGGCCGGCTTCGCCCCGCAGGTGATCGTGATGCCCGACGGCGAGCTGGCGAAGCGTCTGGCCACTGTGGAAGCTCTCGCCGAAAAGCTGGCCCGCTTGGGCGCTGACCGCAAGGCTGTGATCATCGCTCTCGGCGGCGGCGTGGTGGGCGACGTCGGTGGATTTCTGGCCTCGGTGTACATGCGCGGCATCGAAATCGTGCAGATTCCCACCACGGTTCTGGCACAGGTCGACGCCTCCATCGGCGGCAAGACCGGCGTGAATCTCGTCGCCGGCAAGAATCTGGTTGGCGCCTTCTATCACCCGCGCGTCGTGCTCATGGACCCGACGGTCCTGAAGACGCTGCCCGATCGCGAATTCCGCGCCGGCCTTTATGAGGCGCTGAAGTGCGGCATCATCGGCAACATCGAATTGTTTCTGCGTTTTGAACAGAACCGCGCCCGCATCCTGAAGCGCGATCCGGCGGAACTCGAGTGGCTGATCGCACAGTCGGTGAAACTGAAGGCTGAGGTCGTCTCCGCCGACGAGCGTGAGGGAGGATTGCGCCGCGTCCTCAATCTCGGACACACGATCGGCCACGCTCTCGAGTCCGAAACCGGCTACCGGCGCCTGCTTCACGGCGAAGCCGTCGCGTGGGGGCTGATCGCGGCTACCAACATTGCGCTGAACGTCGGACGGACTGACAGCGTCACCGCCGGCCGCATCGCCGACGCCATTCTCAGCCTCGGCCGTCTTCCCGAGGTGAATGTGAGCGCGCGCAAGATTCTGGCGCGACTGCAGTCCGACAAGAAGACGCAAAATGGAGTCGTGCACTTTATCCTGCCGCGCGAAATTGGAAAAGTTGAGGTGGCCAGCGACGTACCGGTGAGCGCCGTCATCGAATCGGTAGAAGAATTGCGCCGCCTGTCGCGCGGCGGCTGGGTGTGGGGAAAATAGACACTCCAAGAACCAACCAGTGAAGTGTGCGACTAGACCAGTTTTGACACGACGCGACTCTTCGTCGCGCCACGGACGATACTATTTGAAGCGCGGCTTTAGCCGCTGACAGAGGAACGCGAGGAAATATGCAAGAAACTGCTCAGCAATACATTCAACGAACGCTCGGCTACGTCGAAGGTCAGGACGCCCTCAAAGTCCAGCGCGCGACTGCGGCCCGGCTGAAGAAAGCCATCCAAAGCCTTTCAGCGAAACAGCTGAAATGGCACCCCGAGCCCGGGAAGTGGTCGATCGCGGAGATTCTCGCGCATCTCGCCGACACCGAAATCGTCGCCGGCTGGCGCTTGCGCTCGGTGCTCGGTGCGAATGGCACGACCATCCAGCCCTTCGATCAGGACTCCTGGGCCGCGGCTTTTGAATACAACAAACGCGATGCCAAGCGCTCGCTCGAATTCTTCCGCATCATGCGGGAGAACAATCTCTCCATGCTGAGAGAGATTCACCCTGAAAAGTGGGACAACTACGGCATGCATCTCGAGCGCGGCAAGGAAACGATCGCGCACCTGACTCGCATGTTCGCCGGCCATGATGTGAATCACGCGCTGCAGGTAGAGCGCATCGCCGGCCAGCTGAAGGGCAAGAAGAAGAGGAAGAAGTAGCACGCCGCCAAGCCTTGTGCCGGAAACCACGAAATCATCCGTCATCGGCGCGGCGCCCGAGGGCGCGGGTGACGCCCAGGCCGCGGCCAGCGCCGTGCGCGACATGTTCACGTCGATCGCGCCGCGCTACGATCTGCTGAATCACATCCTGTCGCTGAATATCGACCGGCTCTGGTGGCGCCGCACAGCACGGACTTTCCGCCACATTCTTGCCATGCCCGGTGCCCGCGTCCTTGATCTTTGCTGCGGCACCGGAGACATGACGTTCGCTCTCCGCCGTGAGGTGTGGAAGTCCGACGCACGAATTCTGGGTGCAGATTTTTCCCACGCGATGTTGCAGCGGGCGGCCGCGAAGTCAGCGGCGGCCGCTCGCGACAAGACCCCGCGCTGGGTCGAAGCCGACGCCCTGAACCTCCCATTCCCGAAGGCTCATTTCGATCTCGTAACGTCCGCCTTCGGCTTTCGCAATCTCGCCGACTACGACGCCGGGTTGCGCGAGATTGTCCGCGTTCTGAGGCCGGGTGGCGAGTGCGGCATTCTCGATTTTGGCGAGCCCAAGGGCTTGTTCGGGGCGCTCTACCGCGTGTACTTCCGCGAAGTGCTGCCCCGCATCGGCACCATGATCTCCGGTGTCCGCGGACCCTATGCGTATCTGCCCGCGTCCGTTGAGCGCTTTCCTTCGCCCGAAGAAATGCTAGCGCGGATGGAGTCTGCAGGGTTCTCGGAATCGACGTGGAGCCCCTACACTTTTGGTATCGCCGGCCTGTATCGCGGGAAAAAGTAGACGTGCAACTTCTTCGCGGGCGCGCCCCGGTTCAACAGATCTATCCAGCACCCCGCAGCAGCTTGCTCAGCGCGTCGATGTCGCCAGCCCCGACGTCTCCGACGACGAAATACCGCAGTCCATCCTGCTTCCAGCTTTCGCTATTGAAAGACAGCGCATGCGCCGGCCCGGAAGGCAGGCTCGCTTCCGATGCTCCCCGATCCTGAAAAATGAAGACGGAAATCTGGTGTTTGCGAATCTGGTAGATCAGCTGCGCCCCCGGCGTTTGCTCAAGATACGTGACCCGTCCACCCAGCAGAGTGAACTCCGAACCCTGCAGCTCGGGCAGGTTGAAGGTGAAAGGAATCTTGCCCGCAAACCACGGCTTCACGGTATGTCGATCCGACGACACGACGTCCAGCGGCGCGGCGCTCGCCAGCGCCGTTACGTGCAGATCGGTCAACTCGCTGTAAACCTGCATCCGGTGCGACTTCGCGCCCTGCCAGTAGAGGCCAACCACCGCGGCTAGAACAATCACGGCAGCTGCCGGAATTACAAGAAATCGCCACCAACTCGCCTCCCTCTTCGGCCTCGTCGTCATACTGCCAAGCACGCTCGCGCGAAACCGCGCGCTCGGCTGATGGTGATTTCCAGCCTCGGCGACGGTTCGCTTCATCTGCAGACGCGCCAGGGCGTCCGCCGCGCATTCGGCGCAGGTTCGCACATGAGCCGCGAGCGCCGCAGCTTCTTTCGG
>Ga0187772_10000453_pt1 | contig 18319 bp, 22 predicted proteins | sample 0116_SJ02_MP15_2_FD_133137 | JGI IMG/M metagenome (GOLD analysis project Ga0187772, IMG submission 133137) | Tropical peat soil microbial communities from peatlands in Department of Meta, Colombia - 0116_SJ02_MP15_20_MG | ecosystem: Environmental > Terrestrial > Soil > Wetlands > Peat | place... | reverse complement strand
TCGCTCTGTCAGCCGGCGGCATCCACTTATCCGTTCCCTCGATCGCTGTTCCCGCGACATGTCAAAGCGTCTGGTCTGACCTCGCCAGTATGCCTACGACGTCGCGCAGCCAAAAATAATAAACATCCCGAAGTCTTCGGTTTCGTTGGCAAGTTTGGCCAATCGGTCGTCCGGCATCCTCGACGCCGTCGGGAACACTCCAATTGTCGAGTTGCGCAGGATAGTCCCTAAAGGCTCAGCACGAGTCTTGGCAAAACTCGAATTCGCAAACCCGACTGGAGGCATGAAGGACAGGGTCGCAAAGGCGATGATCGAAGCCGCTGAGACCGACGGTCGTCTGAAGCCCGGAGGAACCGTGGTCGAGTACACCGGAGGCACGACCGGCGTCTCACTCGCCTTGGTCTGTGCCGCAAAAGGATACGATCTGGAAATCGTCTTTTCTGACGCCTTTAGCGACGAGAAGAGGCTCACCATGCGGGCGTTTGGCGCACAGGTCACCGACGTGAAGAGCAACAACAAGGAGATTACAGAGAAGCTGATCAAGGAAATGGTCGAAACCGCGCGCCGCATCAGCCAGAAGCCTGGTCACTGGTTTTGCAACCAGTTGAGCAACCACGACGGGACTACAGGCTACCATCCTTTGGGGGAAGAGATATGGAGCCAAACGAGAGGCAAGGTAGACGCGTTCGTCCAGGTGGTAGGAACATGCCACTCGATTCACGGAACGACTGAGGCTCTCTGGAGGCACAAACGAGGGTTGCACGTCGTCGCAGTCGAACCGACCGAATCCGCTGTGCTCTCTGGACACCCGACTGGTTCTCACAAGATAGAGGGGATAGGGATAGGCTACATCCCACCTCTCTGGGATCCGGCGCTCGTCAACGAGATAACCACGGTCACGACCGATGAGGCAAAGGCGATGAGCCGGAGGCTCGCCAGGGAAGAGGCGCTGTTCGTTGGAACCTCTTCAGGGGCAAACGTCGTAGCGTCGCTGAAGGTTGCAGAGCGACTGGGGCCCGACGCAACGGTGGTGACCATCATGGTCGACTCTGGTTTGAGATATCTAAGCACGGACCTGTTCGGGGGCGCCTGAACTGAGGTTAGACCCTCGCCGGTCTACCACACTCACGATGAAAGAGCGACTCTTCATCCTCGGTCCTGTTTAGTTTCACCCTAGTAGGGAGACTCCTATAGAGTACAGTCGTTCAGGCTAAATACCCAGAGGGTCTCAAGTGGCCAGAAATGGACAGCGTAGTTCACTTCGAAATCGCAGCAGACAACATCAAGCGGGCAAGCACCTTCTACAACAAGGCCTTCGGCTGGCAGCTGAACGAATGGGCCGGCTCGGGCTACTACATGGCAATGACCACCCCATCGAACAGGGACGGACAGCCGTCATCGCCCGGATCCATCAACGGCGGAATGGGCAAACGGGGTGGCCCGCTCCAGGGGGTAGTGGTCACCATCATGGTGGACGACATCGACGCCAAGCTGGTGGCAATCAAGAAGCTGGGTGGCTCGGTCTTGGCCAAGAAGACCCCGGTCGGCGATATGGGGTTCACAGCATACTTCAAGGACACGGAAGGCAACACCGTCGGCCTCTACCAGGTCGCGAAGCAGTGACCCAGAGACCTGCGTGTCTAATCGGCCGCGGGAGCGGCCGGCACCCCTTTTTCAGGAAGCTACGCGCATAGCGTTTGTCGAAACATCGGAATCGAATGTAAGTGTGGTGAAAATCCACCGATGTAACAGCTAGTATTCCGACGTATCTGAGAGCAAGTCAAACCGAAGGGTTTTTTGTTTTGAAGACAAAGCGATATTGTTCCTTGGCGTCCGATACGAGGCATGCGAGTCGCTCGCTGTGAAGATCAGAGAATTCTCGATGGAGGACTTCGCAGCGGTGTCTAGGCTGTGGCGCCGCTGCGGATTTGAAACTCGTCCGGGGGACGGCAAGGAAGAGCTCAGACGAAAGCTCGAGCGAGATTCCGACCTATTCCTCGTGGCGGAGGAAGGGTCCGAGATTGTCGGCTCGGTCATTGGGGCATGGGACGGACGCAGGGGCTGGATGTACCACCTCGCGGTCGATCCCGGATTCCGGAGAAAACACACTGCGACGAAGATGCTTCGGGATGTCGAACGCCGGATGAAGGAGAAAGGTGTCCTGAAGGTGAACGCGATGGTCTACCTTTGGAACTCCCCCTCGTTGAATCTCTTCGAAGGGATTGGATACAGGAAGCAAAGCGATATGGTCGTCATGGGTAAGACTCTCGTCGGCTACAAACACGGTGCCAAGGCAGAAGGTTCGCGCAAGACACACGCAGGTGCCGGCGCTAAGACGCGTTAGCATTGCTCCACGACTGTGCCCGAGCGAGGGGACATCATAGCCAGGGCTTCACATTGCTTAGGCACACGACCTAGAGGCAACGGGCCCGCATTGATTCAGTCGGTGTAGGACGTATGGCTGCCCACGCGAATGCCTATTGGCTGGTCTTGCACAGCTCGACCCAGATTCCGCTCGGGTCCTCTACGTAGACCCAGCGGCTCTGCTCTGTCTTGACTTCCTTTAGAATCCTGTAGCCGAGTTTCTTTGCCTGTTTCAGTGACGCGTCGATGTCCTTAACACCGAACGCCAGGTGGTCAAGCCCCTCCCCTACGGCGTACCTTGAGTTGAAGGGACTCTCGGCATCGTAGTGATTTAGCTCTATACCGACTTTCCCGTCCTCCGACTCCAGGTAGGCCACATCCCCTTTCGTGGCTTCAATCCTCGAATGTCCCTTGTCCTTCATCCCGAGAAACTTTGTGTAGAAGTCGATCGACTTCTTCATGCTCCTGACCCTCATTCCAACGTAGATGAATTTGGCTTCCAAGACGCGAGCACCGGGCCCGCTCACCCTAATGTGCCTTCCGGGCGGCGAAGTCTGCCTTCACTCATCCCGACTTCGCATGAAGCGATGGTCCACGACCTGGGGGCAGGTCAACGGCCTTTCCGGCAGCTATTTCCAGAAGGCTAACGAAGCCAAAGTTTTGGATTGAGAAGACGAGACGTGCCAGGACGGATGGATTCAGAACTCGCTGCAGGGCTCTCCACATTCGGGGAGGAATGAATTCGAGTTTGGTTCGACTGATAGACAAGACCAGCGACTAGAAGGGACAGGAAGAGCGTCACAAGCAGAATAGGTGCAAAGGCCCACGGATTGTACTTTGAGTATGCGATGGCGAAGGCTACGGCTGCGAGCGTCGCAAGGAGGTCGACGAGGAGAACTGCGGAAGTACCTCTGTCGGCTCTCCTCGACATACGGTCGTCCTGCAGAACGCCGGTCTAAAAATCAGTCAGGCGGGTTCATGAGTGGAGGGACTGTTCTGTGCGTCCTGTTACGGACTGTCGTACTCCGACCTAAGGTCAGCCCCCTGACTCAGTACCGACTTCAAGTTGGTGAGGTAATAGGCCCACCCCGACTGTATGGCTCCGTAGAGCCAGATCCAGTCGTCTCCCTTCTTGAACCCGGTGTGCTTGACCTTTAGGAGGGTCCCCTTGCCCTTCTTCTTCAGTGTGAACATGGCCTGGGTCTCGTAAACCTTGCCCTCGAGCTCGTCCGGCCAGGATAGAACGAGTTTCCGGCCGGGCTGAACCTCTTCGACCTTCCCCTTATGACTGAAGCCGCCCTCCCAGGTAAATCTGTAGGAGCTCCCCTCCTTTGGACTGATCTTGGCGTCTCTCAGGAACCATCTTGCGAGTTCTTTGGGCACGGTAAGCGCCCTGAACACGGCTTCTGGGGCCGCATCGTAGTAGTACTCCTGCTCAACAACGCTCTTCTTCGAGGGCAACTAGGTCGTTTTTTGGTTCGGGAGAGCCTGATTTAAGCGATGGTCTTCCTGCTAACTCACGGCCTCCTCCCTCTCATAGGCGAGTGTGGTTCGGGCACATTCGATGCGAGATCCCGGTTAGGGTGCAAGATTAGTGCTGCGGGAGGATTATCCAACTCTTCAGGGGGGACCACGGCGGATTAGTTCATCTTGCGTTCGGCCATGGTCGCTGAATTTTATGCTCTAGTCGGACCGCTCATTTGAATATGCCCGTGAACGTGAAGCGCTTGACTTCTTCCCCAGTGGCGTTGCTCTCCGTTTTTGTGTCACTCGGCTGAGGAACCTCTTCCCTTTCGTTCGGGAGCTCAGGAGGTTGGGCATGGCTCCGTGGCTCGACGGCAGAAGACACCCCGCGGTCTGTCGGCTTCACGGTCCTGCTTAGCTCCTGGACGGCATTCTCAAGAAGGTCAATGCTGCGCCCCACCCGGTCGAGTTTTTGCGACAGCACCTCGTTCATCTTTATGGCGCACTCCTGCAAGATTGATGCAATCGTGTGAGGGGGAAGGTCCTGCAACGGGATGGATTTCCGGTTCCCGCTCGAGTCCGTAACCACCACGGTCGAATCTGGGGAGAGCCAACCCTCACGTATGTCTGCGAAGGCGGAAGAGAGCGCGCCATTGCTGAGTGGGATTGATACGTCGAGTTCGAACATGGCGCTCCTCAAGACTTCAACGAGTTTGTGACTCGAGGCCCGTTCCCTGTCTCTTAACGCCTTTAGTTCCTTGAACCCGCTCTGCATCTGCATTAGCTGCCCAATCGTTTCACCCGAAATCATGGCCGCTGGCTCGCCGAAGAGATCGACGGCCCCGCTTGAAATCATCCTTTGACCGGGGGCCTTGGCGTCCCCGCTCGAGTTTGCGCGCCCCATAGGAATAGTCGAGTTGCCATACCCCACTATCTGGTTTCTTTCCATTTCTGGAAGGCTTTGCGTCCTCTATCCTTGGATTCGGAATTTGCACATTAGGCGAGGTCCATCAACCATGGCATTCAGGAAGAATCGCTAAGGCAAATCCCTTCGAAGCGTAAGACAATCCATACATATTCAGGGAAGTTCCCATTCACGGAGAGACACTTGGACAGATGGAGGGCAATGCTGCTCATTCTGGGGGCTGTCGGAATTGGCGATTCAACGTACCTCACTATCGAAGCACTCTTTCCACCCCAGGTGCAACTTGTCTGCCCTCCAGGGGGAATCCTCAACTGCGTGGAGGTCACCTCGAGCCAGTATAGTCATGTCTTCGGCATTCCAGTCGCCGTAATCGGGCTGTCCTACATCGCCATGTTTGCGCTCACAGCTACCAAAAATTTTCCTTCGCGCCCTATGTGATGCTGCCGCTCTGGCTGGCCAGCATGATGATCGTGGGTTATCTGATTTCAGCAGAGCTCTTCACTCTGCACGCAATCTGTATCTACTGTACGCTGGCTCATGCCTGCTCGATTCTGATGGGCATACCTGTCGTCAAGCTCTCCTTCAGTGCTGATGCATAGAAGGGCCAGCACCAGCATTGACACTAGAATCTCGGGGCCTACGTCGACACAAGAAGCTGGTGGTCCAAAAAGCCTCGGAGGGAGATTATCATTGACGAGGAAGTTCAAAGAATCCCGGAGGCTTTCAACTCACTTGTTGTGCGCCGGAATTAAATAACCTAGAGCCCGTAGGTTCTTCACGCTCTCCACGACGCTAGACATCCCAATATACTTCAGCGGACTGGCTGGACCGACTTGCCCCCTTCACGGAGAAGGCGGCCGCACAAACCGCTTCAGTGAGGATGCAAACTGATGGCGTTCAAGGGAAATCTCTGGCGTCATCGTGACTTCCTGAAGTTCTGGACGGGCGACACGATTACCCAATTTACAGGCCAAATCTCCGGGCTGGCACTCCCCACAGTCGCAATCCTCACCCTGCAGGTCACGGGGTTCCAGCTGGGAGTCCTCAACGCGCTGGGCTTCATTGCTTTCCCGACGCTCGGCCTTTTCGTCGGCGTCTGGATGGACAGGATAAGGCGGAAGCGTGTAATGATAGTTGCGAACCTGGTCCAGGTGGTGACGCTTGCGAGCGTGCCCGCGGCCTTTGTGTTCGGCGTGCTCGGGCTGTACCAACTTTACTTAGTCTCCCTCATCATGGGGACGTCCACGCTCTTCTTCGACGTCGCCTACCAGTCCTACCTCCCCAGCCTCGTCAACAAGGAGGATGTCGTGGAAGGCAACCAGAAGCTTCAGACAAGCGCGTCTGCGGCCGGGGTGATCGGCCCGAGCGTGGCGAGCGTCATGATGCAGCTCGTCGGTGCGGCGGTATCAATCATCGTGGACGCATTCGGGACCATGGCTTCCGTGTTCATGCTGATCGCCATAAGAAAGCCCGAGCCTGAACACAGCTCCGCCGACGGCGAGAGACACTTCTTCGCTGAAATGAAAGAAGGGATTTGGGTAATCACTGGGAACAAGCTGCTCTGGACGCAGGCAGGGTGCACTGGCACCTCAAATCTTGGCAGCAACATTTTCGGCGTGGCTGTCCTCCTGTATGCTTACCGAACGCTGGGAGTTTCCAAAGGCGTCATAGGGATCGCCTTCACCATCGGTGCCATGGGCTTTCTTGTCGGTGTCCTGATTTCTTCCACAGTCACGAAGAGGCTTGGCCTTGGCAGGGCCATCGCCCTGTCGGCGGCAACGAGCTTCGGGCAGCTGATCGTTCTACTCGCGAACAGCAGCCTCGCGGTGCTGGTGATAGGAGCAGCATTCTTCGTGAGCAGCATTGGCGGACCGATCTACAACATCAACCAGGTCAGCCTGAGGCAAATCGTCACGCCAAACAGGCTTCAGGGGAGGATGAACGCCACGATGAGGACGATCATTTGGGGCACGATTCCTGTTGGCTCTCTACTAGGAGGAGCATTAGTCACAAGCTGGGGGATTATACCCACGCTCGTCCTCGGGAGCCTCATTACCGGCAGTTCATTCCTGTGGATAGTCCTTGGTCCCATTTTCAAGCTCAGCAAACAGCCCGAGCCGGTGGGGGATTGAGCTTTGTTGAGGCACCTTTCGCCGATGTCAAGGGACGGGATAGTACCAATCTGAAAAGAAAGACGAAGGACGCTGTTCGCGTCCTACTTGATGAAGTGCATCGCGTCTTCATATGAAGTCGCGACGAGAGTCTCGGCCGATGCAGATTCGGCCCCCATCATTGACAGCCTCATCGGACCGCTGATGTCGGGAGCTTCGCTAATCCAGACGGCGTCGTACCGGCCCAGGGTCATGAATCCTTGGTGGATCTTGACCCCCAGCTTGGTCGCCGCCTCCTGCATCATCTTGTTCATCTCCGCTGCTTCCTGTGCGCTCGGAGCTTTCTTCATTTTGACTAAGGTGATGAACCACATGTCAGGATGGCAAATTCCATGTCGCGTACTTAAACCGTCTTCCGTCAGGTTCTGTCGAGATAGCGGCTTAGTTCCAGCTTCTTTCCGACCGCCTCCGAGAAGGCGATCTCCTCAAGCGGCTTTCTCTTCTTCCTCCTTCCGGACACCTTTTTGGCCGGATAGCCGAAGCCGAGGCACGCCGTAGGTTTGAGGCTGTCGGGGATTCCGAAGTCTCCCCGGAGCTTCTGCTCGTCGACTCCTGTGTAGATGCCCGAGCCGACTCCTTGATCCCATGCGGCCAGCTGCATATCCTGCACTGCCCTGCCAGTATCTAACAAGTACCCTGGAACCTTCGGGTCGGTCAGCACTATGACCGCGAAGCTGCATCCGCCGACCCAGCGGCCAGTAGTGCTGTCGCCTGCGAGTCTGCGTATGTTCGCCTTCTCTTGAACGAGTATGAAGCGCCAGTGCTGGGTGTTCATTGAGCTGCCCGTCATCCGAGCGGCCTCGAGGACCTTGAGCTTGACGTCCGACGACACAGGCCTGTCGGAGAACTCCCTCACCTCGACCTTCGTCGCGATCCTATCGAGCGTGTCCATTTTCCTCGCCGTCTGTTCGGTCGCCGTTCGTATTAAAGCCGGACGATTCCGCCATTTCCAGCTCTACCTCCGGGACCTCCCCCTCCTGCGACTTCACTATCACATACTCCTGGGGTTCCTGGAGGCGGAGGGTGTTCGAATCGTCCGGCTCGAGAACCGCCAAATCCGTGTCTATCTCCTTTTCAGCGGCATATTCGCGGAGCGCCCTCTCCGATAGGAACACACCGACCGGACTGAACCAAGTCCATTCCTCCGAGTTGCCCATCTCATATAGTATGTACAGTTCGGTCTTGGCGGCGGTCATGCCAGGCGGTTCTCCCTTGGCAACTACTTAACGGCGAGGGGAATGGGAGATGTTTGTCACACAACTGCCGAACGTTGACGGGCCTAACTCGAATGAGGAGATCCGTCGACCGGCAGAACATTTCTATATTGATTTCATGAGCAAGACACGAATGGAACTTTTCATCTTCGCCCGCTTCCACGCCCGAGAAGGACAGCAGGAAGTAGTCGCTGCCGCGCTATGCGATGTCTTCCCGCCGTCGCGGGCTGAACCAGGTTGCCTGGAAATTGAGGCCTACTTTTCGATTCGCGATCCACAGCTGTTCTTTATCCATTCGCGTTGGATTGATGAAGCGGCGTTCGATACTCACGCCGAACTGCCGCACACGGTGCGCTTTGTTAGGTGCGTGCAACCCCTGATTGACCATGCGATGGACGTGACACGCACGCGGCCCCTGGATTCCAAATAGAATGAAAGTGACCACAACATGAAGTATTTTGCAGTCACAAGGGAACGAGGCCCAGCGTGGGATACGTCGCTCCCGATGAGGGAACAAAAGAGATGGAAGGACCACGCGACGTTCATGGACCGCCTTGCTGGCGAAGGCTTCGTGATTCTGGGTGGCCCGCTGGGAGAAGGCGAAAGGCGATTGATTCCTACTCGTGATTGAGGCAAACGATGCAATAACCATAGAGGAACGGCTCCGTGCCGATCCGTGGACAACAATGGGATTATCGCAGGTTTCCAAAATCGGGCCATGGGAGATTCTACTGGAAAAGACGGGAAGCCTCTGACTGTAGACGCACGCAATTTAGGATTCACGTCGAAGCAAAGCGCTATTCAACGTCGCCGAAGCGTTTCCTCTTCAGCTCCATTCAAGGTGGAATGCACGATAACATAATCCTCAGTAGATTATTGAATTACTGATGGCTAGCTTGCCCTTCGCATCGACGAAATAGGGGCGGGAACGGCCAATCGTCTTAGTTTTCCGGAGCACCGCCAACTGCGCGAGGAAGATTAGGTAGAACGCCTGCTCGACACGATTCGAGCCATAGGGGAGGATTGCCGTGGCATCGAACCCTTTCTTGCGCAAGGAGACTGCCAGCTTCTGGCCCTTGCGGAGCGGGTCGAACGCGCAGAATACGTTGACGGCGTCGCCCTTGCGAAGCGAAAAGACGGGGGCATGGCCGAACTCCTCGAGCCGCTCGGCTTGTGCTCTCGCGCCGAGGCACTCGTTCAACTTGAGTGCGGAGTACTGGCCGATGGGAAAGGCGGCACTATTGCCCATGAAGTAAGTTGTTCCCTTGTCCGAGAACAACAGCTTCTTTGCGTCACGTCTGGCACGTGAATCCACACTCAGGAAATTGCATTCGAATGGGCTACAGCCCGACTTTAGAAGGGCGAGGAGCGATAGCGAGAACGAGAGGGTCCCGGGAAGCCTCGGTGCGTATCCGTAGGGGATGAAGATTGCTTCGTCTACAACGTCCGCTATCTTACCTTTTGCGTTCGCCGTTATCGCCACTCTCCTCTTCGAGACCTCCTTGGTGGCATTCACTGCCGAGACGCTCGACGCCGTGTTTCCTGAGACGGTCACGAAGTAGACCGTCCTGCCCGTTGCGACGCCTGCGTCGGAAATCAACTCGTAGGGGTCCAGCGCCCAGTGTCTCATCGAGGAGAGGTAGCTTGCGATGCTAGAAGCCGCGTAGGAATCTCCCGCACCGACGAATAGCGAGCCAGGAGGGGCCTCAGGCTGAGCCTCGTTCAGGTATGAGCGCAGAGCCTGCGGCTGTCGCGCGACTTGGTCCGCGACGACGGAAAGCGTCGGCTGCACCGAGTGCACGAGAACGAATCCGATTCTTCGGCCTTAAAACTGCATGGCATCCTATCTGAAACGACTATAGTCGAGAGACCTGAGCTGATACAGTACGAGTCTTAATCGCGTTTGGTCGACAAGTACAGGAAGGCGGCCAGAGGAATAACGATCCAGAGAACTCCAGTCGCGGCAATCGACCACACGGTGATGCCGTAGTCTGATGGGGTGATCAGTGTCCCCCCGAATGCAAAGACGACTGAACTGACGCTGTGTGTCAGGTAGGTGTCGACGAGCGCTATGAACTGTGCGGGATTCACGAACTCTGAGCCGACGAAGATGCGAATGAACGGGACCGACCCGATGTCGATCTTCATGAGGAACGCGAGCAGGGCCAAGAGAATCCCCCAGAAGAAGTCGAAGATTATGAAGAACCCGATTCCGAGCCCAACGAGGGAGCCTGACGACTTTAGCAGTCTGGAGAGCACCATCATGATGCCGATGAATGCGGCGAGCTCGACCATGAACGCGCCGGCGGAGGGGAGTATCACGTTAGTGGCGACGAAAAGCCCGCTGTAGTGGAATGTTATCAGGTCGACGACTCCAATCGCCAGGAGAACGGCGATGGCCATAGCCACGAAGCTCGAAAGGTACCTTGAGAGGGAGAGGCTCCGACGCGAGATGGGCTGGACAAGAACTGATTCTAGGACCCCTGAAACCCTGTCCTTGCCATACGAATCGTAGGAGCCGGCAATCGCCACGAGAGGGATGAAGAGCCCGAATATGTTCTCGAAGAACCCGATTGCGTAGGAGTTTGCCTGGCTCTGTGACACGGGCGGCGGCGGTGGAGGGTAGAGGCTGGGGACCGGAAGAGTCGTGTACGCATCCGTCCCGGTGCCGTTGGGAAGGAAGACCTCCACGAAGACTATGGAATCGAATTCCAAATGAGGCTCGAGGGGTGGTGCACTGAAAATCTGCCTGAACGAGTCCAGGGTCCCGAGCGGGAGCATCCCACTCCCGTTCAAGGTCTTCACTTGGTAGTTGGAGCAGTAAAGACATGCCCCCGAGGTTTCATTGACGAACTCGTAGTCCACTTGGTAACCCGATGGCTCTTGCCCGAACTCAGCGACCCAGTTGACGAGGATATCCTGCCGAGACGAGTTCTGCCCGTCGGTCACTTGGGAGACGGCGCCGTTCCCATACAGCAAGACCGCCTGACCAGGTGCGGCGGGTTGGCTACCGTTCTGTGTGTAGACGAAGAAACCCAGGCCGCCGGATACATACCCAAAACCGCCCGGTTGCTGGATATCCAACCCGTAGCTGGCGTTCACGTACCCCGTCGCGGGGATTGAGGCCTGGCCGGCACCGCTGGAGTTCGTCACGGCCGAACCCGAGTGGGTCCCGGTCGGGTCCGTGAAGTTCAGCTGGACTGCGACGCCGCTGACCGGCTGGCCGAACTGGTTCCACGCGAAGGCAAGGAAGTGGTATCCGGTACTGTCATAGTAGGCGAAGGTATTGACGTTCGCGCCAGTTTGAGAGGCCGCGGTCTGATTGTACGATGGTATTATCGCAAAGCTGATTATGACGATTACGGCGATGAGGAGGAGGATGGACTTGCTCGTGATCGTCTTCTTGACATCGTACATGAAGGGGTTGGTCACTGCTGAGAGTCGCCTCCAGCGCCCGTAACCCCCACCAGCTTCAAGAAGTAATCCTCCAAGCTTGACCTCTGGTACGAAAGCTCCTTCACCGCATAACCCCGACTTACGAGCTCCGCGTTGACGGACGCGGGATCCCCGGCGAACCGTGTTATCGCGACAGTGTTCGCCACTTCGACCCGTGTCTCGCCGAAGGATCGCAGGTAGGATAGGGCGTTCTCGTCAAGGTTCGCAATTCCGACACGAAGCACGCCTTCTGCCGAGCCCTGGCTCCTGAGTTCCTCTGTAGTCAGCGATTCCACTATCTTGCCCTTGTGGATGAAGACAACCCTGTCGGAGAGGTTCTCGATTTCCGCCAGTATGTGTGAAGAAAGCAGCACTGCCCTTCCGCCCTTCCTAAGCTCGGCCGTCAATTCCCTCATGTAGTGGATCCCCTCTGGGTCGAGGCCGTTCAATATCTCGTCGAAGACTAGGTTCTTGGGGTCTGAGAGAAGTGCGAGCGCCAGGGAAAACCGCTTCTTCATGCCCTGCGAGAAGGTGCGAATCCTCTTTCCCTCTGATTCCCCAAGCCGAACGGTGGACAGGAGCTCCTCGCTTCTCCGTCGAGCTTCGCCCCCGGTTATCCCGTGGAACCCAGCGAAGTACAGCATCAGGTCGAGGGCCTTGGCGTTCGGCTCCACATTCGGGAACTCAGGGACCCAGCCGATCGACCTCGATGCGGCGGCCTTTTCTTTCACTACGTCCCTTCCGTCAACTCGCACCGTCCCCTCCGTGGGGAGGCTGACCCCTGCCGCGATGCGTATGGTCGTCGTCTTGCCAGCTCCGTTGAGGCCCACGAACCCGACGATTTCGCCGTCATGAACATCGAAGCTGAGGTCGTCTATTGCCGGTGCGTTCGAGGAGTAGTATTTCGTCAGCCGCTGGAATTCGAGCAATGGCCCCACGTCAGTCGGGGCGGTGCCTTCTAAGGTTCTTCTCGACCCTCAACCTGAGCGCCTCGAGGCTCTGCGTCTGCGGCGCGGAGAGGTCGAGCTTTATCGGAGTGATGGACACACTCCCTTTCGTCAGCACTGCTTCAGCATCCGTGTTGGGAGGGAAGCGGGGAAGCACTTCGCCGAAGAGCCAGTAGTACGCCCTGCCCCTGGGGTCCTTTCGCACCAAGACCCTGTCTGCGTACTTCCTTCTTCCGACGCCAGTGAGGGCTATCTTCGTCTTGAGATCGACACCCCGAGGGAAGTTCACATTAAGGACCTCTGCCCCTTCAGGCATCCCGCTCTCGAGCACGTCCCTCGCGATTTCTCCAGCGATTTCGGCCGCGTTAGTGAAGTCAGGCTGGTTGTATTCGAGCGCGTACAACGACTCCTCATTCACCAGCATGGAGTATGCAATTGCCGGTATTCCCGCGATGGCCGCTTCGAGGGCCGCAGCCACCGTCCCGGAAGCCAGTATGTCCTGGAAGGTGTCGTTGTCCCCGATGTTGATGCCTGACACCACGAGGTCGGGCCGCCGCTCGAGAATCTTGTTCACTCCTATTATCACGCAGTCCCCGGGGCTCCCCGACACCGCAAAGCAGTCGAATTCATCCCTCCGAATCTTGCTCACCCTTAACGGTTTGTGGAAGGTCAGGCTCAGGGCAGTCGCGCTCATCGGCTGTTCCGGAGCGACAACGACGACGTCTGCGTGCTTGGAGACTTCTCGCGCGAGCTTGATTATCCCGTTGCTCTGGACGCTGTCGTCGTTGGTGACCATGACCAGCTTCCTATCCTTCTTCAACTCGTTCCTTTTTTGCCAACGCACTCCCTATAGGCGTTCTCCCGTCCTATCGTGCGTACTGTTTCAGCAGGCCCCGGGCCGAATCTCCATGGCCAAAATTTGCCCCCGGGCTCTCGTTTTAGGTCCAATACCCACACAGATTAGAACTGGAGCAAATTAGCTAGTGGGTCTGACTCTGTTGGTAGAGCGCCGTCTCCCTCAGTTTATCCTGTGGAGGGGCTTGCCACGCCGCTTGATCCGGGAGATCCAGACGGCAAAGATGATGACGCCGACAGCCCAGAAGACGATAGAGAACACCCAAGCCTTGAGTGCGTTGAAGGTAATCTGGATCTCGTTTGAGGGGAATATCATGAATCCAGTGATCACGAACGGGGTGTTTCGACTGGTCCTGGTCCCGTTGGTAAAGACGACGGAGAACTCCAGAGAACCTTTCAACGAGCCCGTCTGGAGGAATGTGATCGTGGAACTGGCGCTGCCGTCCCAGTTGAACTCTTTGTCTAAAGTGATGTTCAGGGGAATGCTCGCCGTATCATCCGATTGCGAGGAGCCCTGGAGAGTGGAGTTGTCGATAATGACGGTCGCAGACGATATGCGGATTACGCTCGACAGATTCCTTCCCGTTAGGCCGAAAGCTACCTGTATGGTTGTCTGGAGCGGCGTCGTAGTCCTGACCACGCCCACGGAAGGACTGAAAGACACACCGACAGAGATCGGAACCGTAAGCGTCTGTCCGGTAACACCGATACCCTCTTCGAAGATCGAACTCCCCAGCAACTGCTGGCTTGCGGGCGTGAGGGGGGGCAATGCAAGCAGTCCCAATACGACAAAGAGGAACAGCACACCGTACGCAGGAAGGGCTTTCCTCGTTAGGAGCTTGTTGTCCATATCTCGGTTCTCGACTACGGGCCCGGCATTATCTAATAAGTCGAATCGTTCTTCTCCCGTGCATCGCTTCATTCATGGGGAACAAGTCGGTTAACTTCGTACTGGAGCGATTTCTGAGTATGCTCCAAAACGTCAGCTACTGGCCTGTTATTCGGGTATGAGGTGAACGAACAAACGTATGGAACGGAAGAACCCACCTTTCAGAAGGGACACTCCTGAATAATGCGCAGCGACGAGAGTGACAGCAATCGCGAGCAGAGCGACCACGGCGGCGAGGACTGCGACTATCTTCCGTCTCAATTACAATTACAAATTCATTTTTTGATAGGCTCATCAATTTATCGCTTCACTTAACTCTGACTGCTCACAGTATCTCGTTCAGTCTTGGCCTTAGCCTCCCGAGGATGTAGGCTCCAACGAGAAACACTGGGACCCAGAGGAACAGGGCGAAGAACCCCATCTGCGGCTCCGCGACTTCGAGAGTCGCCGCGACGGCGAGCATCCCGGCAATCGCCGCGAATCCCAGGCTGAGCCTTTCCCTCTTCCACCAGATTGAGAAGTCCTTGTACGTCATCCTCCGCCACTCCAGAAGTGCGTAGATGCCGAGCGCGTCCGCTAGGGGGTATGACATCTCCTCGACCCAGGAATGAGGGAGCACATATAGCACGGCGAGGACGTACGGCGGAGACACCGCGTCCTGTAGGGCTATCACCTGAATTACCCTCCCTGTGTTGTAGCTTGCGAGCGTAAGCAACAGTGACCCATAGCCCGGGACCAAGCTCAACAGCGCGACCTGGACGTTGTTGAGGAAGATCTGCCCGAACTGAACCACGATAGGCGCCCCGCTGAAACTAGCCCGTGTCGAATTGACCACAACCGTGTAGCGCGCCTCCTCCCCGGGAAAGAATGGGGCGACGGACGCAGCCACCAGCACCACCTGGGTAAGGACGAAGAGAGACAGGGCGAGGATCAGGAACTTCATCGTGCCTGAGAGCAACTTCCTTTCGGGCAGCACGTCGAACTTGGCCCCCAAGGTCGAGGCCACCTTGGCACTCAATGCCGGGACATCGGACGCCTCGATTGCCAACGTGTGCCCCTTTCCTCCGGCCTCCATCCTGAGAGTCTTCCCCTTCACGCTCATGAACGAGATTGACTCCCAAGGAGTCGACGCCGCGCCCCTCTTCGCCAGGAGGTCGGCCCTGGGGAGGTGCAGCAGACTCTCCAATCGTCTGTGCCTGAGTTTGTTTGCGATCGGCACGAGAACAAGGACCGCGGCGATGGCAGTAGGAAGTGCGGCCACGGCCGGAAAGAAAGCCGCAATGGCCACGACGAGCACTATGACACCCACGGCAAGCACGTAGGGAGCCCACGTTGCGGCCCCGATGCTCGTGACTCCCTCGTCGCTGAAGACAAACAGCCTGTTCGCATCCATGCCGTAGATAGGCGCCTGTAGTGTCGCCTGCTGAAGGGGACCCGCAAAGAGGCGTCCCCGAAGGTCATAGCCGCAGCTTCGGCAGAAGCTCTGGCCAGCCTCGAGTTGAGCGCCGCAGGAGGGACAGAAGCTCATCTGGGGTTGGAGTTAGAGTGACCTTATAATAAAGAAGCGCGAAGCATGTGAGCCATGTCTTCTGGCGTCGACGAGAAGGAGGTCCTCAGGAAGCTGGACTTGAAGGTGAGTGAGATTATGCGCCCGGATCCTCCCACGATTCCAGCCGATGCCACTGTCATGCAGGCTGCCAAGGCGATGGAGAGACACGACTCGTCATGCGTGTTCGTGAAGTCAAAAGGAGAGATAGTTGGGATACTCACGGAGCGCGACATAACGAGGAGAGTCGCAGGGAGGGGCGCCTCCCCCAAAAACACGAAAGTCAAGTCCGTGATGACGTCTCGAATAGTCGTTACGCCCCCCGACGCCAGCATCGAGGACGCGCTCAATGTGATGACTTCGAACAAGGTGAGGAGGCTTCCTGTCGTGGAGGAAAAGACAGGCCTGGTAGGCCTTGTGAGCGTGGCTGACATAGCCAGGGCGCTCGCCGAGAAGGCGGGATACTCGACTTCGCTGATCGCGGCGATGACGCAAGAGACCCCGCCCCCGAGCGGAGTTTACGGTTAATCGAGTTCCGTGCTGATCCTCCTCAGAGGGAAGAGGGAGGAGGCGTGCTGACTCTCAGTCGCCTGGAATCCTTCCCAGATAGAGGATTGTGTCGTAGTGCAGCGTCACGACTCCACCGTCGCCGTGCTCGTCGAAGATTCCCCTGACTTCTCGCTCGATCTCTGCCCACTTCTTGTCACCCTGAGGCGGCATGTACGAAGCCGATGCCAACCTGCCCAGCATCCCCTGCAGGTCCAGGGACTGAGAGTTTGGCATCACGAACTTCTTGGGCTCCCTATTGTTCAGGAATCTCGTCACGTACAAATCGTCGACGTCGGGTACCGCCGCTCTGTTCTTCGCGAACCTGTCTATCACCCTTGCATACGATTCCTCGACCCCGCCCTCGATCCTCCTTTGGTTGTAGACGACAGCGACGCAGCCCTGCTTCGTGAGGATTCTTGCGAACTCCGCTCTAGCCTTTCCTGCATCGAACCAGTGCAGAGCCTGACCGACGGCGACTAGGTCTATGCTACCGGTCCTCAGGTTCGTCGCTTCTGCAGTGCCATCGACGCTGATGTACCGTGCTGAGTACCTCCTCAGTCTCTCCCCGGCCGCCCTTCTCATGTCTTCGTTCGGCTCGACACAATACACTTTGCTCCCGTTCTCAAGGAACAGTTCAGAGAGAATCCCCGTTCCCGAGCCGATGTCTGCGACGACGCTCTCTTGGTCGAACCCGAGCTCCCTTTTGACGACGAGAAGGACTTCGCCAGGATAGGTGGGCCTGTACTTCGAATAGACTGCCGCCCTTCCCTGGAACCTATCGAGGAATCCTTTCGTATCGGCCTCGTTCCCTTCCATCAAACTGCGCCCGGGGGATAATCATTCTATAAGTTGATGACCGTTGATGTTCGAACACTACTATAGGGATGCTCGTTAACCGTCAGCTTCACTTGTAGAGAAGTTCCGGCTCAGTGTTAATGTACCCTTTCTCGCCCTTTGCCTTGACGTATCCGTCGTAGGCCAGGAGTATTGCAATGATTAAGGGGATCAATCCAAAGGTGAAGATTCCCAGCAGCACATCAACAACCAGTAAGACCACGACGAGGAGAATCGGGGGCAGGCCAAGGACTTTCCTGTATCCTAGGTAGAGATACCCAATTCCTATGAAGAGGTTGAGGAACCCGGCAAGGAACGGGTCCTTTCTGTTGGTCTGTGTTGCGGGCGGCGCAACGCTTGCCGGCTGAGATTGTTGAGGTAGTGGCGCACCTGACTGAGTTTTCAGTGGATTGCCACATTTGCCGCAGAATGCAGCGTCGTCAGAATTGGGAGCGCCACACTTGCTGCAGAACATACTCTGAGGAGAATTCTTGAATTACTTAAGAGTTCAAGGGTGAATGGGACGCTTGTCTTCGCATTGCGATTCCGTATGTCCACAATCCCATACGCAGGTTCTAGATTTCGACAGGCGCGTTCGGTCGAGGGGAGTGCTTGTGCGTCGTCCCACACCTCTTGAGGTGCCTAGCGTATTTCTTCGGGCTGATCAACTTCCCGCACTTATGGCACACTGGCACGAGTCCTAACGGATACCCAGGTGTAATAAGCGCTTCTCACACAAAGCTACTAGATCCGCTGTAAACACTCCTTGTAACGAAAGCCCTGAAGAGGATTAGCCGCTGAAGGTCTCTGACGGCTCGGGGTAGACGACGCTGGTGACGAGAGTCTTTCCGCAGTTCACGCAGTTCGCCACCGCCTTTGAACACTCCTTGTGGTACCTGGAACCACATTCGCATTCGACGTGAGGCTCGGGGTCCTCGCTCTCCAGAATCGACCTGATTTCCCTGCCACAATGCGAGCAGGTCCTCATATGTTTGGTGATGTCCCTCAGCGTAAAGATGCCAGTGATCTTCCCGTCTTCTGTTACGAGCATCCTCCTGACCTTCTTCCTGTTCATCACGTCTATCGCTTCGCGGAGCGACCTGTCCTTGTCGATCGTCACGGGAGG
>Ga0187772_10000452_pt1 | contig 18325 bp, 15 predicted proteins | sample 0116_SJ02_MP15_2_FD_133137 | JGI IMG/M metagenome (GOLD analysis project Ga0187772, IMG submission 133137) | Tropical peat soil microbial communities from peatlands in Department of Meta, Colombia - 0116_SJ02_MP15_20_MG | ecosystem: Environmental > Terrestrial > Soil > Wetlands > Peat | place... | reverse complement strand
CACCCAAAATGTAGTGCGGGGGGTGGGATTCGAACCCACGAACCCCTAAGGGATGGGAGCCTCAGTCCCACGCCGTTGACCATGCTGGGCGACCCCCGCACCGATCTAAAGCCGCATTCGGGAATTCTAAAAACCCTTTCGCATGGGAAAATGGCTTTAACGACATGAGAACCTGGCCAGGTTCAGGCCGGCGTAGCTCAGCCCAGCAGAGCACTCCTTTCAAGGGCTTAGGCGCCTCGTAAGCGCGGGGTCGAGGGAGCAAAGCCCTCCGCCGGCTTTTCAAACGAACCCTGTGGGTGGCTATGCGCTACCATAGTTCGTAATGAACAACTTGGCCTGACGGGCGCCTTCCTCTCTTGAGGGAGGGAGACCTCACATCCCTGTCCGGATATCCAATGGATATGACACCAACTGGGTGGAAGTGATCGGGGATTCCTACGAGCTTCTTCATCCCAGCTGGATCAGAGACCCCTGAGAACGCGGCGGCAAGCCCAGAGTCTACTGCTGCTAGAAGTATTATCATACAGCTTGCACCAATATCGAAGAACCAATAAGGTGTGGGCCAGGCTATTTCCTTCCCGTTGTCGAGTTTGTCCGGCTCATTGTAACGGTCGTGATAGAGTCTCTCGCTTACGCAGGCGATTACATTAACCGGGGCTTCGGAAATCCACGCGTGGAACCCAGCGCTGGAGTACTCAGTTTCCCCCTGCAGCATAGCTATCTTCTTCTTGAGTTCGGGTTTTGTGACGACTACGTATGCGCTTCCCTGACTGAAACCCGCACTCGGAGCGTGCTGGGCCAGTTCCATGATGCGGGAGACTGCGTCGGCGGAGACAGGCTGGCCGGTGAAGTGCCTTACCATTCTCCGCTTTCGAACTGCTCTTTCGAACTCCAATGTCATTGGGTATGCTTCCCTGCCCTAGTTAGCTTTGTCCGGAACCTTTAACGAGATAACCGACCTCGCGCTCACCGCAGGGTTGAAGAAGGAAACTCCGACGTGGCGGACGCAGACCGCGGCCATGGCAGGCGTCGGCGCAGTCGCGCTTGCGACTCTTGCGTATTCATTTGGCCAGAATCCCACGGCCGTAGTCACCCAGGGGAGCACAGAATACACAGTCGCCCTTGCTTCGCTGTACCTAGCAGTCATCGTGGCAGGCATCGCACTCGTGGCGTATGACTTGATCAAGTTCGCGGCTCGGAGGATCACGGCAATCCGCGCTCAAGGGTTCGCGCGGACCTCACCGGGATGGCTAGTCCCTTACACGCTTTCCAAGAGAAAGTACTTTTCGTGCTTCATTGTTGCGACGAGTCTGTACGCAATCTTCTACTCAATTGTCACAAGCATGGTGGTGTATCAACCAACTGTCGACTTCGTACGAGCGTATGGGGCATCAATTCCATCCGCCGTCCTGACCCCTTGCTGCGGGGCCCCACTATACACGCCCGTGCTGACGGTATACGTAACCGACCACCTAGGTCTTCTTCTAATTCCGCTTACCTCGCTTCTGCTAGTCGCCATTTCCATCCTAGTGGGACTCAATGTAGCTGTCTCCGCATTCGCCTTCGACAACAGGGCCAAGGGAAAAGGCCGAGGAGTGGCGGGCGCACTAGGAGCGGTGGTAGGGCTATTCACAGGCTGCCCCACATGTGCTGGAATCTTCTTCGCCAATACACTAGGAGGGTCGGGAGCCGCTTCCTTTGCAACGTTGCTCGGGTACTATCAGCCAGCGTTCATCCTTCTTAGTCTCCCAGTCCTGCTGATTACCCCGTACCTGACAGCTAGGAGCCTAGCGAGGGTGTATAGGGACGGGTGCGTTCCCTTTTCGCCCGAGAAATCCACGGGGGCTCAGAGTTCACTCCGGTAAGTTCTACTGTCTCCCTAGTAGCAGTCCGCGAGGCCTACAAGCGTTACCGTGGAGACCACTTGAGTGAACCGAACCTGGAACTGGCGGCGAAATCTTCGCGAGGAAAGGACCCTGCCGAGACGACTAATGAACCAGGCAGTTTCAACTGTTGTAGGCGCTTCTATCATGAAAAGCCGCGGCCAATCGGACAGGCGCATGCGTTGCAGAATTTCTGTACGACTGGACTTCAGAGAGCGTTCCTAGTGCCTACCTTCCAGGTCTTCCCCGTTCGCTGTCCTGAGCCTATTCACTTCGCCCAGCTCGAAGGGGAAAACAATCCACTTGTCGACCACTTCTAGATAGTACTCGGGTTCAATCTTGCTCCATGGTTTCTTGAACAGTACGGCCACTTCAAGAAGTCGCGGGTCCTGTCCGTTGAGGTACTGCCTTACCACCTCCATTGTATCTCCTTGGTCGACCAGGTCATCGACCACTAGGACGTTCTTCCCCTTCATCTCCTCGGTCAGCGTTGAGACGATCTTGGGAGTTCGTCTCTGAGCTATCCCTTCGTAGGATTTCACGTTGATGAAGTCGATTCTAACCCCTAGACGGTCAGAGACAACCATGGCCACAGGCAATCCACCCCTGGCGATTCCGATGACCAGGTCAAACCTCTCCCCTCTGGAGCGCACCTTTTCCGCCAGAGCCTCAGCCAAGTTGCCGTATTCGGACCAACTTATGTACCTGAGTTCGGTCAAGAATCGGTCCCGCATGGTCTTCATAGATAACTCTTCGACTGCGGACTTTTACTGGAGAATACTCGTAAGTCACAAATACTTAAATTGCGATTTTTCTTCGCCGACTTTTGAAACCAAGGTCTTCGAATTGCTGATCAGACGCCCGTGGAGTTCGCACGACTAGGCGCGGATAAGTTGCCGGAGAAACTCGTTGTAATCGCCCTTGGGGGGAACGCTCTCCTTCAACGTTCGCAGAAGGGCACGTTCGACGAACAGTACGCCAACGTGCAGAAGACCGTGAAGAAGATTGCCTACCTCACAGAGAGCGGATTCAGGATTGTGCTCACGCATGGCAACGGGCCACAGGTTGGAGCCACGCTCCTGAGACACGAGGCTGGGAAAGAAGTCGTTCCACCGCTTCCTCTCGATGCCTGTGGAGCTGAAACCCAGGGACTCATCGGCTACATGATCCAACAAGCACTTAGGAACGAATTGAAGTCTCGTGGGATAGACAAATACGTTGTCACGGTCATAACAAGGGTCATTGTCGACAAGCACGATCCTGCATTCGAACACCCGACCAAGCCTGTTGGGCCCTTTTATACGAAAGAGGAAGCTGATCGGCTAAGTCAGCGGGTGCCAAACGTGATAATGAAAGACGATGCTGGACGTGGATACAGAAGAGTGGTCCCGTCGCCGGACCCGAAGGTCATCGCGGAAAGGCTCGCCATCCGGACACTGGTGGACGCAGGTTTCGTGGTAGTCTCCACAGGAGGCGGGGGCATTCCTATAGTCGAAGAAGAATCCCAAGCCAGGGGGGTTGAAGCTGTGATCGACAAGGACCTTGCAGGCCAACGGCTAGCGACTTTGATCAATGCGAACATTCTAGTGATGCTGACAGACGTTGACGGAGCCTACCTCAACTTTGGGACCCCAAGACAGGAGCTCATCAGAGATGTGACTACCGGGAGGCTGCAAAGATACTTGGATGAAGGCCATTTCAAAGAAGGCAGCATGGCTCCTAAAGTGCTCGCGGCCATACGATTTGTCGAAAGCGGTGGCGAAAGAGCCATAATAGCTGAGCTTGGAAAGCTGACAGAGGCCATGGAGGGCGACGCCGGGACGCACGTAGTCAGTCCAAGAGCTTGACCGAAGACTTGCCGGCTGGGCCCGACTCCATTGTAATCGAAGGCGGGATCATAGTCACCATGGACCCTGGACGCACGGTCATCGAGGGGGGCTCGATCCTCGTGGAGAGAGGGACGATAACAGAAGTGGGGAGTCTGGGCTCAACCCCAGGGGGTCATAGGGCGGAGCTTAGAATCCCTGCCAAGGGGACGGCTATAATCCCTGGTCTTATCGACGCTCACGTCCACCTCGCGCAGAGCCTGCTCAGGGGCGCGGCCGACGACCTCTCATTGGTCGAATGGCTCAAGAAAAGGGTCTGGCCAATCCAGGGAAGCTTTACCGAGAAGGACGGGAAGCTAAGCGCAGAGCTGTCAATGCTTGAAATGATTAAGAGCGGAACGACTTCGTTCGTAGGCGTCGACGTGGTCTCGAGGTACGGATTTGATGGAATAGCGAAGGCGATCTCCAAGGCAGGGATGAGAGGGGCGCTGGCCAAGACGATTATGGACAGCCCCGGGTACGGTAGAAGGGAGAGCATAATGCCCCCTGGTCTCGTGGAAGAGAAGGACACCACCATCAGAGAGGCAAAATCGATGATTCGGAAGTACAACAGTGTGAAGGGCGGCTTGGTAAGGACCTGGGTCGCACCGAGGTCGCTGGGAGGGTGCAGCGAAGAACTCTACAGGGAGGTGAGCGAGTTGGCCCGTGAGAGTCATTCAAGAATAACTATGCACCTGGCCGAGGTCAGGGAGGACGTAGAGTACGCAAAGCAGAACTACGGCACAACTCCTTTTGAGTTCATAGAGAAGGTAGGTCTGGCCGGTCCCCGGTCGCTCTTCGCTCACATGGTCTGGCTGACGGACGAGGACATACAAAGGATAGCAAGGACGAAGTCCAACGTCGCCCACTGCCCTTCCTCCAATCTCAAGCTTGCCTCGGGAATTCCAAGAATCCCCGAGCTTATTGGAGCCGGTGCTAACGTCGGGCTAGGGTGCGATGGGGCGCCATGCAATAATTCGCACGATATGATTAGGGAAATGAAACTTGCGGCCGTAATCCAGAAGGGAAGGCTCCTCGACCCTCTGACCATGCCTGCCACAACGGTCTTGGAGATGGCTACGCTCAACGGCGCTCGGGCCATAGGGATGGAATCCGAGGTTGGGTCCATCGAGGTCGGCAAGAGAGCAGACCTGGTGCTCATCGACCTGAGGAAACCGCACCTCACGCCCTACCGAGACTTGGTTTCGAACATTGTTTACTCTGCCATGGGGAGCGACGTCGACAGCGTCATGGTGGATGGAAGATTCCTGCTACGCGGAGGGAAGACGCTCACCTTGGATGAAGAGAGTATCGTCAGCGAGGCACAGAAGAGCCAGGACGCGCTCATATCCAAGTCGGGTGTCAACGTCTAGGAGTCTAGGCGTGGATTTCCTGTTAAAGAACGCCAGAATCGTGACGAGTTCGAGATTATTCGAAGGAAGCGTGGGGGTGGAGGACGGCAAGATCGCGTCCCTTTCGCCAAACCTCCAGCCGTCTGGAGCGAAGGTGTACAACGCCGAAGGCAAGATCGTTATCCCCGGAGGGATAGATGCCCACACTCACATGGAGCTCCCTGTCACGAACGCAACCTCGGCCGACGACTTCTACTCGGGGACCGTCGCGGCGGCCTGCGGCGGCATCACCACCATCGTCGATTTCGCGGACCCAAGGCCAGGCGAAACCCTACTGGGAGCGCTGGCCGACTATAGGAAAAGAGCGGACGGGAAGGTAGCGATCGACTATGGCCTCCACATGATGTTCAAGGGTCAGAATCTCGGCGAGATCGAGATGATATCGGACATTGTCAGGAGGGGGGTCCCCAGTTTCAAAGTCTACACCGCCTACAGGAAGAGGGGTTTGATGTTGGAGGACCCCGACATATCGAGGGTGATGAGGAAGGTGGCCAGCCTAGGGGGACTCGTCGCAGTCCATGCTGAAAGCGAAAGAATAATCGAACGGCTGACGCAGGGCAACCTTGTAGCGGGGAACACTGGGCCGAGGTTCCATGCCCTGAGTAGACCGGCGGAGGCGGAGGCGGAGGCTATCTCCAGAGTCACTCGACTCGCCCACGCTGCCGGGGCGAGGCTCTACATCGTCCATCTTTCAAGCAGAGTGGGGAAAGAGGAGGTGGAGCGGGCGCGCGGTCTTGGGACGAGTGTCTTCGCGGAGACCTGCCCACACTACCTTGTCTTAACAGACGAGGTATACGAGCGTGAGGATGGGCGCAACTTTGTGATGTCCCCCGCCCTGAAGAAGATGGATGACCTCATTGCGCTCTGGCATGGACTTCGGCCTGGAGGAGTTATCGAGACAGTCGGGAGTGATCACTGTCCGTTTCCGAGCTTTCAGAAAGATTGGGGAGAGGAAGACTTTACCGAAATCCCGAACGGCGTCCCCGGGACGGAGGCGATCATCCCAATTCTCTATTCGGAGGGGGTAAGAAAGGACAGAATTTCAATGTTCGACCTGGTAAGGGTCACGTCGGAAGCGCCTGCTCGACGCTTTGGTCTAAGTCCTTCCAAGGGATCTATCTCGGTTGGCGCAGACGCCGACTTCGTAGTAATTGACCCCAACAAGAGAGTTAGGATGACCTCAGATGTGCTCCACACCAAAATAGACTATAGCATCTACGACCACCTAACGACCGAGGGCTACCCCGTGCTCACTGTCAGTAGGGGGGAGGTGGTAATGGAGGACGGGGAGTTTTTGGGGAGAAGGGGGCGGGGCAGATTCATCCCCAGATCTGTAGCGTCGTAGAGTTGCTATCTGCTCGCCTTCGACTTAGGATGACTCAGGTTTCGTTTGAGTGGCTCGACCGCTTCGGGCGGGAACGAGCCGAGCCGATTCCAGAGCCGCTCCATGGTCTTCAGGACCCTGGCTTCTGACTTCGAAACGTCCACTCTTAGCAGACGCTTGTTCCTTACGACCACTTCGCCATCGACGACGACATCTCTCACGTCTGGTCCTCGCAGACCATTGATGATGTAACCGTAGATGGAGCCCGAGTACGGAGTGGCCATGAATGAAGGCTTCACCAATATTACGTCCCCCCTCTTGCCGACCTCGAGAGAACCGAGAGAAGACAGGCCATAGGCCTTTGCGGCGTTGACGGTGCACATCTCTAGAACTTCTTGAGGGGAAGGCCTGTTAGGGTCCCTTCGCGCCACTCTCTGCAGGAGGAAGGCTGCGCGCATGTTCTCGAACATGTCGAAGATGTACCCGTCGTTCCCCAGTCCCACGTTCACTCCCTTGTCCGTCATCTCCATCAGGGAGGCGACACCTACGGCGTTGAGCATGTTGCTCATCGGGTTATGGGCGACACTGGCTGACTTCTTCGCGATTAGCTCTATTTCTCTGTTGTCGAGGTGAACGCAATGAGCCAGGACAGATCTCGGAGAGAGCAGGCCAGCATCGTCCAGCCTATCCACGCTTCTCTTACCGTACCTCTCAACGTTGTGGTAAACATCGTTGGGTCCCTCCGACACGTGGATGGTCAGCGGAACCTTGTGCTCCCTGCTCGCCTCTGCCCCCCTAGAGATCAAGTCGTCTGAGACTGTGAAGGACGCATGTAGGCTGATCATCCCCATGGCCCTCCCCCTGTCCCGCCGTGCGATGAACCTCAGATTCTCTCGTAGACCTCTTACCCCTTCTCGTTCGTTCCTCCTTTCCGTCGTTTCAAAGGAGATTATCCCCCTGATTCCCACTTCGTTCGAGGCCAGTGCAATCTGGTCCAGAGACCCCTCAATCGCGTTCGGGGCCGAGTAGGTGTCCGCGTAGCAGGTTGTCCCATTTTGCAGTGATTCAGCTCCGGCCGCGAGGGCCGTCGCATACGCGTCATCGTTCGTCAGAGCCTCATCTACTGGCCACCATACCCTCTGCAGTATCTGTAGGAAGTCGGAGGGTGGCTTCACGTCCAGCGCCGACCCCCTGAGAGCAATTCCGTACAGATGGGTGTGGCCGCAGATGAGTCCGGGCATCACGATGCATCCTCTTGCGTCCAACACTTCTTCGGCACCGAATCCCTTCGACACCTCGTCCATGGGGCCGACAGCGACGATTCTGCCGTCTTCGATGGCGACTCCGGCACCCTGGACAACTCTTCGCGTAGGGTCCATCGTTACCGCGATGCCGCCCTTGACCAAGAGTTTTGTCGACAACTAACCTCTCCTATTGGCTCTCGCCTAAGCCAGCGACTTTACGACGTATTCAACGTTCCCGCTCAGTGGGAGGAGCAACGGCGACCTGCATCCCGCGGCCATATACTCCTTGATCTTCCTCCTGCAGTCATCAGGGGTGCCTGAGGCAGTGAGCATCTGCACGACCTCGTCAGGAACTATCTCCGCGGCCTTCTCAATGCCACCCGGCTTTGCAGGCCAGCCTCCCATCCTTTCCTGTACTTCCTTGATGAGGTCTTCGCTTACCCCGCTCGCCTTCGCTATGTGTGGCTGCTGTCCCATTGTCATGGTGACGTGGCTCTTTGCCAGCTTGACCGCCTTATCGGCATCCTCATCCATGGAGCATGCGACGAGCTGAGGAGAGTCGATCTCCTTAGGGTTCCTGTGCGCCCTCTCGGCCCCGCGTCTGATACTCTCCCACGCTTTTTCGTCGTACTTTGGAGAGACCAGATAGTTCATCAGCACGCCATCGGCTATCTCTCCGGCCAACTCGAGCATCTGGAAGCCTGTCCCCCCGATGTAGATCGGGACATCCCTGGGCCGTGCCCCCGTCCCGTGCAGTGTGTCGAGCTTGACCCCATCCATCTTCACGAACTCTCCTTGGAAGGTCACCTCCTCGGCCTTGAAGAGGCTCCTGATCACCTGGACGTATTCCCTCATGCACTGGAGGGGCTTTGTCCTCTCTATCCCGACCTTCTTGGCAAGGGGATCCCACCATGCACCGAGGCCTAGAATGACCCTCCCCGCGGACAGCTCGTCGAGGGTGGCCCAGGTCTGGGCTATCAAAGCCGCGTTCCTCGTCCATGTGTTGATGACGCCCGCCCCGACCTTGATACTGCGCGTGTCGGTTGCGATGGCCGTCACGGGGACGACAGCATCCCTCGCCAGCCTGGACTCCGCTATCCACACGGACTCGAAGCCATGCGCCTCCGCGATCTGAGAATACCTAACCATCTCCCTCACGTGCATGTCCTGGAGATACAGCCCCAACCTCTCTATCGATCCGGCTCTCTTCGACATGCTACTTCGCCTCGTCCGACAGGCCTCGCATTTGATTTAAGGTCTTTAGCGGGTCTGAGGAGCCTCGAATCATTTCGCGGCTCCCAAGCCCGAGTCGACGACCTCCTTATCGGCTTCAGGAAGCTCGTACCACCTTTTCCTCTCTCCGACAGCGGCCCTCATTTTCCAACCCATGCTCTTGGGGGCCTCGTCAATGGCCTTCCTCAGTCCTTCGACTCGTTCCATGACTCTCTTCCTTGACTCCTCTTTGAGCCCAACAACCTTCACAAATCTCGGGATATTCGCCAGGTTCGTCGTGAACGTCTTGTAGATTCCCCAGTCGTCGGCGCAAAGCCTCGCAATGTAGGACGCATTTATCCCGTTCTGGACGTCTTCAGCTGTGAGGTCGTGGTCTAGCAGCATGGCTGTTATGTCTTTCATGTCCTTCTCGTTGATCTCCACGATCTGTAGCTTTGTAGAGAGTAGGTCTGCGATTGGCAGCGTCTTCGTCTCGAGGTCGATTCGGTTCCTGAAGTTGAATTTGTGACACATCTCGAACACGTCGAGGAAGACGTCCACTCGCCTAGCATTCCCTAGGTCGTTGAAGATCAGCCTGGTGACTTGGAACGCGTTAAACCTCTCTCTTGGGCGGTACCCAAGTTCCTTGAAGAGTTGGCTGATCTTGGCCACCTCCTTCCTGTGGCCAATCACGTCGATGTCCACGTAGTGCCTCGAAAGCGGAGGATTTGAGGCGGAGGGACAGCGTATTCCCACCGCGACCCCTCCAATGAAGCGAAGAGTAACACCCTTGTCACCGGCCGCGTGAAGTATTCTGTCTGCTTCTTCCAAAAGTGATTCTAGCGGCAAAATGGGAGAGCTCCGCCCAATGCTATACACATACTGATGGCCACCGCAATGTATACCCCTAAGAATCTTTTCCACTGCAGCAACGTTACCACTGAATCCCTAAATCGTTCGGGGTATCAAATCGGCACAAATTTGCGGTTGTGCTTAAATAAGAAATTTGCTGCAGCACTGGACTGCAGAGCCACCCTTGAGCGAGGAGGAGAGGCTAGCAGTCGGTTCGCCGGCACCTACAACGAATGCCACAGGGACGGCAGCGTCTGGTGTTTTCGTAAGAGACGCGACTGGTCTGGTCAAGAATGTCTCCTTCTTCGACAGCATAGCTCTGAACCTGAGCAATATGTCGATTGGGGCTTTGCTCGGTCTCATTGGGCTGTCTGGGCTTCTGCCCATGCTGTTCGCTGGCCAGGACCTGGTAGGCGTGAACCTAGTCTACCTTTGCTTGATTGCGTTCTGCCTTTCCGTTCCCCAGATAGTGATTTACACTGTCCTGACACGGCGTTACCCGCGCGCAGGAGGCGACTATGTCTTCGTGTCCAGGAACCTTGGTGGGTTTGCTGGGAGTGTAGCCTCTTTCGTGGGATACACGACTGAGACCACCGCCTACCTCGCTCTGATTGCCCTATCGACGGTGTTTGCAATAGGGGCCGTGGGGCTCTTCTTCAATACAGCTAGCTCCTTCTACACTGGTCTTGCGACCCCTCAGGGCGCCTACCCGGGTGCTCCCGCTTCGCCCTCCTGGCAATTCCTGATTGGCATATTGATTTTTGCAATTTTGATAGGCATTAACATAGTGAAGCCAAAGGCGGGGTACAGGCTTGTCTCGGTACTGACGATAGTGGGGATAATCTCCCTGCTTGTCGCAATTGGCACCTATGTCGCAGTTGGCTCGGCAGGTGTTCACAACTACATAAACGGGGTCAGTGGCAACGGCCTCTTCACGAACTCCACGAATCCTTCGTCGACATATGCCAACATTGTTGCCGGAAACCAAACAGGCGGACCTGGAGGCTCGACAGGTTTCTCCTGGGGACCGACAATCTTCCTTCTCCCACTGATTGCAGCGTTCGTATTCCCATGGCTGAACGCGGCTCCGGCTGTGGCAGGGGAGATCAAGGGTAAGAGCGCCGTTAGGTGGAACGTACCAATCTCGGCGGTTCTCGCCTTCGCCTTCCTCATCAGCAGCATCGCAGTAATGTACTGGGCGGCAGGCCAGGCATTCACCAACGCAGCCTTTTCCACTCCGGACTACGTGTATGGAATGCCGGTCGCGTTCAACTTCTGGACTCTGGCGATGGGACTTTCGGGTAACTCTGCCGTAGCGGCGTTCATAGGTATCGGGTGGATTTTCGCGAACCTGGGCATCGTTGCTTATGGCATCATCGTGATCTCTAGATACCTTCTGGCACAATCCTTCGACAGGTTCCTTCCATCCCGAATCTCAGATGTCAATCCGAGGTTCGGTTCGCCTGTAAAGGCGTTCCTCATCTCGCTCGTCGTGAGCGTGGTGCTTGTCGGGTACGCCGCATACCACTACACGACTTCGAGCCTCGGGGCAGGGACCAATCCGCTGTTCGGAGCTATTCTGGCATCCATGATCTATTTCATGATAGTTGGGCTCGCCGCGATCGTGCACGCCGTCAAGAAGGAGACGGGCATTCTCAAGCCAGTGCTAGCCCTGGCGGGGTTTGGAAACATTCTTGTCTTTGGGTTCATCAGCTATCAGTTCCTGACCTACCAGAGCGTATGGTCCATCAACGGGTTCACCTTTAGCTGGCTGATAGGATGCCTTGCCCTAGGCATCGTCCTCTTCGCCGGTTCCTACTACTATAACAAAAGGCGCGGGGTGGACATTTCCCTGGCCTACAAAGAAATCCCGCCAGAGTAGTCTTCTAGCCCGAGGTCAACAGGTAGCTCTTTATCCTGTCTCCCTCTAGCTGAGCCAAGAACCCTCGAAGGATCCCTTCGCCGTATTCGCTTCCTGGGTTGGCACAAAGTGTCCTACCTATCTTAACGATTCCTTTGGACTCGTGAATGTGCCCATGAATCCCGAGAAGGGGCTGGTGCGCTTCTATGGCATTTCTGCACGCGGAACTCCCTGCCGAAGTCATCTGAACTTGGTTCCCCTTGACCACTACCTTCATGTCTTCGCCGACCATCGGCGCCTTGTCGATCAGAGTATTAATCGGCGGGACGTGGATGTTAAAAATTGCCGACTTCGTGCTCTTCAGATTCGCGACCATCCCTTCGATCATCTTGCTCAGTTCCCCTTCATCCACCTCCCTTGGGCTGTTCCAGGGGGTGTGGTTGGTGTACCCCAGGGTTATCATTTCGTGGTCGCCGTCGATGGACACCACTCTCCCCTCGGGGTTGACGACGTAGCTCGAAGAGGTCAGGACAGGATCGATGTCGAAAGTGTCGTCGTTCCCGGGGGAAATGTAGCAGGACACGCCGGTCTTTGCCAGCCTCTCCTCAGCCAGTCTGACCCACTCGCCGACTCGGTCCACCATTGCCTTAACGAAGGCCGCCTTCACGTTGTCTGGGTCCGCCGCTATCTCCTCGTATTCTTTCTTGGTCATGAGCTGCGTGTAGTATCCCGAGTCGTTCGACCTGGCCACGATTCCGTCGACTTCTGTCTTGTTCTTGAGGGACAGTTCGTCCCCCTCGTAAGTGCACCTGTAGCTCCCGTCCCCCTGCTCGATGATCGGGACGAGCAGCTTCCCGGTGATGTCCCCTCCCAAAACGAGAACGCTTGCACTGTAGAACTTCGCGGCGTTCAGGAACTTCTTGAAGCATCTGGTGGAGCCGTGGACGTCCGTGATGAAGAAGACTCTAGAGGTCGTCACACCAGTCTGCGTTGCTCTTGGAGTAGATTAAGGTGCACCCTTCATGCTGAGGCTGAGGCTACTATTTTGCCGTACCTGCTAGGAGTGCTAGCACTGCCGCCCTAACGTACAACAGGTTCTCCGCCTGATCGTATATGATGCTGCGAGGGCCATCCATAACCTCGTCGTCGGCCTCCTGGCCCCTGAACACCGGGAGTACATGCGTAACAACCCCATCCCTGCTCATGGTGTCGGTCAGCCTCTTGGTCAGGCGCCAGTCTTTGTGCATGTTGTGCAGCTCCACCTCTCTTTCCTTCGAGAACCGGTTCATCCCTGTCATGACACAGTCATGGCTCGCCCAGCTCCTAGGAAAGACGCCGTCAGCCCCTTTCATGGCCTTGTCTGGGTCGTGGCTTATTTCCAGACCTCCACCTGACTTCTTGGCGTTGCTCCTCGCTGCGTCGACCATTTTCTCGTCCAGGTCGAATCCGTCAGGGTAGACGAGGACGGTGTCCATCCCGTACTTCGTTGATATCAGCAGCTCGTCCTGCATGCTTCCCCAGCTTCGGATGTGGTCGCTGTATGTCCAGAGCAGGACGTACTTCTTCTTCTCCAGGTTCACTCCCAGCTTTTCTTTGAGTGTGAACACGTCGGTTATCGCCTGAGTGGGGTGGTATACATCATCGGCCATGTTGACCACGGGTATGTCCGCGTGCTTTGCGTACTCCCTAATCGCCGCGTTTCCCCTCCCGTAGATATAGTCGACCGCAGATTCCAGAATCCTGACGCCCAGGGCTTGACCCATCCTTTCGTACATCTTTGCCATGTCCTTGATTGACTCGCCCTCTGACCCTCTCGTGGTGGCGAAGTCGATGAATTGTGAATGGCCACCAAGAATTGTCGCAGCGGCCTCGAAGCTAGACCTGGTCCGTGTAGATGTGTTGTAGAAGAGCATGAAGAAGGTCCTGTTCTTGAACAGCTCGGGGACCGCATTCGAGCGGTACTTGCGTTTGATTTTGCTCGCGAAATCCATCAGATAGTCAATCTCTTCTCTCTTCCATTCTTGGGTGGAGATCAGGTCCTTGCCGTGCAAGTCTTGAGGTCGCATGTCAGCGTCGAGAGGGGCTTTGCTTATAGGAGTATCAGGTTCATAGAGGCAGATGGACCTGAAGACTGCCTAGGTTCTCCCCCGCGCCCTCGCGAGATTGATAGCAGCTCCACCCTTCTTCAGGGCCTGATAGACTCTCTCTGGAGTGGCTGGGATTTCGAAGAGCCTCACACCTGTGGCGTCGTAGATGGCGTTCGTGATGGCAGGGGCGATGGGCACCAGGCCTATTTCTCCCACCCCCTTAGCCCCGAAAGGCCCAGTCTCCTCGGCTTCTCCCACTGGGATAACCTCAATCTCGGGTGCGTCTTTGATGGTGGGGATAAGGTACGTCGCGAAGTTTGGGGTCTTCAGGAACCCGTCCTCAATCTTGGCCTCCTCGATTATCGCGTAGCCAAGCCCCTGTATCGCCGCCCCTTCCACCTGTCCTTCGAAGGTTTGGGGGTTTATGACCCGCCCGCCATCAGGGAGAACGACGAGCCGCGTGACCTTCACGACTCCAGTCAGGATGTCGACCTCGACCTCCGCAAGCGCGCAGGCGAACATGTAGAAGAGGTGGGGTATCTCGAGAGAGCCTGCGATGGGTTCGACCCTGGGGACGTCGAATGTGCCAATCGTCTCGATGGATAGGTTTCTTGACTTGGCCCTCTCGGCTATGGCCGAATAGGTGACCGATCTGTCAGTCCGCGTGGAGACTATGCCCGAAGGTCCTGCCTGGAGGGTCCTCTCAGGTTCGCCTAGGAGCTCGGCCGCCGAGCGAGCAAGCAAGGTCTGCATCTCCTTCGCTGCCTTGATTATCGCGTTCCCACCGAGGTAGGTCGACCTAGAGGCAGAGGTCACGCTGGTGTCCGGCGCGTTGAGGGTGTCTCCGCAGGCCACGGTCACATCATCCAGGTCACACCGAAGTGCCTCTGCGGCAATCTGGGCAAACGCAATCGTCATGCCCTGGCCGATCTCCGTGGTGCTGACGTTCACCTCGAACCTTCCGCTGTCCAATAGTCGGATTTTTGCGGCGCCCTTGTCGGGGAGGGCACCAAGGGTGAACCCCTTGATGGCAGCTGCCACCCCCACCCCTCTCTTCGTCCATTGGCCAAGGCCAGGTCCAGGGGACACCCTCCCCCTCCAGAGCTCGTGGTTCCTCGCCCTCTCCAGCGCCTCTTGAATGCCGACGCCACTATTGATTCTGTTCCTGAAAGCGCCCTCGTCTCCTTTCCGCAGCGCGTTCCTCAGCCTGAATTCTATGCGGTCCAACCCGAGCTTTTCCGCAAGGATGTTCATCTGACTCTCCATAGCGAACATGACTTGCGGAGATCCGAACCCCCTGAAAGCGCTCATCACGCCGTTGTTGGTGTAAGCGAGAGTTGCCTGGATGTCGACGTTCGGCATCCTGTAGGGGCCGTTGCAGTTCTCGATGGCGACGTCTAGGACTGCGGGACCAAGGCCAGCGTAGGCCCCCTTGTCGAAGAGTATCTCCACCCTGTTGGCGAGCAGGGTCCCGTCTGCCGCAGCCGCGGTTTTCATCTTGACAGTCGCGGGGTGCCTCTTGAGCCCCGCGATGCACGACTCGCCGCGGCCCCAAACAAGCTTGACCGGCTTCCCCGTCTTCAGGACCGCAAGTGCGAGATGTAGTTGCACCGGGACATCGTCCTTCCCCCCGAACGCCCCCCCGACAGGAGGGGTAATCACGACGACTTCGTCTTCCTTCAGCCCAAGAGTCTCACAGATCTCTGCCTTGTCCTTGTAGGGGCTCTGGCCTCCCACAATCAGTGTCAGCCTTTTGGCATCGTCGTAATAGCCAAGTCCGGCCTCGGGTTCTAGATAGGCGTGCACCTGCGACCCCGTTCGATAGGTGTTCTCGACAATGACGGCCGCCCTGCGGAAAGCCTCTTCCACGTCCCCGAAGGATATTCTGGTCTCCCTGCACACATTCCCTCCCTCGTGCACCTTGGGGGAGCCAGGCTTCAGGGCCTCGACGGGGTCGGTCACTGCGGGCAGCTTCTCGTATTCGACTTGAATGAGCCTGAGGGCATTCTCAACCTCCTCGGCAGTTGTAGCGACCACGAGCGCCACTGGGTCCCCGACACATCTGACTTTGTCGTCACAAAGAACCGGTCTGTCGCGGATGAACGCACCGTATCGGTTCTTGCCTGGGACGTCCTCGTGGGTGAGGACCGCAGCGACGCGAGGCAGGGCTCTGGCCGTCGATGCGTCTATCCTCTTGATCCGCGCGTGTGGTAGCGGGCTTCTAAGGACTCCAGAGAAGAGCATCCCTGGCATCGAGATGTCTGAAGGGTATGCAATCGAGCCGCTCGCCTTCGCGTAGGCGTCCTTTCTTGGAATGGGTTTACCGACCCACCTGAACTCTGGCTTGCTCACGTGCCCCCCTTCTTTACCTCTAGGATTTCCTGGAGTCCCCGGTATGTCAGGTTCACCGCCATCTCCCGCCTGTACTCCCTGGTGCCTCTGACGTCAGTAATTGGGGCGATGGACGCGGTTACGGCTTGCGAGGCAGCCCTGATCCTCATCTCGTTGAGCCGGCCCTGGGTCACAATCTCCTCCGACTTAGTTGCCCTCACCACGGTCGGGGCGACCGACCCCAGTGCGATTCTGGCTGCCACGAACTTCTCTGAGCTTGCTCCGCCCCTCAGGCACATCGAGACCCCCACGACAGAGATCGCCTCCCCTGACCGGAGGGTATGCCTCAGGTACAGCCCGTGTTCGTCCTTGGTCATCTTCCTGAAGCTTATCTCCTTAATCAGCTCGTTCGAGTGGAGATCAAGCTCCTTGTACCCTTTGAAGAAGTCCTTGACCTGAATTTCCCGGTCGCCGTCGACGCTGGCCAAAGTGAGCCGTGCGTCGAGAGAATAGAGGGGCGGGATGCAGTCCCCAGACGGAGAAGCGTTGGCGAGGTTCCCACCGATGGTTGCCTTGTTGGTGAGTTGCATGGAGCCGAACTCGTCCGCCGCCTGGGCTAGAGGAAAGGCGAACCGTCTCACCTCGGGAGAGGACGAGATGTCGGCTATGCATGTAAGGGCTCCGATGCGGATTTTGTCCCCATTGGAGTGAATATATCGTAACTCGTCGAGCTGGTATATGTTCAGGAGTCTTTCGTCGGTGACGGGGCCCGCCCGCATCCGTACGAGAATATCCGTTCCCCCGGCAATCACCTTGTACTTGGTCTTGTCCAACATCTGCAATGCCTTCGTAAGGGTTGCGGGCGAGTCGACCTCGACGTCTGACATGGCGAGGGACAGGGTCAAGTCACTCCTTTCATCACAGCCTTCACTATTTTCGTGTAGCCCGTGCACCGGCAAAGGTTGCCCCTGAGGGCTTGCTTGGTCTCCTCGAGGCTCGGCCGGGGGCTCACGCCAAGAAGCGCCTTGGACGCAATTACTACCCCCGGCGTGCAGTAGCCGCACTGGACGGCCCCCTCCTCTATGAAGTGCCTCAGCAGTGCCTGGGAGTCAGGGTCGCTGGCAAGTCCCTCAATGGTGACGATGTCGGTCCCTCGGACCTGCTCCATTATCGTCAGGCAAGAGTGGACCGCCTTGCCGTTCACCAGGACGGTACATGCGCCGCACTCCCCCTCGCTGCAGCCGTTCTTCGTGCCAGTGAGCCCAACAACGTCCCTGAGGGTCTCCAGCAGGCTGAAAGCCGGAGGCGCATGAACCACAACGGGCTTCCCGTTGAGCTTAAGGGAGTATTCTCTCAGTTTCAAGACTAAAGCCTTCAGAGCCCCCCGTTTTATTTTAAGCGAACGCCGAAGTCGCTGATGAGAGATGAATCATTCCCTCTCACGGTTTGTGTGGAAGCGTGCTCATCACCTTGTCGGGCTCCTTCAGCCCGGACCCGGTGACCAGGACCACCGAAGTGTCGTCCGCACCAACCACGCCTTCCTTGAGCAGTTTCCTCAGGCCGGCGACTCCGGCCGCACCCGACGGCTCGGCGAACACGCCCTCATAGGCTGCCAGGTCTTTTACCGCCTGCATGATTGCCGGGTCGTCGACCGAGACCCCTTCCCCACGGGTCTTCTCGATGCCCGCCAAGGCTGAGTCCCCGTCCCACGGGAACGGGTCGAGGAGCCCCGATGCGACGGACTCTGGGTATGCCTCTGGGACGATCCTGTCGAATCTCAAGTGCCCGTTTATCGCCTTCGTTAAGGCCTGATTCCCCTTCGGCTGGACGGAAACCAGTCTGGGGTAGGAGTCCGCCAGGCCGACTCTCCTGAGGTCCTGCAGTCCCTTCCAGACACCAGTCAGGAGACACCCGGAACCTGTGGGCACGAAAATCCAATCAATTTCGTCCCATTTGTGTTGTTCATTGAGCTCGAAGGGGATTGTTTTTGGCCCTTCCACCTGGTATGGGTTGAAGGGACCGAAGCTAGGACAGGGATAGTATCCGAACTTGTCGACAGCCCGAAGCATCGCCTGAACGGTCGCATCCTCCCCTTCCTTCTCTTGCTTGCACCTGACGATAGTCGCTCCGTAGAGCATCAGCTGCGCAATCTTACCTATGGCGGCGTCAACCGGAACGAAGGCGTGGACCCTGATTCCTGCGGCTGCTGAGTATGCAGCGAGGGATGCCGCCGCGTTCCCGCTTGAGGCTATTG
>Ga0187772_10000450_pt1 | contig 18335 bp, 12 predicted proteins | sample 0116_SJ02_MP15_2_FD_133137 | JGI IMG/M metagenome (GOLD analysis project Ga0187772, IMG submission 133137) | Tropical peat soil microbial communities from peatlands in Department of Meta, Colombia - 0116_SJ02_MP15_20_MG | ecosystem: Environmental > Terrestrial > Soil > Wetlands > Peat | place... | reverse complement strand
TGCTGGTGAGTGAACCGGAGCGTGCAACCTTGGCTCTAGCTTTGCAGATGCTGAAACAGGTGACTTCGCGCAAGCTGAAGATGATCGCCGGGGACAATCCCTTCTGGCAGGCGCGCTACTATGATTTCAATGTGTGGAGCGAGCGCAAACGGTTAGAGAAGTTACGCTACATGCATCGCAACCCGGTGACACGAGGATTGGTCAAACGACCCGAGGACTGGCGATGGAGCAGCTTCCGCCATTACCTGACGGGTGAGGACGCGGGGGTGGAGATCGAGTCGCCATGGACAGCGCGAAGACGGGAGAGCACGGGGATCCATCCAACGGTGCGGCGGAGGGAACCGGCATAACAGCCCCGGCCTTCGCAAAAAGCGCGAAAGGCCGGGCCACCCGCCCCAGTTCGCCTTTCGTGTCGTCAATCCAGGGGTGTAGCATTTTCCCCATCATCCCTTATAACCCCCCTTCCCATTTGACCTGCCGCGCTGGGCGGCCTAACATAGCGCCGAGCGTACTGCCATGGTTGGCGAGACGGTCTCCCACTATCGCATTCTCGGCAAGATCGGCGGGGGTGGCATGGGAGTCATCTACGAGGCCGAAGACCTGCGCCTCGGCCGCCACGTTGCCCTCAAGTTTGTTCCTGACAATGTGGTCGGGGACCCGAAATCCCTGGAACGCTTTGAGCGCGAAGCCCGCGCCGCCTCGCGGCTGAACCATCCCAATATCTGCACCATTCACGCCATCGAGGACAACAACGGCCATCCCTTTATCGTGATGGAGAAGCTGGAGGGCGAAAGCCTGAAACAGCGTCTGCGCGGGCAACCGCTGGATTTGGATCTGCTCCTCGATATCAGTGTGCAGGTTGCGCAAGCGCTGGAAGCGCTTCACGCCAAAGGCATCGTTCATCGCGACATCAAGCCAGCCAATGTGTTTCTTACGCAAACCGGCCACGTAAAAGTGCTGGATTTCGGATTAGCCAAACTCTCTAAAGGCGCGCTGCCTGCCGGTGACGACACCCCATATGAAGACTCGCTGACTGCGGTCGGTGTAGTACCTGGTACCGCGGTTTACATGTCTCCTGAACAGGCGCGCGGCGAGGACCTGGATCCGCGCTGCGATATTTTTTCCTTCGGTGTGGTGATTTATGAGATGGCAACCGGGCAAAAGCCGTTTCGCGGCACCAACGTAGTCACAACACTCGATGCCATGCTGCACAAAAAGCCCGCTCCGCCTCGCGCTATGAACCCCGCGGTTCCGGCTGCGCTGGAGGGCGTGATCGGCAAGGCGATGGAAAAGGATCGCAGCCTGCGTTATCAGAACGCCACCCAGATGAAAGCCGATCTGGAGCGGCTGAAGAACGAAAGTGAATCGGCGCAGGTGAAAGCCGTGGGCCGGGAAACCCGGCTGAAGGTGGTCACCAATACCTTCGCCGTAGCCACCGCCTGGCCCAAGTACATGATGCTTGGGGTAATCGCGCTTCTGGTAACGCTTCTGGCGGCCCTGGGCACGTGGTGGCTCAAACATCGCGGAGGCGCAGTGGTGGCGGCTAACAATACCATTGCCGTGCTGCCGCTGCAGAACATGAATGGCGATTTCAGCGTGGACTACCTGCGTTTTGCGCTGGCCGACGAAATCGCCAACGTGCTGACTTACTCGCGCACACTCGACGTCCGGCCTTCCTCGATCACCCGGAAGTATGTCAGTTCCGATCTGGATCCGCAGAAAGTGGGTGGCGAATTGCACGTGGCCGACCTGGTTTCCGGACACTTTATCAAGCAAGGCGACTATTTGCTGGTGACTCTGGAGGCAATCGATACCAAGAACGACCGTCTGGTTTGGCAGACCAACTTCAGCATTGCCAGCCAGGATTCGATCGCCTTGGAGAACCAACTCACCGCTCACATTCGGCAGGGCTTGCTGGTGGCCCTGGGAGTGCCGAGCGGCCCGGTCGACACCGGAACCAAACCCAAGAATGAGCAGGCTTACGACCTTTATCTTCACAGTCTGGCTTTGCCGCACGATCCGGGCCCGAATAAAGATGCCATTGCCGTTTTGAGCGAAGTGGTGAAGATGGACCCCACCTATGCACCGGCCTGGGAGGAATTGGGGGTGCGCTATTACTACGATTCCGCTTTCTCGGATGGTGGCGAGGATGCGTTTCAAAAATCGAACGAGGCTTGCCAGCGGGCCGTAACCCTTGAACCGAATCGGGTGACGGCCGCAAGCCAGCTAATCCTGAACCAGGTGGAGCGGGGCGAACTTCCCAAGGCATATCAGGGAGCCGAAGCACTGCTGAAGAGCCGGCCGGAGAGTGCAGAAGCTCACTTCACCCTGGCTTATGTCTTGCGGTATGCCGGCATGCAGGAGCAATCTGCGCGCGAGTGCGATACCGCCATGGCATTGGATCCCGGGAATTTTCAGTTCCGTTCCTGCGCCTGGGCCTTCATGGAGCTGGGGAGGGCCCAGCGCGCCATGGATTTTGTTCGCGTCGATGCGGGCTCAGAATGGGCGGCCTATGCGACCTTCCAGGTTTTGTTACGCGAGGGAAAAATCTCCGAGGCCCGAGCACAGGTGAAGAATGTGGCTAACAGTCCCATCTACCATCGGGATGTGCTGGAAGCTTGTCTGGGATTGCGGCCTGCCCCGGATTTGGATCGCCTGGCGGGGCCAGCCGAAACGGCCGTTCTAGCCGAACCTGATCCCGAGCCTTGGTACCGCTTTGGCGCCGTTATGGCTTACTGCGGCAAGAAAGAAATCGCTCTGCACATGATCAATGCGGCAGTCGAGCAGAATTATTGTTCGTATGCCGCTCTGCTAGCCGATCCTTTATTAGAAAAACTGCGCAGCAGCGCGGAATTCGACAAAGTACTGACCGCCGCGCATGAGTGCCAGCAGGCGGTGAGTAATCCGCAGTGAATCTTTTCCGTGGCCTTTGCGGTCTTCGTTCTTTAGATCTAGCCCACCCCCGACGAGAGTCATCCCGAGAGCCTGCGTTTTCCCGAGCAGGCCGAGGGATCTGGCGTGGAGCGCCGTTGAATTCGAGGTAGATGCGCGCCAGATCCCTCACTCGGCTGAAGTGCGCCGAGTTTCGGGATGACCCCGAGGGTGAAGGGGGTGATCAGAGTTGTTAGCGGAAGGCGAAACTCAGCATTCTTCCCAAATTCCGGCTATCCTTATATAAGCTCCCGCAGTCGATGACTAAACAGAACCCACGAAAAAATTTGATTCGCGTTCGCCACAGCCCCCATCGGTTAGGTATGCAATACCTTCGAGGATATTTGCGCCTGGGGTGGCTCAGCGCTGGATTGGTAGCAGTTCTACTTCTCGTCGCGGGCTTTTACCGAGGACACGTAACCGCGGACGCGTCCAGCCAGGCGAGCCCGGTTGAACCGCTGTTTCAGGATACCGGTGCGGCGGGACTGAAGGAAATGCTTCTGCGCCTGCATACAACGGCGCGGCTGATGCAAACCGTGGCGCATCCGGACGACGAAGATGGTGGTCTGCTGACGCTGGAATCACGTGGCAAAGGCGCCGAAGTTCTGCTGCTCACGCTGAATCGCGGCGAGGGTGGACAGAACAAGATTGGCAGCAATCTTTTCGATGTGCTCGGCGTGCTGCGGACTTTGGAGCTCACGCAATCCGATCGTTACTACGGAGTGCAACAGCGCTTCACGCGAGTCGCTGATTTCGGCTACTCCAAAACTCCGGACGAAACCTTTCAAAAGTGGCAGGGACACGAGATTGCGCTTGGCGACATGGTGCGCGTGATCCGTTGCTTCCGGCCCGACGTGCTGGTAGCGCGTTTCTCCGGCACCGACCGTGATGGCCACGGACATCATCAGGCATCGGAAATTCTGACGAGAGAAGCTTTTCGGGCCGCCGCTGACTCCAACCGCTTTCCCGAGCAGATCCGAGAAGGGTTACAACCCTGGCAGGCGAAAAAACTTTACATTGGAAACGTCTGTCCCTGGGGAGCGAAGACGTGTCCCGATGCCGATTACACGGTTCGCTACAACACCGGGCAAAACGATTCCTTGCTGGGAATGTCGTACGTGCAGTTCGCGCTGACCGGCCTGAAGCATCAGCTATCGCAGGGAGCGGGCGGCTGGACGCTCGATCCCGGTGACCGCTTTGCGTTTTATAAGCTGATTGATTCCGTCGTGCCGTCGCAAAGTGATGATAAGGGACACGAAAAAGACTTCTTCGATGGAATCGATACCAGCTTGCCAGGTTTTATTTCAGGTATCGGAGATGCGGAGAAAGCGCCATTCCTGCGCACCGATCTGAATCAAATTCAGAACGACGTGGACCGCGCGACAGCCGCGGCGGAACGTGATTCCTCAGTTGCGGCCGAGCCGTTGCTCGCGGGCCTGGAAACCACCCGCAAGACGATTGAGTCCGTGAAGACCTCGACGCTATCGGATGCCGCAAAAGATGAGTTGCTGACAAAGCTGATGACGAAAGACCATCAGTTCGAGAGAGCCGCCAATCTCGCGCTGGCAGCGCAACTGCGCGTGGCCGTGGATGCGCCGGAGGGTACGAATCCTGACGATGCTTTCATGGCGGTTCCCGGACAGAGCTTCGATTTGACTGCCCAGTTCTCAAGCGCGCAGAAGATTGCCCCCACTAAGGTTGAACTGGATTTGCCGGAGGGATGGAAATACAAGGCGATCAATCAGAGTGCCACGGAAAGGGATCCTTCGACTCCGCTCAGGATGACAGTGAGATTTAGAGTTACGGTGCCGGAAAACGCGCAACTCACCCGGCCCTATTGGCATCGCGACGATCCCGAGCGAGACGCGATTAATACCGTTGACGAAGCGCAATACGTGACACTTCCCTTCCCGCCCCCGCCGGTGCGAGCCCAGGTCACTTACAAAGTAAACGGAAAAGAGGGCGTCGCTCGCGCGGTGGCAATGGTCAAGTACAAAGATCCAGACGGAACGCGGCTCGAGCGAGCTCTGGCCGTGGCGCCGGCGTTTTCCGTCATGCTCGAACCCGGTCAGCAGGTCATTCCCACGCGCGGCGATCTGGCTTGTAAGGTAAAAGTTGCAGTATCCACAAACCTGTCGGGCACGAGCCAAGGAACGCTTCATCTGGAAGTTCCCGCGGGATGGCGCGCTGAGCCGGCGGATGCTCCTTTGCAGTTTCACGGACGCGGTGAAAGGCGCGAATCCGAATTTACCGTGTTCCACGATGGCATGAAGGAAGGTCCCACGGACATTCGGGCGATCTTCGACTCGGGCAAGAAATTCAGCGAAGGTTACAGCGTCGTGACACGGGAAGACCTCGATACGTTCTATTACTACCAACCCGCGGTACAGCACGTGAGCGTGGTGGACGTGAATGCCCCGCCGGGCTTGAAGATCGCCTACATAATGGGCGCAGGCGATGACATTCCAACGGTGCTCAAGCAGATCGGCATGAACGTAACCCTGGTTTCAGCCGACAAGCTCGCGACGGAAAACCTAAGCCAGTACGATACCGTCGTCCTCGGGATTCGTGCGAACGACACGCAAAAAGAAATTGCCGAAAATCACCAGAAGCTGCTCGATTATGTTTCCGGCGGCGGAACTCTGCTCATGCAGTACAACACCGGCGTCTCGGACTTTAATAAAGATGACCTCACTCCCTATCATGCGCAGCTCAGCCGCGCCCGCGTCTCGGTCGAAGAAGCTCCGGTCGAAATTCTCGCGCCCGACGATCCGGTATTTCATTACCCCAATCAGATCACGGCACGCGACTTTGATGGCTGGGTGCAGGAACGCGGACTCTATTTCATGGACAAGTGGGATGATCACTTCAAACCGCTATTGGCGTCTCACGATCCTGGCGAATCCGAGCAGAAGGGTGGATTGTTGCTGGCGCATTACGGTAAAGGAGTGTATATCTACACCGGCTATGCGTTCTTCCGTCAACTGCCCGCCGGAGTGCCGGGAGCCATCCGCTTGTATGTGAATCTGCTCAGCGCGGGACGCAGCGGGCAAAATGCAGTGGCCAGCGGCCAGTAGTTTGTGGCTAGTAGCGAGTAGCTTGTAGCGGGACAGAAACGCCCGGTGCGAAGTCCGTCGTCGAAGCTGACCTCTGACCGCCGAATGCCCTCCACACCACAATCCGGCTCCACCACTCCCCACCTGATTCGTGGCATTGGCTTGGGCAGTGCCACTGCGCTCAACATGATTGAGATGATCGGCGTGGGGCCGTTCATCACCCTGCCCCTGATTGTCGGCGCCATGGGTGGTCCGCAATCGATGCTGGGTTGGATTCTGGGCGCGGTCTTTGCCGTGTGCGATGGAATGGTCTGGGCCGAACTGGGTGCAGCCATGCCCGGCTCCGGAGGTTCGTACAAATATCTGCGCGAGATATATGGTCCCAACCGCCTCGGCAGGCTGATGTCATTTCTGTTCATCTGGCAGCTATCATTCAGCGCTCCCATGTCCATCGCGACCGGCGCTCTCGGCTTGGCAAGCTATGCCGCATATTTCTGGCCAGGGCTCGAACACCAATACGCGGTTCATCACTGGAGCCTGCAACTCCCGATCATGGGAACTTTGCAAGCGAACTGGCTGGTTTCGGGAGGCACTTTTGTTGCTCTGGGCGTGGTAGTGCTAGCGATCATACTTCTCTATCGCAAGATCACGCGCATCGGTTGGCTCTCAAAGTTGTTATGGCTCGGTTCCGTTGGAACCATCGTATGGATCATTTTCGCTGGCCTGACACACTTCAACGCTTCACTCGCATTCCATTTCCCGCCCGGCGCTTTCAGGCCGTCACGCAGCTTGTTCCTCGGACTCGGCTCTGCCAGCCTGATGGCGACGTACACGTACTGGGGTTATTACAACGTCTGCTTCCTCGGCGATGAAGTGCGAGATCCCGGCAAGACAATTCCGCGCGCCCTGCTGCTATCCATTTTGTTAATTGCATGTCTATATTTGCTGATGAACGTCAGCGTTCTTGGAGTGGTTCCGTGGCAGGAGATTGGCGTTTCCAGCCGCTCCAACAACGGCTTGTATGTGGCCTCGACGTTTATGCAGAAGGTCTATGGGCCTTGGGCCGCGCGCGTTGTCACCGCGCTGGTGATGTGGACCGCGTTCGCCTCGGTTTTTTCAGTAATGCTTAGTTACTCGCGGGTTCCCTACGCGGCTGCGCTGGACGGCAACTATTTTCACGTGTTTGCGCGAGTGCATCCACAATACTTGTTTCCTTATCTATCGCTGCTTGCGTTGGGCGGAGTTGCACTGCTGTTTTGTTTCTTTTCTCTGACTGATGTAATTGCCAGCCTGGTTGTGATTCGCATCATTTTGCAATTTTTGACGCAATCCGTAGGGCTGATCATTTTGCGCATCCGCCGTCCCGATTTGCCGCGGCCATTTCGCATGTGGTTGTATCCGCTGCCGGCATTGATTGCGTCGGTGGGATTTGTGTTTATCCTGGTGGCGCGAACCAACTCGCTGACACAGATCCGTTATGCGGTGGTGATCCTGATCAGTGGTTTGGCAATTTACCTGATTCGCGCATTCCGCCATCGCGAATGGCCGTTTGCTGATCAGGCACGCGCTGAGGTGAAGGCTGTGGAATCGTAGAAGTTTGTTGTTGTCATCCCGAGCTGAGCGAGGGATCTGCAGTTCTAGTGTAATTTGAAAACTGCAGATTCCTCGTCGCTGGGCTCCTCGGAATGACAAGATTCTAAGTTATGGGCAGGAGAGGTGTCTAAGGTCTCATGGGTGGCACAGCGGAGACGACGGCGACTACGCACCTGGAAAACCGCCACAACGGTTCGCCCTGGGCTCCGTTGCGCGAGCCGCTGTTCCGTTCCTTGTGGGTTGCCGCAGTTGTTTCCTACACGGGGACCTGGATGCGCAACGTGGGCGCGGGCTGGTTAATGACTCAGCTCACGACCTCGCCCTTTCTCGTCAGCCTCGTGCAGGCGGCCTCTACCTTGCCGGTTTTTCTCGTTATTCTTCCCGCGGGCGCCCTGGCTGATATGGTGGACCGCCGGCGCTTGCTGTTGATCACACAAACCTGGATGGCCGCTGGTGCTGCGCTTCTTGGAATCGTCACTTTGATGGGACACATCACCCCCTGGATTCTGCTGCTGTTCACGTTTGTGCTGGGCGTGGGCGTGGTGATGAACGATCCCGCATGGCAGGCGATCACACCCGAAATTGTTTCGCCGGAACAGCATGCTCCGGGAGTGGCGTTGAACTCTGTCGGGTATAACGTCGCACGAGCCGTCGGACCAGCCATCGGTGGAATAGTGATAGCTGTGGCCGGTGTGGGCGTCGACTTCCTGATCAATGCCGTGTCGTTCTCGGGCGTCATTTTCTTCTTATATCGCTGGAAACGCCCGCACTTTGAGAATGCGCGACCCGAACGGGTTCGCGATGCCATGCTCACTGGCCTGCGATATGTGAAGAGTACTCCGGCTGTGCAGTGTGTTCTGATCCGCACCGCCGCGTTTAGTATCGGCGCAAGCTCGTTGCTGGCGCTGCTGCCGATTGTGGCGCGCCCCCACGGCGCTACCGGCTATGGCTTGCTGCTCGGCTACTTTGGCTTAGGAGCGCTGGCCGGCGCCGTCGTGCTCCCGCGTTTGCGGAATCGTCTTTCGGTCAACGGAGTGGTTGCCTTTGCCATTATCGTGTATGCACTGATGACGTTCGCGGTCGGCCGCGTGCACAATTTCAATTGGCTGAGCGTGGTACTGTTCACCAGCGGAACCGCCTGGATTGCAATTCTCGCCTGCCTCAATGTCGCCGCTCAAACCATGTCGCCACACCACTTGCGCGCCCGCGCTTTATCAGCCTACATCCTGGTCTTGCAGGGAGGGATGGCGGGAGGCAGCGCGCTCTGGGGCGCGGTGGCCAGCAGGCTGGGCGTTCCTACCGCTTTCCTGTGCTCGGCAGCCACACTGGTGTTAGGATTACTGGCCGTGCGGCGCTATCGGTTAAGAGTGCACGAGCTGGAATTCGCGTCCGCAGTCATGCAGGACTAGTTCACTTTTAACAATCCATCGGAGCTAAGGAGCTTCGCATCATGAAAATCAAGAACGCGCTTCTCGCAGCCTTGCTGGTCATCCTGGGCGCCGCTTCTTCCGTTGGCCAGGCCAAATCAGACGAGCATCTCACCGTTTCGCAGATCATGGATCGTTCTCTCAAGCCGGTGGAGGGCGAGTTTGTTCCTGCGGCTGATGCCATGCCCGAAGAGAAATATTCATTCGCTCCCACTAATGGAGAATTCAAGGGCGTGCGAACCTTCGCTCAGCAGGTGAAGCACGTAGCCGCGGTCAACTACCTGATCGGAGCTGCGCTCCTGGAAGAGAAGCCGCCGGTGGACACTGGTGGAGAGAGCGGCCCGGATTCGATGACCAGCAAAGCCGACATCATGAAGTTCTTGAAGGATTCGTTTGCCTATCTTCACAAAGCCTTGGCCAGCATCAATGAGAAGAACCAGACGGCTGAAATGAAGAATCCATTCGGTGAAGGCAAGACGACGAAACTGGGGTTTGCTACGGTCGCACTTTGGCATCCCTTCGATCATTACGGACAAATGGTCGAATATCTGCGGATGAATGGCATCATTCCGCCCGCGAGCCGCTGATAGCAGCACACCACGGGAGGCCGCGCCATAGGACCCTGTCTCTTGTCCGTGGCTCCGTGCCTCCGCGGTGATCTCTCTTTCGTTTAAGAGCTGCTTTGGCACAGAGGTGCTATTTACGCCTTTGCGGTTACCACCTAATCTTATCTTTCCCCGACCCACGGTCCCCCGATTGCCCCGGTTTTGTCCCCCGATGCAGAACCAGCATGTCCATATATGAAACAGAGGGAGAGGCTAATGTCGAAGAATTATCGCTCCATCACTGTGGGTTTCCTGGATGACGCGCGTGAGGTCGACGTGCGCCGCGAAATCGACAATTTCCTGCTGGCGCTTCATTCCTATCCCAACCGGTTCGCGGACGATCCAAGCCTTAGCTTTGAGCAGCATCTTTCCTACATCATGGCAGTCGAGTCCGTGAAAAGCGGTCCACAACGCGTAAATTAGAAGCCGCGCCCCGGCTATTGATTGCGGTTTCGATCAGTTCCGCATTGAGGTTCTGTCCGTGAAGGTGAGCGAGTATCGATCTTCTCGTTTCATTCATTTTCGCCTTGGGATCCAGGAAGATCAGAACTGACGGGCCGGCTCCGCTCAGCGCCACACCGAGAATTCCTTTCCTTCCCGCTAATGGCTGCAGCGCCGGCAGGAGGGGGCAGAGCCGCGATCGATAGGGTTGATGAATTCGATCGCTGAGAGCATTCGCGAACAGATCTGTCCGCCCTTGACTAAACGCAACTAGCAACAACATCGAGTTCTGAAGGTTGCTTACTACATCAGCGCGTGAATATTGCTCCGGCAGGACGCGGCGTGCTTCCTCTGTGGCAAGGCTCTCGGCCGGAACCGCCAGTAGCAGCGGCCAATTCCCTTTGACCGTGACGTTCGCCAACTGGGCTTCTCCTTCAGCTGACATGCGCGCAACGGCCAAACCGCCCATCCAGCACGCAGCAGCGTTATCCGGATGGTGCTCACGCTCCGCTGCTGCTCCGATAATCCGAGTATCGGACCATCGCAATCGGCCAAATTGATTGGCCAGAGCGATTCCCGCTAACCGCGCTGCGGCAGACGATCCGCAGCCTTTGCCGATCGGAATCTCATTTTCGATCTGTAATGACAGAGGAATCACTGGCCCGCTCTGGGATTCGAGGACTTCTCGATAGGTCGTCAGAATCAGGTGATTCTCGATTTGGCCGCAGATTTCAGAATCCCGGCCACGAGCGCTGATGGAAAATTCATCCGCGCGATGCGCTTCGAGTCTGAGAAACAACGACAATGCCAGCGCCGCTGCATCGAATGCAGGCCCGAGATTAGCAGAGGTGGCGGGCAGCTTGAGCCGGAATGCTTCCAATTTTCGAGCGACCATAGTTAATATCGCTGAGAACACGCAGGACGCGGAGATGTTAGAGAAATCAAACTTTCCTCTGTGTCCTCAGTGTACTCTGCGGTTTTGGTTAGCGTTCGTCTGCTTGCTTCAATGTAGCAATGACCGCGTCGGCGTTGGGCTCAAGCACGATTGGCGCCCGCTGCTGGGCAGCGACTATCTTCTGTTCTTGGGCGTCCGCAAACATCTCGCCGCGGTGAAATCTGATGGTGTAGTCGGGATCTTTCAGCAAATGACCGGTCAGAATCAGAACGACCGATTCCCGTGGTTTCACGAATCCTGATTTCACTAATTTCTTTAGGCCCGCAAGCGTGACCGCAGACGCCGGCTCACATCCAATTCCCTCAGCCCCTATTTCCGCCTTGGCCAGCGCGATCTCGGCTTCGCTGACCTGTTCGACCGTGCCACCAGTTTCTCGCAGGACGCGAACAGCTTTTTTCCACGACGCAGGACTGCCGATGCGAATCGCGCTGGCTGCCGTCTCTGCCTGCACGGCAATCAGCTTGTTGCCGCCCGTTTCCCGCACAGTGCGCACCAATGCGTTGGCTCCTTCAGCTTGAATGATGGAGAGCTTCGGCAAAGTTTCGACGAACCCCAGTTCCTTCAGCTCCAGAAACGCTTTGCCGATCGCCGACGAATTCCCCAGATTTCCGCCTGGAACGATGACATGGTCCGGCACTTGCCAATCGAGCTGCTCTAACAGCTCGATCGCTGTCGTCTTCTGTCCCTCAATGCGAAACGGATTCACTGAATTCAACAGGTACACCGGCATGCGCTGCACGACTTTGTTCAGCACCCGCAGGCAGCCGTCAAAGTCGGTTTTCAGTTGGCAGGTCACCGCGCCGTAGTCGAGCGCCTGCGAAAGTTTTCCCCAGGCAATTTTTCCTTCCGGAACCAGCACCAGACTTCGCATCCCGCCGCGCGCCGCGTAGGCCGCCATCGACGCCGAGGTATTGCCGGTCGAGGCACACCCTACCCAGCGAAATTCTTCGCGCCGGGCCACCGAGGCAGCCACGGTCATGCCTGTGTCCTTGAACGATCCCGTGGGATTCATGCCCTGGTGCTTGGCCAGCAAATGCTCGATCCCTGCAATGCGAGCGCAGGAAGGCAGCTCATAGAGCGGCGTGTTGCCTTCGTGGAGAGTGATGACCTGGCGCTGATCCGGAAACTCCGGCAGCAATTCGCGGAAGCGCCAGACGCCGCTCTGGTCGATCGGCGCCAGCGATTTCCGCCGGGTTCGCCAGAGTGCTTTGAGCGAAGCAACGTTCAGGCCAGACGGCCGTAGTCCCTGATCGGTTTTCCAGCCGGGATAAACGATTTCGAGCAGATCTCCACACGATTCGCAGCGAAACGTCTGACCCGGCTTCTCTGCGGCATGACCGCATTCGATGCAACGAAGCTCATGAGTCTTCCCGGACACCGCAGGGGAGCTTTGCGCCATTGGTAGGGTCCGTTCGCGGTTGAAGCCGCTCAGGATGACATTCTAGTGGATTACTTCTGGCCTCGCAGATAGGCGTCGGTCTTGTTGATCCAGTCTTCGCGCGGCGGATTGAAAACATCCAGGTCCACCGTATCGGCTAATGCCTCGGCTTTGTGCGGCATGTGCGGCGGGATGGTGAGCACCTCGCCGGCGTTGACCATAATCTCCTGGCCATCGATCCAGAATTTGAGCGCGCCCTCCAGAATGTAGGTGATCTGTTCGTTGTGATGGCTGTGCTCGGGAACAACACAGCCTTTCTTCAGCAACACGCGCGCCAGCATCATATTCTGCCCAACAATGAAATGGCGCTGCAGCAGCGGATTCAAGTCTTCGATCGGCACAGTGCGCCACGGGATGTGTTGCAGCTTTGCCTTGGGCACGACTTTCAATTTTGTACCTGCGTTCTTTCTTGAAGTAGTCTTTTTCCGCCGTATCGATGGACTCGCCATTTCAGTGCACCTTCCCTTGGTAGATTCCAACCGCGTTATCGTGCAGATATCCGTGCGCCAATTGCAGCGCCTGCGCCTCGCTGACTTCGCCCTCGGAAATCATCTCGGCCAGCGCAGCAGCCAGTGCCGTGCGGCTCGATTGCACTCCGAGCCAGTAGCTTTCTTCCGCGCCTAAAGCTTCGTTGTACGGAAAGCAGTCCGTCCCAAATGTAATTTTGTCGGGAAAAGTTTCCAGCCATTGCTTGAGCAATTTCTTGAATTCCGAAGGGTAAAGCAGAATTTCCGTCTCTGACGTGTCCAGGTAAACATTCTTTACCGCGGCCAGCCAGATCGCCTGCCGGTCATAGGGATAACCGCCGTGAATCATGACGAACGTGGTGCTCGCATATCGCGGATCGCGCAGAATGTTTTCCAGGTTCAGAATGTTGCTTTCCGACAGATTGAAGTAATCGCCAATTCCCACGGCCGAATGAATATGCACTGGCAAATGCAGCCGGCCGCCCTCGCGCACCAAGTAACGAAAGATGTAGTCCTGAAACGTGCGATATTCCATTTCTCTGGGAATGCCGCCATCCAGGAATCGCTCATAAACCTCTTGAGCCTGTTCCCGAGTGGGATCGGAAAATTTGGTCGAGCGGAAGTAAGCGACCTCAAACTTCTGCGCGAGCGCGCCTTTCTTCTGATTGTCTTCAAGAGTGCGAGTTATGAAATTCAAGTAATCGTCGAACTTCTCTGGCAGCCTGTTCACGCCCTCCTGCTGCATCCAGCGGTGCAGCATTTTCTCCTGCAGCGGGATGTAAACCTGCTCATCGGCATTGCGCGCGGTCTCGCGTTGATTGTTAAAGGGCCACATGAAGGAATCCGCGAAAAACACCCAGACAAAGCGCTTAGGATCGAGATAATCCGGCATCATGGCACGGTTGGCAACGCCCTGTTCGATGTTCAGCTTGTCCAGAATGTTCGAGAAATAAGCTGTCCCCTGCTGCTTCTTGGCCTCTTCTTTTTTCTGAATCAGCCACTTCGTGTGCTCGGGTGAAAGATCGTTGTAAGGATATCCCCAAAGCGCCTTGGCAGCCGCAACCAGTTCGGGATTGGTATCGCGCTCGCGCAAGGCCGCGCTGCCCGGAGGCGCAGCCATGGCATCGACATCCGGATCGTCGGCGAATCCGGGATGCGCGTGGTGATCAAACATGGAAATCTTTTCGATCTGCGGCAAAAGGCGCTGATAGATTTGCTGCACATCATTTCCGGGAAAAGGGCGTGCTTGGGCAAAGGCGAGGCACGAGGTTCCGAAAGACAAAGCCATCCAAAATGACAGTCTGGTTATGTGGTTCATAGTTCTTTAGATCACAGAGGTCACGGAGGGAATTTCCTCCGTGCCCCTCTGTGGTTATTTCGCTGCCATGCTTCTTTGCCAAGCCGAAGAGACTGCCTGAATCCGTCGGACCGCTTCCCGCAAGGTTGCAGTCGAGGACGCAAACGAAAATCGGACGAAGTCTGTCCCTGCTGCGCCGAACGCGACACCCGGAATCGCGGCCACGCCCGCATCCTCCAGCATGATCCGGCAAAGTTCCTCCGCGCTCATCCCGGTTTCCGAAATGTTTACCCAGGCGTAAAAAGCGCCTTCCGGCGGAAGGCAGCGGAATCCCGGCACGCGGTTGAGATCGTGCACAAATTGCTCCCTCCGTTTGGCGAATTCGGCGACCATACGCGGCGTCGCGCCAGTGCTGTCCTTCAGCGCTTCGATTGCCCCATATTGGCTGAACTCCGCCACGCAGGTGTAGCTGTTCACCGCCAGCATCTGCAGCGCGGGCACAATGTGAGGAGGCGCAACCGTATAACCTAGCCGCCATCCGGTCATCGCGAAACTTTTTGAGAAGCCATCGATGATCAGCGTCCGTTCCTCCATGCCCGGATAGCTCAGCATCGAGACATATCGTCCGCCGTAGAAGATTCGCGCGTAGATTTCGTCTGAGAGCACCAGCAGGTCGTGCTTTACGGCGCGTTCTGCAATGCGCCGCTGAACTTCGTCGGTGTACACAGTGCCGGTTGGATTACCCGGTGAGTTGGTAATCAGAGCCTTCGTTCGCGGCGTGATTTTTGCCGCGATCTCATCCGGATCGGGCTGCAGATGATTGCGTTCCGACAATTCGAACGGTACCGGCACTCCCTCGAATCCCAGCGTGATCGAGGAGTATCCGGGAAAGCCGGGATCGGGATAAAGAACTTCATCGCCCGGATCGATCAGCGCCATCAGCGCCATGAACAGCGCGATCTTGCATCCGGGCGCGATCACTACTTGATCCGGCTTGACGTTCAGATTTCGGGTGTTGTGAAGATATTGGGCGATCGCTTCACGCAGAGCTGGAACGCCGGCCACCGGGCAATATCGATCTTTGCCTTCATCGATTGCCCGCTTTAGAGCTTCACCGGTGGGAACCGCAGGGTGAAAATCCGGCTCGCCCAACTCCAGGTGAATAATTGATTTTCCCTCGTGCTCGAGTTCCTTGGCGCGCGCGTATACCGACAGCGCGCCTTCGCCACTCATCACCGACATGCGACAAGCCAGTGGGCGCATCAAGCCTGCTTTCCGAGAACTTCTTGAGGAATGGGAGTGGTGGGAATTCGCAGCGCTCCGATGAATCGCGGAAAAAGCTCGAACGCCAATGCGGTAGCGAATAATTCAACCAGTTGAGCATCATCGTACGCACTTCGTAGTTGGGCAAAAAACCTGTCGTCAATTTCTTCCGGTGAACGATGCAGACGCTCCGCGCAACGGAACCCCAGCTTCTCGGCCTCGCTGAAAGGCCCGTGCTCAAAGTCATCTTTCGCGGCCGAAACCTGTGGCTCCGTCGCTCCTTTCTGCTTTGCAGAAAGCGAGTGCGCGGAAATCGCGTAGTCGGAATCGTTCATGACGGAGATCCGGATCGCCAGCAATTCCTTATACCAGCCCGGCAAAGCACTGTCACCGAGCAGCCCTTTGAGAAAGCCAGCCATGCCTATGGCCAGCGCGGGACTGTGTGCGAGCGTTTTGAACATGTTTGGCACGACGCCTCGCTGTCTCAGCAGGGCGTCGTAAACCGTGGCAACTTCCGGCGAAACTTGCTCCCGGTTGAGAAGAGGAATGCGCGCTTCCTTCATTCCCATCAGAATGCGTACCTGAGCGAGAATTGAATCAATCTCGGCGTTCCGACCGTCTGGGTAATCTTGGCGAACGTGCTTGGATTCTCCATATCAGTCTCCGCCGGATTGGCGAAGTTGGGATGATTCCAGATGTTGAAGAAGTCCGTGGTGAAGCGCAGCGTCTGCCGCTCGGTCAGGTTGAAGTTTTTGATCAGCGAGAAATCCCAGTTCTGCTGGAATGGCCCGCGATAAATGTTGCGTCCGAGATCACCGAAAGCAGTGCCACAGAAGTTGGCATTCACGGCGCATTGCGCCGGATACAACAGCGGCGCTTTTGTGAAGTTATTGATGTTGAGATAGCCATTGAGACGCTGGTGAATATCGCCGCTGGTGGTACCTGACGCAATGGTAGCTCCGGGCGCAAGCTGCGCGCCCAGAGTAGTGGTGAACCCCGGAACGATAAACGCGCTGCCGGCTCCTGAGTCGATCACAGAGAACGGTGTGCCCGATTGGAAAATGCTGATGCCACTGATGGACCATCCCTGCAACAGCGTTCCTTTTGCTCCCGAAGCACTGTGAGCGAAGGGCAGATCGTAGCGATAACTTACGGCGAGCCGGTGGGTGCGATCGAAATCCGACAAGCCACGCGACGGGGTCAGCGTGGTTTCATCGTTGAACGCTGTGTTGAACGCTGTATTGCCGCTGGAGGTGGCGTCGGTGGATCGGGAGAAGCTGTAGGCCGCCTGAAAATATCCAGCTCCCCAACGGCGGGAGAGTGTGGTTTGCAGAGAATGGTAGTGGGAATAAGCATCGTCGGCAAAGAGCTGCATACCCGAGTAGCCGTTTAGACCGAGTCCCAGAGTTCGTGCCGGAGCATTGGACAAGGTATTGGTCGTAATCTGGAACTGCTGGCCGTTGAGAGCAGTCACAATTATCGGGTTAGAGGGGCTCGCATCCTGCGCCAGTTGGCTGGTCCGCGTCTCACGCAGATGGATGGAATGCGTCCCAACATAACCGATTTCTAGAATCCATCGTCGGGTGAGTTCACGCTGCAAGCTCAAGTTCCACTGTTGGGTATTGGGCGTCACGAAATGACGCGGCACTTCGAGATCGAAAACCGCTGTGGAGGGCAGAACTCCAGGCCCACCGTTGCAACCGTAATTGGGCGTTTGCGTGGTGTCGGTTGTAGAGGTTGTCGTGCCATTGGCGACGAAACCCTGAAAATGCGCCAAACAGGGAATAAATGCTGGATCAATCACCCCTCCCGCAGGCAGAGCATTGGGGTTCGACGTCAGTCCCGCTGGAATGCAGTTGGCGGGCGCGTTGGGCGAGAAGAAAGTTGCAGCGCAACCTGGCAAACCGCCGCCGGAAGCGACCGGCAGGAATGGCGCCTGAAAGCTGAGCTGATCGACCGAGCCAACATCTTCGCGGACGTAGTAAATGCCATAGCCGCCGCGCAGTGAAGTCGTGTGGTGTCCGAAAAGATCCCACGCAAAGCCGACGCGCGGCCCGAGACCCGTAGCGTAATTGTTTTTGTACGTGGTGTTGTTGCCCGAGCCAGTCAGTCCAGATACGCCAAGGCTGTTGGCGCAACTTCCATTGACGTAGGGATATTTGTTCGCATCCGCAAGTTGCGGATCGAAGTTTCCGATGTGGCAGAGATCATCGTGAAATCCGCCAAGAATTTCTGTCCGCAATCCCAGGTTAAGCGTGAAGTCTTTCCGCACCTTCCAATCGTCTTGTACGAAGAAACCGAAGTCGTTGGCGCGATACTGGTGGTTATCGACTCCTCCGCCGCCGAAACTGAAGGGTGGCGCTCCTTCGAGAAACTCCTGGAAATCAGTTATTGGGGCTCCGGTGCTAGTCGTCTCATTGGCAAAAATGAGCTGGCCATTGAAAACCTGGGGAAAGATCTTATTCAGATCGACGCGCGTGGCCTCCCCTCCCCAGCTTAGAACGTGTGCCCCGTGCACCCAACTGAAGTTGTCGACAAAGTTGTAGTTGTCTTGCGTCTGGTGCTGGTCGGCGAAGGGAGCCGGACCAATCTGAAAACCGGAACTGTTCAGCGTGAATTTGTAAATCGATTGCGTCACATTGTTGGTTGGGCGATCGATTCCCAAATCCGCGGCCGTGACCGGATTGATATTGTCCAGACTGTTGTTGATCCGCACATAGCCGAAGCGGAAATCGTTCACCAGAGCATTGGAGAATAAGTGGGTCTCGTTGATGGTGAGAAATCGTGCGTTCACCGGCAGCCCGAAAGGAAAATCCAGATCGGTAGCGCTGATGCTGGTCGCCAAAGTAGCTCCCAGCGAAG
>Ga0187772_10000449_pt1 | contig 18336 bp, 12 predicted proteins | sample 0116_SJ02_MP15_2_FD_133137 | JGI IMG/M metagenome (GOLD analysis project Ga0187772, IMG submission 133137) | Tropical peat soil microbial communities from peatlands in Department of Meta, Colombia - 0116_SJ02_MP15_20_MG | ecosystem: Environmental > Terrestrial > Soil > Wetlands > Peat | place... | reverse complement strand
CCGTCGTCCCCCTCGCCGCCGCCGGGCTATCGGTGGGGCGGGCGGCCGAGGGGAACGACTTCCGACTTCCCGACCGCAACGTCTCCCGCCGCCACGCCCGCTTCCTCAACGTGAACGGGCTGGTCTCGGTCGAGGACATGGGCAGCCTCACCGGGACCTTCGTGAACGGCGAGCGGATCGCCGGGCGGCGCAGGCTGCGCGAGGGAGACCTGGTGGAGATCGGCGACTACGACCTGGCGGTGGTCGCCGACGAGGGGCTGGCGGCGATGGCCGGCCCGGGCGCGCCGCCGCCGCTCCCCTTCGGCGCGCGCCCGCTCCCGCCCGCCCCGCCCGCCGCCCCGGCCCCGCCGCCCCCACCGGCCCGGCCGGCGCCGGCCGGCCTGGCCGGCGCACGCGTTGCCCCGCCCGGCGCGTCCATAGCCGCCGCGGCCCGGGCCCAACGCTCCCGGCGGGCGTTCCTCATCGCCTGCCTTCTCGCCCTGCTCCTGGGAGGGGCGGCCGGCCTGGCGGTGGGGCTCGCGACCGCGCCGGCGGCGCCGCCGGCCGCGTCCAGCAGATAGGAGGTCAAAATAAATGGGTCCGCGCTGCTCCGCGGACCCGCAGACGGACCGGAGGCCTTGCGCGCTCCGGACGACCGGCGGTAGGCCGGTCTCACGTCGTGTGTGACTTTCGATCACCTGGTCCGCCAGGTCAACTGCTCCCGGCGGGTGCTGCCGGAAGCCCGGGCCCGAGCTCCGGGAGTGCCTTCCAACCCCGCGCCGATGCTGAAACCGTGGGCCGGCGACCCTCCGCCGCCCATCGCCGACCGGGCCCCCCGGCCCGGGGAACCTCAGCGGCGGAGCGCGCGGGCGACCGCGTTGCGGAGGTCGTCGGCCACGTACGGCTTGGCGAGGATGCCGTGGAATCCGTGGGAGGATGCCGCGGCCATGACCGGGTTGTTGGAGTAGCCGCTCGAGACGATCGCCACCACGCCGGGATCGACGGCGCGGAGCCGATCCAGGGTCTCCAGGCCGCCCATGCCTCCGGGGATGGTGAGGTCCATCACCACCGCCGCGAAGGGCCGACCGGTTTGCAGCGCCTCCCCGTAGAGAGCCACCGCCTCGCGCCCGTCGCGGGCGCCGGCCACCTCGTAGCCGAGCGGCTGGAGCGTGCGCTCGGCCAACCGGCGCACCGTCTCCTCGTCGTCCATGATGAGGATGCGGCAGCCGGCCGCCTGGCGCGGCGCGACCGCCTGGCCCGTGGGATCGGCGCGCTCGGGAGGCCGGCTGACCGGCAAGGTGACCCGGAAGGTGGCGCCCTGCCCGGCCGGCGAGGAGGCATCGATGGAGCCGCCGTGCCTGGTGACGATGGAGTGGCAGATGGTGAGCCCCAGCCCCTTGCCCTGCACCTTGGTGGTGAAGAAGGGATCGAAGATGTGGGGCAGGACCTCGGACGGGATGCCCGGCCCGGAGTCGGTCACCGCGAGCAGGGCCAGATCGGTGGCGGGAGCGCCGGCGCCCAGTCCCCCCGCCGACCGGACCCGCCGGGTCTCGACCCGCAGCGTCCCGCTCGACGCCATGGCCTGGATGCCGTTGATGACCAGATTCTGGACCACCTGCCCGATCTGGCCCGGGTCGACGTCGACGGGAAGGTCGGGCGAGAGGTCGAACTGCAGAGCGGTCCCGGCGCCGTGGGCCGCGAACCGGGCCACCTCCTCCACCAGCGTCGAGAGGTCGACGCGGCTCTTCACCGGCGCGCCGCCGCGGGAGAAGGTCAGGAGCTGGTGGGTCAGGCTCCGGGCGCGCAGGGCGGCGGCCTCCGCGTCGGCCAGGGCCGCGGCCACCTCGGTCTCGGGCGACGCCTGCTCCCGGGCCAGCGACAGGTTGCCGGTGATGCCGGTGAGCAGGTTGTTGAAGTCGTGGGCGATCCCGCCCGCCAGCACCGCGAGCGACTCCACCTTCTGGACCCTGGTCAGCTCCTCCTCGGCGCGCTCCTGGGCGGTGGTGTCCCGAAAGACCAGCACCGCGCCTCTGACCGCGCCGGACCGGTCGCGGATGGGGGCGCCCGTCTCGGCCACCGCGTGCAGGGCCCCGTCGCGCCCCTGCACCGCGATGCGCCCGGGGGTCTCCACGCTGGCCATGGTCTCGAGGGCGCGGGTCACCGCGCCCGGCAGCGGCATCCGGGTGCGCCGCTCGACGAGGTGGTAGACCTCCTCGAGCGGCCGGCCGCGGCTCTCCTCCGACCCGCAGCCGGTCAGGCGCTCCGCCACGCCGTTCATGAAGAGGACGCGCCGTTGGACGTCGATGGCGATGACCCCCTCGCCGATGCTCCGGAGAGTCGCCGCCAGCCGCTCCTCCGCCGACCGTTGGCGCCGCACGGCCCGCCCGGCCAGGGCGGCCCCCAGCCAGGTGAGGACGTTGAAGGACAGGAGCAGGCCGAGGTCGGTGCCCGCCTCGCGACGCCAGCTGGATAGCTGGTCGTCGTTGGCCAACCCCACGATGATGTAGAGGGGGTGGTGATCGAGGCGGCGGAAGGTGACGATGCGCCGCGTCTGGTCGGAAGGTGCGAGCGCCTCGTAGGTGCCGGTGGTGCGGCCGGAGGCGACGAGCCGCTTCAGCTCGCCGGAGACGGCCGAGGGGTCCATCAGGCCCGTCGGACCTCTGGTGTCGGTCCGGGCCAAGGGCTGCAGGTCGTCGGCCCGCAGCACCACCACCCCGTGGCGCCCGACGTCCAGCCTCGCCAGCATGGCGGCGATGTGGTCGAGGTCGATGGGGGCGATGACGGCGCCGGCGAACGAACCGTCGGGCCGGGCCAGGGGGCGGCCGAAGACCATGATCAGGCCCGGCACGACCCGTCCCACCATGGGTTTGGAGACCACCGAGCGGGCTCCGGCGCGGAGCTCGGCGAAGTACTGCCGGTCGGCGACGTTGGCCACCATCGAGGTGGGCGGCGCCGAGAGCACGACGTCCCCGTTCTCGGCCAGGAGCCGAATCGCCCGCAGGTCCGGGGCGCGCTCCCTCTGGCGGTCGAGGAACTTCTGCAGCTCGGCGTTGGCGGGCCGGCCCTCCGGCCGGCGCTCCACCTCGTCCTGCACGGCCCGAAGGGCCAGGTCGATCTTGTCGAAGGAGGCGGTGAGGCTCTCGTCCAAGAGGCTGGCCAGGTTCTGGGTGTTCACCGCCGCCGAGGCCAAGATGCGCTGGCGCTCTTGCAGGACGAAGAAGAGGACGAAGGCCGTCGCGGCCAGGGTGATGATCGCGGTCCCGATCTGCAGGAGCAGGTCGAGCCGTCGTCCCATGTCGCGCCGTTCGAACGGGGTCTCGCGAGTCACCGTGGGCCTCGTTCCGTTCGCGGCGGGGCGGCGAGCGCCGCCTGGCCTGGCCGGGCGGGCCGCATGGTGGCCGGGTGCTCCGCGCCGTCGTCGGAGCCGAGGAAGCGTGCCACGGGAACCCGGACGGCGTTTTCGTCGAGGGGGCTCACGCGGGATCTGGGCTTCTTCGGCCCACCGCTTCAGAGTCTATCCTGGGGTCGCGCAGCGACCACCGTCCCAAGGTGACGGCTCCCTCGCCAAGTGCCCGGTTAGCGGTGGGTTGGCGGCGACCCCGGTCGCCCCCGGCGCTGAAGACCATCTCCACCGCCGACCTCGAAGCCAGGATGAGGGGCGGCGGGAAGGAGTTCGTGCCGGCCTACTCCCGAGCCGAGACGGAGTTCCACGAGGCCCGCATCCCGGGGCCGTGCTCGTCCCCGCCCAGGGGATCGCGCGAGGCTCTCCTCCCTCCGGCCCGGGATCGCCTGGTCGTCCGCCGCTGCCACGGCCCGGACTCCATCGAGGGTCTAGGGACCCCGAGATCGCTGCGGCCATGGGCCTCATTCCGCCAGCACCACCAGCCTGTCGGCCCTGGGCGGCGGGGAGGAGGGCGAACCGCACCCCCGCGGTCGACCTCGGGCCCGGGCCCGCGCCAGCGTGCCGGTGGACGAGCCCAAGATGTGCGCCGCGAAGATCCCGGCCGGCCGCCCGGCGCTCTGCGACCGCCTCGGCCACCGGGTGCAGGTGGCCGCGCCTGCGGGGCGCTCCTACGCACGGCTGCGGGCGGCGCGCTCGCCCGGGGCGACGCCGGGCCGCCCGCCGAGGGAAGCAATCGCGCCTGCGCCCCGGGCCGGCTCACGCCCCCGGCGCCCGACCCTGGCGCAGCCGGTTCCGCAGCAGCAGCGACCGCACCGCGCCGGCCAGCTCCTGGTAGCTGACCGGCTTGCGCAGGAAGAAGGACACCCCCAGCTGCGCTACCCGGTCGCGCTCCCGCTCCCCGCCCGAGGTGATGACCACCACCGGCAGGTCGGCGAGCAGCGGGTCGGCCCGGATCTTCTCCACCAGGCTGATCCCGGAGAGCACCGGCATGAACACGTCCGTCACCAGCACGTCGACGCGCGGCGCGCGGAGCAGCCGCTGGAGGGCGGCCGAGCCGTCGCTGGCCACCTCGATGGCCAGGCCGGAGAGGTCCTCGGTCTCGGAGAGCCGGCGCAGGGCCGCGGAGTACATCGAGGCCACCAGGGCGTTGTCCTCCACCAGCAGGACCCGGCATGCCGGCTCGGCCGAGCGGGCCCCGGCCAGCTGATCCGAGACCTCGGCCAGCCGCCGCCGATCGGCCGGGCGGTCCTCGGGCACCCGAACCGCCACGCCGGCGGGGGCCCCTTCGCTGGCCTGGCGGCGCCGGATCACCTCCACCAGCAGCTCCACCGGCTCGAGCAGCTGGGGGAAGGAGACCACCAGCGCCACCCGCTCCCCCACCTCGAAGTCGCGCTCGGTGCAGATGAAGAGGCCGCCGGCGGAGAGATCCTCGGTGTAGTCGAGGACGTCCTCCGCCCCCTGATACTGGACCGCCAGGATGAGGGGGAACCGGGGATGTGCGCGCCGCTCCGTTTGCACTCTCGCCTCCAGCCGCGCGTCGGACCCAACCTGACCATGGTACGCGATCCCGGTCCGGCTGGTCGGACGGATCGTGAACCATGAAGGGGGGACGTCGGCCGGTGCAGGCCGAGGTGCGATGCGGTCCCCACCGCCAGCCGGAGGGGCCGGTTGCGCGCTCCCCGGGCCCGCCGGTATCGTCGCCGTCGCGGAAGGGCGGGCCTTTCTGGGCTCGAGGCCCACGCCCGCCGACACGGCGACACGGGAGGAACACATGGAGTCCATCGACGGGCGCGTGGCCCTGGTGACCGGCGGCGGCCGGGGCATCGGCCGGGCCATCGCGCTGGCCCTGGCGCGCGCCGGCGCGCAGGTGGCGGTGGCGGCCAGAACCGTTCCGGAGATCGAGGCGGTGGCCGCGGAGATCGCGGCGCTGGGCGGGCGCACCACCTTCCTGCCCCTCGACGTCGCCGATCGCGCCCAGCTGGCCCGCGCGCCCGGCGAGGTGACCCGCGCCCTGGGCCCGGTGGAGATCCTGGTCAACAACGCCGGGATCCACGCCAGCGGCCCGGTGCAGCGCACCGACGACGCCACCTGGGACGCGGTCCTGGCGGTGGACCTCTCCGCCCCCTTCCTGCTCAGCCGCGCCTGCCTCCCGGCCATGTACGAGCGCGGCTGGGGGCGGATCATCAACGTCGCCTCGGTGGCCGGGAAGATCGGCCTCAAGTACGGCGCCGCTTACTCCGCCGCCAAGCACGGGCTCATCGGCCTCACCCGCAGCCTGGCCATGGAGGGCGCGCGCAAGGGCGTCACCGCCAACGCCATCTGCCCGAGCTGGACCGAGACCCAGATGCTCGACGAGGCGGTGGAGACCGCGGCCCGGGCCACCAACCGCACCGTGGCCGAAGCGCGAGAGCTCCTCCTCTCCTCCAGCCCGCTGGGGCGCGCAGCCAGCGCCGAGGAGGTCGCCGACGCGGCCCTGTTCCTAGCCACCAGCAGCGTGGTCACCGGACAGGCCATCCACGTGGACGGCGGCGAGGTGATGGCCTAGGGACCTCGACTCCCGAGTCGATCCGCATCGGGGCGGGGCGGCGCCGGGCCGGCCCGCCCGGTCCGGTAGTTGACCGGGGCGCTCCGGCCTGCGCTAATGTGCGCTTTCCTTCGAGCCCCGGGCCCACGGTTCCGGCCACCTTCCCCGAAGCGAGGAACGCGCATGCAGACGAAGTTTGTGCTCGGCGAGGATCGCATCCCTACGCACTGGTACAACATCATCCCGGACATGCCCGGCCCGCTGGCGCCGGTCATCCATCCGGGGACCTTCAAGCCGGTCACCCCCCAGGACCTCCTGCCGCTCTTCCCCATGGGGCTGCTCGAGCAGGAGATGTCCAGCGAGCGCTGGATCCCCATCCCCGATCCGGTCCGGGAGATCTACCGGTTGTGGCGACCCACGCCCCTCCACCGCGCCCGCCGCCTGGAGCAGGCCCTCGGCACCCCCGCCCGTATCTACTACAAGTACGAGGGTGTCTCGCCGGCCGGTTCGCACAAGCCCAACACTGCCGTGCCCCAGGCCTACTACAACAAGCTGGCCGGGACCAAGCGCATCGCCACCGAGACCGGCGCCGGCCAGTGGGGCTCCTCCATGGCGCTCGCCTGCCGCATGTTCGGGCTGGAGTGCACCGTGTACATGGTGAAGGTCTCCTTCACCCAGAAGCCCTACCGGAAGAGCATGATGCAGCTGTGGGGCGCGCAGGTGATCGCCTCGCCCTCCGAGCTCACCAACGCCGGGCGGAGCATCCTGGCCCAGGATCCGGCCAGCCAGGGCTCTCTGGGCATCGCCATCTCCGAGGCGGTGGAGGACGCCGCCACCCATGACGACACCCGCTACGCTTTGGGGTCGGTGCTCAACCACGTGTGCATGCACCAGACCGTCATCGGCCAGGAGGCCAAGGAGCAGCTCAAGCTGGCCGGCGAGGGGCTGCCCGACGTGGTCATCGGCTGCCACGGCGGCGGCTCCAACTTCTCCGGGCTGGCCTTCCCCTTCGTGGCCGAGAAGATCGCCGGGAAGCAGGTCCGGGCCATGGCGGTCGAGCCCTCCTCCTGCCCCTCGCTCACCAAGGGCGTCTACACCTTCGACTACGGAGACACCACCAAGCTGGGGCCCATCGCCAAGATGTACACCCTGGGTCACGACTTCATGCCCCCCGGCATCCATGCCGGCGGCCTGCGCTACCACGGCGCCTCGCCGCTGGTCTCGCAGCTGGTGAACGCCGGGTTGGTGGAGGCCCGGGCGGTGGGGCAGACCGCTTGCTTCGAGGCCGCGGTCCAGTTCTCCCGCAGCGAGGGCATCATCCCCGCCCCGGAGTCCTCGCACGCCATCCGCGCCGCCATCGACGAGGCCCTGAAGGCCAAGGACGAGGCCAAGGAGCGGGTGATCCTCTTCAACCTCTCCGGCCACGGCCACGTCGACATGGCCGCCTACGACGCCTACTTCGCCGGCCACCTCGAGGACTACGCCTATCCCGCCGAGCGGGTGCAGGAGGCGCTCGCCCGGCTGCCCAAGGTGGTGCTGTAGCCGCGCGCGCCGGATCGCTCACCGAACCGGACCAGGCCGGGGGGCGCGCCCCAGCGCCCCCCAGGCCCTCGCCCGGCCTGGTGGCGCTGGCCTGGCCGATCTTCGTCGAGCAGGGCCTTCGCTACCTCATCATGACGGTGGACACCTTCATGGTGAGCCACGTCTCCGACGGCGCGGTGGCGGCGCTGGGGGTTGCGGGGCAGGTCCTCTTCCTCTGCATCGTCATCTTCAACTTCATCGCCATCGGCTCGAGCGTGGTGATCACCCATCATCTGGGCGCCGGCGATCCGCTGGGCGCCCGGCGCATCGCCTCGGCGGCCATCGGGGTGAACACCTGGGTGGGCCTGGTCACCAGCGCCGCCCTGGCCCTCTTCTCCCGCCCCCTCCTCGGCCTGCTCCGGCTCCCCCCGGAGCTCCTCCCCTACGCGCGCCCGTTCCTGGCCATCCTGGGGGGGACGCTCTTCCTCGACGCCCAGAGCGTGGCCATGGCCGCGGTGCTGCGGGCCCACCGGCACACCCGCGACGCCATGCTGGTCACCGGCGGCCAGAACGTCCTCAACGCCGTGGGGAACTGCCTCCTGCTCTTCGGCCTGCTCGGGTTCCCGCGCCTGGGCGTCACCGGGGTGGCCCTCTCCGGCGTCTTCGCCCGGGTGGCCGGCTTCGTCGCCCTCCGCCTCCTGGTGGCCCGGCGGACCGGGATCTGGCTGGGCTGGCGCGACTACCTCTCCTTCCCGCTTCGATCGGTGCGCCGCATCCTGCGCATCGGGCTCCCGGCGGCGGGGGAGAACCTGAGCTACTGGGTGGGCCTGGTGGTGGTCACCAGCTTCGCCTCCAGGCTCGGCCCGGTCCCGCTCGCCACCCTGGTCTACACCCGCAACCTCAACACCTGGGTGATCCTCTCGGCCATCTCCATCGGCCTGGGCACCGAGATCCTGGTCGGCCACCTGGTCGGCGCCGGACGGATCGAGGAGGCCTACCGATCGCTCCTCCGGAGCCTGCGGACCGGCATCCTCGTGGCGGTGGTGGCCGCCGGCGCGGTGGCCTTGTTCGGCCCGCACCTCTTCCGCATCTTCACCGACGACCCGGCGGTGGTCTCCGGCGGCGCGCTGCTTTTGTGGATCGGCCTGGTCCACGAGCCGGGGCGGGTCTTCAACATCGTGATCATCAACTCCCTGCGCGCCACCGGCGACGCGGTGTTCCCGGTGGTGATGGGCGCTTGCTCCATGTGGCTCCTCTGGGTCCCGCTGGCCTGGACCCTCTCGCAGCGCACCGGCCTGGGCGTCACCGGGATCTGGATCGCCATGGCCTGCGACGAGTGGGTGAGGGGCACCATGATGGCCCTGCGCTGGAAGAGCCGCCGGTGGGAGGCCCACGCCCGGGACAGCCGGCGGAGCCTGGCCGAGGCGGAGCCGGCCGGGGTGGTGGGCGAGCTGTAGATCGTTTCCCGGCCCGGCGCGTTCTCGCCGGTGCGAGGCACCGCCGCGCTCCTCCCCCGGGGACGGCCCGGCCCCTCGCTCGCCGCCCACCGCCCGCCCGGGAGGATCCCTTGACCCTGCTCGTCGCCCTGCTCCTCGCCGCCGACCCCGGCGGCTCCCGCCAGGTCTCCCTCCCGCTCGACGACTACGAGCGGCTCCGCCACGGTGCCGAGCGACCCGCCCTGACCGTGGTCGACCTCCTCAGGGTGGAGGGCAGCTTCGAGAGGCGCGACCTGTCGGTGGTCATGACCGGCCGCGCCTCGGGGAGCTGGCCGACCGCGGAAGTGCTCTCCGCCGAGGGCGCCCGGCTCCACTCCTGCCGGGGCGACGCCCTCCTCTCCCGCGCCCCGTCCGGCGCCTTCGCGGTCACGCCGCTGAGGGAGCGGTTCCAGCTCCGCTGCCAGATGTCCCTCGACGGCAGCGACCGGCTGGCCGCCCAGACCACCTCCGCGGTGCTGGAGGTGGCGGCGGCCGTCCCCGACGGGGAGCTGGTGGCCACCGGGTCCGGCCCCGCTCGCGCCTTCTCCGTGGTCCGCCGCATCGCCGGCGCCGAGCGGGAGGAGCTGCCCCCCACCGTCACCGGCCGCTACCTGATCACTCTCCTCCCCGACGAGACCCGCTTCGTCTACCGGCTAGAGCTGCGCAACCCGGCCCGCGGCCACCGCCGCTACCAGGTCGCGCTGCGCGAGCACGAGCACGTCGAGGGCGTGGACGCGCCGGTGGCCTGGGACGCCGAGGGCGGCCGCTACCGGTTCGACCTGCCTCCCGGCGAGACCACCCTCACGCTGCGCGGCCGGCTGGACGAGCCGCGCTTCTCCCCGCCGGTGGCCGCCAGCCTGCAGTACCTCCTGCTCGAGTCCCATCCGCTCATCCGACCCGACCTCACCACCACCGCTCGCCGCGTGGGCGTGGGCGAGACCGGCCTGGCCGCCCGGTTCCGCGGCGCCCAGGCGTTCCTGCTCGGCGGGGGGCAGGCCGACTCGGTCGCCTGGACCGCCACCCGCCTCGAGGCGGAGAAGACCGCCGGCCTGGCCCTGAACCGCCTGGAGCAGGTGTACTTCCTGGGGGCCGACGGGGTGGCCCGGGGCCAGGCCACCCTGGCCGTCGACAACCAGGGCGCGCCGGCGCTCACCCTCCCCGGCACGGCCCGGCCCACCTTCGCCAGCGTGGATGGCGAGCCGGCCTTCCTCACCCGCGACCGGGACGGAAACCTGTTCCTCCCCCTCGCCCCGGGACCGCAGGAGGTGGTGATCCAGGACGCCCAGACCTTCCGCCACCGGCTGGGGTTCGGCCTGGCCGCGCTGGAGCTCCCCCGCCCCGGCGTCCCCGCCAGCCGCGCCGGCGTGCAGCTCCGCTACCCGGCCGAGTGGATCCCGCTCTACGAGGAGCTGGCGCCGCAGTCGCGGCTCCACCTGCTCGGCCTCTCCGCGGTTGTGGCGCTCCTCGCCCTCCTCCTCCTCGCCGAGCGGCTCCTCCGGCTCGGCGGCCTGCGCGGCGGGCGGCGCTGGCTGTTGGCGCTGGCGTTGACCCTGGCGAGCGCCTTCTCCCCCGGCCTGCGCGCGGCGGCCCTCGCCCTTCTCGCCCTCGCCTGGCTGGGACTTTGCGCCCCGCTCCTCGTCCCTCGGCTCCGCGGCGCGTCGGGGATGGTGGCGCTGCTCGGCTGCGGCCTGGGGCTTCTGGCGGTCATCGCCCTCGCCGCCGGCGGGGGCTTCCGCGGCGAGCGGGCCGCCCCACAGCCCGAGCTGGACCGGTACTCCGTCTCCGACCTGCGCGCCAAGGTCGCCCCGAAGCTCGCCGCCGCCCCGCCGGTGCCTGCCCGGGCGGAGGCGGCCGACGAGGTCGAGAGCGAGGGGGCGGTCGGCGGCTCCGAGGAAGGCTCCTCCTACCAGGGCCTGCCCGCTCGGATCGAGATCCCGTCCGGCGCCCGGCAGAGCGACTTCTCCCGCGAGCTCCTCCCCACCGACGCTCCTCGTCCGGTGATGGTGGTCCTGGTGGCGGCGCGCGCCTTGGCCATCGCCGACGCCGCCGCCCTCATCCTCCTCCTCGCCTTGGCCGCCCTCCTTCGCCGGGACCTCGCCGGCGGAGCGCGCGCGCTGTGGGCCCGGGCCCGGGGAGCGGGCCTGGGCGGCCGGCCGGTGGGCTAGGAGCGCCAGCCGCCACGCGGGGCGGGCCGGGCGGCGCAGCGGCGATGGTGCAGCCCACCCCGCCGCCGTGACCGCCGGCGGCCGGGCCCGCGCCCCTCAGCGGCCTGACCGCAGCTCCCCGTCGTCGGTCGCGGGCGGGGTGTTCTGGCCGCGGCCGCTGGCCACCGAGTAGCTCACCCGGGTGTTGCGGGTCCTCATGAAGTCCTCCAGGGTCTCGCCCCGCATGGCCGCGTAGACGTGGAGGTTCGAGGTGCCGATCGCCGCGGCGAGCTTCTCGAGCACGAAGAAGATGACGCCGTAGCGGATCAGCCCGCGCCAGTCGCGCCGGCGGACGAGGTCCCCTTCCTGCTCGGTCAGGCCCGCCGCGGCGAAGGACGCCTCCGGATCCAGGAGGAACCTCTGCCGGTGCTCGGGGACGACCATGTCGTGCAGGTACCTATTCAGGCGATAGGCCCTTTGGCTGATGGCGTGGGTGAACGGATAGGTGCCCGTCAGCTGCTCCGCTCCCCGGAGCTGGGCCGCCATGCGTCCCCGGTGCCGCTCGTTGACCTCGGCCGGGACCAGGATCGGCTGGTTCTCGAGGACCAGGGTCCCGATGCCGGTCATGGAGGGCAGGTAGTACGAGCTGTGCACCTTCTTGACGCTCTCGGACAATGCCCCTCGCATCACCAGCCACATGATGATCTCCGCGCCCTCCAGACCGCCGAGACGCGCGTACTCGGCGTGGGTAATCTCGGCGAGCGGTCCGGGATCGTCGCTGATCGCCTCCAGGAATGCTCGATCCCACTCCGGGTTGTTGAACCCGGCCCGCTCGCCGTGCACCTGATGTGACAGGCCCCCGGTGGCCACGATGGCCACCTTGATGTCCGGGGGATAGCTCTCCACCGCCCGCCTCAGGGCGTGGCCGAGCCGGTAGCAGCGGGCCGCTGTGGGAATGGGGAACTGCAGCACGCCCACCTGCAGCGGCACGATGGTGGTCGGCCAGCGGCCTTCCTCGCGCTCGAGCAGCACCGACATGGGGGAGAAGAACCCGTGGTCCAGCGGCTTGTCCTGAAAGAAGGACATGTCGAACTCGTCGGTCATGAGGCTGACCGCGATGTGCTGGGCCAGCTCCGGGTTGCCGGGCACCGCCGGGAGGTCGCGCGCGCCGCCTCCCTCGTCGGCCACCCGGTACTCCCCGTCGATCCCCAGCGCGAACGCGGAGTAGTGGTCGAAGAAGAAGGAGGTCACGTGGTCGTTGAACACGTAGACCAGCGCATCGGGCCGGTTCTGCTTGAGCCAGCTGCGCACCGGTTGGAAGCTCTCGAAGATGGGCGCCCAGGCCGGATCCCCCTGCTTGTTGTGGTCGTAGGCGAAACCGATGGTCGGGGTGTGCGAGACGGCGACGCCGCCGATGATCCGGGCCATGGACTTGCTCCTCTGATGGGTCGGGTGGGAGAACCTCTGGCCCGGCCTTCTGGGTTTGAGACCGGCGTCACCTGCCGAAGACGACGCCGTCGAACAGCTTTCTGGCCGTCAGGACCAGCGCTGCGGAGAGGAATCCGCCCTCGGAGTCGGTCTCGACCTGGACGCGCGTGGCGCCGGCGGGGTGCTCGATCGACATCTGCTTGCGGCGCCCGGGCGGCAGCCGCGCCAGCTGGGAGGCGACGCTGCCCGGCAGGGTCGCTGCCGTCGCCACCGTGACCGCGGCGAACACGCCGATGGATGCGTGGCAGCGGTGGGGGATGAAGGTGCGGGTGGAGAGGACCCCGCCCCGGGACGGGGCGCTGATCAGGGCCATCTTGGGAACGGGCTGGTCGCGGACGTCGCCGAGGCCCATCAGCGGGCCGGCGGCCCGCCGGATGGCCTCCACCCGCGCCTTGAGCGTGGAGTCCTCGTCGAGGACCTCGCGGGGCTCGTCCCCGCGCACGCCCAGGGCGGAGGCGCGAACGATCACCACCGGCATCCCGTTGTCGATGCAGGTGGCCGGGACGCCCGCCACCTCGTCCACCGAATGCCCGGTCGGCAGCAAGGCACCGCAGGACGAGCCGGCCGTGCCGGAGAAGACGACCGGGATGGGGCTGCCCGAGCCGGGGACGCCGTCCAGCTGCGCATCGCCCTGGTAGCGCACCACGCCGCCCGGGGTCTGCACCGATGCCACGGCGGCCTGGCCGGTGTTCTCCAGGTAGATCCGGACCTCGGTCTCCGGGTCGCGCGCGGCGACCAGCCCGCGCTCGATGGCGAACGGCCCCACGCCGGCCAGGAGGTTCCCGCAGTTCTGCGCATCGGAGACCTGGGGCCGATCGACGAAGACCTGCAGGAACAGGTAGTCCACGTCGACTCCGGGCCGCTGGGACCTGCGCACCACCGCGACCTTGGAGGTCAGCGGGTCGGCGCCGCCCAGGCCGTCGATCTGCCGCCGGTCCGGGGATCCCATGACGCCCAGCAAAAACGCGTCGCGCTCGGCACGGCCGGTCGGCAGGTCGCCGGCGAGGAAGTAGCCGCCCTTGGACGTGCCGCCGCGCATCCACATGCAGCGCGCCTCAGACATAGCGCAACCCGGCCTTCTCCAGGGCCTCGCGCATCTGGTACATGTCCAGCCCCAGGACGCCGGCGGCCAGCTGGCGCCGCTTCTCGGCCTCGAGCGCCTCGCGGGCCGCGGCGCGGTCGGCGACCGCTCCGACCAGGGCGGCCGGCACGACGGCCACGCCGTCGTCGTCGGCCACCACCGCGTCGCCGGGGTGGACCAGGGCGCCGGCGCAGACGACGGGGACGTTCACCGAGCCCAGCGTCGCCTTGACGGTTCCCTGGGCGCTGATCGCCTTGCTCCAGACCGGGAAGTTCATGCGGGTCAGGGCGCGGACGTCCCGCACCCCGGCGTCGATGACCAGCGCCCTTGCTCCCCGCGCCTGGAACGAGGTGGCCAGCAGCTCGCCGAAGTAGCCGTCGCTGCAGTCGGCGGTGACGGCGGCCACCACCAGGTCCCCGGGCTGGATCCACTCGGCCGCCACGTGCATCATCCAGTTGTCGCCCGGGTGGAGCAGGACGGTCACGGCGGTTCCGGCGACCAGAGCGCCGCCGAAGATGGGCCGCAGCTGCGGCCGCATCAGGCCGGCCCTGCCCATCGCCTCGTGCACGGTGGCGACGCCGAAGCGGCCCAGCCGGTCCACCGCTTCCCGGTCGGCGCGCTCGATGCTGCGGTGGACCACCGCCAGGTTGTCCAGCTCCCTCATCGGCCCCTCGCCTTCAGCCGGGCATCGAGCCGCGGATAGACCCGGCGCGCGTTGCCCTCGTAGATCCTCCGCCGATCCCCTTCGCACAACCCGGCGGCCTCGAGATAGCGCCTGGTGTCATCGAAGTGGTGCCCCGTCTCCGGGTCGATGCCGCGAACGGCCCCGATCATCTCGGAGGCGAACAGCACGTTGCTCGCCGGGATCACCCGGGTCAGCAGATCGATGCCGGCCTGGTGATAGACGCAGGTGTCGAAGAAGACGTTGTTCAGCAGGTGCTCGCGCAGATCCGGCTTCCCCAGCTCCTGCGCCAGCCCGCGGAAGCGGCCCCAGTGGTAGGGAACCGCACCGCCCCCGTGCGGGATGATGAACTTCAAGGTGGGGAAGTCCCGGAACAGCTCCGCGGTGAGGCACTGCATGAACGCGGTGGTGTCGGCGTTGAGGTAGTGCGCGCCGGTGGTGTGGAAGCAGTCGTTGCAGCTCGTGCTCACGTGGATCATGGCCGGCACGTCCAGCTCGACCATCTTCTCGTAGATGGGGTACCAGTAGCGGTCGGAGAGCGGCGGGCTGCTCCAGTGCCCGCCGGAGGGATCGGGATTCAGGTTGATGGCGACGAAGCCGTATCCCAGGACGCATCGCTCGATCTCGGCCAGGCAGGTCCTCGTGTTCGCCCCGGGGGATTGGGGGAGCATCGCCGCGCCCACGAATTGGTCGGGAAAGAGGACGCTCACCCGGTGGCAGAGCTCGTTGCAGATGCTGGCCCACGTCGCCGACACCTGGAGATCGCCGAGGTGGTGCGCCATGAAGCTGGCGCGCGGCGAGAAGATGGTCAGGTCGCAGCCCCGCTCCCTCATCCGAGCCAGCTGGTTGCCGAGGATGCTCTCGCGGAGGTCGTCGTCGCCGATGACCAGATCGGCGACCCGCGGTTTGACCGAGGGGTCCTTGAACCCGGCGAGCTGGCGCCGGCGCCACTCCTCCAGCGCCCGGGGAGCGGTGGTGTAGTGTCCGTGGCAGTCGATGATCATGCGGCCTGTTCCGATGAACGGTCCCGGGCCGCCGTACGCCGGCTGAGCGCGATGGCGACGGCGGCGAGGGAGGCGGGCAGGGCCAGCATCATGAAGATGCGGCCGAAGCCCCAGCCCTGGCTCAGCAGGAGCCCTCCGATGGAGGAGCCGAGGATGCTTCCCAGGCGGCCGATGCCCAGCATCCAGCTCACCCCGGTCGCCCGGGCGACGGTGGGGTAGCAGCTGGGCGCGTAGGCGTTGAGACCGGTCTGCGCGCCGCTCAGGAAGAAGCCCACCGCCCCCACCAGAAGGGCGATCCAGGCCGAGGCCACGCCGCTCAGGCCGAGGACCACCAGGGCCGCGGCGCCCAGGAGGTAGGTCAGGGAGATGATCCGGCTCGGGCTGGAGCGATCCATGGCGAAGCCGACCACGATCGCCCCGACGGTGCCGGCCGCCTGGAACATCGCGGTGATCTCCGCCGCCCGCTCGATGGGCAGCCCGGCGTCCTTGATCATGGTGGGCAGCCAGCTGGTGGTGAGGTAGATCACCAGCAGCCCCATGAAGTAGGTCACCCAGAGGGTGAAGGTCCGCAGCGCATAGGCGGGGTTGAACAGCACCGCCAGGGGCTGCCGGGTCGCCGGGGCGGTCTCCTTCGAGACGAACGCGCGGTAGCCGTCCAGCGTGGTGCCGCACATGCGGCCGAGCACCTTGCCGATCTTCTCGGCGCGGAAGCCCCTGACGGCCATGAAGCGCGCGGACTCGGGGAGGAAGGCGAGGAGCAGAGGAAGGAGCGCCAGCGGCAGGCCGCCCCCGAACAAGAGCACCGACCTCCAGCCCAGGTGCGGGATCAGCGAGGCGGCCACGAAGCCGATCAGCGCCGACCCAAGGTTGAAGCCGGTGAACATCGTCGCGACGATGAAGGAGCGCGAGCGCTCCGGCACGTACTCGGTGAGCAGCGTGGTGGTGTTGGGCATGGCGGCCCCCAGCCCCAGACCGGTCAGCAGGCGCAGGAAGGCCATCTGCCCCGGGTTGCCGGCGTATCCGGTGGCCACGGTGCACACCCCGAATCCCAGGACGGAGGCCAGAAGGACCTTGCGCCGCCCGAACCAGTCGGCCGAGGAGCCGGCGAGGAGGGCCCCGAGGGCCAGGCCGATCGGCGCCGCTCCCATCACCAGGCCGAAGGCAGGCCTGGAGATGCCCCATTCCCCGATCACGGACGGTGCGACGAATCCCATGATCGCCACGTCCATGCCGTCGACCGCCACGATGGCGAGACAGAGCGCGACCAAGAACCACTGACGCAGGGACATGCGCCGCTCGTTGATGAAGGAACGGATGTCCAGGGTTGCCACGGTATCCATGGGAGGGGCCTCTCGTGTCTGTCGCCGACGGCCGGCGAGTTGGTCCATGAAACCCACAGTGACGGAGACTGGCGGTGCGACCATCGATCTCCATGCGGCCGTCCGGCGGCGGGCACAACTTAGAAGTGCCTCCTCCAGGATCAGTTTTTGATATAGTGACGCTCCCGCGGGCGCCCGGGAGCCTCCCCCCGGGACGCGCGGCGCCCGCGGGGGTGCCGAGCGGAGGTCCTCCGTGGAAAGCCTGCTGCCCAACCTCCGCCATCTGCGCGCCTTCTGCGAGGCCGAAGGCCAGAGGAGCATCCGCCGGGCCGCCGAGACGGTGGGGCTGACGCCCTCGGCCGTCACCCAGGCCATCGTCAAGCTGGAGGCCGCGTTCGGCGCCGCCTTCTTCGAGCGCGCCGGATCGAGCGTCGCTCCCACCGCGGCCGCTCGGGCCTATGCCGTTCGGGTACGGCGGGCGCTCGGCCTGATCGAGGAGGGGATGGGCGAGTCGCTTCGCGCCGGCGCCGGCCGCGTAGCCCGTCCGGCCCAGGAGGCGCTGCCCTCGGTGACCATGACCCAGCTGAAGGCCTTCGTGGCCGCCGGGACCACCAGCAACTTCACCCTGGCGGCCCGGCTGGTGGGCAGCTCCCAGCCCTCGGTCCATCGGTCCACCCGGGAGCTGGAGTCCATCGCCGGCGTCTTGCTGTACGAGAAGACCACCCGCGGCATCGCCCTGACCCGGGCGGGCCAGGCGCTCTGGCAGCACCTGAAGCTCGCGTTCTCCGAACTCGGCCAGGGCGTGGCAGACGTGGCGGCCAGCCAGGGGCAGCGGGTCGGGACGATCGTGGTCGGATGCATGCCCCTGGTCCGCCATTTCGTCCTGCCCGAGACGATCAACGCCTACTGCGCCCGGTGGCCTCGGACGAACATCCAGGTGGTCGATTCTCCCTACCGCGATCTTTTGCACGGGCTGCGGCACGGGGACATCGATTTCCTGGTGGGAGCGCTGCGCCATCCACCCCCGGTGGACGACGTCCTGCAGGAGCCCCTCTTCAGCGCAGCCCTGTGCATCGCCGCCCGCCGGGGTCACCCCCTGGCGGCCAGGAGGAAGCTCACCCTCCACGACCTGGCGAGCCATCCCTGGGTCCTGCCGCCCGCCGGGACCCCCACCCGCCAGAAGTTCGAGCGTTTGATGGCCGACGCGCCCGAGGCGGGGCTGCACGGCCAGGTCGAGTCGAGCTCGCAGATCCTGGTGCGGGGCCTGCTCCTGGGGAGCGACCGGCTCACCCTGATCTCCCGGCAGCAGGTGCAGTTCGAGATCGATGCCGGTCAGCTGGTCGCCCTGGACTTCGACATGGGGGACACGCTCCGGGAGATCGGCCTCACCTTCCGAAAGGATTGGCGACCCACCGCCGTCCAGATGGACTTCCTGCAGACGCTGCGCGGCGCGGCGCGGCACCACGCCGAGATCTGACCGGTGTCGGCGCCCGGGGCGGGATCCCCGGCGACGGCCCGGCCCGGCCTCCGCGCCTGGGGCGGCGCGGAGGACGGCGGCGCCGGGGTTCGGCTAGCCCTGCCTCGAGAACACCACGTGGGTCGCCCTTTCCGACGGCAGGTGCTTGCTCACCCGATACCCGAGCGCAGGCAGGTTCATGCCGACGAAGAGCGGCTCGCCGCCGCCGAGCAGCACCGGCGAGAAGGCAACGTGAATCT
>Ga0187772_10000447_pt1 | contig 18382 bp, 14 predicted proteins | sample 0116_SJ02_MP15_2_FD_133137 | JGI IMG/M metagenome (GOLD analysis project Ga0187772, IMG submission 133137) | Tropical peat soil microbial communities from peatlands in Department of Meta, Colombia - 0116_SJ02_MP15_20_MG | ecosystem: Environmental > Terrestrial > Soil > Wetlands > Peat | place... | reverse complement strand
TGTGGGGACCTTATGTCGCAGAATTTCTGAAGCAGCTTCCGTGACGCAATCGCCGTCACTTCCCTGCAAATTTCAGTCCGATGGTTCCTGCGACGATCAGCGTGATAACCCCAATCATAATATGCTACCGATAAAATGAGAAAGCCTCCGCCGGAAATCTCGATAAGGCGATGTTGAAAGATGACGAACACCCTTCGTTTCCGAATGATCCATATCCGAGAGCTTGTGTAGTTTTTCCCGGCTTCCCGATTCAGACTTGCAGTGAGAATGCGATTTTCTGGGAACTCTTCCTTCCAAAACTTTTGCGCGTGCTTTATCATACAAACCACCAGAATTAGGATCAATGCAATATTTTGAGCCCAGCCCAGATCTTGATCGAATAAAATGGGAGAGCAAGACCAAAACGATCTCAGGACAGCCGTCAATCTCTTGGAGAACCCGGGGTTCAGTTTTCGGTTGATCAACATGCTGGGGTATCCCATTGGAGGATTCATAAAGGCACTGCCGAGATGGATTAGGCAGGCGATTGGGAACACGGTCACCAAGGCCGTCGGGACAGCTTTCTATACGGCGTTGTCTATCATGGACAAGAAGAGCCGCCACAGGCCCTTTCGATTGATCCATCGGACGACGGTTCTTGTCAGCGGAGCCGTGGGAGGGTTTTTCGGGTTTCCCAGTATGATCGTTGAACTTCCCTTCTCAACAAAACTGATGCTCCGTTCCATTGCTGATATTGCTCGAAGTGAGGGTGAAGACCTCTCCTCCACGGATACCCACCTGGCCTGTATTACTGTTTTCGCTTTAGGTGGAAGGTCAAGCGGTGACAGTGCCGCTGACACAGGCTACGATGCCGTTCGGGCGGCGTTGACACGTACCCTGTCGGAGGTTGCTGAATTCATAGCCGAGCGGGGGATCGCGGAGGAGGGGGCGCCAATCATGACCCGAGTGATGGCGTATTTAGCGTCCCGCTTTGGCATCATGGTTACAGACAAGATGGTCGCTGAAATGGTTCCCGTCCTGGGAGCATTCGGGGGCGCCTCGATCAACTTACTTTTCATCAATCACTTCCAGGCTGCGGCGCGTGGGCATTTCATTGTTCGACGCCTAGAGAGAAAGTGCACAGGAGAAGTTGTAAGTAGAGAATATAAAAAGGTGCTTGAGGAACTTAGAAGGGGGATCAAACCATGAGGAGGGTGGAGCCCATTTGCTTGTTTCCAGCAGCCTGATGAGAAGGAAGGCTGCCCTTAGACGAACCATTGAAGTTTGAAAAGGAATGTGGTAATTCTACCATATGTTTTCTGGCAGAGATCTGGTTTGAGAATAATCGAAATCGCCGTTTCATAATTTTTTACCCCAAAAAACGGAAATTGATGATCCGAACCAAATTTCACGACATCTTTCAAACAAAGCTTCCCATTATCCAGGCAGGAATGAGTCCTTACGATACCACGAAGCTCGCCGGTGCGGCTGCCAAAGCAGGCGCAATAGGGATCATATCAACCGTGGGCATGGGTTTTTTTGATATGCCCGGACTTGGCCAGTTTAACTATTCAGCGGTTTTTGGCGAAACCACCCCTGAAGGACGTTTGACCCGCTCTATAATCCATGTTTTGGCTGCAATCGAAGAAGCCCCCTGGGCCCTATTTGGTGTCAACATTCCTGTTTCAGAAGAGTTTATCCCCACCGCTTCCAGATTAATCCGTTGTGTCATCAACAGAATGAAAAGCGATCCGGCTGTTAAGGAAAAATTGAAGGTGATTGTGACCTCTGCGGGAGATCCCTTGCGGTGGTCTAAAACTCCCGGAGGTAAGAAACTTGCAGAATCCATTGCGATCAAAGAAGAGATCCCCGAAATCGTTTGGGTCCATGTTGTCCCATCCGTCCGGGCGGCATTGCGGGCCGTCAAAGCCGGTGCCGATGTGATTGTCGCGTCAGGCCGCGAAGGAGGGGCCCATTGCAGCTGGCGAGATACGAGTACCATAGTTCTTCTTCCTGAAGTCGTTAAACGTGTTGCCCCAACGCCCGTTGTGGCAGCGGGTGGGTTTGCAGATGGGGTTTCATTAGCAGCAGCCCTTGCGATGGGAGCCATTGGAGTGCAGATGGGGACTCGTTTTATCGCAACAAAAGAGAGCGATTTTGAACAAATATGGAAAGAATTAATTGTGAAGAGTACAGAAGAGGATGCCTTAGTGGCCCGTGGACTTTTCGGACCTATGCGGTTTTTGCGGAATCGTCGTGCCTTAGAACTCGTCGATGCTACGCTCCGGGGGAGTCCAGACCTTTATAAGGGCAACCCATGTGGATCGACCCAAGAACTCCTCGATTTAGAGATTGGCGGATTGGCCAATTTATTCGATGGTAAGATTGACGAGGCCGCCGTTTTGGGGGGGACAGTGGCTGGCCGTGTCCATGACATTCCTGCGGTGCAGGAACTCTGTGGCCGTATCATGGAAGAAGCTGAAGCCACGATTGAAAACCTCGAGTCCCTGATTATCAAGGAATCATGAAAACCCAAAAAAGCATTCGAGAAAAAAGGGTCATAATAATTCGAGAAGAGTTTCAGAGATAAAAAACTAACCCACTTCATTGGAAAATACGGCGACATCGATATTCCAGGATTTCCCTCCAAGTTTTCGGATGCCTCAGGCAGTATTCGCATGCCCGCTCCGGTCCTGGGTGAGCACAGCGGGTTCGTCCTGGAGCAGTGGCTTGGGTACACGCCTGAGGAGGTGCAGAAGCTTTGTGAGAAGGGAATTGTATTATAGGAAATTACCGTCCTCTAAGGATGCTCACGGCGAAATACCACATGGTCCCCCGTGAGCAAAGCAGTTCAATTGAAGCTTCCTGGCGGGACTTCTCCGTGATGAATTGCCGTTTTAGATCACGCCTCTTCCCCCCCCCATTTACCTTAAGGAATTGTCATTGAGGAAAGAATCGTGTTAAGATCCGGAACGTGGTGGGTGCAGGAGATCACGGCCAACAAGATTCAATCGCGAAGGAGACAAAAGTGATGAAGGCGTTGAGGAGTGTGCGGGTCATCGTATCAGTCTTGGTTCTTCTGTGTTTGACCGGGTGCGGGGGGCTGCGCGGGGCTGGTTCGAAGGACGCGACCCTGGATTCCCGTGTGATGGATGGCATCAGTGACGCAGTGTATGAGGTCGTAGCGCCGAAGCCGACGAACGACTCCCTGCAATACGAGAAACCCTTACCCATGGATCTTCTTCCATATTCGGTTCGGACGGACAAGTACTATTCGGTCGGTACGGCGTTCGCCATCAGCCCCTCCGAGTTCGTTTCAGCAGCCCATGTGATGAACCTGGGAAGTGGAAGCCAATTCAAGGAGGTTTTTCTCCGGGACAAGAAAGGGAAAATCTACTCCATCGGAAAAGTGCTCAAGTACTCCAAAGACAGGGATTTCGTTGTCTTCTCCCTCCAGGATGCCAAAGCAAAGGGATTTCTACCGACGAATAAGAGCCCCCGGGTCAATCAGAAAGTATATGCCGTGGGCAATGCTCTCGGGGAGGGAATTGTGATCAGAGACGGTCTTTATACGTCTGACACACCGGAAGAGGAAGCTGGGGAATGGAAGTGGATACGCTTTTCGGCTGCGGCCTCTCCCGGCAATAGCGGCGGTCCGCTCCTTGACCAGAATGGCAAGGTCATCGGTATCGTCCTGAGAAAGTCCCCAAACGAGAACCTGAATTATGCGGTCCCGATCCTTGAAATCCTCAAGGCCGATAAGAATGTGGCAGTCTTTCAGACGAAAATGCGCTATACCCTGGAGAATATGGACATGACCAAAAGAGAGATCCTGAAAAAAGAGATTCTGCTGCCCAAAACCTACCAGGAATTGGACAGCGAGCTGAATGCGATCATAGCCCAGTTTTCTGGTAAACTCCTCAAGGATTTGCTCGCCGAGAATCAGGACACCATATTCCCCCACGGTCCGGGATCAACCCGGCTGTTCTACAAGAGCTATAACGCGGTCTTCCCTCGTCTCATCATGAAGGGTAAGGACGGCAACTGGGATGCCTATTATGCCAGCGGGACGAGAGATTCTGACCTGGGAAACAATGGCCATCTTACTTACGGGGCTCTTGGCAGCACGGTCTTTCTTTATATCCATAAACCGGACGACGTTCCTCTAGAAACGTTTTATGGCGACTCAAAGCTATTTATGGATTTGATTCTCAAGGGGTATAGCCGATACAGAGAGATCGGGCCGGAAAATGTCAAGGTCACGTCGATGGGCCGGGCTTTCGAGAACTACCGGGTCACGGATTTCTACGGGAGGATCTGGATGGCGCACACGTGGCTTATCGAATATAACGACACGAAGGTGGTAACCTTTTCTCTCCCGGTTCCCGGAGGCTGCATTGTCATGATGAGAGCTGACCAGACAGGAAACGTTGACCAGGGAGATATCCCCGACCTGAAAGTGCTCTCCGATTTTATTTATGTGTCCTATTACGGTTCCTTGAAAGAATGGCAGGAATTTCTGAGTATGAAGAACCTCTTGCCCTCCATCTTTTCAACTCTTGACATTCATATTGAGAATAATAAGATTTTCCGGTACAAGTCGGCGAGACTCTGCTTGTCCTACGGTCCCGATATCATGAAAATTTCTGATAAGAATAGCTTCCAGCTTGATTTCGGCTACTTTAAGGAGAAGGGTAAGACGCTATGGGACATCAACGGAATTGTGGTGGGCGAGGGGAAATACCATCAGACTGGTTACGCTGTATCAAGGGTAATTAGGCCTCCGAAAGAGCTCGACGATCAATATCAGAGTAACTGGCAGAATATGGTCGAGCGGGAATTCCCCTACAATCGCTCTGCTTATAATAAGGATAAGGCTACGATCATTTCGACGACATATAACGGAACCAGTCAACCGGGTAGAAAGGAAGCGCCCCCCAGCTCCATTCTGTACTCCGTCGGGTTTATAAAGCAGGGAAACATCGGTCAGAAAGAGATGGAGGCAAAACTGGAAATGTTCATGCGTCATCTGGTCATCTATGAGAATGCCGACGATAGCGGTAACACGACCGAAAACCCGCAGCCGAAAAGTTAATCGTATTTTTAACTTTAAATCATTGTCAGTCTGTGAGTCAAAAAACGTCAAGAATCCCACTTCTGTGAAATTCTGGACTTTTCATAGAAAGCCTTTAAATTTCAATTTATTATAGGAAATATTGGTTCTTGGCACTGATATTGCTGTTGTTAGGAATAGCACGAATATTTAATTAAGTTTGCCGACAAAGCCAAACCACGAGCAATCGTGGGGCGCCTGCCCGCCGTAACTGGCGGGGGGCCCACTGATCCAAAGGCGGGGCAGTGGGGAAAGCCACGGATCCCATTGGGATAGCCGGGTTGCCGAAGTGAAATCTCACAGGGACCGGATTGCCGTGGCTGTACGAAAAGGCAATCCGGTTTTTTGATTTAGAGAAGTTGGTTTCGGTGCTATGAGAAGTACAATCATTAATAAAATCCTTTCATTCCAGTATCGTCTCGGGAGGATCATCGGAAGGAAGAAGGCAAACCGCATCTGTATTCTTGTCGAGGAGTCCTTCACGAACCTATTTGGGAGGGAGAGATACCAATGATAAGAAATGAAGATCTGATGCAATTTTTGTTATGCTACGGGCGAGGGATGTCACAAGACTTTGTTTCGAGGAGTGATAACATAAACGACGTTATCTATTACCTCCGGGTCGAGCGTGATTTCGAAATCCTCAAATTAACGTCCTTTGTAACAACAAATCTCATCCACTTCGAAAAAAGGACGGTTCTCTCTTCTACCTCCGACCAAGCCCCGTTGGGTGAAGATAGTGAAGAGATTTTTGACATCGATAACCCGGGCTAATCTAAGGATCACACAGACTCAATCGAAGCTTCCAAGCGGGGCTTCGAACAAATGAAGGATCGCTTTAAGATTGTGCCGCGTTCCACTTTTGCTAAACTGAAAATTATCCCCATCCCCCGACTCATCACATTCCTTAAGACCGTGCAGAGTTTCTCTTTCCACCTCGATGTTAAGATGAGAATGCGATTTCTTGCGAATTTCCGCTTTCAAAAAGTTTAAGCCTGGTGTAGAATACAGACATCCATGAATCGTTGGCAATCCTGTCCATGATGCCGGGATAGCGTTCGCAGAAGACGTCGGACATAATGAACCCTCTTACCACAGTCATCCCTTACAGCCCAGGACCTTCTTTTGATGGGATTCTGCTCCCGCTGACGAAGGCAGACCTCGTCGAGCATATCGTGATCGTCAGTCAGGAGCCGGTTCGTTTCAAACTGGAGAAGTGTCAAGTTCTTGTTGCGGGACCCCTCACCTCAGACGAGACGCTTAACCCGATTCTGACCGGAATGCGAACGGAGCACTTTCTTCTCTTCCCGGAACCCCGACAGATTTCGATCGAGCCTGAAGCCCTGGAGAAAATTCTTGGGAAGGCCGAATCCCAGAAGGCAGGCCTGGTCTATTCGGATTTCTATGACGAAAACGAACACTGGAAGACCCTTCATCCACTCATTGATTACCAGCCTGGAAGTGTCCGCGATGATTTTGATTTCGGTTCCATGATGCTCTTTTCAGTCGCCGCCGCCAGGAAGGCCTTGGAGAAATACGGTGCCATCCCTCACGTTAAATTTGCCGCCGTTTATGATCTTCGTCTGAAGGTTTCCATCGACCACGCCATCTATCATCTGCAGGAGCCACTCTATGGTGCGATGCGTGCAGAAGAGATTTCCGATGTTGAAAAGGTATTTGAGTACGTCGATCCAAGCAATGAAGCCGTACAGAAGGAAATGGAGGCCGTCTTCACGGATCACTTGAAGAGAATCAGAGCTTATCTGCCATCGCAATCACTTAGGGAGGTCGAGAAGACACCGGAGTCCTTCCCGGTGGAGGCCTCCGTGATCATCCCCGTGAGGAACCGAAGAGAGACGATTGCAGAGGCCGTGGGAAGCGTCTTATCGCAGGAAGCAAATTTTCCATACAACATTATCGTCGTGGACAACCACTCAGCAGACGGAACCACAGCCGTTCTCTCCGATCTCGCCAGGCAGTACCCGAGCCTGAAGCACCACATCCCGAAGAGAACCGACCTTGGCATCGGGGGTTGCTGGAACGAGGCTCTTCGTCACCAAGCCTGTGGCCGCTATGCTGTGCAGCTTGATTCGGACGATCTTTACAGCAGCCGCCGCACCCTGCAAAAGATCGTTAACGTACTTCGTCAAGGCAACTATGCCATGGTCATCGGCTCCTACATCCTCGTTGATTCAAAGCTGGAGGAGATTCCTCCCGGCCTCATCGACCACCGCGAATGGACCGATGAGAACGGTCACAACAACGCGTTGCGCATCAACGGCCTGGGTGCACCGCGGGCCTTCAACAGCGGCCTGATGCGCAAAATCGGTTTTCTCAACGTGAGCTACGGCGAGGATTATGCAGCGGCACTTAGAATCTGTCGGGAGTACCGGATAGGAAGGATCTTTGAAAGCCTCTATCTCTGTAGACGCTGGTCGGGCAACACGGACGCCGCACTTAGCATCGAAGAAGAAAACCGGAACAACGCCTTCAAGGATAAGACCCGCACCATTGAAATTTTCGCCAGGCAGAAAATGACAGAGGGTATAGCGCAAAATCCGTGACCGTGTCGCGTTTCCGAACACGGTGATGGACACGGACACGTTATTTTCTCATCTCGGGAAAGAATCAAGGAGGATAAGCAATCGCCATGGGAATCGTGATCCGACCTTGGCAGAAGGCTGATCTCGCTTCCATCCGGAGAATAACCTGGCACTCGTGGATTTCGAGCTACGCAAGCTTTATTCCCGAGAGCGACCTCAAATCCTATTTTGATCTTCGCTACACGGAAGAGGCTTTTCTCAGCATGTTCGACGATCCCCTCACTCAGGGTTTTGTCGCAGAGAAGGATGACCAGATCGCCGGTTACTCAAGGCTTTTCTTCAACCGGGATGAGAATCGTCTTTACGTCCCCTCGCTGTATTTTCTCCCAGACTTTCAGGGGCAAGGCATGGGCAGGCAGCTTCTCGATACGGCGGAAGAATATGCCGCAGAGAAGGGCCTGGATAAACTTTGGATCGGCGTGATGGTAAGAAACAATCCGGCCCTGGTTTTTTACAGGAAAGTGGGCTTTCAGTTTGTCCGGGAAGAACCTTTCACCATGGGAAAGACGACGGTGAGTCACCTGATCGGCTACAAGAAGTTAGGGAGAGCCCCGCTTCTTATTCAGAAGACTTATGTCACCTTTGATGGAGGGAAGAGCTTAAAGAATCTCTCCAGACGTTGTCTCGAGCTCTTATCAGAGCAGAAAAAGACCTGGAAGGATCTTCGGGAAGGCTACGAATCGCTTAGGAACATCGAGGAGCGGGATGTTCGATGTAGAGGATTTTCCGTCCGCCTTCAACAAAATCCAGGAAGAATCAAGAGCAGCCTGGCCGACGTAGGAGAAGAAAATGCAAACAAACGGCGGTGCTTTCTCTGCCTTGATCATCTCCCCGAAGGCCAGAAGGGAATCCTCTACCGAAGCGAATACTTGATCCTCTGCAATCCCATGCCTGTTTTTTCTTCCCACTTCACGATCTCCCATGTGGACCATCGCCGCCAGGCCATTACAGAGCACATCGATACCTTTTCCCAGGTACTGACTGACTTGGGGTCCGGCTGGACAGTACTCTACAACGGGCCTAAATGCGGGGCTTCCGCACCGGATCACCTTCATTTTCAGGCGAGCCCATCCGGCCAGATGCCGATCGAGAAGGAAATCTGGGAGAAGAAAAGATTCGCCCTGACGACACAGGCGGGTGGTGTATCCCTCTATCGCATGAGAGATGTGGGACGGGAAGCTATCATCCTGGAGGGACATAACCCGATGGCCGTGGGAGGAGTTTTCAAGAGTTTTCTGAATGCCCTGAAAAAAGTTCTCCGCGCTGACGAAGAGCCTATGCTGAATATGGCCGGCTTCCATAAAGGGAGAAAATGGCATCTCGTGATCTTTCCGCGGCGGAAACACCGCCCAGACGCCTTTTTCAAGGAAGGGGATGCCCGGGTTCTGGTCAGTCCGGGAGTGATCGATATGGGTGGCCTCATTATTACTCCCGTGAAAAAAGATTTCTATCGGCTGGATGAAGCCACCGTGGAGGGTATTTACAGGCAAGTATCCTTGGGAAGAAAGACGGTCGAAGAGGCCATCAACGCAATGGAATAGATTTCTAAGAAGCTGCCGGGAAACGATTTGCAGTGTTGGGAATTTGATTTCTTCGGCAATTCATCTTATCGTAAAGCAATGTTGAGAAGAGAACCGATAAGGACTCATTGATTTACGCTGTATCAACAAAGTGAAAGGATTCCCCATGAAGACAAGAAACGGTTTTATACGCACATTGATCTGTGTTGCAGTCCTGGTCGTGGTGGGGCCGCTTTTGGGATTTGTCCAGGACCAGCCGATAGCAGGGCAATTCGGGCAGGAAGAATTGGATCAGATGCTGGCGCCCATCGCCCTTTATCCTGATTCGCTTCTGGCCCAGATTTTGATGGCAGCCACCTATCCCCTTGAGGTGGTGCAGGCGGACCGGTGGACAAAGGCAAATGGAAATCTTGGGGGTGATCAGCTCAACGATGCCCTGGATCAGAAAGACTGGGATCCCAGTGTAAAAGCTCTGGTGCCTTTCCCACAAGTCTTGTCGATGATGAGCGAAAGGCTGGAGTGGACCGAGAAGGTGGGTGATGCGTTTCTGGATCAACAGGATCAAGTGATGGATACAGTCCAGAGATTGAGGGCCAGGGCCCAGGCTGCGGGCAACCTCCCGGACACCGAAGAAGAGAGGGTGATTGTGCAGGAGGGGTCCATTGAGATCGAGCCTGCAAACCCAGAGGTGGTCTATGTGCCGGTCTATGACCCGACTGTGATCTATGGACCTTGGTGGTACCCCGCTTTCCCTCCCTTCTTTTTCCTCCCTCCTCCTGGGGTGGTTATCGGGTTCCATGGAAGAATCGGATTTGGGAGGGGCGTCACCGTGGGCAGAGCCTGGGGCCATGCCTGGGGAGACTGGGATTGGCACCATCATCAAATGAATGTAAACATCAACCGCCACATTAACATTAATCGCAATATGAACATTACTCGTGCAAACATCCAAACGACTCCGTGGCAGCACGACGTAAGCCATCGAAAGGGCGTTTCTTACAGGAGTGAGGCGACGCGGGAACGTTTTGGACAGGCTGCAAAAGGGGCGGATAAGCGTCGAGATTTCCGGGGTTTTGGACAGGAGACAAAATACCAACCGCCTTCAATAACCACTCGACAGGATGTTCCGAAGACAAAGGGCGGACAGGCTCCAGTAACCCCTTCCAAGCCTCTTGAACAGCCAAGAGGGGCTGGGGGCCTAGGTCAAAAGGGCCCTGATCTTAGTAAAAACAAGAGTGCGTTCGGAGGCGTGGGGCGAGGAAGCGATGCACGAACGGAGAGCAATCGGGGTTTCCAGAGCCGCCAGAGCATGCCTTCAAAGGGGGGGGGCGGTGTGCAGAAAGGCAATGTCGGGCGTTCGCGTTAAGAGTTTTGCAGACGATTTAAAACATCATAGTTCGACGAAGGAGAAAGCGATGTTTATCAACACACTGAATCAAAAGAAGCATTCGATATCCCGGTTTGGTTTTGCAATCGTCGCGGGAGTGATGCTGTTAGCCGGTTTTCATCAGGGTGCTTTTGCGGCTGAAGGCAGGCAAAAAACCTTCAAATCTCCTGAGGAGGCCGTTAAGGCACTGGCGGAAGCAGTCAAAGGAAGTGATACGAAGAAGCTGTTGGCGATCTTAGGTCCTAAAGGGAAGGAATTAATTTTGTCCGGAGACGAGGTTGCCGACAAGACAGGAAGAGAACATTTTGTTAAGGCCTATGAGGAAATGAACAAACTGGTGAATGAGAGTGATACGAGAGTCATCCTCCATGTAGGAAATGGTGACTGGCCTTTTCCGATTCCTGTTGTTAAGAAGGGTGAATATTGGCTCTTTGATACGATAGCGGGCAGGGAAGAGATCCTCAACCGCAGGATCGGCCGTAACGAACTCAATGCCATTCAGGTGTGCCTGGCTTACGTGGATGCACAGCGTGAATACGTACTGAAGGAGCGGGATGGGGACAAGGTGTTGGAATATGCCCAGAGGTTTATCAGCAGAAAAGGGGAAAAGAATGGCCTTTACTGGGAGGCGAAAGAGGGGGAAGAACAAAGCCCCCTCGGTTCCTTAATCGCCAAGGCTTCCGGGGAGGGATACGCTGGAAAGGGGCCCGGTGGAAAACGAAACCCGTATCATGGATATTACTACAGGATTCTGAAGTCCCAGGGTAAGAATGCACCAGGAGGCGAATACGATTACGTGGTGAATGGCAAGATGATTGGTGGGTTTGCCTTGGTTGCCTATCCGGCAGAATATGGTAACTCTGGAGTCATGACCTTTATCGTGAACCAGGACGGTATGGTGTATGAGAAGAATCTGGGCGAAGATACAGAGAAAATTGCCCCAGCCATGAAGAAATTCGATCCGGACAAAACCTGGAAGAAAGCGGAGTAAATTTTTCAAATAGTATCGATTTACAACCCTGGTTTCAGGCATCATGGAAAAGGAGGTCGGGATGATTTCTCAACCTCCTTTTTTCTTGAATCACAAGAGTCTAATACCGCTCGTACCTGCCTCCAGGCTCTCATCGCTTAGATGTCCTAAGATGCGCCTTCGCTGTTTCTTGATTCTCAGGATCAGTTTTAGTATAGTTTTGAGAAAATCGGGGGAGTGGCTATAGGTTAAAGGGTCTCAATGAGAGTGAGAAAGACGCGTTACAAGAAAATGGAATTAGAAGAACAATCGGTTCAGAAATTTTCTTATCGTTGTCCTTATTGTGATCAACCCGTTTCTTATAACCAATGTAACTTAAAGGCAGGGGAGAATGAAATCCAATGTTTCTCCTGCAAAAAGACCTATATTAAAGTGGTCGAACCCTCATTAAGTGAGGGCGGTCCCAGAGGTTGCCGGCATTGAATGCCGGCGCTACGTTATAGATATGGTCCCGTCTCAACCGCAATATTCCAGGAATCGCCTCCTCACCCCGATCCAGTACGTGAAGGGGGTAGGGCCCAAGCTCGCCAAGCTCTTCGAGAAAAAAGGGATTCTGACGGTTGAGGACGCCCTCTACTTTCTCCCGCGATGCTACGAAGACCGAAGCAACCTGAAAAAGATCTCCGAACTCAAAGCCGGAAGAAAGGAGACGGGTCTGGGTGAGATACTGCTTTCGGGAGTTGCATTTTATCAAAAGGGGAGGAAAAGAGTCTTCGAGACGGTGGTGGGGGACGGAAGCAGTACGATCACATTGAAGTGGTTTCATGGCAACGAAAGATACCTCAGGGAGCGATTTAAGAAAGGCCGCCAACTGATCTTCTCCGGCGACGTGAAGTGGTTTGGCTCTCAGAGAGAGATTCACCATCCGGATGTAGAAATCGTTGATGGGGACGTTGAGAAGGATTATCTCAACTTCAAACGGATTGTTCCCATCTATTCCGAGACGGAGGGACTTTATCAAAGGACGTTGAGAAGGTTGATGAAGACCATCCTGGATGGGTATGCGGATGGGCTTTGGAGTCCCATCCCGCAAGAGATTGTTGAGCGACAAGACCTGATTGATTTTTCGGAAGCTTTCCGGTGGGTCCATTTCCCTCCCGAGGGCGAGCCTATGGAAGCCCTCAATCTCCAGCGCTCAGACGCTCACCGGCGGATCATCTTTGATGAATTTTTTTTTCTGGAACTCGGCATGGCATTAAAGAGAAGAGGAGTGGCACTGGAGACGGGGGTTTCTTTCAAAGCCAACGGTGTCTTGGCCCAGAAATTATTGAGTCTTCTTTCTTTCAAATTAACCCGCGCTCAGGAGAGGGTTTTAGCCGAGATCAAGAATGACTTGGAAAAACCCCATCCTATGAACCGATTGATCCAGGGAGATGTGGGAAGCGGAAAGACAGTCGTCGCCCTCCTGACTTGTTTGTACGTGGTCGAATGTGGTTATCAGGCCGCTATCATGGCACCGACTGAAGTTTTGGCCGAACAACACTTTCTGAACCTCCGTCGGTGGATGGAGCCCTTGGGAGTCAGAGTAGCCCTGCTCACCAGCAGCGTAAAAGGATCCGAAAGGGAAGATCTTTATCAAAGAATTCAGAGCGGAGATATCCAGTTGGTGATCGGAACGCAAGCGATGATCCAGGAAGTGGTTGGATTCCACCGCCTGGGCCTGGCCGTCATTGATGAGCAGCACAAATTCGGCGTCGTTCAAAGAGGGCTTTTGAAAAAAAAGGGGGAAAACCCTGACGTTCTGGTCATGACGGCGACTCCCATTCCGAGGACCTTGGCCATGACGGTTTACGGAGATCTTGATGTTTCACTCATTGATGAGATGCCGCCCGGAAGAGTGCCGGTCGAGACCAAGGTCTTTCCTGAACCCGCCAGGGCCAGAGTTTATCGTATCGTTGGAGAAGAGGTGAAAAGAGGTCGCCAGGCATTCATCGTCTATCCGTTGGTAGAAGAATCTGAGAAATTGGATCTTAAGGATGCCACAAGGATGGCCGAGCACCTTCAGAAAGAAGTCTTTCCGGAGTTTCGGATCGGCCTGCTCCATGGAAGGATGAAAAGCGACGAGAAAGAGGCCATCATGATGGAGGTTAAGGAAGGAAGGATTCAGATCCTCGTGGCGACGACCGTGATCGAAGTGGGAATCGATATTCCCAACGCTTCTGTGGTGGTTGTGGAACATGCCGAGCGATTCGGCCTCTCTCAACTCCATCAGTTGAGGGGAAGGATTGGCCGAGGGCGCTACCCCTCGAAGTGCATTTTGCTAGCGCAATACCGGTCTTCCGAGGAAGCGAGGGTTCGCCTCCGAGCCATGGAGAAGACGACCGACGGATTTAAGATTGCTGAGGAGGACTTGGGCCTCAGGGGGCCTGGAGAATTCTTTGGTGTCCGGCAATCAGGACCGCCGGATTTCAGGGTAGCCCATATCCTGCGGGATACTCCCATTTTGATTGAGGCGAGAAAGGAAGCCTTTCGACTCATCCAAGAAGACCCCGAGCTGAGCCTCCCTTCTCACGCGGGCTTGAAGGATATTCTGATCTCGCGGTGGAAGGGGCGAATGGAACTCGCCACCATCGGCTAACATCCTCCTCAACCACGCGAGGACCGGGGCGGAGGGAATTGAAAAGATAAGGAAATTATGTTAACCGTTTGGGTAAATAACGTGTCCCTATCGCCGGTTTCGTGGGGATACATTAGATTTTAATCGTTCAAACCTGACTGCAAAAGGCAGGGAAACTCACTTCACATTTTTTGGAAGGAAGACAAAATGGAAATGTTTCATCCTGGAGGAACCGGATTTCATCGAATGCAGAGGCTTCCCCCTTATATCTTCGGTATTGTCAATCAGTTGAAGATAGAGGCGAGACGAAGGGGTGAGGATATCATCGACTTGGGCATGGGAAATCCCGATCTGCCTACCCCCAAACATATTGTTAATAAATTAATTGATGCCGTAAAAAATCCGAGGAATCACCGATATTCTGCCTCGAAAGGTATTTATAAATTGAGGTGTGCGGTCACTGACTGGTACCGGAGACGTTATGATGTCGATCTCGATCCAGAGACAGAGAGTGTGGTCACCATCGGCGCTAAGGAAGGAATCGGCCATCTGGCTTTAGCGACCGTTGGTCCTGGAGATGTTGTGCTCGTTCCGGATCCGGCCTACCCCATTCATGCCTATTCGGTAGTGATCGCAGGGGGAGATCTGCGCTCAGTTCCTTTGATGGGGGGAGGGGATTTTTTTCAAAAATTGTCAACAGCGACCAAACAGACTTGGCCTCACCCCAAGATGATCATCGTGAGTTTTCCGCATAATCCAACGACGATCGTGGTGGATCTCAATTTCTTCGAGGATCTGGTCGCTTTTGCGAAAGAGCATCATCTGATGATCGTTCACGATTTAGCCTACGGGGATATCGTTTTCGATGGATATAAGGCGCCCAGCCTCCTCCAGGTGAAAGGGGCAAAGAATGTGGGGGTGGAGTTCTACTCACTTTCGAAGAGTTACAATATGCCCGGTTGGCGAGTGGGTTTTGCAGTGGGGAATGCCGAGATGCTGGCGGCCTTGGCAAGATTAAAGAGTTATTTGGATTACGGAGTTTTTCAACCCATTCAGATTGCGGGCATCATTGCCCTCAATGAAGATCAGGATTGTGTTCGTCAAACCGTGGAGGAATATCGAAAGAGGAGAGATGCCCTCATCAATGGTTTGAAACGGGTGGGCTGGGAGATTGAAAAACCGAAAGGAACGATGTTTGTGTGGGCAGAGATTCCAAAAGCCTTCAAGAAGATGGGGTCGATTGATTTTTCAAAGCATTTATTGATGGAAGGAAAAGTGGCTGTTTCCCCGGGAATCGGTTTTGGCGAGTATGGAGAAGGTTTTGTGAGGTTTGCATTGGTGGAGAACGAGGCCCGGATCAAACAGGCGGTAAAGGGGATTCAGAGAGTTTTGAAAAAAGGGATATAAGGATAAATTCCAAATAACAAATGGCAAATTCCAAACGAATTCGAAATTCTAATACCAAATGGCCAAAATTTGTTTTTCTTAAAATTGGGATTTTCGTAATTGGAGTTTATTTGGTATTTGGTGCTTGGAAATTGGAGCTTGTCACCACCCCTAACACATAGGGCGTATCAACTGATTCTCTGGATCGTCAAGGAAAAGAGAATATGAAAGAGATCAAGGTGGGTCTGATCGGTTTCGGAACAGTGGGCACTGGCGTTGCAGCAATCCTGCAAAAGAATTCCGGGCTGATCGAAAAGCGTATGGGCGCTAAGCTCGTCCTGAAGCGAATTGCCGATATCGATTTAGAGACTGACCGTGGAGTCAAGCTGAAACCGGGGGTCCTCACCCGCAAAGCCGATGAGGTGATCAAGGATCCTGAGATCGATATTGTCATGGAGCTTATCGGAGGGATTGAGCCTGCAAAAACGTTTATTCTGAAAGCCGTCCGGAATAAGAAACATGTCGTCACAGCCAACAAAGCCCTCCTTGCCCTTCATGGAGATGAGATCTTCAGGGAAGCCCACCGCTTTGGTGTCGATGTCAACTTTGAAGCCTCTGTCGGAGGAGGTATTCCACTCGTCCGGTCAATTAAGGAAGGTTTGGTTGCCAACCGAATCCATTCGATATTTGGGATTCTAAACGGAACTTCTAACTACATCCTTTCCAAGATGACGGACGAAGGAAGGGACTTTAAAGAAGTCTTAAAGGAAGCACAGGAGAAAGGATATGCGGAGGCGGACCCAACCTATGACATCGAAGGGATCGACGCGGCCCATAAGCTTGCCATTCTGGTCCGCATTGCTTTTGGAACCTCTCTGAGATTTCATGAAATCTTCATCGGAGGAATTTCTGAGATTACACCTCTGGATATCCAATTCGGTCGAGAATTTGGGTATCGTATTAAGCTCTTGGCCATTGCCAAAATGGAGAAAGGGAAGATAGAGGCTCGCGTTCATCCCACCATGATTCCGGAGGGACATCTGCTATCAACGGTGGAGGGAGTTTTTAACGCCGTCTATATTAAAGGTGACGCGGTGGGCCCCGCGCTCTTTTACGGCCAGGGGGCAGGGCAGATGCCCACTGGCAGTGCGGTCGTGAGCGATCTCGTAGAACTGGGAAGAAATCTCCTCGTGCAAGCCAAGGGGCGCCGAGTGCCTTCGCTCTCTTATCAGGAGTTTGCCATTGAAAAAAATCCTCTTAAGAAAATCGAGGAGGTGGTCATGCCTTACTATATGAGGTTTTCGGCGTTGGATCGGCCCGGTGTGCTTTCGAAGATTTCAGGAATCTTAGGGAAAAATGACATCAGCATCGTCTCGGTGATCCAGAAAGGGAGACGAATCAAGGGTTCAGTACCTGTCGTGATGATGACTCATGAGGCGCAAGAGAAGAATGTTCGCCGGGCCTTGAAAGAGATTGACAGGCTGGGAGTGATTTTGGGAGAGACGATGGTTATCCGGGTCGAAAATGAATTAGAATAAATTAGTCGTATAGTCTCTTAGTCCGCTCGTCGGATAGTCGAAGATTAAAAGACCGTTGGACTATGCGACTGCGAGGCTATACCACTACGAGACCATGCGACTACAAGACTACAGGACTAAAATCATGTGGCGAGGGGTGATACGAGAGTACTGGGATCTCTTACCTGTAAGGAAAGAGGAATGCATCATCACGTTGCTCGAAGGGGACACCCCGCTCATCCCTTCCTCCCGGGTGCAAAAGGAAGTGACCTCGGGGGTCGAACTGTACTTCAAGTACGAGGGTCTCAATCCAACAGGCTCTTTTAAGGACCGAGGAATGACCGTTGCTGTCTCCATGGCGAAAGAAATGGGTTCCAAAGTGGTCATCTGTGCCTCCACAGGAAACACCTCTGCCTCCGCAGCCGCCTATGCTTCAAAGGCGGGGATGAAGGCCTACGTTCTCATTCCCGAAGGAAAGATTGCACTGGGCAAGTTGTCTCAGGCCATGGCGCACGGGGCCCAGGTCATCCAGATCGAAGGGAACTTTGATGAGGCGCTACATATCGTTAGAGAAATTTCCGAGACAGAGCCCGTCACCCTAGTCAACTCCCTCAATCCGTATCGGATTGAGGGTCAGAAGACAGCTTCCTTCGAGGTTGTTGACCGCTTAGGATTTGTCCCTACTTACCATTGTCTCCCCGTCGGCAATGCGGGCAATATCACCGCTTATTGGAAAGGTTACAAAGAATACTGGGAAAAAGGGAGAATGGAGGGGCTTCCAAAGATGTTGGGATTTCAGGCAGAGGGAGCGGCACCCATTGTCAGAGGAAAGATCATTGAAAAGCCCGAAACCATTGCCACGGCTATCCGAATCGGCAACCCTGCCAGTTGGAAACAAGCGGTAGCGGCCCGGGATGAATCCGGAGGTTTAATCGACATCGTGACCGATGACGAGATTCTCGAGGCTTATCGGATGATGGCGAGCCTGGAAGGAATCTTCTGTGAACCCGCTTCGGCAGCCTCCCTGGCCGGTGTGATCAAGCTTCATCGCAAAGGTTTCTTTAAGAAAGGAGATGTGGCGGTGTTGACGATTACCGGGCATGGTCTGAAGGATCCGGACATCGCCATCCGAGTCTCCCAGAAACCCGTCTCTCTCCCTCCCAAAAAGGAAGAAGTCTTAAAATACCTGGATCTCTGATCATCCTCATATCAAAGAATCTTTGCTCTTACACCAACTTCCTATAAGGAGAACAGCCGATTTTGGCCACGAATCAGGCCCAAGAGGCCGGC
>Ga0187772_10000446_pt1 | contig 18396 bp, 20 predicted proteins | sample 0116_SJ02_MP15_2_FD_133137 | JGI IMG/M metagenome (GOLD analysis project Ga0187772, IMG submission 133137) | Tropical peat soil microbial communities from peatlands in Department of Meta, Colombia - 0116_SJ02_MP15_20_MG | ecosystem: Environmental > Terrestrial > Soil > Wetlands > Peat | place... | reverse complement strand
ATGGCTAACGACGACGGCGTACAACGTCCTCGCCATTGGGCTCGGCATTCTTGCCGGGCTGGCGGTGGTGGTGTATGCCGGCGGCAACATCGAAGTAGCCCTGTCCTCCCTTTTTCTGAATCCAATAACGCTCTCTGGAGGGATTCAACAGATTTTCGTCCGTTTCGTCCTGTTCTATACGATGGGCTTGGGAGTGGGCCTTGCACTCAAGGCAGGCCTTTGGAACATTGGGGCCCAAGGTCAGCTCCTGGTCGGGATGGTGATGGTATTCGTTGTGTACACCTTCCTAGCGTTCCTTCCCTGGCCCGTTCTTTACATTGCGATGATCTTGGGCGCAGCCCTCGGGGGTCTGCTGTGGATTGCCGTTCCCACAATCCTAAGGGTGAAGTTCGGAGCCAACGAGATCGTAGTCACCATTCTTCTGAACGTCGTTGCCGTTAATTTCGCCTTCTACATGCTCAGCGGTCCAATCAAGAGCTCTGGGACCGCTCTCGGCTTCCCTCACAGCGTCAATCTCCCGGCACAGTTCCAGATTCCAAGCATCATCAGTAGCCTTCCCATCACCTACGCTGTGCCCGCCACCATCGCGATAGGCATCATCCTCTACCTGGTGGTCGAACGCACTTCTTTCAGGGTCGAGGCCAATACGGTCGGAGAGAGCACTGAGACTGCGAGGTACGCTGGGATCAGAATCAATCGTGTGATGGCCATAACCATGCTGGCAGCAGGAGCGCTTGCAGGACTTGCCGGCGCTACCTATCTGATGGGCTACCGATACGAGCTCGACATCGGGTCCTTTTCCACCAACTATGGCTTGGTTGCCATCATATGTGCGCTGGTGGGAAGAAAACACATGCTGGGGATAGGATTAGCCTCCTTCTTTTTCGCCTACATGACCATAGGTGCCGAGTCTATGGCACTATCGGCTAACGTGCCGACATACGTCGTGTTCGCCATGGAGGGGATCATGATGTTTGGCATCCTTCTCGGTTACTACCTGACTGAAAGGAAGTACCTGGTTTGAGTGTCCCACTATCCGACGTCCTGCTTGGAGTGCTCTCCACCACTATCCAGCTTTCCCCCTTCTACCTATTCGCAGGGATGGGCGAAATAGTCTCAGAGCAGTCTGGAGTTGTGAACTTGGGCTTGGAGGGAATCATGTTGATGTCCCTGATGACGTCCTTTGTTGTTGATTACACGACAGGGAATCCTTGGGTGGCCCTGCTTGTAGCTATCGGTGTAGCTGGGTTGATCGGCGCTTTCTTCGCGTTGACTGCCATCAAGTTGCGGATGGACCAGATAGCCTCTGGCCTTGCCATCTATCTCTTTGGTCTCGGGCTATCTTTCGTCATTTTTACCGTGGTTTACCCTAGCGGTGTTACGACTAACTACGTTAGCCTCCCGCCCCTTATCGGCAACTGGAAGACGATTCCCTACGTCGGGGTTGTCTTCCTCAAGCAAAACATCATGGCTTATGCCTCCATCGTCCTCGTCGTGGTTACCGCATTCTTCCTCACCCGTACGTCGCTGGGGCTCAGGGTGAGAGCGGTAGGTGAGAATCCCAAGGCAGCGGACAACATGGGCGTAAACGTCAACAAAGTCAGATTTCTCGCGGCGTTATTTGGTGCCCTGATGTTCGGGGTCGCAGGCTTCTATTTCGCCGGCAACTTCGTCCCCGGCTTTCAGACCGACATAATTGCAGGTAGGGGCTTCATCGTGCTCGCAATGATTTACTTTGCAAATTGGAAACCCTATCGGACCCTTTTCGCTGCATTGTCCTTCAATGTGGTATACGCGGCCCAGAGTGAGTTTGTCTCAATAGCCGGCTTTGGTGTTGCGTCATATTCTACGCTCTTTAACATGCTTCCCTACGTCTTCCTCCTCGCACTGATTCCTGTTTTTGGGAGAAGGGCTAGGCCGCCAAGGTTCCTGCTGAAGCCGTACCGCAAGGGTTAGCCGAAGCTACGCCTTTGTGCTAGACGTGGTCATCAATGTTGCCAGCTCCCGTATGTCGGCTCCCTTGGCATCTACGATTTTGGCGATTCGCCCCTGGTTCATCACCGCGATCCTGTCGCTCATGTCGAGGATTTCATCAAGGTCCGCGGATATCATAAGGATGGCCTTCCCTTCGGCCTTCTGTTTCATCAGCACGTTCCTAATGTACTCAGACGAACCCACATCCAGTCCCTTGGTGGGGTTGTTGGCGACGATTACCTTGGGTCCCCAGAAGAGCTCTCGAGCCAGAAGAAACTTCTGCTTGTTCCCCCCGCTCAGTGTCCTAAATGGCGCGTCTTCGGACGGCGCCATAACGTTGTATTCCTGGAGAAGTTGGCGCGTTGTCTCTCTTAACTTGCGCTCGTCCAGAAACATCCCTGTGCTGAATTTCTTTGCCAGAAAGGGGGCCAGGATCAAGTTGTCCTTCAACGAGAAGTCGTAGATGAATCCTGTCTTGTGCTCCTCGCAGACATGGGCAACCCCTTCGCTTCGGACCTCATCAGGCAGCTCGTGCGTGACATCCCTGTCGCCCAAAAAGATCTTCCCCGATTTCGACTTCCTCATCCCTGTGATTATTTCGTCGAGTTCCCTCTGGCCATTTCCGGAGACGCCGGCCACGCCCAGAATTTCTCCTGCCTTTAATTCGAAGGAGATGTCTCTGACAGCCGATGTCCCGAGGTCGTTATCCGCCGAAATTCCGTCAAGCTTCAGCGCTACCTTGCCTATTTCACTTGGCATCTTCTTCACATTGTACATGACTTCACGCCCTACGATTAGCATGGCCAGCTGATCTTGGGTGACCTCGCTCTTCATCTTAGTCGCGACCACCTTACCTAGCTTCATCACGGTGATTCTGTCTGCGATGGCCATAACTTCGTCTATGTGGTGGGTGACGAACACTATCGAGCGTCCTTCGGACGCCATTCGTCTGAGGCTGATAAACAGCTTCTCAGTCTCGATATCGCTCAAGAAGCTGGTGGGCTCATCGAAAAGGAGGATGTCCGCACCGATGAAGAGACACTTCAGTATTTCCACCCTCTGCCTCACGCCCACCGACAGGTCCTCGACCTGGGCTTCGGGGTCCACCTCGAGCCCGTAGGTCTCTTCCATAGCGAGGAGCTTGCTCTTTATCCCACCAAGCTCCAACACGGGCTTGCTCAGCTTGAGGTCCGTTGTTAGACTGAGATTCTGAAGGACGCTCATGTTTGGAATCAGCATCAGCTCCTGATGGACCATGCCTATCCCGGCACGCATCCCCTCCTTCGGAGAGCTGATTCTAGCGATTTTCCCCTTTACTAGCACCTCCCCGCCGTCGGGCTTGTAGTAGCCGTACACGACATTGCAGAGCGTCGACTTCCCCGCGCCGTTCTCTCCGAGGAGGGCGTGAATCTCCCCCTTCCGAAGGCCGAAGTCCACATTATTGACGGCGACCAAGCTGCCGAACCGCTTGGTAAGACCCTTCGTTTGGAGTACGATTGTCTCCTCAGCCATGCACTCTCAGGTTCGTTTCCATAGCCAGTCACGACGGTATAAAGCGTTCTCCCTCATGGACTCCACAACACATCGAGGGATTCCTTCAGGGCATTTCCTTCACCACCGAGTTGCGCCAGCGCTGCTTCACAGAGCAGGATGCCCAGGGAAATGTCGATGCCAGAGGTATGGCCTCGGTGGGCCACCGCCATTAGTTCATTGTAGAATCTCTCACTCCCATCGAGGGTCTTTAGGACTAGTTTCTCCACGTATTCGTCGACGTACCCCTTGGCAGAGTGGCTCAGAATCATTGCGCTTTCCGGGACGGTCCGGCTGCTAACGAGCGCTCGGGGAATCAGGATCTGCTTCGACTTCCTGCATCGGGCAACGTAGTTGAAAGTCCCTAGAAGCCCACCTACGAAGTCGTCTCCGGCTGGCGTGAAGCCTCCTCCGCGCCCGATCAGGGGCAGGTAGCGAGCCGAGGAAAACACGGCAACGCTCCTTCTTGAAGCATAGGGTGAAAGTGTCCCCCAAACAAAAGACTTCAGAGCCGGATCCGCGGCCAAGGTGGGCCCCGACGGAGACACGTCGTAGAGGGACCTGAGCATTGCCACACCTTTTGCGAGGGAGGGTCCATTGGGGAGTGAAATCTCCCTCGATACAACCAAGGCGCTCCGGAATGTTTTCGCACTCCGCAGGTCGATTCCTCCGGCGTCGAGCCCGATGGCATCCGTGCTCAAGCTGCAGGGTTCCCCCGCCCTGATTTGATTCCCCAGCACAGGGCTTCCTCCAATATTGATGGTGATGGGGGACCTGAGCCCCCCCCAGAGCAAGAGGACGAAGTCGTCCCCTGACCTGATGTATGCGGATTTCTGGAAAACCCGGGTGACTTCCCCCAGGCCGCCTTTGGCAAGTATCTTGGCTGCCAGGTTCCCTATACTCGAGGCCCTCTGGTTCATGCTCCGAACTTGTCGACGTAGGCCTCGAAGGCGTCCCTGAATACCTGCATCGGGAAGCTTACCGTTCCCGCTCCCACCTGTCCTACTCCCGCCTTCCTATGCGCGATACCAGTATTGATCATAGGGGTTACCCCCGTCTTCAGCACCTTCCTCAAGTCTATGCCAACAGGTGTCCCTTTGAAGTCAAGGAACGGAATCAGAAAGTGCTTATGGCGGGTCTGGGTTATCTCGTACATCCTCTCCGTAACGTCTAGGGCGCCCTGGACGCTCCCCCCTACCCATGAGACAATGGCAGGAGCCGCTGCCATGGCGAACCCTCCAAAACCCGCAGTCTCCGTGATCGAGCTGTCACCCAGGTCGGGGTTGGCGTCCGCTTCAGAAAAGCCCGGGAACCAGAGACCCTTCGGAACAGGCGCCTCGGCCGTGAACCACCTATTCCCGAGGGAGCTCACCCATATGCCGGCGTCTGTCCCGTTGCGCGACATCACAGTCACGATGGTGCTGTACTTCACGTTGTGGCCCGCCAGGGTCATGGCCTTGCCTGCCGCCATCCCCATGTTCAGCATGGTGAAGTTGTTCCCGTCGATGAACCTGCTCACCTCGGCTAGGATCTTGGGCTCATAGCCTGTCCTAACCAGATACGGTGCAATCTGCTTGGCGAATAGCGATGTCGTGGCTACGTACCTGTTGTGGCAGTCGTCCCCCATGGTTAGGGCCTGGGCGATCATCGGCTTGAGCGCCAGACCCCCGCTTGCATGGAGCATCCCCTTGGCGGTTGCCTGAAGGACTGGTGCGACCGTATCGGACATCCAGTGGAGCCTGTCCAGGACCTCCCTGCTGTAGGCGCCGTACCTGAGCACCTTCCCTATCCCTTCGTTCATGTTCGAGTACGTCCTGATGCCGAACTTCTTGTCCTCGAGCTCGTAGACGGGCATGCTTGGGGATATGACTCCTGCCATTGGGCCGGCCGCGTTATGGTGGTGGTCGCAGTCAAGCCTTATCTCCCCTTCTTCGGCCAGCCGCAATGCCTGCTTCTCGGTCTCAGCCCACCCTTCGTAAATGGTAGCGCCGACGATGGCGCCCTTCATAGGGCCGCTTGCGTCCTCCCAGCGCAGAGGAGGGCCCGCGTGAAGGAGTGTCTTCCCTCTAAGGCCCATCTTCTTCGAGGCCGGGGCGATGTCGACCCACACCGGCTCCGAGTCCATCATTCTCACTACTGCTTTCTGGTTTGCCTCCTCGACTGCTTCCTTTGAGACCGCCAACAATGGTTTCGGGTCGTCTGACCTGTTAAAGGTTTACGAGATGGAAATGCTTAACATGAATCGAGTCCTGCTCAGACCCTGTTGTCAGTGATCAACGTCGTCAAGCGCAACCTCTTCCGCGACTCGATTCAACTGATGCGACTGACCGAGGATGTGAAGAAACTCGACGGGGTCGACGACGCAGTCGTCTCCATGGGAACGGACACGAACAGGAGGCTCCTGAAGGATCTGGGGCTGCTCGGGACCGAGAGCAGGGGTGCAGGCGACGGCGACCTCATTATGGCGGTCCGGGTCCGCGGGGGGTTCGACGCCGATGACGTGATGAAGAGGGTTGAGCAACTCGTGATGGCACCGCCGGTCTCTTCGGGAGGGACCAGGACCAGGGTCCTCCACAGTGTGAAGTCGGCAGTCGAGGCCACAAACGGTGCCAACCTCGCCATAGTCTCCCTCCCCGGGAAACAGGCGTTCGAGCCGACGATGGAGCTACTCCAGAGCGGCGTGAATGTTCATCTGTTTAGTGATCACGTGCCGCTGGACCAGGAGCTGAAGCTGAAGCAGTACGCTAACTCGAAGGGCCTCCTCGTCATGGGTCCAGGAGCAGGGACCTCGATAATCAATGGGGTAGGGCTCGGGTTCGCCAACTCTGTGAGGAGAGGGGACGTGGGGATCGTCGCCTCGGCGGGGACAGGAATCCAGGAGGTCTCAATCATGCTCGACAGAATCGGATTAGGGGTCTCGGCAGCCCTGGGCGTCGGGGGGACAGACGTGAGCGAGCAGGTGGGGGGCCTGATGATGAAGGACTGTCTCGGGCTCCTCGAGAAACACGAGAAGACTCGGATGCTCATGATAATCGCGAAGACTCCGAAGCCGAAGATCATAGGGGAGGTAATGGCCTACGTGGAAAAGGAGACTACCAAGCCTGTGGTGGCCTGCTTCCTTGGCCTTGATTCTCCGAAGTCTGACGGCGGCAGGATTCGCTACGCCAAGACGCTTCACTCCGCAGTCCACGCAGCCGCAAGGGCGTCGGGGAGAGAAACCGAAGGGAACTTTGACACCAGCATCTCGACGACCTTTGAGCAACTATCGAAGGTCGCCAGGGCCCTCCGAGCGGGACTAGTGGAGGAGAGGAAGTACGTTCGTGGTTTGTACAGCGGGGGCACCCTTGCCCACGAAACCCTACTGATATTCAGAGAACTCATGGGGGAGGCCTACAGTAACACGCCGCTCTCAGCCAGGTTCGACCTTGCAGATCCGAACGTGAGCAGGGGGAACTCTGTGGTCGACCTGGGAGACGAATTCTTCACCGCGGGGAGAGCCCACCCTATGATCGACCCGACCTTGCGGAGGCTGCGCATCGTCCAGGAGGCAAAGGACCCCAGCGTTGCCCTCATCCTTCTGGACATCGTGTTGGGCTACGGTTCGTCCCCCGACCCCAGTGGTGGCTTGACCAGCGCAATCGGAGAGGGGCTCCGCCAGACGAAGGGCAAGGGAAAGGGACCCGCTGTCATGGCCCATGTGTGCGGGACCGAGGCAGACCCGCAGTCTCTCAGAGCCCAGAGCAAGAAGCTCTCGGACGTAGGGACTCGCCTCTTCGAGAGCAACGCCCTTCTTTCAGCTGCGGCGGCGCTCGTGGTCGGAGGGGACCCCGCCTCCTCGCGCTTGAAGGAGAAATGGAGTGACCTGCTTGGCTAAGAAAGCGGCCACACGCGTGCTACTAGAATCTGAGCTGGTCGTCCTCAACCTGGGCCTGGACATCTTCCGTCAATCCCTCGAAAGCCAGAAGGTGAGGTGTGTCCAGGTTGATCTCAGCCAGGCCCCCAAGCTGGAAAAGAAGTTGGCCGACGCCCTGGACAGGCTCCTCTAGGTGCCAACAGCTCCGCGAATCTTCTAGAACTCGATTTCGATTGACGAGGTTGGCTTCAGGGGCTTGGTGGCGGCAAGGACGCCCTTGGGCACCGGTCTCGATCCGAGCCAGTTCTTCTCCTTCGCGAATGGCTTCACGTACTGTTCCCACTGCTGCCTGTTGATGTAGAAGATTCGAGCGCCTCCAAGCTCGTGCTGCATTTCCGGCCATGGTTTCGTGACGTGGTTGAACCTGAAGCCGAGCCTGAACCCGAAGGGGCTCTCGAAGGTCGCCCACCACTCGTTCACGCCGACGACATCAAAGGCGTGCTCCATCTTCGACACGTACAGCAGCACCCCGACCCTCTCTGCCCTTTTGAGCACAAGCGTGTGCAGGCTGATGGCCACGTTCTTGTCCCAGAACCTGTGGTCCACGACCCCCACGAGTTCTCCGTCCTTCTTTGTCGCCACCATCACATAGGTGTCCTTCAGCCTGTTCTGCTGCCAGGCGAGAATCTCGGCGTAGGTCCTTACGCCAACCAGGTGGTAAAAGTCCTTGTCGTATTTGTTGTCGATCAGAGGCTTCAGCGACTGCAGGATGGCTGGGGCCTCATCCTTCTCTGCAGGGCGGATGACGAGCTGCTCCCCACTTTTCATTGTGTATGTCTTTGGTACGAACGGCTTCTGGAACGCAGGGTCGTCCGGAATGCCACCGAGGTATCCCTCTATCTCCTCAACCGAGAAGTTGAAGGAGTCGAACGAAATCGGAACCGTTGGCTTTGCCATAAAATTCCGACCGTTGGCGCGGTTTTAATCATTATCCCGAAATGCGCGAAACCGCCGTCGCTAGACCCGGGCGAGGCTTTCCTTTGCCTGCCGGCGCAGCCTGGAGGACTCGGACACCTCGGCCACAGCCTCACGGATTTGATTGTAGGTCCCGCACCGGCAGACCAGGCCGCTTGTGGCCTCCACCAGGTCGGCGTCCGAGGGGTGGGGATTCGCCTGCAGCAGTTCGTGGGTGGCGAGCACCCACGCAGGCGTGCAGAAACCGCACTGGGAGGCGCCATGGCTGACAAACGCCCTCTGTATTGGCGCAAGTTCCCCGTCGTCTGTTATCCCCTCCACAGTCTTCACTTGGTGGCCATCCGCTTCCACGGCCAGCACCAGACACGACTTCACGAGGTGGCCATCAAGCATTACAGTGCAGAGCCCGCACTCCCCTCTCCAGCAGGCTGCCTTGACGCTCCTAACTTCGAGGCGCTCCCTAAGGAAGTCAAGGAGGAGCTCGTTATCCTTTATCGTCCTCTTCCTGACCCTCCCGTTCACGGTCACGGAAATCTCCCTCATCGGCTCATCATCCTCCTGAGTACTTTGGTGGTGATTACTTTGAGCAGGTGCCTCCTGTAAACCGCCGTTGCGAGCACGTCATCGACGCACTCCACTTTCTCCGAAGCTGCGTCTGACGCCTTTCTGATGCTCCCGGGCGTAATGCCGTCCCTGATTGCCTCCTCTACCTCCACAGAACGGAAGGGAGTCGAGTTGACCGAACCGTAGACAACCCTCGCTTTCCTGTTCCTCCCCCCGTTCGACGTCATCACTGCCACGCTCGCTAGCGAAAACTCCGAACCGCCTGTGAACTTCTCGAAGGCGCTCTGTGCACCCTTCACCTGGGGAATTTCGACGGCCGTCACTATTTCCGACGGTCCCAGGTCTATGTCCACAGGTCCCCGAATGAAGCCGCTGACAGGGACACTTCTCCTGCCGTCAGGTCCCGCGACGGTTACGGTCGCGTCAAGAGCTATCAGCGCCGGTGGGCTGTCTACCCACGGTATCGCTTCGCACAGATTCCCCACAAGGGTCGCCCTCCGCCTTATCATTGGATCTGCGATCTTGGCAAGAGCCTCGTGCAGGACCGCGTAGTCCTTCTTGAGCACCCCTCCTTCCAGGAGCTCCGAAAGGGTCACGGCTGCGCCGATGCTGAGCCCTTTCCCCGGAACGTTACTGAGCAGCTTGAGCTCCTTCACTTCCTTCACGTCTATGACGTGCGCAGGGGACATGAGCCGCTCTTTCATGAAAGCAATGAGCCCCACCCCGCCCCCCATCAGTTTGGCTTCATCGCCGTACTGCTTGAGCAACCCGAGCACCTCCTCGAGGCTGGCCGGCCTGTGGTACTCGAAGTCAGGCAGAGTCGTGTAGGGGGAGCCGAAGCTCATGGCCTCACCTTCACCTCAGTCTCAACGCGTCCGTAGCTCTCCATGGCCTTGGCGAGGAGCTCCGGCCTCTGCTCCGAGATTGCCTTCCAGACCACCTCCGGGCTCATTGGGAGGCTGTTCAGCTTGACCCCAATGCTCCTGAAAATGGCGTTGGAAATGGCCGAAGCCACTGATATCATGCTCAGCTCTCCTATGCCTCTCGCTCCAAGCGGCCCGTCGTACTGCGGCGTCTCGACGAACCTCGCAACGACCTCCTTGGGAGTATCCTTCATCCTTGCTATGTAGTAGCTCGTGAAGTTCGGGTTGGTGACCCAGCCCTGCTCATCGAACTTTATCTTCTCGAACAGAGCTATGCTCATGCCCATCACGAAACCGCCGTCGAGCTGCATCTTCAGAAGCAGGGGATTGATCGCTTTTCCGACGTCGAATACTTGGACCGCCTTGGACACTTCTATGGTTCCCGTCACCAGGTCCAGTTCTATCTCCACCGCTGTCCCCCCAAAGGTGTGGAATATGGTGGGGACTCCCTGCCCGGTCTGGGGGTCGAGGAAGCTGTTCAGGCTCGAGGTATAATGCCCTCTTCCTATCACCGGGCCCCCGATTGTGTTCCCGTTGGGATAGACGTACCCGAAGACGAGATCCTTGAGCGGAAGCGTGACCCAGGGCCTCCCCTTCGCCCTTACGGTCCCTTCCGTCAACTCGAGCTCAGAAGCGGGAAGCCTGAGCACCTGTCCGGCAAGGTCCAGAATCTGGCTCTTCGCGTCCTCGCAGGCCCTGATGGTGGCGACACCGTCTGTAAAGAGCCCCCTGCTCCCCACGGTCTGCCAGGTGTAAGCAGACTTGCCGGTGTCCCTGGTGGGGTCCACCCTGACTTTCTCCAGGGGCACCCCGAACTGGTCCGCCACGATTTGCGAATGCGCCGTGGCGGTCCCCTGGCCGAAGTTGCCTGTGCCCACGACAAGGTCGATTGTAGTGTCCTCGTTGAACTTCACAATTGCCGAGGAGGAGGCGTTGGGAGGCTGCGAAGGGCCCTTGACGCAGAGCGCGAACCCCCTCGCCCTCACCTTCCAGGGCTCTGATGCCGGGGGCACCTTCCCTTCCCAATCGATGGTCTCGGTCACCGTCTGCAGAACCTTCCTCGGATCGCCCGCGTCCTCCCTGACCCTTTCGCCCGTGGCAGTGTGGGATTCCCCCGGCCTTAGCAGGTTAATCCTCCTGAGCTTTGCCGAGTCAATCCCCAGCTTCTTCGCCGCCCTTTCGAAAACCTGTTCCAGCACCCAGTTGCTCTCAGAGTAGCCGAAGCCCCTCATCGCAGTGGTTGGAACCTTGTTCGTGTACACAGCGAGGGACTCGCAGTAAACATTCGGAATCTCATAGACCCCTTCCGCCGAGTATCCCATGGCCCTAGAAACGTTCACCGTGTAGTCTGCGTAGGCTCCAGCATCCAGAACGAACCTCACCTTGTAGGCTAGGCACTTGCCGTCCTTGGTGAACCCCGCCTTTACGTTGGCCACCACTCCCTCCCTAGACGCGCCAGAGGCGAAGTTCTCCTTCCTCGAGAGCACGAGCTTCACGGGCCTGTACCCTACCGCTTTTGATGCCAGGGCGATGAGTGCCTCCCAGCCTAGTCCTGCCTTGCCCCCGAACCCGCCACCTACGAACGGAACCTTCACCGTGACCCTGTTGTACGGAACATTCAGGGCCTCAGATACTATCTGCCTGACCACAAAAGGGGACTGACAGCTCGTCCAGATTTCATAGGTGCCGTCCCTGAATGCTTGGGCGACGGTGCACTGAGTTTCCATGTAGGCGTGGCTCACGTGGGATACCTTCAACTCCTCCTCGACGAACTCTTCAGACTCCTCGAACCCCTTCTCCGTGTCTCCGTGGACAAGCCTGAATCTGTTCGCGATGTTGGTGCCAGGCACCGGATAGAAGACGGGCGCGTGCTTGTAATCCTCCATGTGCTCATGCAGTATGGGAGCATCAGGGCTCAGCGCCTGCACCGGGTCGAACACCGCCGGCAGGGCCTCGTACTCCACGTCCACGAGCTCGGATGCCCTCTCGGCCGCCTCCAACGTCTCCGCAACGACGATAGCAACCGGGTGACCCGCCCACCTGACTTTCTCGATTGCGAGCAGGTCTCTGTCACCTGCGTACATCCCGACCCTGAATGGCATGTCTCTGCCGGTGAGGATGACAACGACCCCGGGCACCTCCTTTGCCCTGTCGAGGCTGATGCTGACTATTTTCGCATGCGGGACAATGCTTGTGACAAGCTTCGCTTGTAGCGTCCCGGGGAGGTCCCAATCGAAAGTGTAGAGAGCTGTGCCCGTGACCTTTCGAACGGTATCCTCTGGGGGAACAGCCTTTCCTACGGAGGTCTCGCCTGTCAAGGCTCAACGGAACCCCTCAAAAATATAAAAGGATTTTCCCGTCTCATGTGGCGAACATTCTAATCTTCAACCTTTTCCTGTCTATGGTCCTGGGGTGGAACGATTTACCGTTCGAACCACCATTTCGAGGATTTCGATATGGCGGGGACCTTGCTCCCGCTTAGAACGAATCGACTTGCACGAAATTTAGGGGTGCGTAGGCGAGCAGATGGTCTTCTCAATCGGTTAAATCACAGTCATTGGCGCCGGAGGCCCGTGGCGAAGAAGACAATACACCACGTCGACTTCGAGACCCTGATAGGAGTCAACAAGGCGGTGGTCGCCCTGACAGATGAGAAACACGAATACTCCTCTGCCGACGGCCGCAAACTCCGGAGCCTTGTCAGGGAGGTTGAACAGAGGGCGGATAACCAGGAGTTCGAGGAAGCCGTCGCGGTGAAGGCGGCACTACTCGTTTACGACATTGCCCGGGGGCAGTACTTTCACGCGGGGAACAAGAGGACTGCGCTGGTTGCCGGCCTTGCGTTCCTAGCCAAGAATGGGCACGCCCTTGACATCGAGGGCGAGGAGTTTGTCTCCACCGTAGATAAGGCCGGCATAGCCGCTGCGGACCTCGACGACCTCTACGCCGTGATGAAGGGGGTGATATCGAAGGGGAAGTCGGAGCGCAGGGGTTGGGATGCCGTGGTAAAGGGAGCCGTCAGAAAGCATCAGGACTTCCTGACTAAGCTCGCCTCCTAGGCCACACGATTCTCAGCGCTAAGAAACGTCTCATCCTTTTATCTCCATTAGGAATTGGCCGAATAATCGACCTAAATTGCGCGTCCCTAGGACGGAGGTCGAGTCGCTGCATGAAGAGTTAGTGAAAGAGGACGCGACAGGGTCTACCCGTCCCCCGGACTGGCGTAGGAGCCTCCGGGAAGCGATAGCCGACAACAGGTACCTAGTCCACCTTGTCGGGGTGGGGAACGAGCTCAAGACAGACGACGCTGCTGGTCTGGAGATCGCGTCTTCCCTTAGGGCAAGGCTCGGGGCGTCTCCGGAGCCAGGGGTGAGAATCCACGCAGGTACCCCAATGCCGGAAAGACTTCTCTCGAAGCTGGCCTCAGAAGAAGGTCGCATATTTGTCTTTGATGCCGTCGAGGTTTCGGCAGAGCCGGGAGCAGTCGTCTTTCGCTCCATGGCTGACACAAAGTATGGTTTCTTCGGGACGCACAACATACCTCTGAAGCTCGTCCCTGGGCTTAAAGAACGCCTGGGAGATTGCTTCCTTGTCGGCGTCCAGCCGACGTCGCTCGAGGTAGGCCTTGGCCTGAGCGAGCCGGTGCGGGAGTCCGTGAAAGAGATTGTGGCTGTCGTGGCCGAGGGGGTGGCTGAGCGATCATGACAGACTTCACCGATGTCATCTTGGGGCCTCTGATAATCATCGTCGCGGACCTCGCGGTTTACCTGCTAGTGGGAGGTCTTGGGAAGCGCAGCCGCGGTCAAGGGGTCAAGTACGAGCCCTTCTCCGGTGGGGAGAAGTCGGTGGCGCCGAGGGGGCTGTATCAGTCGAGCCTTTTCGTCTTCGCCGCCCTCTTCCTCGTCGTGGAGGCCTTCGCGCTCATTCTTGCAAGTTCGTTCGAGGCGTCTGGCTCTTTCTATCCTCTGCTCTTCCTAGTAGGAGGAGGTAGCGTCGGGACGATTGCAGTCTACTGGTTCACAACCTCAGGAGGCGGGACCTTTTAGCACCGCGCTGACCAAATGGGCCAGGAAGAGGTCCATCTGGGTCTTCCACGTTAACGCGGCGTCCTGCAACGGGTGCGACATCGAAATCCTCGACGCCCTCACTCCACGCTTCGACGCCGAAAGGCTCGGCGTCGTTCTCGTTCCGAGCCCGAGGCACGCCGACGTCATGCTTGTGACAGGGGTCGCGAACCCGATGATGCGCGAGAGGCTAAGGACGGTCTACGAGCAAATGCCCGAGCCGAGGCATGTGGTGGCAATCGGGGCCTGTGCACTCGGTGGAGGAGTGATGAAGGACTGCTACAGCGCCGGGAGCGGAATAGAGGGAATAGTCCCGGTTGACCTGTACATACCGGGGTGCCCCCCAAGACCAGAGGCGATAATCTATGGCATACTGAAGCTTGTGACAGGGATTCCCGACCCCGTCCCCGAAGGTGAGGCAATTGTCAAGTGAAGAGCTAGCTCCGCTCGCCTCTAGGCTTGGTGGGACCATAAACGCCGGCCCCAAGACGACGGTCCTTTCTGTCCCCCCCGACAGGGTGGTCGAAGCCTGCACGGGGGTGTCTTCCCTTCCCGGCTGGTATCATCTGAGCACGATAACGGGGATGGACCTCGGTCAGGACATCGCCATCCTCTATCACTTCTGGCAGGGAAAGAGGTTCGTCCAAGTCAGGACCCAGATTCCAAAGTCAGCTCCCAGGCTAGCATCTATCTCAGGGGCCCTGACCGCTGGAACCCTCTACGAGGCCGAGATCCAAGATCTCCTAGGTGTCGCCTTCGAAGGGAACCCGTTCCTTGGGAAGAAGCTGCTCCTCCCAGACGTCTACCCGCCGGACGCTCCGCCCCCCCTACGGAAGGAGGCGGACCCGCACAGGATCAAGAAGATGATGGAACTTGAGTGACCAGAACACAAGCGAAAATCAGTCGCAGGCGGGCGCGGGGCTCATGCAGTACTCCCCGGAAGGGATGATGCCATTCGGTCCTGTACACCCGTCACTGAAAGAGCCCGAGTACTTCAAGCTCTTCCTCGAGGGGGAGAAAATAGTCGCCGTCGAGCCAAGAGTCGGCTACGTTCACAGGGGGATAGAGCGGGCGGCGCAGGAAAGAACCTGGGTCAAGAACATCTACCTATTCGAAAGGATCTGCGGAATCTGCAGCTTCCATCACAGCCTGTCGTACACCGAAGGGGTCGAGGCGCTCGCTCCATTTGAGATTCCAAAGCGCGCAAAATACCTCAGGGAGCTCGTCGCCGAACTCGAAAGGATTCACTCCCATCTCCTCTGGCTAGGCCTGTTGGGGCACTGGGCGGGCTTCGATACCCTGTTCATGTGGATCTGGAAGGACCGGGACCACATTCTCGACCTAGAGGAAGCCATCTCTGGAAACAGAGTCAACAAGTCCTACACTACCCTGGGGGGCGTCAGGAACGACCTCCCCGACGGTCTCGCCGACAAGATCCGCCCGGAAATGGACTACATAGAGAAGAGGGCCGAATACTACAAAGGTCTCGTGCAGAGCGAGGAGACAATCGTCGTCAGGACCAAGGGACGGGGACGCATCAACCAGGAGATAGCAAGGAAGCTCTGCCCCGTTGGGCCCCTCTTGCGCTGCACGGGAATTGCAAGAGACATCAGGGCGGAGGACCCCTACGCCTCGTATGGCGAGATCCCCCCTGTTGTCCAGACTTCGAACGCTGGTGACATTGCTTCGCTTTTGACCCTCCGTCTCAACGAGATCACAGATTCCTGCAGGATGGTGAAGGAGACGTTGGAGAAAATGCCCTCTGGACCGTACAGGGTTAACTTCCCACGGAGCGTCCCGGCAGGAGAAGCATCCTTCCATGTCGAGGCGCCGAGGGGGGAGCTCTTCTACTTCGTCAAGTCTGCCGGAGGCTCCGGTCCGGAGCGGGTGAAGGTCCGCACCTCAACACTGGCCAACATCCTTACGGCGACCGAGATGCTCAAGGGACATGTACTGGCTGACGTACCGGTGGTCCTCACAGGCATGGATCCATGCTTCGGCTGTATGGACAGGATTTCAGTCGTCGACGTTGACAAGTCGAAGGAGTGGACTGTTGGAGGGGAGGCGCTCCGCAGGTACGGCATCGAGTATTACAGGAGGAAGTGAGATTGGACCTACTCCAGGTCGTAGAGTTGCTGGTCTTCCCCGGCCTCACGTTCTTTGTATGGCTGGCTTTCTTCTTCGAGTGGCTCGAACGCAAGACTGCAGCCCGGATGCAGGGGAGGAGGGGGCCTGTCGTCACAGGGCCCTTCGGTATACTTCAACCCGTCGCTGACTTTTTCAAGCTGGCCTCCAAGGAGGAGATTATCCCCGCGGAATCGGACGAATTCGTGTTCCGATGGGGGCCTGCGCTGTACTTCGCCGCACCGGCTATAGGGATAGCGTTCATTCCCGTCCTGGGGTACCAGGCCATCATCAACAATCCCCTCGACCTTCTATTCATGCTCTTTGTCCTCACGTTCTCGACTTTGATGGCGACTCTACTGGGGTACGCGTCGGCAGGGAGGTACTCGACCATAGCCGTCGGGAGGCTGGTGATTCAGTACACCAGCTACGAGGTCCCACTGCTCATAGCCATGGTGACACCGGCGGTCCTTGCAGGGAGCCTGTCCATCGGAGGCATAGTCTCAGCACAGAGCTCCGGGTGGTACATCTTTCCCGCCTTCGTGGCGTTCGCAGTCTTTATCGTGGCGGCACTGGCGGAGCTGGAGAAGCCCCCCTTTGACATCCCGGAAGCTAGCACCGAGATAGTCGGAGGCTGGATGACGGAGTACTCAGGAAATGCGCTAGCCTACATCAAGCTTACGAAGAACCTGACCTACGTGTTCCTGTCTGCCCTCGCCGCAAGCCTGTTCCTTGGGGGAGCCGGTGGACCGGTCCTGTTCTCTGACGCTAACCTCCAGGCCGTGGTCTACTTCTGCTACTTTCTCGTGAAGCTTTTCGCCGTCGGGTTCCTGATTTTCGTCATCAAGACGGGACTGGCAAGGGTCCGAATAGACCAGGCGGCCAGGCTCTTCTGGACAGTTCTCACGCCTCTGAGTCTCCTCCAGTTGGCTTTGGTGGTGCTGCTAAGATGACAGACGAGCCAAGGAGAAAGGTCGCCGGCGCAATGGGGGAGATGTTCAGAACAATCCTGGAACACCCCGTAACCGCCCAGTACCCCTTCGGCAAGACCTCTTTGCCGCAGAGGTTCAGGGGGAAGCTCGACGTTGATCCCGTGAAATGCACAGGGTGCAGCATTTGCGAAATCGTCTGTCCAGCCGGGGTCATCACGATGGTTCCCGTCGCGAAGAAGACCATAGGCTCGAGGCAGGTGGACATCAAGAGGCCGACCTTCGACCTCTACACATGCATCTCGTGCGGACAGTGCGTCGACGACTGCAAGTTCGGTGCCCTGAGTCTGACCCACGACTTCGAACTGGCCGTTTTCAAGAAGAAATCGCTCGTGATGGACAAGGCGCTCAAGGTTGGAAAGTGAGCTGGTCGCGCTCCTGATCTCGGGGGCGCTCTTCGTAACTGTGGCTGCGTCCCTGATTAGCTCCAAGGTCTCCTACTCCCTCATATCTTTATTCTATGCATCTATCGTGCTCGGGGTAGGTTTCACCGTCTACGGGGATGGACTGCTGGGGCTCCTTACTATGATTACATTTGCGGGGGCCATATCTGTCCTGCTCCTCTCCGTTGTTCTGATTACGGGTGAGTCAAAGATTGGGCTTGGAGCGCGTGAGCTGGCGCTGGGGGCGATTCCTCTGGCCGCTGCCATCGGCGGAATCTCGCTGGTGATTGTGTTTTCTGGGCAGGCGGGGGGTATTGCCACCTCTGATTCCTCCCAGGCCGTTCTCAGCTTCCTCTGGACCCTCCGTCCCTGGGACTTGCTGATTCTGATTGTCGTATTTGCCGCCGCCATGGTCGCCATCGTCAGCCTGTTGGGGAAGGAGGATTAGCTTGGCCCTCGATCAGACCATCCTCATTGCCACCGGCACCGCTCTGCTGTTCACCGGAATTGCGTCCATCGCAGTCTCGAAGAACCTCCTGAAGAGCATCATGTCCTTCCAGGTCGCCGTCTTTGGCGCCAACCTTACCCTTTTCGCGTCAGGCATGGCCTACGGCCCCAGGCTTCTCTCCGATGCTTTCGTCGTGCTCTCGGTGCTCGTGGGGGCCGCCGTGGAGGCCGTGGGGCTAGCCATCGTCGTCATGGTCTACCGCAAGTACGGGACCCTCAACCCTGACGAGATCAGGAGGCTCCGCAGATGATATACTGGGCCTGGCTCTCCTGGGTCATCCCCCTGCTGGGAGTCCCGCTGGTTCCTCTGGTGTCGAAAATCGATGGCAGGTTAAGGGGCTGGCTCGCTGTAGCCGTGTCTGGCCTGGGGATGGTGGCAGCGCTCTACGGGGCAATGACATTCGGGACATCCGTCACCGAGGGGTATACCCTCTGGTTACCGCAGCTGAGCGTTTCGTTGCAGGTGAAAGCCGACCAGCTTTCAGCCCTGGTAGGTGCCTTCGTCTCCTT
>Ga0187772_10000445_pt1 | contig 18396 bp, 17 predicted proteins | sample 0116_SJ02_MP15_2_FD_133137 | JGI IMG/M metagenome (GOLD analysis project Ga0187772, IMG submission 133137) | Tropical peat soil microbial communities from peatlands in Department of Meta, Colombia - 0116_SJ02_MP15_20_MG | ecosystem: Environmental > Terrestrial > Soil > Wetlands > Peat | place... | reverse complement strand
TCTGTTTAGTGGCGGAGGAGGAGGGATTCGAACCCCCGAGACCCTTTCGAGTCTAACGGTTTTCAAGACCGCCGGTTTCAACCGCTCACCCACTCCTCCGTTTCTAAGTATAGCGTGCTGCAGCTTTTAGCGGGATTTTTGGTGACATTTTTGACCCCGGTTGCTGCATTTTGGTGCAGGGTGACACCAAATTGTCACCAAAACCTTGGAGTTTCGCGACTGCATTCCGTTTGGAATCGAGATTTGTATGCCTATAACGCATGGTTGTAACGACAGTCGAATGTCCGAGCAGTTGCTGGACTGTCACTATATCCATTCCGCGATTCACGAGACGGGATGGTGCGACGCAGATTCCAGGTCGTTTCAGCTATGTTTTCTCTCATTTGTTCGGGACTTTGGCCGCGCGGCAACCTAGTTGCCCCCGAAAAATGCGTTACTTGCCTGCCCTTGCGAAGGAGCTTACCCGCAGTCGGGATTGCGCTAGTTCTTTAGCGTCAAGCTCCCCACTTTTGTCCTTATCGAGTCTGTCGAACTCTGCTTCCATGAACTTCATCCACGCTTGCTTTGTGATTTTGCCCCTCTCGTTCGGATCAATCAAAAGCATCAGTCTCCTGACCTCGTCTTCTCCGAGTACAAGTTTGTCCTGTGGCTTTGGGACAGCCGACTTTTGCGGGACCGCGGTGTTTTGCACGGCTCCCAGCGCGAGCAATACTCCGAGAGCTACCGTCATTATGCAACCTTGGCTCTCTTGAACATGATTACCACCTAGATCAGATACCGTAGGAAGGAGGTGCTGCAGAAGTCCTGCAATTATTATTAAGAAAGTATAAGGGGCGACAGCCCATCGGAACGACCTCGCATGAACGGTCCTGACTTCTTCCATTTATGCTTTCCTAACGAAAGTTACAGGGTTCGCTCAGCCGTTTCTGCCTACCATGTCTCTCATCCTCAAAACATGAACCTGTGTGGTCTTCCGTCTTTGTACGCTTCTTAGGGCTGGAAGCCACAGGGGCCGGCAGGCGTATGGAGAACGTAACCATCCTCGTAGTTGACGACGATCCGCAAATTCGACGAGTACTCCGTACAACACTTTTCGCTGCAGGTTTTGATGTCCTCGAGGCCCAGAATGGTCAAGAGGCCATCGATGCTGTCATCCGGCATCACCCGGATTTGATCCTTTTGGACGTCAACATGTCCGACATGAGCGGATTCGAAGCCTGCAGCAAGATTCGTCTCTCCTTCGAAGGGCCCATCATAATTGTAAGCGTCCGAGGCTCAGAGAACGACAAGATCAATGCGTTCAATGTAGGTGCCGACGACTACGTCGTGAAGCCGTTTACCATGGGAGAACTACAGGCCCGCATCCGAACCGCTTTGCGACACGCCGCTTTGCGCCGATCGCCTTCCGTCATCGAGACCCCCGAATTAAATGTCGATTTGGAAGGCAGAATCGTTGCCGTTCGCGGCAACCGCGCTCACATGACTCCCAAAGAATTTGAGGTTCTGCGCACTCTCGTCGTTCATCAAGGCAAGGCGGTCACTTACCGGAGAATTCTCCAAGCGGTCTGGGGACCAGATTACGGGGAAGAAACCGAAAAGGTCCGTGCAATCATTGCCCAACTGCGCAAAAAAATCGAGAAAGATCCGGCCAACCCGAGGTACATCGTCACGGAACCCTGGTTTGGATACAGATTTCAGTTGCCAACCGAAAGCAAGGAACCTTCGCACCGGAAATCGTAGCCATCGGTTTCTGTATTCGGCATCGTCTCCATTTGTCCGTATTCATTGCTGCGCAAACGATTTCGTGCAATCGCCAGGCTCCTTACAAAGTTTTTATGAAGCCAGAGGGACTTCTGCACGCAACTCAAAATATCTTGCCTTACGAGCAAGAGTTCGCGGGGGTGAATCACGTCAAATGGTTCTCTTGCGAAGGAGACAAGATGTACAGGGTTTTCTTAGGGATAATTTCAATCGTCTTTGTGTTGTTCACTGCTTCGTTCGCAGCGGGCCAATCCACATTCGGGAGCATCGTCGGCACCGTTCATGACAAAACGCAGACCGCCGTCCAAGGCGCCACCGTAAAACTTCGCAGTTTGGAAGACAGCAGCAGTCGCTCAACCACAGCGGACCAGGATGGTGCGTTCGAATTTGAGAACGTCAAACCTGGAAAGTACGCGTTGTCTGCCCAAGCGCAGGGCTTTGCGGAATTTCAAGTGCCCTCAGCGGACCTCAGTTCCCGTCAGGTGCTACGGATCGACGTTGTACTTAACGTCCAAAGTGAAATTCAAACTGTGGAAGTGTCAGACACTGTAACGACGATCAACACCGAAAACGGCGTCATCGGCGATGCCAAAGTTAGTTCTCAGATCACCCAATTACCGCTGAATTTCCGCGCAGCCACTACCAGTCCACTCGCCGCCATGTCCACTTCGGCGAACGTTCAGCAAGACAGCCAAGGCAATATTGCCGTTGGTGGCGCCACTGCAAACATGGTTGGCTACTCTGTCGACGGAATCTCGACAGCCAACGTTTGGACCAGTTCCGCTGGAAGTAATCCTTACCCGTCCTTCGAAGGCATCTCCGAACTACAAGTCATTGCCTTCAATAACAACGCGGAATTCTCTCAAGTCGGCGACGTTACCTTCACCACCAAAGCCGGAACAAACGCCTTCCACGGCAGCCTTTTCGAATATCTCCAAAACGATGTACTCGATGCCAGAGTCCTCAACTTCACCACCAAAGCTCCAAAGCAGTTCAATACTTTTGGCGGAAGTCTGGGCGGTCCCGTATTGATTCCCAAGCTCTACAATGGCCACGACAAGACGTTCTTCTTCTTTGATTACGAAGGGAATCGCCGGCAAATTTCCCAAGCTGAACAGTATCTCGTACCTACCGCTGACGAAAGAAACGGCAATCTGAATGGTCTGGCCGTTCCCAATAACACCATAATCGATCCTCTTACCGGCAAGCCGTTCCCCAACAACACCATTCCTACATCACGACTCAATCCTTCCTCGCTAGCGCTTCTGAACAACTACTACCCGCTCCCGAATGCCATCGGCAACGGCTATAACTATCAACATCTGCAACCCATTCCGTCGAGCACCAATGGCCTGGACGGCAGAATCGACCAGATCATCAATTCCAAGCAGCAAATCTATGCTCGCTACAACTGGAAGAATCAGAACGTTGATGTCACCAATCCGTTCTTACCTAACGATGTTGACTCCGAACACGATCGCAGTTTCCTCGTATCCCACAACTATGTCATCACGCCTTTTCTTCTGAACGAACTCCGCTTTGGTTTCACGCACACCTTGCTTTCGCCGAATTTTCCTATTCAGGGTGCCGCAGCCATTGCCCAACTCGGACTTCAGGACGTCAACGTTTCGAACCATCCGACGGACGGCGGCTTTCCCACCATCAACTTTTCTGACGGTAGCGGCTTCACGCCAATCGGTAGAGACATCGTCGGACCGACGCTCTCGAGCACCAATCAGGTCGCAGACAACATTAACTACACGCGAGGAGCTCACACCTTTCGTGCCGGTGTGGATTTGCGCTGGGTACGTTTCGCCGTGCCCGAAATCGAAACACCTTCCGACGACTACGGCCTGTTCACCTTCAACCAGAATGTATTCACTGGCAGCGCTTTCGGCGACTTCTTGCTCGGCCTGCCAAACACCACGTACTTCGCCGTCACCGGCCCACGCGACGATGCGGGAGGTTTGCAGACTGGCCTCTATGGGCAGGATCAGTGGCGCGTCAATGATCGCCTCACGGTTAATTTCGGTCTACGCTGGGAACTGCTGCCTCCCTTCGTGGACCAACACGGTATCCAGGCTAATTTCGATCCCAAAACGAACGCCATCATTGTGAATAAATACCTCTACAACACTTTGGGCGGCCCCGTGCTGGCTTTCTTGCAGTCGTTTAACGCTTGCAATGCTGCCCCTCCGGGATGGGCTGCTTCCGCCGATCCCGGCTATACGCCTTCACCTTCGTTGCCTTGCACCCGTGTCGTGTCGAATGGCCAGGAAGGCTTCCCCGCCGGTCTTCGGCAATTTTATCTGCGCAATATCGATCCACGTATCAGCATTGCCTTTCGTCCTTTCAGAAATGACAAAACCGTGTTCCGCGCTGGCTTTGGCATCTACACTGTCACCGCATTGGGTCAGCTTCAAAACAACAATGAGAGCAACCCGCAAGCGTCAGTTCACACGTATCAGAATTCACTCGTCAACGGCACGCCATTGATCCAATTTCCCGACACCATCGCGGCCAGCCAACTCGTTCAAATTGGCGGTGGCACTATTGAGCAGGCGACGGATCCCCGCTATCGAGATGCACAGTCAGCACAATGGAACGCCACGCTAGAGCGCCAACTCACTTCGCAAACCGCCATCCGTGCCAGCTACGTCGGCATGAATTCCTATCGTCTGAACGTCACCTACAATTTAAATCAGATCGCGCCAAGTGCTCAGCCTTATGTTTCTAGTCCGTTCGTCGATCCGCGCGCGCCTTTTCAGAACTGGGGCGTCATTTATTCCACGGAAAATGGCGGTTCGCAGAACTATCAGGCCATGCAGCTCGAGGCCACCCACAAATTCACTCACGGATTGTTTTTTCAAGCGAACTACACCTGGGAGCACAATCTCAGCGATGCTCAGGGTGATGCTCCTGTCGGTTTTGGTGGTGAAACCAACTACGGCCTCGCCGTCGTCGATCGCTTTGACCTCGCTGCGAATCGTGGCAATGTCGCGGGCGACCGCCGCCATCGTTTCCTTTTGACCGGCACTTACGACTTACCCTTCGGCCAAGGCCGTGCGTGGTCCAGTTCCTCGAAGGTCGTGAACGGTGTGTTAGGCGGATGGAGTCTCAGCACCATCACCTTGCTGCAGACTGGCCCGTACCTGACTCCGACCATTAGCTGTGCCTTAGACCAGACCAACACCAATCCCATTGCTGCTGGTTCCGTTTGCCGTCCCGATATTGTTGGCAATCCCTTCGCTGGAAACCAACCAGGCCACGCGTTTAATCTCGCGGCCTTTGGCCCCACTCCGGTGGCTGCCGCGCGCATTGGAAACGCTGGAGTCGGAATACTGCAGGGGCCAGGCACCATCGCCGTCAATGCGGGACTGTCCAGGTCCGTGCAACTTCGCGAAGGACTCAAGCTACGCTTCGAAGCCACCTTCACGAACGTCTTGAACCATACCAACTTCGCTCCACCCTCTACGAATTGGAGCAGTCCTAGCACCTTCGGACTGCTGCAATCCGCCCAAACCGCCGAGTATGGCGGAAATCGTACCGGACAACTGGCACTGCGCCTCGACTTCTGACACGCCTACACTCGAAAGGGATCGTCGTCACTCCGATGGCGATCCCATTTCTTTTCTAAACGTTGACCAACAATGAGTCTGAAGTTCTCTAACTAAATGGCTTACGCCAAGCAGGGAGATACGCATGCTCGGAGAAAAACTCTGGTTCAGAGCTGAGGCGAGGTCCGGCGGTCTTCGGGATCAAATGCCATTGCAACCAAACCAGACTTACACGGGACTCACCTTTGTGGTTTGTGCTCGGTGGCCATACGAATGTAGTAGCGTGCGCCTCCGACACTCATTTGCATTTCCTGAGCAACTCGGATCGTGAAATTTCCTTCCATGTCTTCCGGCCTCGGCTTCCTTCCGTACAGCTTTTTAAAATCCTCGATGAATCTATGAACGCGCTCTGAATTTTTTTGCGTTTCCACCTGAAGGTGCCCGCCCGTAGCTGAGATGATTATAACTTGCCATAAGGATTTAGTGTTTAGCGGGCTCTTGATGCAAATCCCGTTCGACCGCCATGGAGGGCTTGGTTCTAACGACCATCAGCGGATGACATGGATCCGGAGTCCCAATTTTAGGCTCTTCCACGATTTATCCGCCGTATAGACCGGAGCACTTAACGCAAGCCCGAGAGCCAGGCAAGCTCGGTCTCCCAATGACAAGCCAAGAGCACGGGTTTCGAGAATAAGGGACCCGGCGGTCATAGCCTGCTCGGCAGTGAATGCCGCAGCCTCCCGGATCGGGCTAAGAGCAGCTTCCCACGCCTCCTGCGGACTGAGACCACGATTCACGAGTTTGCTTTGCACCTCGGCCAGATTCATAGTGCTACTGGTAGCGACGTTGAGTAGTTGTGGAGTCAGTTTATCTGCACCTGGTTCGCGATTAAGCACTGCAAGGAGCGCAGAGGCATCCAGGACGATCTTATTCATTTCTGGCGGCCTCGCGACGTTCGGCAATCAATTCATCGACCAGCGACGTGCCTGGTTTCACGTGCCGGCGGACAAGCCGTTGCGCTCGCTCGATGCGGCGTTTCAGCGTGGTGATCCGTAACTCGTTATCTTCGATCCGTAAGACGACTTCGTCCCCGACATTGATGCCAAGAGCCTTGCGAAACGAAGCGGGGATGACAACCCGGCCGTTTTCGTTGACACGCAGGCGGGTTTCTGAGGTCATGTCACGTCCTCCTATGATCTGACACAATCATATCATCGTGTCAGACCAGATTCACACTGACAGATGATGTAGCCCAGGATATTACAACAGGGGCGATATTCCGGTGCGTTCTGCGGAGCCGTGCGGTCGTATTGCCAATTTACCAAGGCACAGCTACCAGCCTCACAGGGAGGACACGGATGCTTTTTGATGTGCAGTGGGATAGGGTATCGGCTGGGCTCATGATCCACTCGACTGGTGGTGGAAATGGTTGCATATTCAGTTGCATACTCGCCGCCGAACGTGCCCGAATATCCCAGCCAGAGCCGATTATTGTTGAGATGAACCGATTGAAAGTACGCAAGACAGGAGTTGTAGGGACGTTTTCAAGACCGCCGGTTTCAACCGCTCACCCACTCCTCCGTTTTTGATTCTAGCGTATTGTGTGAGTTAGCGAGCAAATCGTCCCACTATCACTTATCACGTCCGTGACGGGCTGGCTTCGATTTGCAGCGCGGCATTTCATCGCCTTCACGTGGCGGTCTTCCGCCGCGCCGCTTCATGAGTTTGTCAAAGGCCTTGAAATCCGCGCGCGACTTACGATCAGCAAAAAACTCGGCCGTTTGCAAAGCCGAGAGCTTTTCAGCAACGGCCGTAGCAACGAACTGATTTATGCTCGTCCTGTCTTCTTTGCTCTGTCGCTCCACCGCTCTCTTGAGAGAACGTGGCAACCGCAAAGGGTATGTCATTGTCTGTGTCACCTTCTTACCCTCCTGATGCCTCAGCTGGGATCATCAGTTCGATTCCGAACCGTTCAGGAACATCCCCGAAGTCCCGCACGTTGAATGTAACCAACGCATCGGCATGCCCATTGACGGCTGTTTCCAGCACCATCTCATCCCCAGGATCCCGCAATTGTGGCCGCCACAGAAAGTGTGCTTTGACCGGCTCCGCCATCGCCAACACGGCATCAAGGAATATTTCAACTTCTCGCTCATTCAGCCCGGCTGCCAGCTGATGCTCGGCCTCTGAGCATACTGCTTCATACTCCATTGCCAGCGGAACACTGGCCAGCAACGTTACCTTGCCCTCTCGAGCTGCGCGTAGAATTGCCGCCGATGCGCCACCAGGGCTACGCATTGCAGCCACGATGACGTCGGTGTCTGCCACAATTCTCACATCGTCAGTGATATCACATCATTCGCAATATTTCGATGTTTGTGTTCTGCGGCGCTGCGTGTTTGGCGGTATTGCTAATTACTAAGGCACGTCTAGCGGCTACAAGAAAGGGTACGGATGCGTTCTTAGGCGCAGCGAGATGCGTACCGGCTGGTCCATGATCTACTTCGACTGGAAGGGGGATCGTGCATATTTGGTTGCATACTCGCTGCCGAAGTTGTGGTTACTTACTTGTTCGGACTCTAGCCCCGGGACAATTCACCAAACATGAAGATGTAGCGGGATTAAGTAGCGCAAAGCTGGCCTACACGGAGCAAATTCAAAAAAGGGGAATTCTCGCTATCTTGCGGCTTGAAGGGATTTAGTTGAATTTTGTGTTAGATAGTGAATCGGCGATTTTATTTGTCAAGACCGCTTGTTTCAAACGCCGGGACAAATGGTGTCAGAGCGAACGTAAGAAGTTGAGGATGTCCTGTCGGTCCTGATTGGAAAGTTTATGGAATTGCTCGATCACTTTGTTGGCCTCGCTCCCGGAGCTCTTATGTTCTTGGATCGCCTCCAACAAATTAGTCGTGCGTCCATCGTGCATAAAGAAGATGCGTTGCCCGACACCCCAGAGTGGGGCAGTGCGAAACTCATCCGGGCCTGCTGCACCCTGCGTGATGCCATCGGCAAGGCCCTTTCCCATATGGTGAACCAGCAGGTCGGACCAGAGGTGTGCCGTCTGGTTCGAAAGGGCGGCGCTCGGGACCGTCGAGGAGCCACTGGCAATCATTTTGCCTGTCGTCAACGAGGGCGTGTGGCAATGCGCACAGCCCACTCTTGTGAACGCGGCTCTTCCGTTCGCGATAGATGTGGTGTCGGGGGCGGGAGTCGGAGGAGCGAGCATCCGCATAAAGTTGGCAAACGCTTCGATGTCAGAGATGACGGCCGGATTGGTGGTGCCAGCGCTAGTGCCTGGAATCGTAAAGTTGAGAGTGTCATTAGGATTGGCGACGAAAAGACAGGAGGGAGTCTCGTCTCGCTCCTGAGGGAACAACTGGTTGGAGATGCCCATTTCCACGTTGTAGGCTTCAGCGGCAAACATTAGTAGGGATTTGTTCTGTGCTTTCCACCCAAACCGTGTGATGGTCCCATCGTTCGCGCTGCGGTTCACATTCCCGCTGAGAATTGCGTTCGGGTGGCCGGAAATGCCCAGCGCTAACTTCTGGGTTGCATTGGCTTGCATGTTGGCAAGGATGGCAGAGTCGGGGATGGCCTCAATCAGTCCTGCGCCAAAGACAGGGGTCGGTATTCTGAAAACGATGTTCGGATTCCCTCCTCGTCCCGTAAGCGGGTCTCCGGCGGGCAGGAAGTCCGGTTGAGCGATGTTGCAACCCGGGGCGTCACTTCGCCCCGTAATCACGAAGAGATTGTGCACCGAGCCGTCGCTGGCACCGTTGTTTTCCTTGAAACGCGCTTCGCGGACCGGGCCGTTTGCACTGATGAACCATGGCACCGTGTTCTTGGCCCCATTCAAGTGGGCAACATCCAGCAGGGGATTCTTGGCAGGGCTTGATCCGCCCATATCCGGCTGCGTGTGACACGACAAGCACTGATTCGAATTGAATCGCGGGCCAAGCCCATTGTTCGTGCCTCCCTGCACGACTTCGATTTCGGCGAACCGGCTTTGGCCGTCCTGGAAGAATGCCTTTTCGTCCGCTGTCAGACCGTTCAGCGGGCCACCTGCGCCTGCCGGCCCGCTACGCACGCCAGGATCCACTGGCTTTTTCGACCCTCCACCGGATGCGGCAGCAAGAATACAAAGTGAAAAAGACAGGAGGGAAATTCGTACAAGCAGTTTCATCGAGACCTCAAGGGGGCGGGCTTGGCGAAACCGTACTCCACCAAGAGCAGCAATTCCAAGAGAAAAACAGTGTGATGGGCGAAAGAGGCAACAGCCTTGGCTTGTACTCTCTGGGTCTTCCTAAGTTTGTGGCGATCATTCCACCTCGAACCCCGGTTGGTGCCGGAACCCTGCTGTTTCAAGGCCTCGAACTTAAGGATTCGACCGTGTGTTTTGCCGTACCTTGAGCTTGAGGATCAGACATGCGAATCGATCCGATTTAGAGTAGAGGCTCAACGGGACGGTATATTTGAGTTTGTGACACCCATGTTCGCAGGAAAGTGAGAGTCTGGACTGTAGCAAAATTGTCACTAAAACTCGCGCAAAACGGGCAAAAACGAAGCAAAACCAAAAAACAGAAATTCTTGCTATCTCGCGGCTGACAAAGGGATTTAGTTGAATTTTATACTAGATAGCGAATCGGCGATTTCATTTTTCAAGACCGTCCCTCTTAAACCGCTCACCTCAATTCGTCACTGACTTTTGGGCCTCCGTCAAACGATCTCCTGCAATTATCGTGTTCCTTCCATCCCGCGGAATCAAGGTTCGCTGCCGGCTGCGCGTACGAAGCCAATCGCTCGGTAAATTTCCAGATTGTGTCGAATTGTATTCGAAAATTTCTGGTGTTGCCCGTCTTGGTATGTAATGACAGTCGTAATCTGCGTCGGTTGCTTGCTACGAAAATAAGAAGAGCTGCTGTCGAGAAACGTGCTGATTTCCTTACCCGCAGGGAGGAACTCGAGCGCACGAAAAAGTGGGAGTGCGGATACTTCGACCGAGCCCTCCACTCCCATCAACCTATGGCTGAATTCTACCCGGACGCCGAAGGCGGCGTTGGCGCCACTGTTCTTGATCGAAATTGACAGCAGCCCCCGATCAAAGACAAAGTCTACGATCACGTAGGGATCTGAAGCCTGGACTGGCATTAGTTTTTTCCGTGTCTTCAAAGGCATTGACCGCTCCCCCGCAGCTTCAACCTTAATCGATGGACATGCCTTCGTGGCAAATCTCGAGAGTTTCGATTGCGACTTCTTTGCCTTTGGCATTCAATACCGGCCCTTTCCACTTGCAAGGCCACGCACGGACGAAGTGCCATCGCATCACCGGATTGCGATTCTCATCGAGCAAGATAATGAACATGTCCGTTCGTTGCACCGTGCCATTCATGGCTGCCAGTATCCAATTCCAGAAAGTCAAGTCGCCGATAATTCCCCGCTTCAGCGTAATATTCGTAAATTTCTTCAAACCCGGAAGCTTGCGCACCGTGATGTCTTCGCTGCCGTTCCGATATTCGATTACATCCATTTCGACTTCAAGACCGTAGACTTCACTGAACGATCCTTTTACGCTTGCCCCGTCTGGGCTAACGCCGATGACCTCAACTTGGAAGTTGTAGCAGCCGTAGGGATCATCTCGAAAAACTGGTGGCACGTGGCACCTCCTTAGCGACGGCAAATAGAAACGAAAGAAGTATAGAACAAGCGCGTGCGGGTTTTTGCCTGGGAGCGAATTCAACGACCTGCCACTTGAGCTTGTGACACTCATGTGCGTGACCGGCCAAAACGACGCGAGTGTCACCAAATTGTCACTAAAAGTGGGCGCAAAACGGGCAAAAACAGAGCAAATGCAGAGAGCAGAAATTGTCGCTATCTTACGGCTGACAAAGGGATTTAGTTGAATTTTCCATCAGATAGCGAATCGGCGATTTTATTTTTCAAGACCGCCGGTTTCAACCGCTCACCCACTCCTCCGCCCATGATTACAAACCACTTGTTTCTGAGACTTGGGACCAAACTGGGACCAATTTACTTTTACCCTCGGGCGCAGGCTGATCTCAAATTTTTATTTTTTTCAGCGCCAGAGTCGGATCGGAGGAATGGCGGGGACAACGGTGACAGTTCCTTCAGGGACGTTGTACATTACCAATCTTCACGTCGACTCTGAATTCGTGATAGTTGCGGAAGTCAATGATGTTGTGGCTGCAGTCGCGGGCGCCTCGGGGACAACCCAAGCTCTCAGCATGGACCGGAAGCAGAAACGACGTCCCGCCAATCGACACGTACGAATAATCAACCGCGGATTCGATGGTATCCATCGGGAAACTTGATGGTATGTTGCGGGCCTGCATCTCGATTCGCAGGACGCGCGCGGTGCTCGGATCCACCCATACCGAGCCTCCGTAAGCCGGAACCAGAGTCTGAGACTCAACGTGCACCGTCCAGCGCGAATTTTCCCTTGGCACTTCAAAGTCGTAAACCTGGGCGCTGAAACCCGAAATGGATGTGGTGCCGCCGGACCGGAACCGGGCGTTCGTATCGGCGGAAAAAAGGCTCAGCAGTGTGGATGCGAATTCTCCAGTGGACCAGGACCCACTGATCTCCTCGAGGCTCGTCTCCGTGGGGCGGTCATTGATCTTCACGTTGCGATAACTTTCCTTGGCATGATCGTAAATAATTTCAGCCGAAACAACGTCCAGGGGCGTTTCCTCGCGGCCTCGCTGCCTGTACCGCGCCATGACCTCCTGGCAAATAAAGTTGGGAAGGTTCTCTGAAAACTCGAAGGCCGCCCCTCTGGCCCTTTCGATCAAGGCTTCGGAGGGACTCAGCGAACGCGTGCGTATGGAGTCCGCGGGGGCCGACGCGGCCAGCGGCGGGTCAGGACAGGAAGGAAGATCCGGCTGTTTGCCTCGTTTCAAGATGGGAGGAGCGTCGGAGCAAGCAGGCGTGCTCTGGGATTGCGATTGCGTTGCGGGCGGCGCGGAGGCCGATTGTGCTGGCTGCGATTGTGGTGAGGATTCGCTTTGCGCATTCAGGGAAATCGGAGCACTCAAAACGAGGGCGAGTAGGCAGCTAGATCTCCGACCTGAGTTAACACTACGCATGATCCACTCCCGTGATCGCCTTTTCGTCCCACAGACACCATACACCCCTTCGGCCTTCCCCGAAACCGGGGCGGGTCGGCTCCTGCATTAGTCGGTAGTCGTTTCAAGGCCTGCTCAGCGTGCACTGACGTTACGGCCTGCATGCCCACCTGGTCTTCTTTAGCGACCTTCTGCACCAGAGGCTTCAGTAGTCTCGTTGCCTCCACTACTGCTCTGATTGCTACCGGATGGAGCGAACCAGTTTCCGGACAGGTTTAACTCCCGCTGTGGACCATCACCTTTTCATTTTTCCGAGTGGCACCTCACCCCGCTCGACAGTAAGCTCTCCACTTCGCTTCCTGGCATCTGCTTACTGATTTTCTGATTATCTGTTCCCCGACTCCTTCACATGCGCCAACGGAATCTGCGAATACAATTGCAAATCGATCATCAGGCACAGCCGTCGTTCCAATTGAAAAAACGTTGCCGTCTTCTTCCCCGGCAATATCTGGCTCATCACCGGCACATACTTCAACCGCAACGCCTGCGCCTCCGCGTCCGCCTCCATCGAGCGCCGCACATAAATCAGTGCATCCTGATCCGTCATCGTAGCCCACGTTTCAGCGTACTGCTTGAACAGCGCATACTTCGTGTTGTGCACTTCATGCAAATCGTCCGCGTAGTGTTTGTAAATGGGCCAGAACTTCTGCGCCTCCGAATCCGACAGCGACATATTTTCCCCAATCACCTGCATTTTCATCGCCCGTATATCTTTCCTCAGCAACGCAATGTCCGCCTCCGTCACTGTCGGGCTCATGACACTCTGCACGGCAATTTGCTGTCCCTGCGTCTTCGCCCCCACCGCAGCTTTTCCTCCACCCAACGCGGTTGCCACCACCATCCCCGCGACAAACGCCGCAGCCAATCCCGCCGCTTCAGTCATTTTGGCTTTCATAGTCTCTCTCCCCTTGGCCAGGATTTATGTCCGGGATGCTAGCAAAGCGATGAGTCGAGGACTAGGGAATTGTGTTATTCGGAACGACGACTACAAGAAATCGATTCTCCTATGCAAGAGCACACGCTCAAGGATTCAATGCCAGGGCCACCGCCCGATTAAAGTTAGGAGTAATCGTCCAAGTACGTATCAGTACCCGATCAAGTCCTCTGGTCACCGCGATGACCTAGTCCGAAAATCCGCCAGGCGACGCAAACTGGTCGATTGGAGACGAGAGGGAACGCAAGCACTGCCACAACCGGGAAAGGGCAGGAAGAATTGGGGCGCACCGCCACCGGCGGCGTTGTGGAGTCGAAGGGCAAACACGTCGAGCTAGCGAGCTTGTTTCTGGAACAGCTGCGCGAACGGTTGGGGCCAGGAGCGGTGGCAGCAATCAGCTATTAGATCAATTCTCTCCTGCCTATTTCGCAGTGGTACAGGCAAAACTGGCGGCATCGTTGGGGTCGCCAGAGCCTTTGTATTTCGCTTGCTGCGGGTAGGCGCAGAGCGGGCGGGTGAACTTCACCTTGGCAGCGGGACCTTCGCCATCCATCTTCGCAGCGATGATGGCAGAGGGAGCAATACCTTTCTCGACCCACTGTTCTAGCGTCCCGTAGATATCGTGCTGGGAGTCCTTGGCCGTGGCGAAGCCGTTTTCGCCGAAGACGTCGGCTCCTGGACCGCCTTCACAATGCTGCATACCGGGAACCATATAGAGCCGCAGAAAAGAATCCACGTCCGGCTGGCCCATTCTTTTCACCACCGATTCGTAGTAGTCAATAGCGTTCAGTGGAGAAATCGCGGCGTCGCTCCAGCCGTGGTAGACGATCAGTTTTCCACCGCGAGTTGCAAACGGCTGCAGGTTCGGCTCGGCGGAATTCAACACGCTCGCGAATTTGTTGTCGGAGCTGGAGACGGCATCGTCTAGATTTGCTCTCTTGTAGTCCCAATCAGTCTTCTGGTACACCATGTCCGCAAAATAGCCGTAGTCGAACACGAAGAGCAGCGCCTTCGCGGGGGCGGGACCGGTAATCCAGAGCGGCCAGCCGCCGGGGCCCGGTTCGCCTCCCGGAACGAAGCCGGGGAAAATTTGCTTGCCGTGAGAATCGCTAGCTCCGGCGTAAAGATTTTTTAGTGCGATGACCTGCGGCTGGGTCAGGCAAGAATCGGAATTCCCTTCTTTACAAAGCATCGTCGCAGGATCGAAGTGGCACTGTCGCGGATCATTGATGATTCCGTCTTTCACACCGTCGTTCGCGTCGCATGCCGCAACAACCGCTTGCGCGATCGCTGGAACCTTGGTGTTGGGAATGTAGCTTTCGGGATCGAGCGTGGTCGCTTGGGCATCCCAGAGAGCACTGGCCAGCAAATGCGTCCAGTAGTTCGCAGGCGCGCCGGCCAAGATGCCGTTGTAGTCTTCGGGGAATCGTTGCGCCTCCATTAAGGCCTGACGGCCGCCGTTGGAGCAAGCGGCGAAGTAAGAATATTTCGCGGCGTCGCCATAAAAAGCCTTCACAGCAGCTTTGCCCACGATTGTCATCTCGTGGATCGCGCGATAGCCGAAGTCAATGATTTTCTCAGGATGCCCGAGCGCCCAAGTCGCTTCACCGCCATTTCCGGCATGCCCTGTATCCGTAGCAGCCGAGGCATAACCTTGCAGAACTGCTATCGCCAGCGCGCGATAATCCAATTGCCCAGCGAAACCACCGTTACCCTGGCCGCGGAACTTTCCGTTCCAGGAACTGGCTGGCATCCACGCCTCTATTTGAATGTCGGAGTCGGAGGACGGCCGGGACTGCGCGGTCACGCGACAAAACGCCGGAAGCTGTTTGTAGAGCGCCGGATCGCCCGTCATCCATGGCGGTAACCCGGCTGGCGGGGTGAACGCGCCCGCCGCGACGGTCTGCGCCGAAGTGATCTTCACGTTAGGAAGCGCGAGCTGTGCCAGCTGTTCGCAGGGTTGCCCGGCACCATGACTCGCAGGAGAGAATCCACCGCACACGACAAGCATCAATGCAAAAGCAGATTTCTTCACAGGTAACTCCTCTGCCGCTGAGTACGTCGCGGGCACATCCTAACTCAAAGAAGAAGAAACACTCAAACACTGGTGAGCCCAAACAGGGCGAGGTAGAATTAGCAAGAGTCAACACTGTCCCAGAGTTTTTCGATCCGGATTTGAAAATTTGAAATACTGACTCTATTTTTGTGGAACTCCTGTGATGTGCCTGCCGAAGCAGCTTCCCCCAGAACCGTCCAGGATTAGCACGATTGGCTGCATGCTTGTACTGGCGACTACAGCCTTTGGTCCAGCGCATCTCCCATCGGAACCGTCCGCTCGCGCAAACAGATTGTACAATTCGCCTTCCGGAAGCTCGATAACGTACGAGCCATCCGCATCGGTCTTCGTTTGCGGTCCCCAATGAAAGTCAGGCCATTGTGGATTCCACAAAAAGATGGATGTATTTGAGGCGGTAGCGCCATCGGGCGAAACGACCTTGACCTTCACCGGGATGTCTTTCCTATCGGGCCCAGGCGGGAGAACATAACGCAGACCATCGATGCGCTGCGCTCCGACGATGTGGATGACTTCTGCTTGTTCCTGTTCGGTTTTCCCTGGATAAAAGTTCTTGCGTTCGTAAGGGCCTTTAGCGGGGAAATCGATATTCACGCCCAGGACATACGCACCCGGCTGCACGGGCTCCAAATGAAAATGACCCGCAAGGTCCGTCGTATCCACGTACAAATCCTGGGTCCAACGGGGCGCATGGCCTTCTTCGATTCGCTTCAAGCGAATGTAGACGCCAGCAGCGGGTGTCATATCAGCGTAGAGAAGGTCGCCGTCCACAACGCCGTCATTCTGCGCCACAAAATTGACCTCAGCGCAGCCTTTATCGCGAACCGAAACCGTTGACGAGGTAGCAGGCCCCAAACCATTCGGGTATGCCGGGGTCACTTGATATTGGCCAGAGGGAAGGCCAGCCAAGCTGAACTCTCCATCGTTATTCGTTTTTGCGCTGCCATCCGCTGGTCCTTTGATCTGCACTGGTACTTCCGCAAGAGGTTGATATTTGTAACCATTGTTGTCGAAGTCCGGCAAAGCTTGCCTTGCTGTTCCAAAGATAGTGCCTCCAGGTTTTGCAATTGAAAGCCCATGTATCCACTGGAGGTCAGGGTCCTGTTCTGCGCTGATGATTTCATGCGTGCGCGTACATTTGTTGGTCCACCACTCTCCTTTATGCTGTAGGGTGCTGTTAACCAGATAGCCGTAAATCAAATATTCGGCGCCGTCTTTAAACTCGACACCGCAAGCACTCCCTTGTGAAGCTGTGCGTATTACGACTTCCGAGCCCACGTCCCTTCGCAGTTTCTCTAAAACGACAAAGTGAACTTCAAGCGTGCCGGGACTGATTATGGTCTCGAGTTTGCCGTTGACACTGACCTGTTGTGGAGGTTGGTTAGGAATGAACTTGATATCTGTAACGCGACCACGGAACAGGAGCTCTGTGTCCCAGTAAGCAGAGCAAACCGAATTGTTGCCAGCGCAACTGCAGGGATATGCGGTGTCCCCGCACAAAAACAGAAGAAGAGAGAGCAGAAGTATCTGGCGCACGACGTCCAGTCTGCCTCCAAAACGGAATCGACCCATGGGTCTGTAGACTGTACTCGATTTCTCGAAGATGCCTCAAATGATTCAGAGGTTGCCGCGCAGGTCCCGGTTAACGTTTATCGCCGAAGTACGTACTAGCCCGAATCTTTCGAGGATTACCAGACTGTGGGGACATGGTATTGACAGAGGCGTCTCAAGCTCGTTTGGTTAGAGAATAGTCTTGAGCACAAATCTTGACTGCTAAATGACAGCCCGGTCCGGGACGCGGAATGGCTGTTTCTTCCAGTAGGTGAGGGAGCGCCAGACCCACTCGAGTGGCCCGAAGTGAAAATGGCGCAGCCAAATCGGGCTCATGATTAGAATCACCGCCCAGACGAGCAGCACAATTCCGTAAATCTGGAAACGTTGTAGCCTGCCAAAAAGCCCCAATCCATAACCCTCGAAGATGCTGGTACAAAGCAAAGACGTAAGGATGTAATTGGAAAAAGCCATTCGGCCAACACAAGCGAGCGTCCGGGTGACAGGTCGCAATATCCCGGATTTGATCACCAGTAGAATTATGGCGATGTAACCAAAGGCAGTGAAGCGCCCGATTTCGTACGTAAGGCCGGTAAAGTTCCAGGAATCGAGGCTGAACTGTTGCTTGATGCACCACCAGACCCCCCAGCTGTGGGCTGGCAAGCCAATAGCGAAGGAAAGCAGCGCCATCCACAGATAGAATTTGCTGGAGTAGCTGCCGCTGAGCACTCCAAGTTTCAGGAGTGCCATACCGATCAGCATCATCGATAGAATGTCAAACCAAGGGAATGGGGCATAAATGGGGTAACTGTGGAATCGGTAGACATCCTTGGCGCGAAAAGCGAACAGCTGGAAATAGCTGCCCAGATGAGCCTCCGTTTCCGTTTTCAAGTCCTCCGCGGACGGACTGAAGTCCTTGACCGCCTGCTCCCATTCTGTCTTCTTCTCTTCCTGAGCTGAAGTCAATTTTTTGCCTTCTTTTTCAGCTACTTGAATCTGGAGATACGCGACATGCAGATTCTTCACATGGTAGTAGTAGCGGAGGGCCTCGCCGGTCATAATCAGCACCAAGATCGCAGCCCCGGTCAGGAGCACGCGGGGGGAGAGTTTGCGCAATGGATATAAAACAAGGCCCATCACTGCGTACGGAAAGAGGATATCGCCGCCCCAAATAAAATATGCATGAATCAGGCCGAAAAGCAGAAGCCATAGCATGCGGCGATAATGAATATCGGCGGCTTCGGAAGCAGCGCCCTTGCGTGAGAGTCGATCGATCAACAGGTACACGCTGGCGCCGAACGTGAGTGAAAAAATGGCACGCATTTTGCCATCCGCAAGCACGCTCATCAGGCACCATGTGAACAGATTCCAGCCGGT